>OIDL01000018.1_pt1 | contig 123294 bp, 97 predicted proteins | sample 1581611 | NCBI WGS metagenome assembly OIDL01 (sample SAMEA3882516, study PRJEB24775) | human gut metagenome | biome: human-associated habitat; feature: intestine environment; material: feces | place: Netherlands | collected 2009/2010 | reverse complement strand
ATCACTTTCTTACGCAGCGAAACAGCAAGTGTTTCACTGCTGAGTGAACAGTAACGAAAAGTTACCTGTTGTTTACCGGGTACCGGTGAAGTGTAATGCAGCAGGAAAGAATCCGGTAAAGGAAAAAAGCTCCGCCGGAAAAAGGTGGTATTTCCGGTGGAGCTCTGTGAAGAAGTGATTTAGGATTTTACTGATGATAATAAGAGAGGAAGTCGGTGATTTTTCCGACCGCATCCTTTAAGACTTCAATTCGCGGCAGGTAAACAACGCGGAAGTGATCCGGCTGACCCCAGTTGAAGCCGCCGCCGTGGACAATCAGAAGCTTCTTGTCGCGCAGCAGATCGAGAGCAAATTTTTCATCGTTTGTAATATTGAATTTTTTGGTGTCAATTTTCGGGAACATGTAGAACGCAGCTTTTGGTTTGACTGCGGTGATACCCGGAATATCGCAGAATGCCTTGTAAACGTATTCGCGCTGCTCGTAAATCCGTCCGCCCGGAACGATGTAGTCGTTGACGCTCTGGTGGCCGCCAAGAGCGGTCTGGACAACGGACTGGGCCGGAACATTGGAGCAGAGACGCATGTTAGAAAGCATTTTGAGTCCTTCAATATAGTCCTTTGCGATAGCTTTATTTCCGCTTAAGATCATCCAGCCGATACGGAAGCCTGCGATCATGTGCGATTTGGAAAGACCACTGAAGGTCACACAGAACAGATCCGGTGCGAGGGATGCAATGGAAACATGCTCAAGACCGTCCATGACGAGCCGGTCATAAATTTCATCGGAAAAGATGATCAGCTGATGTTCTCTGGCAAGCTCGACAATCTGCTGCAGTACCTCTTTCGGATAGAGTGCACCGGTCGGGTTATTCGGATTGATGATAACAATCGCTTTTGTGCGGTCGGTGATCTTCTTTCGCATATCATCAATGTCCGGATACCATTCGGACTGTTCGTCGCAGATGTAGTGGACGGCTTTTCCGCCGGCCAGCGTTGCGCAGGCAGTCCAGAGAGGGTAATCCGGGGATGGGATGAGGATTTCATCCCCGTCATCCAGAAGAGCGGACATACAGAGGTTGATCAGCTCACTGACGCCGTTTCCTGTATAAATATCATCAATAGAAACATTTGGCAGTTTCTTTAACTGTGCGTATTGCATGATTGCTTTTCTTGCGGAGAAAAGTCCCTGGGAAGGAGAGTAGCCCTCACAGTCGGTAAGCTGATGACTCATGTCATAGATGACCTCATCCGGGGTACGGAAACCAAAAGGAGCCGGATTTCCAATGTTCAGCTTCAGAACCTGCGTGCCGCACGCTTCCATGCGGTTGGCTTCTTCTACGACAGGTCCGCGGACATCATATAAGACATTGTCGAGTTTCGATGATTTTTTAAATTCTCGCATAGGGGAACCTCCTGTTTTTGTCTGGGAAAGGGAAGCGGCAGATGGATCAGAACAAGATTCTGTCGAATCAGAAACCGTATCTGCCGTATAGTTTACTGTGGAATCTTTTGCAAGCAGCCAGTCGGGATCGACCTGGAGCACATCGGCCAGAAAGTGAAGAATGTCGGAGCGCGGAACCGTTTTTCCACTGACATACTGGCTGACATGGCTTTTTCCAAGCTTCACACCGCGCCGCTGGGCCGCTCGGATCAAATCGACCTGCTTGAACCGTTTTGCCTGCATGGCCAGTTTCAGACGGTCGGAAAAGGTTTCATTTGTCATAGAAAATCTCCTTAAAATAGAATGCAAAATAAAGAAAGTTCAAAACTGTGCTTATTGTAGCATGAGCGGGAAGAAAGTTCAATAGGAAAGCTGAAATTTGAAAAAAATATTGAAAAGTTCAAAATAGAAGAAAAAATAAGTTCAATTATAATATTTGTCTATTCTGTACAGGTAAAGCGCTAAACCTTGCGCATTTTGCAAATTGACAAACGATGAGATTTCAGTAGAATAAAAAAATAGGATGCTATGCGTTTCTGTTGGGATCCGCCAATAGAAACGGGAGAGAAAGGAAGGAAAATATATGGGGGAAGGTCATAAAAAATTGAATATTTCTGACTGTATGGGACTTGCGATCGGACAGATCATCGGTTCAGGCATCATGGTACTGACGGGAATCGTCATCGGTCTGACAGGACACGGCATTGCCGCAGCGTTTATTTTAGGCGCCGTGCTTGCCATTATCACCTGTGTACCGTTTATTATCCTGACGTCCGCAATCCCGTCATCAGGCGCCGGATTTACCTATATCCGACGTTTGCTGGGCGAAAAAGCCGGCTTTATGTACATTGCGATGTTTGTCTTAAGCCAGGTTCTGATCGCAACGTACGCGAAAGGCTTTGCAAGCTATTTCTGCTCGATTTTTCCGCAGTTTGGCGAGTCGGCTGTCGCAATGGCAGCACTTGTAATCTGTACCGCCGTCAATCTCATCGGACTGAAATCGAGCGCACTGGTGCAAAAGGGAATGGTTGTGCTGCTGCTTTTAAGCCTGTTCTTATTTATTGTATTCGGACTGCCCAAAGTAAGCTGGGATGCTCTGACACCGACGGTATCCAACCTGATGCCGAACGGCCCGAAGAACTTTTTCACAGGTGTAGCACTTTTGAGTTTTGCGTGCGGAGGCGCAAAATTCGTTGCGGAGAACGGTGATGATATCGTGGAGCCGTCCCGCACGATTCCAAAGGTCATCGTGCTTTCCACGAGTATCGTTGCTGTATTCTACGTGCTGATTGGTATCGTGGCAGGCGGCGTACTTCCGGTCGAAACGGTCGCATTTCAGAACCTGACGCTTGTCGCGCAGGAGATTTTTCCAACCTGGCTGTACCTGTTCTTCGTGTTCGGCGGTGCTGTATTTGCATTGCTCACCACCCTGAATGGAACCTTGAGCTGGGTGACGCGAGGACTGCAGGCGGCCGCAAAACAGGGCTGGCTGCCGGAAAAAACTGCGGAGGAGAATAAAAACGGTGTTCCGGTGATCCTTCTGATGGTCTTTTTCCTGATGGGCGCTATTCCGATCCTTACGGGAATGGATCTGACATTGATTTCAAACATGGGTGTCGGAACCGATATGGTGACGGAGTTTATGGTGCTGCTGGCCTGCTGGCGTCTGCCGGATATTTTCCCGGAAGAGTATCAGAAGTCTGCGTTTTGTATGAAAAAGCGGACACTTCACATTCTGCTGTTTTTCATCGGCATTCTGATGATCGGAACCTCGTATGTCAATCTGTCGGATCTTACCGTTCCAGCGGCGATCGCATGCGGCATCTATATTCTGGTGATGTTTGTTTACACGCAGGTCCGATATCCGTATGTGAAGGCAAAACAGGAAAAGAAAGAAAACAAATAAAGAAGAAAAATGGAGAAGAAACATGAGGGCAACAACAAAAGAGCAGGGCTTTTACAGCCAGATTTTTAAGCTGGTTCTGCCGATTGTGATTCAGAATCTTTTAAGCGCTGCAGTCAACTCTGCCGATGTCGTGATGCTGAACTACGTGGGACAGTCCGCTATTTCCGCGGTATCCCTGGCATCCAACTATGCAAATGTATTATTTATGGTTTATTACGGACTGGGAACAGGAGCAACACTTCTGTGTGCCCAGTACTTTGGAAAGGGCAATATGCGCGCAATTCAGACTGTCGAGGGAATCGCACTTCGATTCTCCGTCATCATCTCCGTTGTTGTGGCAGGAATTGCTTTTACCATGCCACAGATGATGATGCGTCTGTTTACAGATAATGCGGAACTGATCCGGATCGGTGCTTCGTATCTGCGCGTCATGGGTGTGACCTACCTGTGCTGGGGCATCACGGAGATCTATCTTGCGGTACTTCGAAGCCTCGGCCGTGTGACGATCAGCATGGCGATGAATATGATGGCATTCGCACTGAACGTATTTTTCAACGCATGCTTCATTTTTGGCCTCTTCGGATTTCCGAAGCTTGGAGCAACCGGTGTTGCAATCGCAACGGCGATGTCGCGTGTCATTGAACTGATCGGCTGTGTGATTGTGTCGATCATGAGTAAGGATATCAAGCTCGATCTGCGGTACATGTTCATCCGTAACAAGCTGCTGTTTTCCGATTTTGTGAAGCTGTCACTTCCGGCGCTTGGAAATGATCTTTCCTGGGGCGTTGCATTTTCGATGTATTCTGTGATCCTGGGCCATCTGGGAAGCGATGCGGTAGCGGCAAACTCGCTCGTTGTCGTTGTAAGAAATATCGGAACTGTGCTGTGCTTTGGTGTGGCAAGTGCGGGCGGTATTCTGCTTGGAAATGTTATGGGAGAAGGAAAGCTGGAAAAGGCGAAGGAATATGCGTCTAAACTGCTGAAGCTGACGGTTGTTACCGGAGCTGTGGGCGGACTGGTTGTACTGGGTATCACGCCGTTTGTACTGAAGTTTGCTTCTTTAAATGAGACCGCGATGCATTATCTGAAATATATGCTGCTGATTAACACCTATTATATTATGGGGACGGCCGTCAATACAACGCTGATTGCCGGAGTATTCCGTGCCGGAGGTGACACAAAGTTCGGATTGATCTGTGATACCATTGATATGTGGTGTTACGCAGTGCCGCTTGGATTTATTGCAGCGTTTGTCTTCAAGCTTCCGGTTCTCTGGGTTTATTTCCTGCTGTGCACAGATGAGTTTGTAAAATGGCCGTGGGTTCTGAAACGGTATAAGAGCGGACTGTGGGCAAAAAACATTACGCGGGATCATCTGTTTGAGGATGAAGAAAAAGAATAGATGATATAGAAAAAAGACATCTGCAGGGGTGAAAAATCACTTCGCCAGATGTCTTTTTCAAACACGCTCTAACTGTGCTGCAAGAGTCAAAGAAACAACAGCGGAAAGTCAGAATGGTTATAGCATAACGGATCGGAAACTGGTATGAACAGACCGTAAAAGGATAGTGCAAAAGTTTTAAAGAACGGTATATCCTTTGCTCTTTAAGCTTGCTTCTGTCTCGTACACATCCGGTACATGGAACACCATGATCGGGCAGCCGGACTCGCGGTTGAAAGAGAGATAGATATAGTCGATGTCGATATTTGTCTCAAGCAGTGTTTTCAGAAGGGAATTTAAGTTACCCGGTTGATCAACTACCTCGACACCGAGTACATCCGTCTGGCGTGTCATGTAACCGGCAGCCTGGAGCGCCTGCTCTGCTTTATCCGGATCGGAAACGACCATGCGGACAATGCCGTACTCTGCGCTGTCGTTGTTGACGGAACCTAAAATATTGACGTCGTTTTCAAACAGAATCTGTGTGATCTGCTGCATCGTGCCTTTTTTATTTTCTGCGAAAATAGAAAGTTGTTTTAACATAATTGGGGCCTCCTAAAATTGATCTCTGATTCCATTATACTGCCAAAATCAAACGCGTCAACGAATTTTGTAAAAGAAGACGAAAAAAGGTAAAAAAAGCGTATTGTTTACAGAAAATCAATAGAATAAAAGCATCAATATAAAAAATAAAAAAAGAAATCAATGAGCGAAAAAAAGACAGAAAAGTCGGATAATAAGAGAAAATGCACAAAATACAAATAAAATATGAGAAAACGGGTGAAAAAACTTTTGCATAATGACGAAAAATGCGTTACAATAAAAGCGCTATATGTGAATTTATTATTGGGAGGTATTAGAATTATGGCAACATTTTATGCATCAAAAACAGGAGAAGTATCTGCTAGAGAAAAAGAACATTCCGCGCTGGTACGTGAACTGGCCGGTGAGTGCATGACACTTCTTGAAAACGACGGAACCCTGCCGCTTGCCGGTGCAGGAAAAGTCGCAGTTTATGGTAACGGCGTCCGCCACACGGTAAAAGGGGGTACCGGTTCCGGAGACGTTAACACAAGAACGGTTGTTACGATTGAACAGGGCTTAAAAGAGGCCGGCTTTGAAATTCTGACCGGTAAATGGCTTGACGAATATGACAAAGTGCTTGCAGATGCGCAGGCTGCATATCAGGCAGAGCTGGCAAAAAAAGCAGAGGAGCTTCACATTCCGATTTTTGCTGTCATGTTCTCGGAAGCATTTGCGCAGCCTGATGTACCTGCGATTACCGAAAAAGAGGACACCGATACCGCTATCTACGTTCTGTCAAGAAACTCCGGTGAAGGTGCAGACCGCTATAACAGAGCATGCGATTATCTGCTCGGCGAAAACGAGCTCGCTGACATTGCCTATCTGGCAGAGCATTATGAGAAAACAGTTTTAATTTTGAATATTGCGAACCTTGTAGACACCACAGAGTTAAAGAAAATCAAAGGACTAAATGCAATTCTTCTTGCAGGACAGGCCGGAAATGCAACCGGAAACATCGTTGCAGACGTTGTTCTCGGAAAGAGCATCCCATCCGGAAAGCTGACTGATACATGGGCTGCTTCCTATGAAGACTATCCGTCCTCAAAAAATTTCAGCCACAACAACGGCGACACCAACGATGAGTATTACAGCGACGGCATTTATGTCGGCTACCGTTATTTTGACACCTTCAACGTAACCCCGAACTACTGCTTCGGCTATGGCAAAGGCTATACTGATTTTGAGACGGAAGTAAGGGACGTGGAGGCAGATGATAAGAACGTTACCGTTATCGCATCCGTAAAGAATATTGGTGATACATTCGCCGGAAAAGAAGTCGTACAGGTTTACTATTCCGCACCGGATGGAACGATTGAGAAACCGTATCAGGAGCTTGGCGGCTTTGGGAAATCCGATCTGCTCTCGCCGGGTGAGTCCCAGACGATTACCATTTCCTTCCCGACGAGATCTATGGCTTCCTACGATGAGAAAAAAGCAGCATGGGTACTCGAGGCAGGAACGTATTACATCCGTGTCGGCAACAGCTCCAGAACAACAAAAGTGGCAGCAGCCCTGAATCTCAAAGAGACCGTTGTTACGGTTCAGGGAAAGAATCTCTTCCCGGCAGATGACGCTCCACAGGAAATCTCCAAAGCAGGCGTAACACCGTACAGCTATGAAGGTGAGGCAGAAGAAAAAGCAGCTGCAAAACAGATCGATATCTGCAGCAAATGCATCAAGACGGAGACTGTTGTCTACAGTGAGACACCGGAAGCATTCCCGGCTTATGAGGGAGAGAAGCTGACCGCGGCAGATGTAAAGAGCGGAAAAGCGACGTTAAAAGATCTCGTATCGCAGCTGACCGTAGAAGAGATGGCTACCGTTTGCAATGGTACTGCAGACGGACTTGGCCAGGAAGGATTTATCGGATCTTCTTCCGATATGGCGCCTGGAGCAGCGGGAGATACGACTTCCATTCTTCTGGAGGACAGAGGTATTTACAATACGATTCTTGCAGACGGTCCGGCCGGTCTTCGTCTGATTCCGCACTTTGTCGTTGATGCAGACGGAAAGATGGTATCCTCCGGAAATCCTCTGGAAGATGCGTTTAACAAAAATGAAATCGAAGTTCCGGAAGGCGGCACGGAGTATTTCCAGTACTGCACCGCAATCCCGGTAGCAGCGCTTCTTGCGCAATCGTGGAACATGGATCTGATCCAGAAATGCGGTGATATCGTCGGAAAAGAGATGGAAGAATTCCACATTTCCGTATGGCTGGCACCTGGCATGAACATTCACAGAAATCCGCTGTGCGGAAGAAACTTCGAGTACTACTCGGAAGATCCGCTGGTGGCAGGTATGTGCGCCGCAGCCGATACCAGAGGAATCCAGTCCCATGCCGGAATCGGAACCAGTATCAAGCACTTTGCAGCCAACAACCAGGAAGATAACCGTATGTATGTCAATGAGCACATCAGCGAACGTGCAATGCGTGAAATCTATCTGAAGGGCTTTGAAATCGCAGTCAAGACGGCACAGCCGATGACGATTATGTCTTCCTACAACCTGGTAAACGGTGTGCATACTGCCAACAGCCACGACCTTCTGACCGCAGCAGCAAGAGATGAGTGGGGCTTCGCAGGCTATGTCATGACCGACTGGGGAACCTCAGAGGACATGAGCGGATTGTTCGCTTACAAATATAACCTGAAATATGGACATTCCACTTCAAGAGAATGTGTTCTTGCAGGAAACGATCTGCAGATGCCTGGCCAGCGAGGAAACCGTCAGGAAATTGTAGCATCTGTTGCAGACGGAACTCTGCCGCTTGGACAGCTTCAGACCTGTGCATACCGTATTCTGAATGTTGTTCTGCAGTCCCTCGCCTATGACGACTGTAAACCGTACGGTGACCAGTTCGATCTCGAAGAGGCAGTTACCGTTACAAAAGCATAAAAAATCAAAAAAACATAGAAGCAGCCCCGCAGACCTTTACCATAAGGCTTTGCGGGGCTGCTTTTTGTATGGTCAAAGGAGCAAGGCTGTGACTGCAAGAGATAAGCGATTTCCGCAATCTGCAAGCCCAGCTTGGTGGCACAAAATGTAAAAAGCTCACGAAAGAACTGTAAAACTGGAGAAAAATACAGAATAAAATCGGTAAAAAAATAAAAAATAGTGAAAAATGCACAAAAAGATTGTCCATAGAGAAAATAGTGTGTTATAATGAATGCATCTATTAAAACAGGGGGATAGATTATGGCAAAAGAAATGATAGCAATGCTTCTTGCCGGAGGTCAGGGATCTCGCCTTTATGCGCTGACCGAGAAGCTTGCAAAACCGGCAGTTCCATTTGGTGGAAAATATAGAATCATCGATTTCCCACTTTCTAACTGCGTAAATTCCGGAATTGATACCGTAGGTATTCTGACACAGTATCAGCCAATGGTGTTAAATGAGTACATAGGAAACGGCCAGCCGTGGGATCTGGACCGCCTCCATGGAGGTGTTCACGTGCTGCCTCCTTATCAGAAAGCCTCAGGTTCTGACTGGTATAAAGGAACTGCGAATGCCATCTACCAGAACATTCCATTCATCGAGAGCTACGATCCTGAGTACGTCATCATCCTTTCCGGAGACCAGATCTGCAAACAGGACTACAGCGATTTCCTTCGCTTCCATAAGGAAAAGGGCGCAGAATTCAGCGTTGCGGTTATGGAAGTGCCGTGGGAGGAAGCATCCCGTTTCGGACTTATGGTGGCAGATGAAAACGACAAAATCACCGAGTTCCAGGAAAAACCAAAACAGCCGAAATCCAATCTGGCATCCATGGGTATCTACATTTTCAACTGGGATATCCTGAAAAAATATCTGATTGAGGACGAGGCAGACCCGAATTCTTCGAACGATTTCGGAAACAACATCATCCCGAATCTTTTAAAAGACGGACGCAATATGTACGCTTATCACTTCAGCGGATACTGGAAAGATGTAGGAACCATCTCCTCTTTGTGGGAGGCAAATATGGAAATCCTCGATCCGGAACACAGCGGAATCAACCTGTTTGACAATGACTGGAAGATTTACAGCCGAAACAGCGGAAAAACAGGCCATAAGATCACCGAAACCGCCGTTGTGGAAAACTGTATGATCACCGATGGCTGCCGTATTGCAGGTCATGTCAAACGTTCGATTTTGTTCTCAGGTGTAAAGGTTGCAGAGGGCGCAGAAGTAGAAGATGCCGTTATCATGGGAGGAACCGTGATCGAATCCGGAGCAGTCGTGAAACACTGTATCGTTGCGGAAAACGTTGTGATTGGCCAGAACGCCGTGGTAGGAGAAATGCCGCATGACGGTGAAAAAGGTGTTGCCACCATCGGATCCGGAATCCATATCGGTGAGCGTGCCAAAGTAGGACCAAATGCAATGGTAAATGCAAATGTAAAGGATGGTGAAGAAGAATGGTAAACGCAAATGCAGATGCACTGGGCATTATTTTCCCAAACAGCTATGATGAGCAGGTACCGGATCTGGTAAACGAGCGTCTGATGGCCTCCATTCCTTTTGCCAGCCGTTACCGCATGGTGGACTTTATTTTATCCAGCATGGTAAACTGCGGAATCGGAAATGTATCCATTATCGTCCGCAAAAATTACCATTCGCTGATGGATCATCTCGGCTCCGGACGTGAGTGGGATCTTGCCAGAAAAAAAGGCGGATTAAACATTGTTCCGCCTTATTCCGAGAAGAAAATTCAGGTGTATTCCGGAAGAGTGGAAGCACTGGCAAATGTTCTCGATTTCCTGAAATGGCAGAAAGAAAAATATGTTGTTATGGCAGACACCAACATTGCCTGCAATTTTGATTTCAAAGAGATGCTGAATCAGCATATCGAAAGCGGCGCAGATGTTACTGCAGCTTATACCAAGCAGCCGATTCCGGAAGGCGTCAGAAGCTCTTACGAGAAAACCAATTATCTGCACTACACCTTCTCCATGGCAGGACAGAAGATCAGCAAGATCTTTGTAAACTCGGAGGAAAACGGAGTACAGAATGTATCGATGAATATCTACGTGATGGAGCGTCAGCTTCTGATCGACGAAATCAAAAAAGGCTTTGTACTTGGAAATAAATTCTTCGAGCGTGATGTCCTGGCACCGCAAACTGAGAAGCTGAACATTCAGGGATATGAGTTTACCGGCTATCAGGCAAGAATCGACGATATGAAGAGTTATTTCGATGAGAACATGAAGCTCTTAAAAGATGAAAATCTGGATAGCCTCTTCTTGGGAAACCCGATTTATACCAAAGTCCGCGACGACAATCCGACCCGTTATATCAACGGATCAAAAGCGAAAAACGTGATGGTAGCAGACGGCTGTGTGATCGAAGGCGAAATCGAAAACAGCATTTTGTTCCGTGGTGTCAAGGTAGCCAAGGGAGCAAAAGTAAAGAACTGCATTCTGATGCAGGATACCGTGATTGAAGCAGGCGCTGAGATTGAGTACGTTGTTTCTGATAAATACGTTACGGTATCTGAGGGAAAACAGCTCAAAGGAACCGATTCCTTCCCGGTATTTATTGCGAAGGATCAGGTGGTATAAAGAAAAGAATAGAATGAAATAGAAATACCGACTGCCAATGTAGAATATATCAATATTGATGGGCAGTCGGTATTTTTTGGAAAAATTCAGAGAAAAATAGTAGATTGAGTAATGCATCTGTGATATGGTAATAAAACAAAACAGTGACAGCCTAAGGAAGGGAAGATTCTTACCATAAAAATTCCCGGTTGTACAGCTTATGGTTACAGTACAGTCTGTTTTTAGGCTTTCAGCGTTGGCAGCTGATACTGTTTTTTCAGTTCTTTGTACTCTGACTCAAACTCTTCTTCTTTCTTCAGCGCATGCAGATATTCGTGTGTATCAAACGATCCGCTGTGGATCTGGCTGACGCAGACGGCGATGTTGGAGCAGTGGTCGGAGATTCGCTCGAAATCGGTCATGACGTCGGATAAGATGAAGCCAAGCTCGATCGTGCATTTTCCACTCTGGAGCCGTTCGATGTGGTGGTTCTTCAGGCTGGAATTCAGGCTGTCAATCACCTGCTCGAGCGGTTCTACTTCATTTGCTTTTTTCACATCTTCATTATTGAAAACGGAGAAGGTCAGGCTGACGATATCTTTGACTGCCTTGCCATAAACAGCAAGCTCTGCGGCTCCGTCAGCGGAGAACTGCAGGTTCTTGTCATGCATTTCTCTTGCTGCTTTCATGATGTTGACGGTGTGATCGGAAATTCGTTCGAAATCGCCGATGCAGTGCAGGATCATGGAAAGTGTCTGGCTGTCCTTCGGGGAAAGCTTTTCACTGGAAAGCTTCACCAGATATGTGCCGAGGGCATCTTCAAAATGATCCACCTTTTTCTCAAGAATATCTACATTTTCCGCATCCGCCTCGTTGTAGGAGGCCATTAGGTCAACAGAAGTAACAAGGCCGGTTTCGGTCAGTTCTGCCATTTTTGCGGCTGCAACTTTACACTGCTGCAGAGCAAAAGCCGGGCTGTCGAGGAAACGGGTATCGAGCATCTGAACCGCTTCGTCTGCTTTTTCTTCCGGTCCGTCCGGAATGGTCAGTTTCGCAAGTTTGACCAGTCCGTCTGCAAACGGGAACAGGATTAGTGTTGCAAAAATATTGAAGCCGGAGTGAACGATTGCGATGCCGGCTGCATTTGCGGAGGTTTCCAAAAATGGAAAATGTACAAAGGCATTGATTCCATAGAAGAGAACCAGGAAAAGAACAGTACCGATAATGTTAAAATAAAGGTGAACCATTGCGGTACGGCGTGCATTGCGGCTTGTACCGATGGAGGAGAGCAATGCGGTGATACATGTACCGATATTCTGTCCCATGATGATCGGGATCGCTACGGCGTAGCTGACGGAACCGGTTGCGCAGAGTGCCTGAAGAATACCGACAGAAGCAGAGGAACTCTGGATCACGGCGGTCAGAATGGTTCCGGCAAGAACACCTAGAACCGGCATGGAGAATTTTACGAGAAGTCCCGTGAATTCCGGTACATCTGCGAGCGGTGATACAGCGCTGCTCATGGTGTGCATACCAAACATCAGAATGGAAAAACCGGTTAACAGGGTACCGACATTTTTCTTTTTATCGCTCTTTGCCAGCATCAGCATAAAAACGCCGATGATTGCAAGAATAGGGGAAAAGGACGATGGGTTCAGCATTTTAATGAACACATTGTCGCCCTGAATGCCGGTAAGACTTAAGATCCAGGAAGTGATGGTGGTACCGATGTTGGCACCCATGATAATACCGACTGCCTGGTTCAGCTTCATGATGCCGGAGTTTACGAATCCGACAACCATAACAGTAGTTGCAGAAGAGGACTGGATAACTGCGGTAACACCGGCACCTAAAAGAACTGCCATAATCCGCTTTGAGGTCAGCTTTTCCAGCAGGTATTCCAGTTTACCGCCGGAAAGTTTGGTCAGGCCATCGCCCATGGCACTCATGCCGTATAAGAACATGGCAAGGCCACCGACAAAGGATAACACTCCAAAAATGTCCATAATTTCTCCCTTTACGTAATTTTCTTTTTCTTTTCGTGGTTTTAACAATAGATACACGTTTTGCAGGTCTTACTCGAGAAAAAACCTACATTTAGAAGATAACACATCTAAAAACAGTTTTGTGTTAAATGTATGTAAAGTTTGTAAAACGGTCAAAACAACTCAAAATCCGGTGCGGCACTGTTTTGTGCCGGTACCGGATCGTTTCTCGATTCCTTTGCATCCGAAAGAAGCTGCCACTCGCAGGATCTGCAGATGCGGGTAGTTTGGCTGAATATGATTTTCATAAGAAATCTTTTAATTTTTCCATGTTGTGTTCTTCAAATTTTCGCAGCTTATCCATCAGATCCCGGATTTTGGGATCCGCGTCCTCATACTGGCGGTACTTCTGGATTGCCTCGACGATGCCCATGCTGCTTCCGGTAATCAGCATGCTGGCAATGTGTGAGGCGGACGGATCCGTCATAGTCTGCAGGTTTATCATAAAATACGTGCGTGCTTTTTCCACTATACCAAGGCCTTTTTCATCGTAGCCGTGCTCATTCAGCAGCTCCTTTGCCGCCTGATGAAATTCTTCATAGCCCTGAAACTGGGTTTTCAGATGTTCTTTTAAGTCTTTGTCCTCAACGACTCCAATGAGCTGCCGGATCGTGTCGACACCCATCTGGGAGTTCTGGTAAATAAAGTTTAAAAGCTCTGCATCTCCACTCATCGTGCATCTTCCTTTCTTGCTTTCTTTGGTGGTTTCATGAAAAAGTATTGCCGGAAATCGGGGCAAATATACCTGATTTGAATTGTAATTTTACCTGGAATCCATATTTCGGTAGCGACAGGAAAGGCGGCTGGCATTTGCTGACCACAAAAGATATGGTGCATTACGGGCCGGAGTCGGCGATTGGGATTCTGGGAGAAACGGGATCTGTCATCTGGGCAGATGGTCTCTTTTGAGAGAGTTATTCATTTGTGAACTTTTGCTTGCAGTTTTGCCGGAGTGTGGTAAAGTAGTAGAGGAGTTATATGAATTTCAGCGGGAGACAGAAAATCGGATCTGTCGTTCCGCGTTCAGAAAGAGGATAGAACATTATGCTGAAAAAAATTGGAAGAAATGATCCCTGCTGGTGCGGCAGCGGGAAGAAGTACAAAGACTGCCATCTGGCGCTGGATGAGAAAATCAATTCTTATAAATTAAAGGGATGGAAAATTCCGCCGAAGAAAATTATCAAAAGACCTGATCAGATCGATGGAATTCGTGAAAGCGGTCTTGTCAATATTGCAGTTCTGGATTATGTGGCCGAAAACATTCATGCAGGCATGAGTACGGAAGACATCGACCGTCTGGTCGCAGAAAAGACAAAAGAACTCGGCGGAATTGCAGCACCGCTGAATTATGAAGGATTTCCGAAGAGCGTGTGTACCTCCATCAACGATGCGGTATGCCATGGAATTCCGAATGAGGAGGAAATTCTGCAGGACGGAGACATCATCAACGTCGATGTTTCTACTATTTATAAGGGATATTTTTCTGATTCTTCCCGTATGTTTTGCATCGGTGAGGTAGACGATGTTTCAAAGAAGCTGGTGGAAGATACGTTAAAAGCCGTACAGCTTGGACTCTCCGAAGTACGTCCGTTTAACCGGCTTGGCAATGTCGGCGCGGTGATCAATGAATTTGCCCAGAGCCAGGGCTATAAAGTTGTCCGTGACATCGGCGGCCATGGCGTCGGTCTGGAGTTCCACGAGGATCCGTTCGTCAGCTATGTCACAAGACGAGATACCGGAATGCTGCTCGTACCGGGCATGGTATTCACTATTGAGCCGATGATCAATCTCGGAACGGATGAGATCTTCATCGACTCCGATAACGACTGGACTGTCTACACCGAAGACGGCGCACCGTCAGCCCAGTGGGAGGTTACGGTTGCGGTAACAGAAGATGGATATGAAATTCTGGCATATTAATTGACGCATAGAAATATGAAAGCTGTGTCTGTGGAAGAACTATTTTCCGGAGACACGGCTTTTTTCTAAAGAGAAAAGGGAGAAATACGATGCAGGATTTGGAACTGGAGATGAGCCGGTGCCGGGTCTGTCCGCGGAAGTGCGGAGCGGACCGGGAGCATGGAAAGACGGGATATTGTAAGGCGCCCTCCGGGGTTGCGGCGGCGCGGGCGGCGCTGCATTTCTGGGAGGAGCCTTGTATTTCCGGGACGACGGGGTCAGGGACGGTTTTCTTTTCCGGGTGCAATCTGCGGTGTGTCTACTGTCAGAACCATCATATTGCGGAGATGGAGAGCGGAAAAGTGATTTCGATCGGGCGGCTTTCGGATATTTTTCTGGAGCTGCAGGCGCAGAATGCGAATAATATCAATCTTGTGACACCAAGCCACTACGTGCTGCAGATCCGGGAAGCACTTCTTCTGGCGAAAGAGAAGGGACTTACCGTACCGGTTGTCTATAACTGCGGCGGGTATGAGAGCGTGGAAGCCCTGCAGGCCCTGGATGGGCTGATCGATATTTATCTGACAGATTTTAAGTATATGGACTCCTCCCTTGCAAAAGTGTACTCACGGGCAGAAGATTACCCGGAAACAGCAAAACGGGCGCTGGCGGAAATGGTGCGTCAGACAGGAGAGGCTGTATTCGATGAGAATGGTCTGATGAAAAAAGGTGTGATTGTGCGCCATTTATTGCTGCCCGGTGCTGTAAAAAATGCAAAAGCTGTGGTAAAATACGTCTATGAGACGTACGGCGATACCGTCTGGCTGAGCCTCATGAGCCAGTACACGCCGCTTCCGCAGGTGGAAAACATAAGTCCGCTGAACCGGAAAACGACAAAGCGGGAGTATGAGCGTCTGCTGGACTATACGTTTTCCCTCGGCGTCACCAACGCCTTTTTACAGGAAGGTCCGGTGGCCGGGGAGAGCTTCATTCCGGAGTTTGACGGAAGAGGAATCTGACGTTATAGTTCACTCGTGCAAAAAGGAGCTGCGCAGCAGCAAAAAGCGCTGGAAGTGCGGTTTTGAGAATGCAAGCAAAACACATTTGTCTATGATTAGATATGGCTAACTATATTGTTTTAAGGAGGAAAAACTTTTGAGCAACGCAGTTGTAACACTGAAAAAAGGAGAGGGCCGCGCCTTAAAGCAGGGCGGAGCCTGGATTTTTGATAATGAGATCGCTTCGATTTTAGGAGCATATGAAAACGGAGATATCGTGCTGGTGCGCGACTTCGACGGATACCCGATGGGACGAGGTTTCATCAACGAGCATTCCAAAATCCGCATCCGTATGATGACAAGAAATATCGACCAGGAAATCGATGAAGCATTTTTGAGAAAAAGAGTGCAGGATGCCTGGGAATACCGCAAAAAAGTGACAGACACATCAAGCTGCCGCCTGATCTTTGGCGAGGCAGACTTCCTGCCGGGACTCGTAGTGGATAAATTCTCCGATGTGCTGGTCGTTCAGTCACTGGCACTCGGTATCGACAAAATGAAAATGACGATTATCCGCCTGTTGGAGGAGGTTCTGGCAGCTGACGGGGTTAAGATCCGCGGCGTGTTTGAGCGAAGCGATGCAAAAGTGCGTGAGCAGGAGGGCATGGAGCGTGTGAAAGGATTTCTTTCCGAGCCGTTTGACACCAGCGTTGAAATCATCGAGAATGGTGTTCATTATCTCGTCGATGTCAAGGACGGCCAGAAAACAGGATTTTTCCTCGACCAGAAGTACAACAGACTGGCTGTGCAGAAGCTCTGCAAAGACGCGAGAGTGCTCGATTGCTTTACCCATACCGGATCGTTTGCACTGAATGCGGCATATGCAGGAGCAAAGGAAGTTATCGGCGTTGATGCATCGGAGCTCGGTGTAGAGCAGGCACGGAAAAACGCAGCCTTAAACGGCCTGGAAAACGTAGCATCTTTCGTGTGCGAGGATGTCTTTGAACTGTTGCCGCGTCTTGAAAAAGAAGGTGAAAAATTCGATGTTGTTATCCTTGATCCGCCGGCCTTCACAAAATCAAGAAACTCCATCAAAAACGCAATCAAGGGATATCGTGAAATCAATTTGCGCGGCATGAAACTGGTCAAAGACGGCGGCTATCTGTGTACCTGTTCGTGTTCCCACTTTATGGACTACGAACTCTTCACGAAAACCATCAATCAGGCGGCTCACAACGTCCACAAACGCCTTCGTCAGGTAGAATACCGCACCCAGGCCCCGGATCATCCAATTTTGTGGGCGGCGGATGAGTCCTATTACCTGAAATTTTATAGCTTCCAGGTTGTGGATGAAAAATAGAAATTCTTCCTCTGCCGGAAGCGCCGAAACGGAGAATCGAAGTGTAAGAAATGGGAGGAATTGCTATATGACAGAACCAACACCCCATGCACAAAAGAAAAAGCACTCCCGCCAGATGGCCACAAGCTGTGAGTCGTGCGGCAATTTTGTGTATGATGATGAGTATGAGTGCTACACCTGCGAGGTCGATCTCGATGAGGATGAGATGGCACGTTTTCTGCAGGATAAATTTTACAACTGTCCGTACTACCAGCTCGGCGACGAGTATCGGATTGTGCGGAAACAGATGTAGGCAGGCAATGCGTCCGGTATACAAAGCTGCGGCGTTTGCAATAAAAACAAAAAAAGAACAGGAGGATTTTTACCATGAACAACGAAGTATTAAATGCAATCAAAACAAGAAGAAGCATCCGCAAATACAAAGCGGAGCAGATTACTGATGAGCAGCTCGATGCAATTCTGGAGGCCGGAACGTATGCGGCAACCGGCATGGGAAAACAGTCGCCGGTGATTGTTGTGGTACAGAAACCGGAGCTGATTGCAAAGCTTTCGAAAATGAATGCGGCTGTTATGGGTACAACATCCGATCCGTTCTACGGCGCACCGACCGTTCTGATCGTGCTTGCTGACCCGGAGCGCGGAACTTATGTGGAGGACGGCTCTCTTGTTATGGGAAATCTGATGCTGGCAGCACATGCCGTTGGTGTGGATTCCTGCTGGATCCATCGTGCAAAAGAAGAGTTCGCGAGCCCGGAGGGAAAGGCCCTCTTAAAAGAGTGGGGACTTTCCGAAAATTATGTTGGCATCGGACACTGCATCCTCGGTTATCGCGACTGCGAGTACCCGGAGGCAAAAGAAAGAAAAGCAGATTATATTGTAAGAGTATAATCATCTGCGAAAACGGCTCCGGGAGCGGCTGTGCGTTGAAAACACCCGCCCGGAGTCTATATTTTTAACCGAATCAAGCAAGTAGCGAAGCGGATTGCGAATATCCGCTTTGCTAGAGACAACAGAGGAACAGCCATGTATCGAATTATGATTGTAGAAGATGATGAAGTCATCGCCCGCGCCGTGCAGCAGAGCCTGGTTTCCTGGGGCATGGATGCGTTCTGCGTACAGGATTTTTCCGGTGTTCTCGCCGAATTTGCCGTGAAAAATCCGCAATTAGTGCTGATGGACATTCATCTTCCCTTTTTTAACGGATTTCACTGGTGCCAGGAGATTCGAAAAGTCTCTAAAGTGCCGGTAATTTTTCTTTCTTCTGCATCGGACAACATGAACATCATTATGGCCGTTAATATGGGCGGCGATGACTTTATCGCGAAGCCGTTTGATTTAAGTGTCCTGACCGCCAAAGTCCAGGCGATGCTCCGCCGCACCTACGAATTTGCCGGAGAAACGAATTTCCTCGAGCACCGCGGTGCCATGCTCGATACGGGAAGTGGTGTGCTGAATTACCGGGGAAAGCGGATTGAGCTGACAAAAAATGAGTGGCGCATTCTGCAGTCCCTTCTCGAAAATAAAGGAAAAGCCGTCAGCCGAGATATGCTGATGATGCATCTGTGGGAGTCGGACAGCTTTATAGATGACAACACGCTGACCGTCAACGTCACGCGCCTGCGGAAAAAACTGGAGGAGGCAGGACTTACAGACTTTATCCAGACGAAAAAGGGTGTCGGCTACCTGATCGCATGACGGAAGCAGAACAGGAGAAAAAGGATGGAACAACAGAAAGAGGGAATCCGGCAGGAGTTTATGCTTCTTAACTGGTATTTGAAAGAGCATCTTGCATCGGCCGTGCGGATTGCCGCTTTTATAGGAGTATTTTCACTCCTCTGTTTTCTGCGCAATGTGCCGCAGGATGTCACCGTTTATATGATCGTGCTGATGGCTGCTGTCGGAGCCGCAGGTTTTTGCTTTCATTATGGGAAGTACCGGAAACATCATCTGGTCTTAGCACTCCTTGCCGCCGAACCGCAGGGCAAAACAGAAGCGCTTCCGGAGGCGGACGGGCTTCTGGCGCGGGATTACCAGCAGATCATCGCATCCTACGAGCGGCAGTTTCAGGAAGAACAGATTAAGATGGAGCAGAAATACCGCGATATGATGGAGTATTACACCATGTGGACCCATCAGATCAAAACGCCGATTGCGGCGATGCGGCTGCTTCTGCAGGAGGAGGATACGCCGCTTTCGCGTGAAATGCAGAGCGAACTTTTCCAGACAGAGCAGTATGTGCAGATGGCGCTGCAGTACCTGCGCATGGAAAAAATGACATCGGATCTTGTCTTTGCAAGGTACGATTTGGATGCGCTGATCCGCCAGGCTGTGCGGAAATATGCCCCGCTTTTTATCCGCCGGAAAATTATCCTTTCCTACGAGCCGGTGCACTGCGAGGTGCTGACAGATGAAAAATGGCTCGTCTTTGTGCTGGAGCAGATTCTGTCAAATGCGCTGAAATACACGAAAAGTGGCAGCATTCACATCTATCTGTCACCGGATGCACCAAAAACGCTGGTGATTGAGGACACCGGCATCGGCATTGCGCCGGAGGATCTGCCGCGGATTTTCGAAAAAGGCTACACGGGCTGCAACGGCCGCACAGACAAGCGGTCAACGGGCATCGGACTGTATCTGTGCCGCCAGATCATGGAGAAACTTTCGCATACCATCCGCATCGAGTCGGAGATGGGAGTGGGAACGAAGGTGTATCTTGGGCTGGATACCGTATCCCTGTAGTACATAGAGAGCTTCGCCGGGAATCTTACAGAAATGTAAGGTTGCCGGTCTTTTTGTAAGATGATCCTAAGGCAGAAGAGGGCGCGGACGGGTATAATAAGCCTTGTCAATTAAGAAAACAGTTCAGACAGAAAGGAAAATGTGACATGGCAATTCTGGAAGTAGAACATCTGAAAAAAACATATACCACGCGCCTTGGCAGCAACCGGGTGGAAGCGTTGAAAGACGTTAATTTTACAGTGGAACGGGGCGAATTTGTTGCAATCATGGGCGAATCGGGAAGCGGAAAAACGACGCTTCTGAACCTGCTCGCGGCACTCGACAAGCCAACCGGCGGACAGGTGCGGTTAAATGGAAAAAATCTCGGCGAATTAAAAGAGAAGGAGATTGCCGGATTCCGCCGCGAAAACTTAGGTTTCGTGTTCCAGGACTTCAACCTGCTCGATACCTTTTCCCTGCGTGACAATATTTATCTGCCGCTCGTGCTGGAAGGAAAAAAATACGAGGAGATGAGTCTTCGGGCAGAGCCGATTGCGAAAAAACTCGGCATCACCCAGATCCTCAATAAATACCCATATGAGGTGTCCGGCGGACAGAAGCAGCGTGCAGCCGTTGCGCGTGCGCTGATTACCAATCCAGAGCTGGTTCTTGCGGATGAGCCTTCCGGCGCGCTCGATTCCCATGCAGCGGATGGCCTCATGAAACTGTTCGGGGAGATCAACGAGGAGGGCCAGACGATTGTTATGGTAACGCACAGTGTGAAGGCGGCCTGCTCGGCGAAGCGTGTGCTGTTCATCAAGGACGGCGAGGTCTTCCACCAGCTGTATCGCGGTTCTTTAGGGCGCGATGAGATGTATCAGAAGATCTCCGATACGCTGACAATTCTTGCGACGGGTGGTGAACGGGATGAATAATCTGCTGTATGCCAGACTGGCAAAAACAAATTTGAGCAAAAACCGTCAGAATATTCTTCCGTATCTGCTGTCATGCATCGGCACGGTGGTGATGTTTTTTATCATGGATACACTGGCGCAGGGAAGTGGCTTTGATTCCATGATCGGAAAAGATACGATCCTGACAGTGATGGGGATGGGAACCTATATCATTGGCCTGTTCGCGGTGATTTTTCTGATCTACAGCAACAGTTTTCTGGCAAAAAGAAGAAAAAAAGAGTTCGGTCTGTTCCAGATTCTCGGCATGGAGAAAAAGCATCTGGCGAAGATCCTCTTTTTTGAGAGTCTGTATCTGTGGGCGGCATCGCTTGGAATCGGTATTCTGCTCGGTGTGTTGCTGTACCGCCTGCTGTTTCTGGTGCTGATGAAGCTGACCGGACTGAACGGAACAATTGGTTTTGCGTTCAGTGCAAAAGCCGTGGGAAGTACGATGCTGCTGTTCGGCCTGACTTTTGTGATCAATTTTCTCTTAAGCCTTCGCCAGATCCACGTCTCACAGCCGGTCGAACTGCTGCACGGCGGCGCGCAGGGTGAGCGGGAACCGAAAACGAAGCTTTTGACGACGGTTCTTGGATTCATGCTTCTTGGTGTTGGCTATTATCTGGCTCTGACCAGCCAATCCTCGATGGACGCACTTGATAAGTTTTTTAATGCAATCGCCTTGGTTATGGTGGGAACGTACTGCCTGTTTTCTGCTGGAAGTATTGCATTTTTGAAAATTCTGAAGAAAAACAAGAATTACTATTACCAGACACGCCATTTTACAAGCATTTCGGGCATGCTGTACCGCATGAAGCAAAATGCGGTCGGTCTTGCGAATATCTGTATTCTGTCAACGGGTGTGCTTCTGGTTATCTCCATCAGCACATGTTTGTGGACGGGGATTGAGGAGGTTACCTATACGCGGTTTCCACATCAGATTTCGATCGAAGCAAATACTGGCGTGAGCGGCATTATGAAGACGGTGGAGCCGGTCAGTCAGAAGATGATAGAGGAAGTGAAAACTGGGATTGATCAGCATCTGGAAGAAAAGCAGCTCAGAAAAAAGTATGAAAGTGATCAGAGATACTATGTGATGCTTGCTGATGTAGATAGAAACAAAGTAGAAAAAACACAGTCAGATGATGCTGCGGCGAGTACACTGATAAAGATTATGGAAGAGTCGGAGTACAATCAGGTAACCGGCGAACAGGTAGAGCTGGAACCAGGGCAGGCTCTGGTTTTTCAGGCAAAACAGAAAAATTATGGATATGACACGATTGAACTGGGAAATCAGACGTATGAAGTAAAAAAATGGAATACCGATAAGAAATCGTACATTCTGGATGAGAAGACGCAAGTGTATGAGACAATGACGGTGGTGACGCGGAACCATGAAGCAAAGGAAGCGTATGCAGCTGTGCAGGGAAAGGAGCCAGAAGGATACAGTTGGGAATATGCTCTGGATCTTATCGGGGATGCCGGCGAACAGATCACAGTTGGAGATGAGATTGAGACGATACTGACGGAGTCATCTTTTAACGGATGGGTGGAAGTGCGCGAAAAAGAGCGCAATACGGTTTACAGTCTGTATGGTTCACTTCTGTTTTTAGGTGTTTTCGTCGGTACGCTGTTTTTGATGGGTGCCGTTATGATTATCTATTACAAGCAGGTTTCAGAAGGCTTCGATGACCGAAAACGATTCCAGATTATGCAGAAGGTCGGCATGAGCCGCAAAGAAATCCGTCAGACGATTCAGTCACAGGTGGTAACGGTCTTTTTCCTGCCGCTCGCGGTGGCAGTGGTGCATACAATGGTAGCGTTTCCATTGACCAGGCGTATCATGGCAATGCTGAATTTCCCGGACAGCAATCTGTTCCTGGCTGCAACAGCGATTACGATTGCGGCGTTTGCCGTGGTTTACCTGATTGTCTATGTGCTGACGGCGCGGGCGTATTACAAAATTGTGGAATAAGAAGATGTACTTTTTTTAATACATCGAAGCGTCTTTGAAAAAAACTTAACAAAAAAATAATAAGAAAAAGACATCCGGCGCAGACGGAAAATCTGTGGAGGATGTCTTTTTTGTTGTTCTATTTATAAATGCCGTTGACGGTAACTTTGAAAAGAGCTTCCTTTCCGTTGAGTTCGTCTTTTCCATAGTCTTCCGGGAAAGTGACGGTTACATCTACGCTGTCGCCCGGGTGATGGCCGATGAGCTGTTCTTCAAAGTCATCGATGTAAGTGTGGGAGCCGATCACAAGATCAGCGCCGTTTCCTTTTGTGTTTCCACCTTCAAATTCCACGCCGTCAATGGAGCCGACATAGTCGATATTGACGGTATCACCGTCCTCAATGGTGAGGGAAGTGTCGGTCTGCAAAGAGGCAGAAGCCGAAGTGGAGGCTGATGAGGCGGATGCGGCCGATGAGGCTGTGGAGGTATCCTCCGAGGCACTTTTGACAGAGAGTCGTTTGGAATCGAGTACGCTGGCAATAATAAGGCCGACGATCACAACGATAATCAGAGCCGGTCCGGCCCAGCTCCAGATCTTTTTGTAATGCGCTACTTTCGCTTCGTGCTCCCGCTCTTTGGCACGCCGTTCCTTGGCAGCTTTTCTGTTTTCTTTGTTCATAAAAAGGATCTCCTTTGCGCTTTTACGACTGCAATCGTATTTTATAATATCAAGTATATCATAAAAATATGGTAAAAGTGTGAAAAAAATAACACGATCCAACATTGTCAATGCTCAAAAATGACGATATAATGAGTGCAAGTGAGCCAAATGAAAATTTATTTTCAGTTGGCGAACGACGAATGTCGCTTACGCGATAGCGTAAGATTGAGTGCAAGTGAGTCAAACGAAAATTTATTTTCAGTTGGCGAACGACGAATGTCGCTTACGCGGCAGCGTAAGATTGAGTGCAAGTGAGAAAACGCGGCGAGTAAGGGAGTGAATAAAATGGATGACTGGAGTAGTTTCAGAACGACGACATCCGAACAGCAGCGCCTCCGGGCTGCACTTTCCGGCTTTTGTGAATCGCAGGATCTTCCGGAAGAACAGCGAGCCGCATATACCGCATACCTGCGGAAACGCATCCGTTCCGCTGTAGAAACGCTGATCCGTGAAGATAACTTTTCACGGCTGGAAACGCTTCTGCAGACCGGATGGCTGTCCGATGCAGACCGAAAACGTTTTCTTAACCTTGCCGCCGACCAGCAGAAATGGCAGGCCTTCCACATTCTCCTGAACCGGAACTCACAGGATCCGATGCAGGAGAATACGGAAAGCAGAAAAACAGAAGCTGCGGTTCAAAAAGAAAAGTCCACAAAAGAAAAAGAAGCGCTGGCGCTCCGGCTTTTCGAAGAAGCCCGCAAAAACCTCTGCTGGCTGTACCCGGAACTTGGTGAAGCGATTCTTTTCTTTCGTCATCAGCCGTCCGACAGGACAAAAGCCATCACATCCGACGGTCATACGATATATTTTAACTCCGATTTTGTACTCCGCATGTGTGCCGAAAATTCATCGTTCCTCAAGGAAGGCTATCAGCACCTGCTGCTGGAATGCATCCGTCGGTTTGGAAAAGAAACACCGGAGCCGGAAAAAGAAGAACAGTCCCCGGTTTCATGGCTGATGCCGGAAAAAGAAAAAAAGTCTCCGGTTTCATGGATGGTGCCGGGAAAAGAGCCGGAACTTATCGAGTCTTTTCAACCAGTCTGGAAACGTGCTGCCCGCAAGTTGGCGGAAAACTACGGCACCGGCGGCCTGCGGCGAGGCCAGAACCGTGGTGGAAAAAAAGAAACCCTGTCCGAGATCGAAAAAAGAGCGTACAATTACCGCAGCTTTTTAAAACAATTCACCGTCACCCGTGAGGAGATGGAACTGGATCTCGACAGTTTTGACCCAGTCGCCTACCATTACGGCCTGGAGCACTACGGCAGTCTCCCTTTCATCGAGCCGTCGGAGACGCGAGAGGGAAACCGTCTCGAAGAGCTGGTTATCGCGATCGACACATCCGGTTCGTGCAAAAAAGAAATCGTAGCAAAATTTCTCGGTGAGACGCGCAGCATTCTTGAAGAAAAAGAAAACTTCTTTTCCCGATGGAACGTCTGCCTGATCCAGTGCGACAGCTTCGTACAGGATGTCACGATGATCCATTCACCGAAAGAATGGGAAGCTTACCGTGAAACAATTACCATCAAGGGCCGGGGCGGAACCGATTTCCGTCCTGTCTTTCAGAAAGTGGAAGAGTTGCGGAAACAGCATGTATTCCGAAACTTAAAAGCGTTGATCTATTTTACCGACGGAGACGGAATTTATCCCGAACAAAAGCCCGATTACGAGACGGCATTTGTCTTTGTCAGACAGACCGAAAAAATGAATCTTGTCCCAAAATGGGCAAAAAAACTGCTGACAGAAGAATGTACTCTTTGAACATAACTGACAAAAAAGCATATCGCAAAATCAAACACAGAAAGATTTCGAGAGTACATAAAGAGTGCACAAGATAAGAGAGAACATATGAACATACAAGAAGCAAAAGAGACAATTGAAAAAGCCCTGCGCGCATACTTTGCAAGAGACGAAGCCGGTAATCTACTGGTTCCCCTCCGGCAGCAGCGTCCCATTCTCCTGATCGGCCCGCCGGGCATCGGAAAAACGGCAATTATGGAGCAGATCGCAGAAGAGTGCGGTGTGGGGCTTGTTGCCTACACGATGACACACCATACGCGTCAGAGTGCCATGGGCCTTCCGGAGATCTGCACACGTGGAATCGAAGGGAAAATGGTACATACAACGGAATACACGATGAGCGAGATCATCGCCTCGATCTATGACTGCATGGAGCAGACCGGAAAGAAGCGGGGTATCCTCTTTCTCGATGAAATTAACTGCGTCTCCGAGACCCTCGCTCCGGTAATGCTGCAGCTTTTGCAGGACAAAAAATTCGGCAATCAGCACATCCCGGATGACTGGCTGATCGTGGCCGCCGGAAATCCGCCGGAATATAATAAATCTGTGCGGGAATTTGATGTGGCAACGCTTGACCGTGTGAGGAAGATCGAGGTGCTTCCTGAGCTTTCCGCGTGGATTTCCTATGCAGAGAAAAATCAGATCCACAGTGCTGTGACAACGTACCTTATGGCACACAGTGACCATTTTTATTCTGTTTCGCAGGAAGCGGATGAAAAGCGTTTTGTAACGGCACGCGGCTGGGAGGATTTGTCGGCAGTGCTGAAAAGTTATGAAATCCTGAATTTTCCGGTCGACGAAGCACTGATCGGACAATATTTGCAGGAAGAAAAGACGGCGGAGGAATTCAGCTCGTACTACAGGATTTACGAAAAATATGGACAGGATTACGGTGTAGAGGAGATTCTGACCGGTGCATTTTCCGGAAAAATCATGGCAGAAAAACAGAAGATGGCGGCAAATGGTTCCGCAGAAGAGCGATCTGTACTGCTGTCTCTGCTTCATGCGGCACTTCAGAAAGAGGCATCCGCCTGCCAGAAGCAGGAGCACACGGCAAAGGAGCTCTCCGAGTGCTTTCGCCAGTTTACCGGGCTTTGCAGGCAGAAAAAAGATGAGACATACGCATCCTGGCTGCGGCAGAAAGAGCAGGGATTTGCAGTGTGCAAAAAGCAGGGACTGCTGAAAAAGGACGAGGAAGAAACGAATGCGCGGGTCTTGAAAAAGTTAAAAAAACTCGAGGAGACCGCTAAAAAATGTCGCAAAAACGATCCGGATCAGATGAAAGAGCTTTTTGAAACGGTATGTGAACTGGAACAGGAAAAAGCGGAGAAGAAAGTAAAAGATGTGAAGCTGCAGATCCGCCGTGCCGCTGAATTTTTACAGAACAGCTTTCCGGGCGGAGCAGAAGTGGTACTGTTTGAAGCAAATCTGGCACGAAGTCCTGCGCTGCGGGCTTTTTTGATTGAGAAAAGCATGGATGCCGAATGATAAGCGGCCACTTTGGAAAGGAGAAAAAGATGAATTATAAAATGATCCTGCAGTACGACGGCACGCGCTATAACGGCTGGCAGAAGCAGGGAAATACGGACAACACGATTCAGGGCAAGCTCGAAACGCTGTTGTCCAGGATCGCAGAAGAGCCGGTGGAGATTCACGGCGCGGGCAGAACCGATGCCGGCGTCCATGCGGCGGGACAGGTTGCAAATGCAAAGTTCCATACCGATCTATCCGATGAAGAACTTCTGCAGACAATCAATCATTATCTGCCGGAAGACATCGAAGTCACCAGCCTCGCGCGGATGCCGGAGCGCTTCCACAGCCGTCTGAATGCGGTGGACAAAACATACGAATACCGTATCGTGATCGATGGCAGAAAGCATGTTTTCGAGCGGAAATACGTGTATTTTCCGGAAGCACCGCTCGATGTGGAAAAAATGAAAGAAGCATCGAAAGCGTTTATCGGAACGTATGATTTCAGGAGCTTCTGTGCCAACAAACGTATGAAAAAATCGACGGTACGGACGATTACCGGAATTGATTTCTGCGAGAAAGACGGGATTCTTACCATTTCCTATACCGGAACCGGTTTTCTGTACCACATGGTGCGGATCCTGACCGGAACGCTTGTGGAGGCCGGGATGGGAAAACGGGATATCGTATCAATGACGGAGCTTCTCAAAGCAAAAAATCGCGAAAGTGCGGGTTTTCTTGCACCGGCATGCGGACTCCTGTTAAAAGAAGTCCGATATGAATAACCGGAATAATCAGGGCAATGCACCAGCCTTTTTTGCATAAAAAACCGAAAAAAGGCTGTGAATTGATAAATGCAGCATAGAAAAGAGAAAGGATGAGGTGAAAAGCATGTTTCAGAAGAAAAGAAATACTTTTCATGGCGGCGTTCACCCGTACGAGGGAAAAGAGCTCTCCAAGGACAAACCGATTGTCAAAGCGCAGCCGGGCAACTTATTGTATTACGCAGTGTCACAGCACATCGGAGCGCCTGCTGTGCCGATCGTACAAAAAGGCGACCATGTAAAAGCGGGACAGAAAATCGCAGAAGCGGGAGGATTTGTTTCGGCTCCTGTTTACGCATCGGTTTCCGGCACGGTAAAAGGAATTGAGAAAAAAGTTTCCGCGGCCGGTTCTCCGGTGGACTGCATCGTTGTGGAGAACGATGGGATGTATGAAAAAGAAGCATTTGAGGAGTGCCCTCATTGGGAAAAACTCGACGCAGATACGATCCGGAAGAAGATCAAAGAAGCCGGAATCGTCGGAATGGGAGGTGCGGGTTTCCCGACACACGTCAAGGTATCACCGAAAGATCCGTCAGCGATTGACCACATTCTTGTCAACGGTGCCGAGTGCGAACCATATCTGACAAGCGACTACCGCAGAATGATCGAGGAGCCGGAAAAGGTGATCGGAGGTTTAAAAATTATGCTGCATATGTTCCCGAGGGCAAAGGGAGTCATCTGCATTGAAGACAACAAACCGGACTGTATCGTGAAGTTCCGTGAGCTGCTGCTTCCGGAGGATAACATTGAGGTTCTGGAACTTAAAACGAAATACCCGCAGGGTGCCGAGCGTATGCTGATCTATGCAGCAACGGGGCGAAAGGTAAATTCCTCCATGCTGCCGGCGGACGCGGGCTGTATCGTGGATAACATCGATACCGTGACCGCTATTTACCAGGCAGTCCGCTTCGGCGAACCGCTGATGAGCCGTATCGTTACCGTGACAGGAGATGCCGTACAGAATCCGTGCAACTTTGAAGTGCCGGTCGGCATGCTCTTATCCGAACTTTTAGAGCAGGCAGGTGGTCTGAAAAACGAGGCATCCAAGATCATCTGCGGCGGTCCGATGATGGGAAAAGCCCTGTTTACAATGGAGGTTCCTGTAACCAAGACAACATCTGCACTGACCTGCCTTACGGAGGATGAAGTATCTGCGCTGGCACCATCTGCCTGCATCAACTGCGGACGCTGCGTTTCCGTCTGTCCGGGTCAGATTCTTCCGGCCCGCCTTTCCGTTTTTGCGGAGCATGGAGAGGAAGAGAAGTTCCTGAAATACGGCGGAATGGAGTGCTGTGAATGTGGCTGTTGTTCCTTTATCTGCCCGGCAAGACGTCCGCTGACGCAGGAAATCAGCTCAATGCGTAAAGTGCTTCTGGCAAAGAGAAAGAAGAAATAGGGGGATCTTACATATGAATGGATTATTACACGTATCATCTTCCCCACACGCGCGGTCCAAGGTGACGACGGATAAAATCATGTTTGCCGTCCTGCTTGCCCTTGCCCCGGCAGCCTGCGTGGGAGTCTGGAATTTCGGCCTTCGGGCACTGCTTTTGATTGCGATTTCGATGGCAGTCTGTCCCCTGACGGAATATCTGTATGAAAAAGGAATGAAGAAACCGGTGACGATTGCCGACGGCAGTGCACTGGTAACCGGCCTTCTGCTGGCCATGAACATGCCGGTACAGGCGCCTCTTTGGATGCCGGTGATCGGCGGTGTGTTTGCAATTCTCGTCGTAAAACAGCTTTTCGGCGGTCTTGGCCAGAACATTATGAACCCGGCGCTTGCAGGAAGATGCTTCCTTTTGATTTCTTTCCCGGGTCATATGACCAACTTCGCTGCCCCGGCAGCCGCACACCTCGTGGATACCGTATCCGGTGCGACACCGCTCGCCGCAGCAAAAGCAGGAGAGCAGGTGAATCTGCTGTCCATGTTCCTTGGAAATACGGCCGGAACGATCGGTGAGACTTCCGCACTGGCCCTTTTGATTGGCGGCATTTTCCTTGTCTGCATTCATGTGATTGACCTCAATATTCCGCTCATCTACATCGGAACAGAGCTTTTGTTCGCCCTGCTTTTCGGCGGCCACGGTTTTGATATCAACTTCCTTGGCGCGCATCTTTTGGGCGGCGGTCTGATGCTCGGCGCATGGTTCATGGCAACCGATTACGTTACCCGCCCGATCACAAAGAAGGGACAGTATATCTATGCGGTCATTTTAGGTCTTCTGACCGGCGTATTCCGTATCTTTGGAAATTCGGCAGAGGGCGTTTCCTATGCTATCATCTTTACCAACCTTCTAGTTCCGCTCATTGAGCGTGTGACCGTGCCGGTTGGATTCGGAAGAGGAGGCAAGAAAAAAGCATGAACAAAATTATAAAAAATGCACTGATTCTTGCGGCGATCACGCTGACCGCCGGCCTGCTTCTCGGTGCGGCCCACCAGGTAACCTTAGAGCCGATCCAGAAACAGCAGGAAAAAGAAAAACAGGAATCCTGCCAGAACGTATTCCCGGAGGCAGCTTCCTTTGAAGAAGTAACAATGAGCGATGCAGAACAGGCAGAGCTTACGGCAGCACTGATCGGCCACGGTTTTGAAGCACAGACGATTGACGAACTGCTGCTTGCAAAAGACGCATCCGGCGCGACGATCGGCCTGGTTGAGATCATCTCCACAACCGAAGGCTATGGCGGCGGCATGCAGTTCTCGATGGGAATTGCATCGGACGGAACGACAAAAGGAATCTCTTTCCTGTCACTTTCCGAGACGGCCGGCCTTGGTATGCGTGCCGACACAGACGATTTCAAGAATCAGTTCAAGGATAAAAACGTAGAAGCATTCTCCTACACAAAATCCGGCGCATCCGCGGATGATGAAATCGATGCGCTGAGCGGAGCAACTCTGACAACGAACGCTGTAACAAACGGTGTCAATGCAGGAATCTGCTGTTTTAACTACTGCAACGAATCCGGTCTGCTTTCCGGAGAGGGAGGGAACTCATGAGAAAAGATACGCCGCTGGAACGGCTTTATAATGGTATCATAAAAGAAAACCCGACCTTCGTCATGATGCTGGGTATGTGTCCGACGCTTGCGGTTACCACTTCTGCAAAGAACGGTATCGGCATGGGCCTTGCGACGATGGTTATCCTGACCGCCTCCAACCTGATGATTTCCCTGCTTCGGAAAATCATCCCGGACGGCGTGCGTATGCCAGCATACATCGTTGTTGTGGCATCGTTTGTAACCATCGTGGAATTTTTGATGGAAGGTTTTATTCCGGCACTCTATTCCGCCCTTGGCATCTACATCCCGCTGATCGTTGTAAACTGTATCATCCTGGGACGCGCCGAGGCATATGCTGGAAAACATGGTCCGATCCCGTCTTTATTTGATGGTATCGGCATGGGCCTTGGATTTACCGTCGGCCTGACCCTGATCGGTATGTTCCGTGAGCTGATCGGAGCCGGAACCCTGTTCGGTATCCAGGTAATGCCGAGTGCTTACGAGCCGGTCAACATCTTCATCATGGCGCCGGGTGCATTCCTTGTGCTGGCAATGCTCGTTGCGGTGCAGAACCGCATCAAACGCCAGAAGTCAGAGAAAACCGGAAAACCGGCAGTCCCGGCAGAAGAGACCGGCTGTATGGCGTGCGCCAATAAGGCATACTGCCAGGCTGTGAAAGGAAAGGAGGAAGCGAAATGAAAGAACTGATTTTAATTGCGATCGGTGCGGCGCTGGTGAACAACGTTGTCTTAAGCCAGTTCCTCGGCATCTGTGCTTTCCTCGGTGTTTCCAAAAAGATGGATACGGCGGCCGGCATGGGCGGAGCGGTTATTTTTGTCCTCACGATTTCTTCATTTGTGACAAGTCTGATTTACAAATTTATCCTGGCACCGGCAGAACTTGATTATCTGAAAACGATCGTTTTCATTCTTGTCATTGCGGCGCTGGTACAGCTCGTTGAGATGTTCCTGAAAAAGACGATTCCGTCTCTGTACCGAGCGCTCGGCGTTTACCTTCCGCTGATTACAACAAACTGCGCGGTACTCGGTGTGGCACTCATCAACGTACAGAAGGATTACACGATTCTGCAGGGTACGATTTACGGTCTGGCAACCGCAATCGGTTTTACGATTGCCATGGTGCTGATGGCCGGCCTGCGGGAAAAGATGGAGTACAACGATATCCCGGAGTCATTCAAAGGAATGCCGATCGTTCTTCTTACGGCTATGCTGATGTCAATGGCATTTATGGGATTTTCCGGAATGATCTAGGAGGGATGAAGAGATGAATGGTATTTTAGCAGCCACCCTGATGGTGGGTGGAACCGGCCTTTTGATTGGTATTCTCCTTGGAATTGCCGGAAAGAAGTTTTATGTGGAAGTGGACGAGCGCGAGACGAAGGTCCGTGAAGCGCTGCCGGGCAACAACTGCGGCGGCTGCGGTTACCCGGGCTGTGACGGAGCGGCGGCTGCAGTGGTAAAGGGTGAAGCCCCGATTTCGGTCTGTCCGGTCGGCGGTTCTCCGGTTGCGGCAGCGATCGGTGCCATTATGGGACAGGAAGCCGGAGCACAGGAGCGCAGAAAAGCAGTGGTACGGTGCGCCGGTACGTGTGACGTGGCAAAGAACAAGTATGAATACACGGGTGCAAGGGACTGCTCCTACGCCGGTTTTGTACCGGGCGGCGGTCCGAAGAGCTGCGGAAACGGATGTCTTGGTTTTGGAAACTGCGTGAAGGCATGTAAGTTTGATGCGATCCATATTGAAAACGGCATTGCCGTTGTGGACGGCGAAGCGTGCAAGGCATGCGGTGCCTGCGTGAAGGCCTGTCCGAGAAATCTGATCGACCTGATTCCGTATGAGCAGAAGATCACGGTGAAATGCCGCTCAACCGAGAAGGGCAAGGCGGTGATGGCAGCGTGTGAGATCGGCTGTATCGGATGTAAGAAGTGCGAGAAGAACTGCCCGTCGGATGCAATTCACGTTGTGGACCAGCGCGCGGAGATCGACCCGGCAAAATGTACAGGCTGCGGCCTCTGCGCGGAGAACTGCCCGCGGAAGTGTATTATGGTAGAAAAATAAAAATGAGAAATTCCATGCTGTGGGAGGGAACTTCTGCGGCGTGGAATTTTTGCTTTTCGGTGATATCGTGTTAGCCAATGCCGGGGGTGGCTGGCTTGACTTGAATTTGGGAAAATGATAAACTGAAAGTCAGAAAATGAGGGGCGAAAAGCTAAAAAAATATAAAATGGCAGAAAGGACGGGGCAAAAGTATGACAATGACAATGGATGAACTGATGAAAGTGCTCGATATGCAGGAGGATATTCTGCAGTTTACGCATTTTACAAATGCAGACGCATGGGAACTGGGAACGATGATCCTGATGGAGGCAAGACGGCGCGGAGCACAGGTTGGCATCATGATCCGCAGAAGCAACGGGGAAGTTGTATTCCAGTATTGCGATAACGGCATTACACCGCACAATGTGGAGCTGATGAGACGGAAGAGCAATTCGGTGCTTCTGACGGAGCGGAGTTCGCTGCAGCTTTACATGGCAGCGACGAATGCGCCGGAGAGCGTAAAACAGATGGTACTGGACCCGAAGGAATACGCAATGCTGGGCGGAGGTTTTCCGATCTGCGTGGAAGAAGTCGGCGTTGTGGCAACCGTAGCAGTGTCCGGCATGGGACAGGTTTCGGATCATGATGTGATTGTGAAATGCATCAGCAAATATTTGCATATCGATGAAGTACCAAGAATCAGAACTGTATGAAAATGATGATTGAAACTAAATTTTGTGTATGATATAATGTCACCGGCAAAAAGACATGACAGTTCCATCAGGGACAACAAAACCCCCGTGAGCGGCAACTCACGGGGGTTGGTTTATGTCAGCAGGTTTTGCATATCTTCCGGCAGTGGTGCGTGGAAGTTTAAGGGTTCTCCGGTGATCGGATGGACGAAGGAGAGCGATGCAGAGTGAAGTGCCTGGCGGGGGAAAGTGCCGGGAGTTTTGTTATAGAGGGTATCGCCGAGCAGCGGATGGCCGATGTAAGCCATGTGGACGCGGATCTGGTGGGTGCGGCCGGTTTCGAGGTTGAGTTCGAGGTGGGAGAAAACGGAGCAGTGCGCGAGGGTGCGGTAATGGGTTACGGAGCGCTCGCCGGAGGCAAAGTCGACGGTGCGCTGGATGAGGGAGCCGTTGAGGCGGGCGATCGGGGCGTCGATGGTGCCGGATGCAGCGGTTTCGCCGAGGGCGAAGGCCTGATACGTGCGGTGGATTTCGCGGGAGCGCATGGCCTGGGAGAGAACGGCGGCGCTTAAGGCGTGCTTGGCGAGCACGATAAGGCCGGTGGTGTCGCGGTCGAGGCGGTTGATACAGCGGTAGACGAAGGGTTCACCTTTCTGTTCAAAATACCATGCAATGCCGTTTGCCAGCGTATTTTCATAATTTCCAATCGACGGATGAATCGGCGTATCAGCGGGTTTATCCACAACGAGGATGTCGTCATCCTCATACACAACCGAAAACGGAACCGGCCGCGGCAGAATTCCGTCGGAGGGTTCTGTTTCGACAAGGTGCGTTTCGATCACATCCCCGGCGTGCACGGCCTGGCTCGTCCAGGCGCGGACGCCGTTTCGGAAAATGCCGTCCTCTGTGCGTTTTAAGCCCGTAATAATATGGCGCGAATATCCATGCCGGCGGAGAAACCATTCCACAGTCAGATTTTCCCGTTCCTCCTCCGGCGAAACCACATATGTAAACCTGTGTCCCATACACAAAACCTCCGTTTCTATAGCTTTTTTATCGAATGAACCCCGTCATTTCGGGGCAAAATTTCAAAAAGAGACTTTCCCAGTCTTTCGCAAGTATAGCCGAAAACAGATGGAAAAGCAAGAAACTTACCTTTTTATAGCGAAAATATAAAAAAGTATAAAAGTTTCATGAAATGTCAGAATTTGATTGATTTTAGCGAAAGAAAAGTTTATGCTACTAAAAAAGAAAGAAAATCAAGAAACAGGAGGGGATACAGATGAAGCAGGTGCAGAAACCGAAAAAACCCATAATTTTTTATTATGTGGTTGCGCTGATCGTCATTCTGCTGTTAAATCTTCTGCTTTTCCCGAGACTTCTCGAGCCAAAGGTAACAGAAGTTGATTACGGAAAATTTTTGCAGATGGTAGATAACAACGAAATCAGCGAAGTCCAGATCCAGTCAAATGAGATTATTTTCAGCGACAAATCAAGCCCGGCGAATTATTATAAGACGGGTGTGATGAATGATTACAAGCTGGTAGACCGTTTATATGAGGCAGGTATTACCGAATTTGGAACGCCGATCATAGAGCAGATGTCGCCGCTCATGGAATTTCTTTTAACATGGGTAATACCGATCGTTGTGATGGTTGCGCTCGGACAGTGGCTGATGAAACGCATGACGAGTAAGATGATGGGCGGCATGGGAAATGCGATGAGCTTTGGAAAGAGCAACGCCAAGGTTTATGTACAGTCCGAAACCGGCATTAAATTTGCAGATGTTGCCGGAGAGGATGAGGCAAAAGAAATTTTACAGGAGATTGTTGATTTCCTGCATAATCCAAAAAAATATGAAGAAATTGGTGCAAAAATGCCGAAAGGAGCACTGCTTGTCGGCCCTCCAGGAACCGGTAAAACGCTGCTTGCAAAGGCAGTAGCCGGAGAGGCAAATGTTCCGTTCTTCTCCATTTCCGGCTCCGAGTTCGTCGAGATGTTCGTCGGCATGGGAGCTGCAAAGGTGCGTGACCTGTTCCAGCAGGCAAACGAGAAAGCACCGTGTATCGTCTTTATCGATGAGATCGATACCGTCGGCAAAAAACGTGACGGCGGCGGATTCTCCGGAAACGACGAGCGTGAGCAGACCCTGAACCAGCTGCTTGCCGAGATGGATGGATTCGATGGAAAGAAAGGCGTTGTCATTCTGGCAGCGACGAACCGTCCGGATTCCCTGGACCCGGCACTTCTTCGTCCGGGCCGTTTCGACCGCCGTGTGCCGGTTGAACTGCCTGACTTAAAAGGCCGTGAGGAAATCCTGAAAGTCCATGCGAAAAACATCCGCGTGGGCGACAATGTCGATTACAATGCGATCGCACGTATGGCATCCGGTGCTTCTGGTGCAGAACTTGCCAATATGATTAACGAGGCAGCACTCCGTGCCGTCCGTGATGGAAGAAAATTTGTCACCCAGGCGGATCTGGAGGAGAGCGTTGAGGTTGTCATCGCCGGATACCAGAAGAAGAATAAGATCATGACCGACAAAGAGAAACTGATCGTTTCCTACCACGAGGTCGGCCATGCACTCGTCGCAGCACTGCAGAGCCATTCCGCTCCGGTTACGAAGATCACCATTATCCCGCGTACGTCCGGCGCCCTCGGCTATACGATGCAGGTGGATGAAGATGAGCACAACCTGATGAGCCGCGAAGAGCTGGAAAACAAGATTGCAACGCTGACCGGCGGCCGTGTGGCAGAGGATCTGGTGTTCCATTCCATCACGACAGGTGCTTCGAACGATATCGAGCAGGCAACGAAGGTGGCAAGATCCATGATCACCCGCTTCGGTATGAACGAGGAATTTGGTATGGTTGCATTTGAGACGGTAACGAACCAGTACCTCGGCGGCGACACTTCCCTGGCATGCTCCGAATCGACAGCAGCACAGATTGATGAGAAGGTTGTTGCAGCAGTCAGAAAACAGTACGACAAAGCAGAGCAGCTCTTAAAAGATAACATGCCGAAACTCCACGAGCTGGCAAAATATCTGTATGAGAAAGAGACGATCACAGGTGATGAGTTTATGGAAATCCTGAATTTATCCCCGGATCAGCTTACGACAACGAGAATGGAAACAAACTAAAAAGCGATAAAAGCAGATGAGAATCCCGCGTTACTGTTCACCCAGCAGTGAAACACTTGCTGTTTCACTGCGTAAGAAAGTGATTCAGGTGTGAGCAGCCCTCCTTTTGCGAAGCAAAACTTTCAATGAGGGCTGCGAATGTTACAGTTCGCAAGGAACCTGTGAACTGTAACGAATCCCGCGTTTCAAGGCGACTTCAGCCTTGCGCGGGATTCTTTCTTGTGCTATAATGCTGTAATGCGAAATTATGACACAAAAAGACAGATTTTTTTAGGATAGATCAAGAGAACATAAGGAGAAACGCAATGAAGAAAAAACAGGCATGGAAAGTGATGGGTGCTGTCCTTGCGGGCACACTGGTATTTTCCGATGCAATTCCGCTCCGTGCCAGCGCATCGGCAGGAACGGAAAAAAGCGCAGTACAGAACGAAACTGTCTCCGGAACGGAGAACGGTACAGAGACAAAGACAAAACGGGCAGCCGTTTATGTGAATCTGAAAACCGGCGATGATACGGCAGACGGTACAACGGCAGAGACAGCAGTAAAAACCGTGGAAAAAGCACAGGAGCTTCTTGCAGCTGCAGCGGCAGAACTGCAGGCGGACGGGAAAACAACCGAAAAAAACACTACTGCAGATACCAGCAAAACGGCAGCGGAGGAAGCAGCAGAAAAATATCTGGTATTCGTCGGAATGGATGAAAAAGAGCTGGAAACGTATCGAAAGAAACAGCAGAAAACAGACTTCTGGGGAAGAGTAACAGATACCGTTTTTGCGGCAGATGAAATCGTGGTGACAGAAGCCGGATATGAGGCTGTTCTGGCAGCAGAAAAAGCAAAAGAAACGGTTTCGGAAACACCAACGCTTGCGCCAGGCGAGTCTCCGGCACCGGATGCGGCAGAAGATACCGTAACACCAACTCCGGGTCCGACGGAAACGCCGGATGCAGAGCCGACCGCAGAACCAACGGTGACCCCAGACGCAGAGCCAACGGTAGAACCGACGGAAACGCCGGACGCAGAGCCGACCGTAACGCCGGCGGAGGAACCAACGGCAACTCCGACACCGGATGCGGACAACGGAGAAAATACAGGGGATACACCAACGGCAGCTCCGACACCGGATGCGGAACCGACCGTAACGCCGGAAGTAACTCCGACGACAGCACCGGGCGAGAATACCGATGACAGTGAAAATCCGGATAATCCGGAAACTCCGGCAGAAGATCCAACCGTGACACCTGCCCCGGATGATACAGCAAAAGACGATCCTGCAGCAGATGACACAAACCAGGACGATACAAACCAGGATAACCAGAACGGAACGGGAAAGGATGCATCATCGGACCAGTGGAAACAGGATGAAAATCTGGGTGACCTTGTAAAAGATGAAATTCAGAAAGAAAACGAAACCGTAAAAAATTTCGATGAAATTTCCAATCCATCCGGTACGGACAGCACAGAAGACGGCTATCTGATCTCCGATGTCTCTCTTTTAATCCAGCCGATGGCAGTAAGTCTGTCCGGAAGCGTTGTATCAGAGGAGCAGACGGAAACAGCAGAAGCTGAGACGGCGGACGAAGGCGAGCATGAACTGCTTGCAGCTGCAGAGCAGAAATCCAACCTGAGTGCCGGTGAAATGACAGCAAGTGCAGCCGATGACGTAAGTACGCTGCGTGCCGCAGGAACGATCCTTGTAGGACCGGACAACTACGGAACGAATAAGACATCCACTCCGACTCCGACAGCCACACCGTCGAAGAGCAGCAGTAACAACAGCTCTTCCAATTCCAATACCGGAAGCACAAAGATTCCGCAGAAGAAGACACAGACCACTGCAAGCATCCGCAGCATCCCGGTCAACACCGGCGATGAGACGCTGGTGCTTCCGCTGGCGATCAGCTCCGCACTTTCTGCAGCCGTTATGTTCTGCATGGCATTCCTTCAGATGCAGGCGAAACGCGCAAAGAGCATGGCCGCATGGCTGGAATTCAAAAAGAATCATCCGTTTGACGAAGAATAAAGAAACAGGCATATCCGAAAAAGCCATTCCATACATTTACAGTATGGGAGGGCTTTTTCTTATGGAAGAAAAGAAAACATGGGCGGTGGGTGCGGGCAGCGGGATCGGCTGGCTGAAGGCTCTTCTCGTTTCCTATCTGATCTCGGTGCTTCTTCTTTTGCTGCTGTCTTTCCTGCTCTGGAAATTTTCCTGGAAGGAAAGCTGGGTGCAGGCGGGCATTGTGGTGATCTATCTGGCATCAAGCTTTTCCGGCGGAAGAATGGCAGGAAACATGGCGGGAAAACGGCGGTTTCTCTGGGGCATCTGCTTTGGAATCGTGTATTTTGCCATTCTGATCATCGTCTCCGCAGTCTTCCTGCCGGGCGGATTTGCCGGAGCCGGAAGACTTCTGTGGGCGGCAGCAGTCTGTGCCGTCGGCGGAATGGCAGGCGGAATGACGGCACACGGCAGATAAAAGCGGACAAAACAGAACATTTTTTCAAAAAACAGACTTTTAAATTTGAAAAACCTATGCTATAATGGGAAGAGCTAATGGCCGAAGACTATAAAAAAGTCGCGCGTCAACTACAATGAAGGAGGAATGTGCCATGAAACACATCAAAACTTTAAATACAAAAAGCTTACAGAACACTGTAAAAAAAGGTGGATGCGGTGAGTGCCAGACATCCTGCCAGTCCGCATGTAAGACTTCTTGCACCGTAGGCAACCAGAGCTGCGAGCATAAGTAAAAGTAATCCATAAGGACGAGTAAAAGGTGTTCCCAGAACCGGTTTCGCCGGATTTGGGAACATTCTTTTTGCCAGGCATATTAAAAAAAGAGAGAGTTATAGAAAGGAATACCACAGTGATACATTTATATAAAAGCAATGGCTTCAACATGGTGCTGGACGTCAACAGCGGCTCCGTCCATGTTGTGGATGACTGCGTATACGATGTGCTTTCCTGCATGAACGAAGGAAAAAATGCAGAAGAGACAGCAGAGGCGCTTAGCAGTAAATACGCCGAGCAGGACATCACCGAAGCCAGAGAAGAAATTCAGGAACTTGCAGACAACGGCATGCTCTTTACCAAAGATATCTACGAAAACGCAATCGATCAGTTTTCCAACCGTCCGACCGTCGTAAAAGCACTCTGCCTCCATATCGCACACGACTGCAATCTTGCCTGTCGTTACTGCTTCGCAGAAGAAGGCGAGTACCACGGAAGACGTGCACTGATGTCCCTGGAAGTCGGCAAAAAAGCGCTTGATTTCCTGATCGCAAACTCCGGCAGCAGAAGAAACCTCGAGGTAGATTTCTTCGGCGGTGAACCGCTGATGAACTGGGATGTTGTAAAACAGCTCGTAGCCTACGGAAGAGAACAGGAGAAGTTACATAACAAGAACTTCCGTTTCACCCTGACCACCAACGGTGTTCTCTTAAACGACGAGGTCATGGAGTTCTGCAATAAGGAGATGGGCAACGTCGTATTAAGTATCGACGGAAGAAAAGAAGTTCACGATCACATGCGTCCGTTCCGCAAAGGTGCCGGAAGCTACGATCTGATCGTGCCGAAATTCCAGAAATTCGCTGAACTCCGTCATCAGGACAAATACTATGTGCGCGGAACCTTCACGCATTACAACACAGACTTTGCTGCCGACGTCCTCCATCTGGCAGACCTCGGCTTCAAACAGATCTCGGTTGAGCCTGTTGTAGCACCTCCGACCGAGGATTACGCGATCCGCGAGGAAGACCTTCCGGTGATTTTCGAACAGTACGACATTCTGGCAAGAGAGATGATCAAGAGAGAAAAAGAAGGAAGAGGCTTCAATTTCTTCCATTTCATGATCGATCTGACCGGCGGACCATGTGTTTATAAACGTCTTTCCGGCTGCGGTTCCGGAACCGAGTACCTTGCGGTAACACCGTGGGGCGATTTCTATCCGTGCCACCAGTTCGTAGGACAGGAAGATTTCTGCCTCGGAAATGTTTACGAAGGCGTGAAAAAGACAGAAACTGTTAACGAATTCAAAAAATGCAACGTTTATTCCAAGAAGGAGTGCAGCCAGTGCTTTGCACGGTTCTACTGCAGCGGCGGATGCGCGGCAAACTCCTACAATTTCACAGGTAAGATCAACGATGTTTACGAGATCGGATGCAAGATGCAGCAGAAACGGATCGAGTGTGCATTGATGATAAAGGCAGCTCTGGCCGAAGATTAAAGAAAAGAGGAAAATCGCGACATGATGAAGAAGAAACAGAGTATCATCGCACTCGTCCTGGCAGCCATTGTAACAGTGCTTCTTGGATGGACGATGATCAAAGGATGGGGTCCTACCGGAACCGGTTCGATGAAGAACATCAACCTGGGTCTGGATCTGTCAGGCGGTGTCAGCATTACCTATCAGGCCGTAAAGGACAACCCGACAGACGAAGAAATGTCAGATACCCGCTACAAGCTGGAACAGCGTGCACAGCAGTACAGCGAAGAGGCACAGGTATATCTGCAGGGCGACAACCGTATCACCATTGAAATCCCGGGTGCAACCGATGCAACCACCATTCTGGAAGAGATGGGTAAACCGGGAAGCCTGTATTTCATCAAACAGACCAACGATGACGGAACAGAAAACTACACCTACGACAGCTCGACCGGCGAGTACGTTCTGAACGGAAAAACTATCGAAGAGCTCGAGGAGGATGGCTCCGTCGTTCTGACCGGTAAAGATGTGGAGAGCGCAGAAGCCATGCATCAGCAGAACTCCACCACAAAAGCAACCGAGAGCGTCGTTCAGCTGAAAATGACCGACGAAGGAAAACAGAAATTTGCAGACGCAACCCAGGAAGCCTACAGCGCAGGAAAGAGCATCGGTATCTACTATGATGAGAAATTCGTCAGTGTACCGAGTGTAAACGCTGTGATTTCCGATGGTACTGCAGTCATCTCCGGCGGAAACATGGACTGGGATGAAGCAACCAGCCTGGCATCCACCCTCCGTATCGGTTCCCTTTCCCTGAAACTTGAGGAGATCAACTCCAGCGTCGTTGGAGCACAGCTTGGATCTGCAGCTGTTTCCACCAGCGTGAAAGCAGGAGCGATCGGCATTATCCTGATCATCATCTTCCTTGCAGTTGTATACCGCCTGCCTGGTATTGCAGCCGGATGGGCACTGCTCATTTACGTTGAGCTGAACCTGATTTCTTTAAATGCATTTGACCTGACCCTGACTCTGCCTGGTATCGCCGGTGTTATCCTGTCGATCGGTATGGCAGTCGATGCGAACGTTATCATCTACGCCCGTATCGAGGAGGAGATCGGTGCCGGAAAGACGGTTCATGCAGCAATCCGCGACGGATTCAAGAAGGCAGCTTCCGCCATCCTGGACGGAAACGTAACGACTCTGATTGCAGCAGCCGTTCTGTATGCACTCGCAAGCGGAAGTGTCCGCGGATTCGCCATGACACTTGCTCTTGGTATTGTTCTTTCCATGTTCAGCGCCATGGTTGTTTCCAGACTGCTGGTCAACAGCCTGTACGGTATGGGACTGAAGGATGCGAAATACTACGGAACCAAGAAAGAGCGCAAGGGATTTCCATTTGTGGAAAAGAGAAAGATCTTCTTCACGATCTCCTGCATTCTGCTGCTTGCCGTTCCGGCCAGCATGATTTTCATGCATCAGACAAAGGGAAGCGCACTGAACTTCGGCCTTGACTTCAAGGGCGGTACTTCCATCAACGTTCCGTTCAACGAGGATTACTCCATCGAAGAGCTGGACAAAGAGGTAGAGCCGGTTGTGGAAGGCGTGACAAAAGATTCCAATATTCAGATGACAAAGGTTGTCGGAGGCAACAATGTCATCATCAAAACACGTTCTCTGACTCTGGAAGAGCGTGAGCAGGTTTACCAGGCAATGGCAGACAATTTCGGTGTCGATACTTCTGAAATCACTTTCGACAACATTTCTTCTACTGTAAGTAAAGAGATGAGCCAGAATGCGATGAAAGCAGTTATCATCGCTGTAGTCTGCATGCTGCTGTACATCTGGATCCGATTCCGCGACATCCGTTTCGCATCGAGTGCCATCCTTGCACTGATGCACGATATCGCCATTGTATTCGGATTCTATGTGGTATCCCGTATTTCAGTCGGCAGCACCTTTATCGCGTGTATGCTGACGATCCTCGGCTATTCCATCAACAGTACGATCGTCATCTTCGACCGTATCCGTGAGAATTTGCCGGAGTTAAAGAGAGAGCCGATTGAGTCCCTGGTTGACCGCTGCATCACGGACACCCTGACCCGAAGCATTTACAGTTCCCTCACCACCTTTATCACCATCTTTGTTCTGTTCGTGATGGGAGTTTCTTCCATCCGCGACTTTGCAGCACCTCTGATGGTTGGTATCGTATGCGGAGCTTACACTTCTGTCTGCATCACAGGTGCCCTGTGGTATGTGATGAAGCACGTTGGAAAAAACAAATATGTGCCGTCCAAAGCAGTACAGAATAAGACAAAAAATAAATAAAAGCAGCAAAAACTATAAAAAGAGAAACGCCGGACCGGAAAAGTCCGGCGTTTCCTGCTAACAGGAAAGAGGAGAACATATGAAGAAAGAACGCTGGGTAGTTTCGGCAAAACGCGCCGATTTCCAGGCAATTGCGGACCGGTTCGGCATCGATCCCGTCATTGCCCGCCTGATCCGGAACCGGGATGTGACCGGGGAGAAAGAGATCGAAGAGTATCTCTTCGGTGATCTGGAGCAGCTCCACGATCCGCTGCTGATGAAGGATATGGAGCGCGCGGCAGATCTGATCGCAGAAAAAATCCGGGAGAAAAAGCCGATCCGCATCATCGGGGACTACGACATCGACGGTGTTACGGCAACGTATATTCTGCTGACCGGCTTAAAAGATCTCGGTGCCGATGTGGATGTGCGTATCCCGGACCGGATTGCAGACGGATACGGCTTAAATGAGCATCTTGTGCAGTTTGCCGTGGATGAGGGGCGGGACACGATCGTCACCTGTGACAACGGCATCGCGGCGAGCAGTCAGATCCGTCTGGCAAAAGAGCTCGGCATGACGGTTGTTGTGACGGACCACCACGAGGTTCCGTTTGAGGAGGATGAAAACGGAGAACGCCGCTACATCCTGCCGCCGGCGGACGCGGTTGTCAATCCGAAACAGAAAGACTGTTCCTATCCATTTCCGGGCCTCTGCGGTGCGGCCGTTGCATGGAAACTGATCCAGGCGATGGAGGCAAAAGCAGGTATTCCAAAGGAGCACAGCTTCCGCTTTCTGGAATTTGTCGCCATTGCGACGATCGGTGATGTGATGGATCTGCAGGGAGAAAACCGGATTCTTGTAAAAGCCGGCCTTCGGGCGCTCCATAAAACGCAGAACCTCGGCCTGCAGGAGCTGATCCGTGTGCAGGGCATCGAGGCGGAAAACGTGACACCGTATCACATTGGCTTCGTTCTCGGCCCGTGCATCAACGCATCGGGACGGCTTGACACGGCGGAGCATTCGTTAAAACTGCTCTGCGCAAAGACACGTGAGGAGGCCGCAAAGCTTGCCGGGGACTTGAAAGACCTGAATGAAAGCCGCAAAGAGCTGACGCGCCAGGGTGAGGCAAAAGCAATCGAGCTCGTGGAAACCTCCCCGCTGCAGAACGACAAAGTCCTCGTCGTCTATCTGCCGGACTGCCACGAGAGCCTTGCCGGAATCATCGCAGGTCGCCTGCGGGAGCACTTCCACAAACCATCCTTCGTACTCACCAGAAGTGAGGAGGGCGTCAAGGGCTCCGGCCGCTCGATCGAAGCGTATTCGATGTATGAGGAGCTCTGCAAATGCAAAGAACTGATGACGAAATTCGGCGGCCACCCGATGGCTGCGGGCCTTTCCCTCGCAGGAGAGGAGATGATCGAACCGTTCCGCCGGGCACTGAACGATAATTCCACGCTGACGGAAGAGGATTTCGTCGAAAAAGTCGTGATCGATGTGCCGATGCCGATCACCTACATCACCAAAAATCTGATCCGCCAGTTAAGTCTCTTGGAGCCGTTCGGAAAAGGCAACACGAAACCGCTGTTCGCACAGAAAGGACTGACTGTATTAAATTACCGCATTTTTGGAAAGAATAGAAACGTGGTGAAAGTACAGCTTGCCGATGTGGGCGGATACCAGATGGATGGTGTCTATTTCGGTGAGGGAGAAGCGTTCGCCGCATACGTGGATGCACATCCGACCCTCTCGGTAGCGTACTATCCGTCGATCGATACGTGGAACGGACGCGACAAATTACAGATCAATATCCAGAGTTATTTTTAAAGATGCAGAAAAGCCGCAAATACCTGATTTTTCTGCCCTGTTTTCTATCGGAAACAAAATTGACGCAGAAGAATATTGATGCTATACTGTAAGGTGAATTGTCAAACCTTGACGAAACGGAGGAATATTTTATGAAAAAAGTAGAGGATTACGTAAGAAGTATTCCGGATTTCCCGGAACCGGGTATTATTTTCAGAGATGTAACGAGTATCCTGCAGGACGCAGACGGACTGCAGCTTGCCATAGATGAGATGCAGCATTTTGTAGAAGAAGTAGACTGTGATGTAATCTGCGGAACCGAGTCCCGCGGCTTCATTTTCGGTATGCCGATTGCTTACAATCTGCACAAACCGTTCGTGCCGATCCGTAAAAAAGGAAAACTTCCTCTGGAGACCGTCGAGGAGAGCTATGACCTGGAGTACGGCAGCGCAACGATCGAGATGCACAAAGACTCCATCAAACCGGGCCAGAAGGTAGTCATCATCGACGACCTGATTGCAACCGGCGGTACCGTGGAGGCCTGTGCAAAAATGATCGAGCGCCTCGGCGGCGAAGTAACCAGAATCGTGTTCCTGATGGAGCTTGCCGGCTTAAAAGGACGCGAAAAACTGGCAAAATATGATGTAAAATCTGTCATCCGTTACGATGGCAAATAACGTATCCAACGAAACGCAGGGGTTAATCATGAGAGCGGAGGATACATATGGAAGAAGAGAAAAGAATCAGTGAAGAAGAATTAAAGAAGGATGTGGCGGCGGCAGAAGCCAGAATCCGCAAGACGGACGATTTTACAAGTCCGGAGGAATTATACGGGGAATTGATCGCTTCTGTGAAAAAATATCATCCATCGGACGATATTTCCCTGATCGAAAAAGCATACCGCGTGGCAGCGGATGCACATAAGGACCAGAAAAGAAAGAGCGGGGAACCGTACATCATCCATCCGCTCTGTGTGGCAATTATCCTGGCAGATCTGGAGCTCGACAAGGAGTCGATCGCGGCAGGCCTTCTGCACGACGTTGTCGAAGATACCGTCATGACCGAAGAAGAGCTGACCGAGGAGTTCGGCCCGGAGGTGTCCCTGATTGTAAGCGGTGTCACGAAGCTGGCACAGCTGAAATATTCTGCGGATAAGGTCGAGGAGCAGGCAGAAAACCTGAGAAAGATGTTCCTTGCGATGGCAAAGGATATCCGCGTTATTCTGGTAAAACTGGCGGACCGTCTGCACAACATGCGGACCGCACAGTACTGGTCGCCGGAGACGCAGAAGAAAAAAGCGCGTGAGACGATGGATATTTATGCCCCGATCGCACAGCGCCTCGGTATTTCCAAGATCAAGGTCGAACTCGATGACCTTTCTCTGAAATATCTGGAGCCGGATGCGTACTATGAACTGGTGCAGAAGGTCAGCATGAAGCGGGAGCAGCGGCAGGAATTTGTCGATGCGATCGTAAAAGAGGTGACCCGTCATATCCACCAGGCCGGCATTGAGGCAGATGTCAACGGACGAATCAAGCACTTTTTCAGCATCTACAAAAAGATGGTCAACCAGCACAAGACGCTGGATCAGATCTATGACCTCTTTGCGGTCCGCATCATCGTGGAATCCGTCAAAGACTGCTATGCAGCGCTCGGTGTCATCCATGAAATGTACACGCCGATCCCGGGCCGTTTCAAAGATTACATTGCGATGCCGAAGCCAAACCGTTACCAGTCCCTGCATACAACCCTGATCGGACCGAACGGACAGCCGTTTGAGATTCAGATCCGTACTTATGAGATGCACCGGATTGCAGAATACGGTATCGCTGCACACTGGAAATACAAAGAGGCCTCCGACGGCAAGAAACCGGGACCGGAGCAGGAAGAGGAAAAACTGACCTGGCTGCGCCAGATTCTGGAGTGGCAGCAGGACATGGCGGACAACCATGAGTTCATGAACCTCTTAAAGAGCGATCTCGACCTGTTTGCCGACAATGTTTACTGTTTCAGCCCGGCGGGCGATGTCAAAACGCTTCCGGTCGGCTCCTGTGCCATCGACTTTGCTTACTCCGTCCACAGTGCGGTCGGCAACAAGATGGTCGGAGCGAGGGTCAACGGAAAACTCGTGCCGATCGAGACGGAACTTCACAACGGAGACCGCGTCGAGATCATCACCTCGCAGAACTCCAAGGGACCGAGCCGCGACTGGCTGAAAATTGCGAAGAGTTCCCAGGCAAAGAGCCGCATCAACCAGTGGTTCCGCCAGCAGAACAAGACGGACAACATCGTCAAAGGCAAGGAAATGCTCACCAACTATGCAAAGCTGAAGGGCAAAAATCTTGGAATCTATACGAAACCGATGTACGAAGAGGCTGTCATGAGAAAGTACGGCTTCCGCGACTGGGATTCCGTTCTTGCGGCCATCGGCCACGGCGGCTTAAAAGAGGGCCAGGTCCTCAACAAGCTGATTGAGACGTACGAAAAGCAGCATAAAAAAGAGATCACCGACGAGCAGGTGCTCGAGGCGGCATCCGGAGAGAAAGTTCTGCCGGTTGGAAAGAGCAAGGGCGGCATCGTCGTGCGCGGTATCCACGATGTGGCAGTTCGCTTCTCCAAATGCTGCAATCCGATCCCGGGCGATGAGATCGTGGGCTTTGTCACAAGAGGACGCGGCGTGACCATTCACCGCACCGACTGTGTCAATGTCCTGAATCTGCCGGAATCTGAGCGGGCGCGCCTCATTGATGCTGAATGGCAGGCAGAGGACAACGGCGGCTCTCTCTATACCGTGGAGATCAGCGTTTACGCAAACAACCGTACCGGTCTTCTGGTGGATATCTCCAAGATCTTTACCGAGCGGAAGATCGACCTTGCGGCGATGAACGTGAGAACGAGCAAGCAGGGAACGGCTTCCATCGATGTGACGTTCGACGTGCACAACAACGAAGAGCTGAACAGCATCATCGAGAAGGTGCGCCAGGTGGAGAGCGTGATCGATATTCAGAGATCGAGAGGATAAAAAGGAGAAAAGCGTATGATAAAGGTAAATTACCGGGCACTTGGAATGCTCTCGACAAACTGCTACGTTGTGGAAAATCCGGACAGCCAGAAGGTGCTGATCGTGGACCCGGGCGATTCGCCGCTGGAGATTGAACGCCAGATCGACGAGATCGACGGCGACCCGGAGGCCATTCTGCTGACCCATGGTCATTTCGACCATATGCTGGCAGCGGATGCGCTGCGGAAAAAGTACCATATCCCGGTCTATGTCCATGAAAAAGAGCAGCACCTGCTGGGGGATCCAAAGGAAAATCTTTCCGGGCTCTGGAGCAAACCGTACACGATGCAGGCGGACAAAACCGTAAAAGAGGGCGATGTGCTGCATCTCGCAGATTTTGAAATCCACGTTCTTGCGACACCGGGGCATACGGCAGGCGGTGTCTGCTACTATATTCCGGCAGAGAAAGCACTTTTTTCCGGTGATACGCTGTTCTGCGAGTCCTACGGAAGATACGACTTCCCGACATCCTCCGGCAGAGAGCTGATCGCGTCGGTCAAGCGCCTGTTAAAAGAGCTTCCCGGGGATGTGACCGTGTATCCGGGCCACAACGATGAAACTACGATTGAACATGAAAAGAGGTACAATCCCCTTGCTTAATATCAGCCTTTGTTTTAACAGAAAAGATTTTGAATACGATGTGTATTCCCTGATCAAGGCATTCTATCCGGGCTGTGAGATTACCTCATGGTACGAAGAGGATGGGGCGCTGGACGGGAAATTTGCATATTATGATACGATCACATACGAGGCGGATCAGATCTGTTTTTCGATTGCAGACGAGAAACATGAGACGCTCGCTTCGCAGTGTGAGGCGGTGGAATATGAAAAAGACCGCCATGAAACGAAAAATGTCCTGAAACGGATGGTATACCGCACGCTTTCCGAAGTGAGCGGCAAAGAACTTCCATGGGGCGATCTCACCGGCATCCGTCCGACGAAAATTCCGATGAAGATGCTTGAAGAGGGTAAAAAAAATGTAGAGATTGCGAAATACATGCGCGAAACTTACTACACCAGCCCGGAAAAGACGGCACTTGCGATCACGATTGCCAACCGGGAAAAGGACATTTTAAAGACGATCGACTACGAACACGGTTACAGCCTGTACATCGGCATCCCGTTCTGTCCGAGCATCTGCCTGTACTGTTCCTTCGGCTCCCATGTGTTAAGCCGCTGGGAGCATATGGTAGATCCGTATCTCGATGCACTGATCAAAGAACTGATCTTTATCAGTGAGAACATGAAGGATTACACCCTTGATACGATCTACATCGGAGGCGGTACGCCGACCACGCTGAATGCGGCACAGATGGAGCGCCTGCTCACGAAAGTGACAGAGCTCTTCCCGATGGAGCAGGTGCAGGAGTTCACCGTGGAGGCAGGACGGCCGGATACGATCAATGAGGAGGTCTTAAAAGCCATCCGCAAATTCCCGGTCACTCGTATTTCGATCAATCCACAGACCATGAACCAGGAAACGCTGGATCTGATCGGACGCCACCATACCGTTGAGGAGATCGAGGAGAAGTTCCGCATGGCGCGTTCCCTTGGATTTGACAACATCAACATGGATCTGATCGTCGGTCTGCCGGGCGAGGACAAGGAAAAAGTGGCGCATACGTTGGAAAAAGTGGAAGCGCTGAATCCGGATTCCCTGACCGTCCATTCCCTTGCGTTAAAGCGTGCAACGAGACTCAACCTGTTCAAAGACAAATATCAGGAGATCTCGTTTGAAAACTCTGCCGAGATCATGAAAATGACGATGGACAGCGCACACCGCATGGAGATGGGACCGTATTACATGTACCGCCAGAAAAATATGGCGGGTAACTTTGAGAATGTCGGCTACTCCCGCGAAGGAAAAGCAGGCATCTACAACATCCTCATTATGGAGGAAAAACAGTCCATTCTGGCCGCGGGAGCCGGAGCGTCCACGAAATTCGTGTTTGAACACGGAGAGCGCATTGAGCGGGTGGAGAACGTGAAGGATCTGAAAAACTACGTGGAGCGTATCGATGAAATGATCGAGAGAAAGCGTATCGGAATGGAGAAGTATCTGCCAAAATGAAAGAAAATTCCAGTCAGCAGCTTCACATGCTGCGCTATACCCTGACCGAGCAGCTCATCCATGGCATGGAAGTGAGCAATTTAGCTTACGATCTTGCGCGGGAACTGGGGTATGAGAAAGAAATCTGCTATGAGCTTGCAAAAGCGGGCGTTCTCCACGATATCGGAAAGATTGTACTGGAGAATTACGTAGAAGAACAGGATACGCTCGTCGTCGAGGAGATGCGCTTTGTGCGGACCCATTCCACACTGGGCTATGAACTCCTGCAGGGACGCGGCTACTCCGATTTTGTGCTGGAGAGTATTCTGTATCACCATGAAAATTATGACGGAACCGGGTATCCGGCCAATCTGGCGGGAGAAAAGATTCCGTTTGGGGCGCGTATCTTACGCATCTGTGATGTGTACTGCGCGCTGACCTCCGACCGCCCGTACCGGAGTGCATTTCCGCGGGAACAGGCGATGGAGCTTATGACAGAAGAAGTCAAAAATTTCGATCTGAAAATGTTCCTGGCATTTCAGAGAGTGATCCACAGCGGCAGCCGGAAAGCGATCGAGCTTTCTGATGTCGATGAATTGATCCAGGAAATCATAAAGGAGAAAACAGAAAATGGCATTAAAAAAGAAACCGGTTACCGGAATGAAAGATATTTTACCGAAAGAAATGGCAATCCGTGACTACGTGATCCGTCTGATCAAGGAAACTTACGGAACCTTCGGCTTTACCTCCATGGAGACCCCATGCGTGGAGCACATCGAAAACCTGAACAGCAAACAGGGCGGCGAGAATGAGAAACTGATTTTCAAGATCTTAAAAAGAGGAGAGAAGCTGAAACTCGAGACCGCTGAGAAAGAAAACGATCTCGTAGACAGCGGCCTGCGTTATGACCTGACCGTTCCGCTCTGCCGTTACTATTCCAACAACGCAAACGAGCTTCCGTCCCCGTTCAAAGCACTTCAGATGGGAAATGTATGGCGTGCAGACCGTCCGCAGAGAGGAAGATACCGCCAGTTCATGCAGTGCGATATCGATATCCTCGGCGAGCCGACCAACCTCGCAGAGATTGAGCTGATCCTTGCTACCACCACACTGCTTGGAAAACTGGACTTCAAGAACTTTACGATCCGTATCAATGACCGCCGCATCTTAAAAGCAATGGCAGCCTACAGCGGATTCCCGGAGGAGTCCTATGACACCGTATTTATTATCCTCGATAAGATGGATAAAATCGGTTTTGAGGGTGTTGCCAAAGAGCTCGAGGAAGCCGGCTTTGCAAAAGAGTCCGTAGAGAAATACCTGAAAATGTTCGAGGAGATCACCCCGGATACCGCAGGCGTAGAGTACTGCCGTGAGAAACTCGAGGGATTCCTTGACAAAGAGTACGCAGACGGCCTGAAGACCATCATCGACAGTGTCAATGCCGTGAAGACCGCAGAATTCAAGATCGCTTTCGATCCGACTCTGGTGCGCGGAATGTCCTACTACACCGGACCGATCTTCGAGATCGCTATGGATGAGTACGGCGGATCTGTCGGAGGCGGCGGACGCTACGATGAAATGATCGGAAAATTCACCGGAAACCAGACCTGCGCATGCGGATTCTCCATCGGATTTGAGCGTATCGTTATGCTTCTGCTTGAGAGAGATTACCAGATCCCGGGCGCACAGAAGAAAAAAGCGTACCTGATCGAGAAAAACATGCCGGCAGAGGGAATGCAGAAGATCATTCAGCAGGCGACAAAAGAGAGAAGTGAAGGCACGGCCATCAACATCGCCGTGATGAAGAAGAACAAGAAATTCCAGAAAGAGCAGCTTGCCAGCGAGGGCTACACTGAGATCGAAGAATTTTTTGTTGACAAAATGTAAGGAATATCCAATAATAGTAATCGCATGAAAAAACGATGTGCTGCGGATGCAGATTCTTTGTGTCCGCAGTTCCAAATAGGAGGAACAAGAAAATGGCTGAATCCATGAAAGGCCTGAAGAGAACCTGCCGCTGTGCGGAAGTCACAAAAGCAGATATCGGAAAAAAAGTAACCCTGATGGGCTGGGTACAGAAGAGCCGTAATAAAGGCGGAATTATTTTCGTCGATCTGCGTGACAGAAGCGGTATTATGCAGATTATCTTTGAGAACGGCCCGATCAGTGAGGAAGGTTTTGAGAAAGCAGCAAAACTGCGCAGCGAGTTCGTCATCGCCGTAGAAGGTGAAGTTATGGCCCGCTCCGGTGCTGTCAATGAAAATCTGGCAACAGGAGAGCTTGAAGTAAAGGCTGAGTCCTTACGCATTCTTTCCGAGGCAGAAACCCCGCCGTTCCCGATCGAGGAGGATTCCAAGACGAGAGAAGAGCTCCGTCTGAAATACCGTTACCTGGATCTGCGCCGCCCGGACATCCAGAGAAACCTGATCATGAGAAGCAAAGTGGCAATGCTCACCCGTGAGTTCATGTCCAAAGAAGGCTTCCTTGAGATCGAAACCCCGATGCTGACGAAATCCACACCGGAAGGCGCCAGAGATTACCTGGTACCGAGCCGTGTTCATCCAGGCAGTTTCTACGCACTGCCGCAGTCTCCGCAGCTGTTCAAACAGCTTCTGATGTGCTCCGGCTATGACCGTTATATCCAGATCGTAAAATGTTTCCGCGATGAGGATCTGCGTGCCGACCGCCAGCCGGAGTTCACTCAGATCGATATGGAGCTTGCTTTCGTTGATGTAGATGATGTTATCGATGTCAATGAGAGACTGATGGCACACCTGTTCAAAGAGGTGCTCGGCGTTGAGGTACAGCTCCCGATCCAGAGAATGACCTGGAAAGAGGCTATGAACCGTTTCGGTTCCGACAAACCGGACCTGCGTTTCGGTATGGAGCTGGTTGATGTTTCCGAGACCGTAAAAGATACCGAGTTCGTTGTATTTAAGGGCGCACTTGAAAACGGCGGTTCTGTCCGCGGTATTAACGCAAAAGGACAGGGCGCAATGCCGAGAAAGAAAATTGACAAGCTCGTTGAGTTTGCGAAAGGTTACGGTGCAAAAGGTCTTGCATACATTGCAATCCATGAGGATGGAAGCTGGAAATCTTCCTTCTCCAAATTTATGACAGAGGAGCAGATGGAAGCCCTCATCAAAGCCATGGACGGACAGGCTGGAGACCTTCTTCTCTTCGCAGCAGACCGCAACAAGATTGTTTGGAACGTTCTTGGCGCACTTCGTCTGGAACTGGCAGAGCAGATGGGACTGCTCGACAAGAACGAGTACCGTTTCGTATGGATTACCGAGTTCCCGCTTCTGGAGTGGTCCGATGAGGAGAACCGTTTCACCGCAATGCATCACCCGTTCACCATGCCGATGGACGAGGATCTGCCGCTTCTGGACACCGATCCGGGCGCAGTTCGTGCAAAAGCTTACGATATCGTCCTGAACGGTACTGAGATCGGAGGAGGAAGCGTTCGTATTCACCAGAACGATGTGCAGGAGAAGATGTTTGAGATGCTTGGTTTCACAAAGGAACAGGCACATGAGCGATTTGGTTTCCTTCTGGATGCTTTCAAATACGGAGTTCCGCCTCACGCCGGACTGGCTTACGGACTGGACCGTCTCGTTATGCTGATGGCAAAAGAGGACAGCATCCGCGACGTCATCGCATTCCCGAAGGTAAAAGATGCTTCCTGTCTGATGACCGAGGCTCCGTCACCGGTTGACGCAGCACAGCTGGAAGAGCTTGGTCTTGAGGTTGAGCCGCAGGCAGAAGAAGAGACAACAGAAGAGTAAAGCTTAGATAAATTTACAGAACAGACAATTCCGTGAAGGTGCGGAGTTGTCTGTTCTTTTTTTTGCTAACTCTTCAGAGCTATGCGAAATTTTAAGAAAAAATGCGAATCATGCTTGCATGAATGAGCAGTTTTTCTTGGAATTTCATATGGCGAGAAGCAACATTGAGATGCAGCGCAGCGGAATCGAGATGGGGCTCTTCAGAGCTATGCGAAAAGTCAAAATTCTATTTTCAGAAAAAATCCGGTATTTGCTTAAAAAAGAGTAAGGAAAAAGTAAGAAAACAAAAAACAAAATGTGATACGATAGAGCTAACTTGGGAAAACTGAAAAATTCTTTGCAAAAATAGAAAAGTGGGAGGAAGCGTATGAAGAAAAAAGTAATCGCGATTGTGTGTGCAGTCGCAGTGCTGGCGGCAGCCGGAGGGGGAGTGACATGGCATTTCCTTGGAAACAGTACAAAAGAGGACGATAACGTCGTCTATGTCAATACTGTAAAAGCCCTGACTAATCTGGGAACCGGAAATGGAATGGAAAACCGCTATGCCGGTGTTGTGGAGTCGGAAAATACCTGGAAGGTAGAGAAAAACAGCGAGAAAACGGTAAAGGAAGTTTATGTGGAAGTTGGTCAGGAGGTTCAGGTCGGAACACCGCTGTTCTCCTACGATACCGAGAAATTCCAGAGTGACCTCGAGCAGGCGCAGCTGGATCTGGAACGCATAAACAATGAACTTTCAAGTATGAATACCAATATCGGCCAGCTTTACAAAGACAAAAAGCAGGCATCAAAAGACCAGCAGGCAAGCATCACACTGGAAATTCAGGAAGCGGAGCTGGATTTAAAGAAAAAAGAATATGAAGGAAAATCAAAACAGGCGGAGATTGATAAATTAAACGATAACATCACCAATGCGACCGTGATCAGCGAAATCGCCGGTGTTGTAAAATCAATCAACAACGATGACAGCAGCGCCGGCGCTTACTCCAGTGACAACTCCGACAATTCCTTCCTGACCGTTCTTGCAACGGGAGATTTCCGTGTAAAAGGCCAGATCAATGAACAGAATATGAGCGATGGTTCGATTACCGAAGGAAGCCAGGTGATCGTGCATTCTCGTGTAGATGAGAATCAGACCTGGACTGGAACCGTGACAAAGATTGATCGGGAAAATGCACGGACAGGAAGCAATAACGTTTACAGCAGTTCAGGAGACAGTATGACGCAGTCAAGCAACTATCCGTTTTATGTGCAGCTCGACGGAACGAACGGCCTGATGCTCGGCCAGCACGTTTACGTAGAGCCGGATATCGGCCAGCAGGAAGTCAAAACAGGAATCTGGCTGTCCGATTACTTTATCAACGATGTCGACAGCAACCCTTACGTCTGGGCCGATGATGGAAACGGCAAACTGGAAAAACGAAGCGTAACGCTGGGAACACACGATGAAAATATGATGGAATATCAGATCACTGATGGTCTTAAAGAGGAGGATGCCATCACCTTCCCGGAGGATGGACTGGAAGAGGGCATGAAGACCGTTGTTAGTACCGATGGTTCGCTGGGACAGAGCAATCCGGCCGGCGGCGAGGATGACGGAATGCTTGACAACGACGATGGAATGGTCGACGACGGTATGACGCAGGATGAAAACGGCATGGTCGACAATACCATGGACGGCGCAGAGTACAGCGGTGAGGAAGATACAACGAACGTGATCGGCGGCGCCGACAATGGTGAGGCAGAACCGGCAGAAACACAGGAAGCCGGATCAGCAGATGACGGGGAGGTGCAGCCGTGATTCTGGAATTAGAGAATATCTGTAAAGAATATATGCAGGGCAAAATCCCGGTTCCGGTTCTGAAAAACATCAACTTCTCCATGGAAGAAGGCGAGTACGTTGCGATCATGGGTCCTTCCGGTTCCGGAAAAACAACACTGATGAATATTGTCGGCTGTCTCGACCAGGCGACGAGCGGACGGCTGATCCTCGACGGACAGGATATCAGCAAATGCAGTGACAATCAGATGTCGGACATCCGCCTGCAGAAAATCGGCTTTGTCTTCCAGAACTTCCAACTCCTTGCAAGACAGAGCGCAATGGAAAATGTATGCCTGCCGTTGACGTACGCGGGCGTGCCGAAAAAAGAGAGAAGAGAGCGGGCAGCGATTGCCCTCGAGCGGGTGGGGCTCGGCGACCGTATGAGTTTCAAACCGACCCAGCTCTCCGGCGGACAGAAACAGCGTGTGGCGATTGCAAGAGCGATTGTCAACCATCCGAAAATTCTGCTGGCTGATGAGCCGACCGGAGCGCTCGACTCCCATTCCGGCGAGCAGGTCATGGAGCTGTTCCAGAGCCTGAACGACGAGGGCGTCAGCATCTTGATGATTACACATGACGCGGAGATCGCATCGATGGCACAGCGCACCGTGGAGATCCGCGACGGAATGATGAAATCGAAGGAGGTGGCCGAAACATGAAAAAAGGAAAAGCAGCAAAGAAAGCCGCGATTGCAGTTGTGACCGCAGTTGCCGTGGGCGGTGTCAGTGTCGGCGGTTATTACGGCATCCGCCAGGCGCAGAAGACGACCGTAAAAGTGTATCCGGTCAGTGACTTTACGAGTGGTTACTGGGGAGACAGCATGAACATGGAAGGCCAGATCACCTCGACGGCTTCCCAGAACATCTATCTTTCCGACAGCCAGACCATTTCCCAGGTTCTCGTCAAAGAGGGCGATGTGGTAAATGCCGGAGACACGCTGATGACATACGATACCAGCATGATCGAGCTGGATTTGGAAACGCAGCAGTTACAGCTTGCACAGACAAAGCTGAAAATCCAGCAGAGTGAAAAAGAACTGGAAAAGCTGAAAAAGACAAAACCGGTATCGGATACGCCGCTGAATCCGGTGGAGCCGGATTTCCCGGATTTTCCAGATGAACCCATCGATCCGGATTTCCCGGACGAACCGATTCCGACCCCAGAACCGGAGCCGACGTATGAGGATGCTGTTCTGTACAGCAGTACGAATAAGCTTGTATTTGGTTCCAAACCATACAAAGGAGAAGGAACGCAGGAAGACCCATACACCTATCTCTGCGCACCGGGAACAGTCCTGACAGGCGGATTCCTGAATCAGATGGCAGGATACGCGGATGAAAAGGGAACGAAAAAAGAAGAGGACAGCGAAGGATACTGGTTCCGCCTGGAGATTCATGAAGAAAACAAAGCCGCAGAGGCGCTGGAAACCGTGTGGGAGCAGGATGGAACGAAGATTGCGAAAGCATACGAGACTTCGTATGAAGCAGTCCTGAGTCTGAAAGAATCCGAAGCGGCGGATGCACCGGAAATAAAAATCACCACGCCGCTTGCCAACACAGAGGTGGCAGAGGGCGGCGAGCTGAAGCTGAAAATCGGAATCAATGAGAAGAAAGATACCGAAGAGAAGCCGGATGAGAAAGCCGACGATAAAACGGATGATAGAACCGAGAGTCCGTCCGAGGACGATGTGACACAGCCGGGTGAAGCCGGAAATGGAAGCGGTGAGGCAGACGATTCCACGGAAAACACCGAAACGGATGTCACTTACACATACGTCTGGAAACACAACGGAAAGACAATCGACGGAGATTTTAAGGATACTTACACAAAAGAAAACATCACAAAAGAGGATGCCGGAATCTATACAGTAGAAGTGACAGCGAAAAATGACAAGGGTACTTCCATGGCAGTCAGCACTGCAAATGTGGCGGTAAAAGAAGGAACGATTACCCCGACACCAAGTGTAACTCCGACCCCGAGCGTTACGCCGGGACCGAGTGTAACTCCAGAGCCGACCGTCAGCCCGGAACCAAGTACAACACCGATTCCGACCACAGAGCCGGTTCCAACAGAAACTCCGGTGCCGAGCGAGACCCCAGTTCCGACGGAAACGCCGACGCCGACCGAAGCCCCGGCAGAACCGGAAGCGGAACCGCAGAGCGAAGATGCGCCGGAAGCAGTGCAGACGACAGCAAAAACCGTATTCTACGGTGAAAAAGCATCGGTACAGTCCCTCTTTACATCATCCACAGGAAGCAGCGCAAATAACAATACTTCTTCCGGTGATGATACCCAGATGACCTACACAAAAGATGAGTTGAAAAAAGCCATCAGCGAAAAAGAAAGCCAGATCCGTAATCTGAAGCTGGATCAGAAGGAAGAGGAACTCAAAGTCAAAAATACGCAGAAATCCCTGGATTCCCAGACCGTAAAAGCGACGATCAGCGGTGTGGTAAAGAAGGTTGGAAATGCAGAAAACCCGTCCAACGACGGAAGCGCCTTTATCCAGGTCAGTGGAAACGAGGGTCTGTACGTGCGCGGCTACTTAAGCGAGACGTATCTCGATCAGGTAAAAGTCGGCGATGAACTCAACGTGACTTCTTGGTCTTCGGGTGCTTTTGCAGCGGCAACCGTAACCGAGATTTCTCCGTACCCGACAACAAGCTACATGTCGTACAGCGAGACACCAGCCTCCTTCTATCCGTTCACAGCCGTTATCCCGGAAGGCGGAGAAGGTTTTGAGAATGGTGACTGGATCGAGATTGCAATCACTGTCGGAAACGATGTAGAAAACGGCAACGGCCTGTACGTCAGCAAAGAATTCATCCGCGAGGAAAACGGACAGAAATTCGTTTATATCCGGGATGAAAATGATAAATTAAAGAAACAGAATGTGGTAACCGGAAAACTTCTGTGGGGCAGTTATTACGAAGTGAAGAGCGGTCTTTCCGAAGAGGATTACATTGCATTTCCGTACGGCAAAACCGTGGTGGAAGGCGCAGACACGAAGGAATCCAGTTCATCGGATTATTACAACAGTTAAGGAGGCGCATTATGTTAGAAAATGTAAGACTTTCCTTTCAGGGAATCTGGTCACACAAAATGCGTTCCTTCCTGACGATGCTGGGTATTATCATCGGAATTGCGTCGATCATCTCAATTGTCTCCACGATCAAGGGAACGAATGAACAGATCAAACAGAACCTGATCGGAGCCGGAAACAACAACGTGACCGTCAGCTTAAAGCAGGGCGACGGCGATTACTGGATGGACAACGGACTGCCAAGCGGCGTGTCGAAACTGTCTGATGATCAGAAAAAGCGGATCCGCGAGCAGGATCAGGTGGAAAATGCATCGTTTTACACCGAAAGAACGTATGTGAGCGGCATCGCAAAAGGAAACACAACACTGGACAGTGCGAAGGCGCTTGGCGTGGATGAAAATTATCTGTCGACGTGCGGATATCAGATTTATCAGGGACGCGGCTTTGTGGAGAGCGATTTCTCGAAGACCCACAAAGTTGTCCTCCTCGACGATACCGCAGTGCTGACACTCTTCCCGGATGAGTCGCCGGTCGGCAAAACGATCGAGATCATGGGAGAGCCGTTCACGGTGATCGGCGTGATCAAAAAAGCCGATTCGTTCCAGCCGGTCATCAATTCCAGAGATGACTACTATACGTACAATCAGGAATCTTATCCGCTGGTGCTGATGCCGGATGTCTGCTGGCCGATCGTATTCCAGTATGATGAACCGGAAAATGCCGTTGTGATGGCAAAAACAACCGAGGATATGAGCACGGTGGGAAAGACAACAGCGGATATCATGAACGAATCCGTGACCAATACAACTGATTCTCTTTCCTATCAGGCAGAGGATCTGCTGGAGAAAGCAAAGAGTCTGCAGGAGTTAGGCCAGAGCACGAACCAGCAGCTGATCTGGATCGCGAGCATTTCGCTTCTGGTCGGCGGTATCGGTGTTATGAATATTATGCTGGTATCTGTAACGGAACGTACAAGCGAGATCGGCCTGAAAAAGGCGATCGGAGCAAGAAAACGCAGAATTCTGTTCCAGTTCCTGACCGAGGCGGCGGTGCTCACCAGCATCGGCGGACTGCTCGGCGTGCTGGGCGGCATTATCATGGCACAGGTGATTTCGAGGGTATCGCAGACGCCTGTGGCGATCAGTATTCCGGCGATCATTTTCTCCGTGGTCTTCTCCATGGTGATCGGTATCGTATTTGGACTGCTGCCGTCGGTAAAAGCAGCGAACCTGAATCCGATCGATGCGCTGCGAAGAGAATAGAACAAAAAAGAGTTGAAAAATCCGTGCGGGTACAGCGTAGGTGCTGGATCCGTGCGGATTTTTTGTGCGGCGTGTGCGGATGAAACTTAAGATCTTTACTTTTTGCGGAAAGTCGGTTATACTGGAAAATAAGCGCAATTTGCGGCGCAGCAAAGAGGCATTCGAGTTTCAGATTCGGTATGTTTATGAAAATATAAGAAAGATTCAAAGACATTTCACATTCGTTTATGGTATAATCAAACAAGAGTATGACCAACGAAAAGGAGTATACGCGAATGAATATTTTGTTTTTTATCACACCGAAAAGTGAAACGGCTTATCTGTATGACGACTGCTCACTTCGGCAGGCCATCGAGAAGATCGAATATCATAAATACACGGCGGTTCCGGTACTGAACAAAAAGGGCTGCTACGTGGGAACACTGACGGAAGGAGATCTGCTCCGCATCATAAAAGAACGGTATCTGCTGAATTACCATGAAGCAGAGGATATCCCGCTCTGGCAGGTTCCGAAACGGTGGAATTATGAGTCCGTCAACATCAACAGCAACATCGAGGACCTGATCGAGATGTCCATGCGGCAGAATTTCGTTCCAGTTGTGGATGACGAGGGAATCTTCATCGGCATCATCCGAAGAAGAGATATCATCCAGTACTGTTATCAGAAAAGCGGCATCAAAGAAGAGGAAGAAGCCCGGCGCAGCGCGCGGAAACAAAACGCAGAACAGATGATTCTGCAGTAAAGAAGAAAATGAGGGAAACATTATGAAAAAACTGATCGATCTTATCCAGGAAGAGCTGGTAAAAGCCTTTACCGCTGCGGAGATGGACCCGTCCTATGCAAGGGTTTCCGTTTCCAACCGCCCGGATCTGTGCGAATACCAGTGCAACGGCGCAATGGCAGCTGCAAAAGCATACCACAAAGCACCGATCCAGCTGGCTGAAGCAGTTGTAGAAAAAGTGACCGATCACAGCGTGATCGGTGAAATTGAAGCCGTAAAACCGGGATTCATCAACCTGAAAATCAACCCGGAATTTCTGGCAGATTATCTTTCCAAAATGCAGAACGATGAAGATCTTTCTGTAGAGAAAACAAAAAATCCGAAAACCATCATCGTAGATTACGGCGGAGCAAACGTGGCAAAACCGCTTCACGTCGGCCATCTCCGTTCCGCGATCATCGGCGAGAGCATCAAGCGTATGGGACGCTTCATGGGCCACAACATGATCGGTGACGTTCATCTTGGAGACTGGGGTCTGCAGATGGGACTGATCATCACCGAGCTGCAGGAGCGCCATCCGGAGCTTGTTTATTTTGATGAGTCCTTTACGGGAGAGTACCCGGAGGAAGCACCGTTTACGATCAGCGAGCTCGAGGAGATTTATCCTTGCGCAAGCGGCAAATCGAAAGAGGACGAGGACTATAAGAAACGTGCACTCGAGGCAACGAGAGAGCTGCAGCAGGGCAGAAGAGGATATCGTGCGATCTGGAAACACATTATGAACGTTTCTGTTGCCGATCTGAAAAAGAACTATGGAAACCTCGACGTTCATTTCGATCTGTGGATGGGTGAGTCCGATGCACAGGAGTACATTCCGGACATGGTAGATTACCTGAAAGACAATGGTTATGCACATTATGACCAGGGCGCACTCGTTGTTGATGTCAAAGAAGAGACAGACACAAAAGAGATCCCGCCGTGCATGATCTTAAAATCCGATGGAGCAGCTCTGTATGATACGACAGACCTGGCAACCATCATCCAGCGTATGAAACTGTACAAGCCGGACGAGATCTGCTATCTGGCAGACAAACGTCAGGAGCTTCACTTCGTACAGTGTTTCCGCTGTGCAAGAAAAGCAAAACTGGTGAATGATGATACCGTTCTTTCCTTTATCGGCTTTGGTACCATGAACGGAAAAGACGGAAAACCGTTCAAGACCCGTGAGGGCGGCGTTATGCGTCTGGAGCGTCTGATCGGCGAGATCAACGATGAGATGTATCAGAAGATCGTGGAGAACCGCAGCGTAAAAGATACGGATGCAAGAGGAACGGCACAGATTGTCGGACTGTCTGCTATTAAATACGGTGACCTGTCCAACCAGGCATCGAAAGATTATGTATTCGATGTTGAGAGATTTACTTCCTTCGAGGGAAACACCGGTCCGTACATCCTGTACACGATCGTTCGTACAAAATCCATCCTCGGAAAATATAAAGAAGAGGGAAATGAACTGAAGAAAGGCGCACTTCTGGCACCGAAGAGCGACAGCGAGAAAGCTTTGATGCTTTCCGTATCCCGTTTCAACGGCGTTGTGGAGAACGCATTCGAGGAGAAAGCACCGCATAAGATCTGTGCTTATATCTACGAGCTTGCAAACGAGTTCAACCACTTCTACCACGAGACCAAGATCTTAAGTGAGCAGGATGAGGCAAGAAAAGCATCTTACCTGGCACTGCTGGATCTTGTCCGCGAGGTACTTGAGACCTGCATCGACCTGCTGGGATTCTCGGCACCGGAACGGATGTAAGATTCGTCAAGAGGGAAAAAATAGATAAAAAACAGGCGATTTTTTTGGCAGCCGTCGGCTTCTGTAGTTCTTGCAGAAACGGCGGCTGTTGTGTTATACTTACATCACGATTTTTCATCCGCTTGGACATTCGTCCTGAAAAATCGATTCTATATTACTCTATCGAAGAGCCATTCGGCTCAATTTATATCCATGTACAAAAACAGAATATCGGACTGACAAACACTTTGACGTAAAAAGAGGAGGCGGGATCATTGGAAAAGTAGAACTTCCGGGAGGGAAGTATCGCCTGCTGTCAGTGCTCGGAAGAGGGGCAACGTCTGTCGTTTATCTTGCAGAGAAAACTGGATCCGGAAAGCGGTATGCAGTCAAGGTAAGTATATGTGACAGGGAAAAACTGCGCCGGGAAGCGTTTCTTTTACAGAAGTTTTCATATCCCGGGATTCCCTGTGCGGTGGAACTTCTGGAAAGTGGGACAAAAAGCTTTCTGGTGATGGAAGCTGTAAACGGAAAATCTATCGGACAGCGTATGCGTAAGGGAGAACGGTTTTCCAGCCGGGAAATTCTGAAAACGGGAATTGCCCTGAGCGGGATTCTCTGTTATCTCCATGCACAGAACCCGCCGGTTTTCTACCGGGATCTGAAGCCGGACAACGTGATGATAACAGAGCGTGGTGAAATATACCTTGTGGATTTCGGTGCAGCCGGAACAGAAGAAACGGGGGTGGAAGTCCGTTATGGAACCCGCGGTTATGCAGCGCCGGAGCAGTATGACGGGAAGTGTGACGCCCGTTCCGATCTTTATGCACTCGGCGCACTGCTTGCGGCAATGGCGAAGCATGCGAAAAAGCGGCAGAAAAGAGGACTCTGGCGGGTGATGGAAAAGTGTATGCAGAAAAAGCCGGAGGAGCGGTATGCGTCTGCCGGAGAAGTCAAAAAGGCACTGCGGCGGCTGGAAAGAAAGCGAAAAGGCAGGAAGACTCTGCGGATCTTTGCAGTTTTTGCTTTTCTGACAGGAGGAGCGGCTGCAGTTGCCAGCAGGATGCCATGGGGGCAGTTTCCGGCGGCAGACGAATGGGAGGAGCAGGGAGATCTCTGGTTCTGCGGAAATCCGGTGGAAGAAGGCAGTCTGCCGAACTACCAGAAAGCGCGGGAAGCGTTCTTAAAGGCAGACCATCTCAGTCAGGCGGGGCGTGTGGAGCAGGAACTTGTGGAATACTGTCTGGCGGATGATGCGGCAAGGGAAAAAATGCAGATGGAGCCATTGCTGGCTGAATTTTATGATGACACGCAGCAGGAGCCGGAAAAAGAAAAACGCTGCCGCAGATATCTTGCTGTTGCAGGAATGTATTTCAGTTTTTCCGAAGAACTGGCGCGTGAAAATGACACAGATGCCATGCGGAAAGGAATCGAAGTGCTGGAAAAGGCCGCAGGCGAGAATATGGAGGGGCAGTGGGAGGCGGTTATCTGGCAGAGACTGGCGGATGCGTGCTATCTTGGCGGAAAATCCGGGGATGGGGAAAGAGAACAGGACTGGTGCCAGGAGAGCTTTCTCTATTACGAACGGCTTCTGTGCAGCAGACAGGATGGAAACCGGCGGAAAAATCTGCTCAGGGCTGCAGAGCTGGCACTTCAGTTCGACATGCAGGAAAAAGCAGAACAGTACCTCAACGAGGCAGCAGAAATTCTGGGAATGGAGGAGGACATTTTTTATCAGCAGATCAGAAAAAGATGGGAGGAAGCAGGATGAGAAAAAAGACCATATGCGCAATGATGACAGGATTCCTGGCAGTCCAGGGAATCGAAGTCCACGCGGAGACACAGCAGACGACAGGCGAGGCCGCAAGTGCGGTGGAAAGCGTGGAATTAGAAGCTGAAATCATCGAGAACAGTGATGTGACAGATGCGGACGGGAAAGCCGGACCGGAGGAACTGCTGCCGGACGAAAAGTCAGAAGAAGAACCGCCTATAGAAGAGAAACCAGAGCAGGAACCAGAACCGCCGGAAGAGAAAACAGATCCGGCAGAGACCGGAAAGAAAGAGACAGAAGGAGAAGAAAAAATGCTTCCCCCGACGGTAATTCCGGATCCGGAGAAAGAACCAGCGGAAAGGTGGGAAGAAGAGGAGGAAGAAATTTCGGAAGATTCAGAATCGGGGAAGCCAGAAGAATTACCGGAGGCAGGAGATATGGGTTCCGGGGAATCGGAATCAGAGGAAGGATGTGAAGAAACAGATACAAAAGAATCAGAGACAGAAGAGTCAGATTCGGAGAGAACGGATTTTGGAGAAATGGACACAGAAAAACCAGATTATGAAGATACAGGTTCAGAAAAATCCGGAACGGAAAATTTGATGCCAGAAGATCCGGAACCGGAAAAGCCTGATATGGAAGAAACGAAGCAGGAATCTCCGTCAACCGAAAAAGAGTCAGAAAATCAAACCTCGGAAACAAAAGCACCAGAAAAAGAGGAGCCTACCGTAATGCCAGATGCCGGAAAGTCAAACACAGAAAAGCAGGAACAAACGGAGCCCGGGCAATCGTCTCCGGAGAAAGAAGAACTCAAAACAGACGAACAGCTGCCCGTTGCTGCAGCCACGCCCGAGGAGGTGACCCAAGATCCAGATGATATTCCACTACAAACAGAAGAAAGCAGTCCTCCGCCTGCCGAAACTCCATCTGAGAGTGCCGGGGAGGAGCCATCTCAAATACCGCCGCAGATCATCGCCGATTTCATATTATCACAGATAGCAGACGAAGATTTCGAAGCGCCGATCCCCCTGATTATCCGCCCGGCCGACACCAGCGTCGAAATAGATCCCGGTTATACCCCGGAAATTCTGCTCGAGGGAGCCGCCGACACGGCTGAAATTCTTTCCTGCATGGTAAATGGCTCCGAAGCCGAATATGAATGGAAAGAAAACAAAATCTGTCTGAAAGCCGAGAGCCTTTCCGAAGGCTACAACCGCATCACTGTAAAAGTGCGTGGCGCAGACGGCATTGTTCGAACCATGAAACCGTGGGAAGTCAACGTGAAACCAAAAACTTCCACACTTGTCAGCCAAAGAACCAGCCAGAAACCAAAAGGAACCCGCCTCTGGCAGTCCCTGAGGCGCCTCTGGAACCTGATTCGTGCCATTGCCGAAATTCAGAATCAGACCACCCGCTATCTGCGTGCACTCTGCAGAAAATAGCCTGATCCGGTTTTGTTTGTATTTCTAATTTCGATATGCTAGAATAAAAGACATGTCATACGATAAAAAAAGTAAAAGAGGAAATAAGAGTATGTCAGATATGATATTATTTGATCTGGACGGAACCCTGACCGATTCCGGTCCTGGAATTACAAGATGCGTACAGTATGCGCTGGCATCCTTTGGCATCGAAGAGCCGGATCTGGAAAAACTGAACTGTTACGTGGGGCCGCCGCTTCTGGAATCTTTCATGAATTTTGCAGGCCTTGGCTGCGAAGAAGCACAGCAGGCCATCACAAAATACAGGGAGCGGTACGAGGCAGAGGGCATTTTTGAAAATGAAGTATACGGGGGAATCCCGGAGGTTCTGGCGTATCTGAAAGAGAAGGGAAAAATTCTGGCGGTAGCATCGTCCAAACCGGAAAAATACGTGGAGCAGATCCTGGAGCATTTCGAAATCAGAAAGTATTTTACCGTAGTAACCGGTTCAGAAATGAACGAAACCAGAACCGACAAAGGAGAAGTCATCGCAGAGACGCTGCGCCGACTCGGAGCAGAAGACAGCCGTTCCGACGTGGTGATGGTTGGTGACAGAAGCTATGACGTAATCGGGGCAAGAGAAAACGGACTGCTCTGTGTCGGCGTATCGTATGGGTACGGTGGAAGAGAAGAACTCGAGGCAGCAGGTGCCGCAAAGGTATGTGATACACCGGAAGAACTGAAACTGCTGGCGGAGGATCCGAAAGAAGAGAAGAAAAGACGCGACCGCATCAAAAAAATGAAGCCGGAGCGTATCCCGTGGCTGACAAGAGGAGAAAGTGGAACAGGAATCTTTGCGCCGAAAGAGAAAAAAGCAGAGAATATAAAAGAAAAAAGGACAGCGAAAACAGAGCCAAAAACGGAGGAAATCGTAATTCCTATCCAGCGGAAGCTATGGCGTCTTTTAAAACCGCTTCTGACGTACGAACTGTTTCTGATCGGAGCAACCGTACTTCTGGCGCTGATCCTGATGACGTTTACGACCGGCGGTTATCTGGAAGAGCGTATGCACGCGACATCCGTTCTTGCATCAGCAATCGGCAGTCTGGCGGCGATCCCGGTTCTCTGGAAACAGTACAAAAAAGATGAAGGCATGTTCCCGAAACCGGAAAAACGGTGGAGTGCGGCAGAGGCAGCCGCCTGTATTCTGCTGGTTATGACCTTCGGCCATCTCCTGAACACTGTCATGAACGTGACCGGCTTTACCAGAATCTTTTCCGGCTATCAGGACATGGCATCAAAGATTTATGAAGGACAGAACCCGCTGCTTCTGATCCTGTCCGTCGGTGTGCTGAGCGCGGCCGCAGAGGAAATTGTTTTCCGCGGCATGATTTACCGCAGGGCAAAAGATTTCTGGGGAACCGGCTGGGGCATCGCAGCATCATGTCTGCTGTTCGGTGCATATCACGGCAATGTGACGCAGTTTGTCTATGCAGCCGTGGTAAGTGTGCTTCTGATCCTTATTTATGAGCGGTGCGGAACACTCCTTGCCCCGGTTCTTGCGCACATGGCAGAAAATATCTGGGGACTTTACCGGAGCCAGTTCGTATCCTGGATGACCCAAAAAGCGCCGGCAGGTGCATGGATGTTCGTCTTTTTGGAAGCGGTAATCTGCGCCGGAACGTTCTGGTATCTGTTTTTAAAGGATAAACAGGGGAAAACACAAAAATAACAGAAAAAAACCGCAGAATCCGCGAAAAAAATGCTTGTCATGAAAAAAACTCTGTGATACAATCTTACTGTTGCACAATAAGCACCCATGCGGTACCAAGGATGGTGCCTGTTTTTTGAAAAACAGGTTCCAAGGTGAAAAAACATGGGGAAGAATAAAACCATAAGGAGATAAAACAATGAGCGTAATTTCAATGAAACAGTTACTGGAAGCCGGTGTTCATTTCGGACATCAGACAAGAAGATGGAATCCTAAAATGGCTCCGTACATCTACACAGAGCGTAATGGTATCTACATCATCGACCTGCAGAAATCTGTAGGAATGGTAGATGACGCATACAAAGCTGTTGCAGACATCGCAGCAGACGGCGGCACAATCCTTTTCGTAGGAACCAAAAAACAGGCTCAGGACGCTATCGCTGTTGAGGCAGAGCGCTGCGGAATGTACTATGTAAACGAGAGATGGCTCGGCGGTATGCTGACCAACTTCAAAACCATCCAGAGCCGTATTGCAAGACTGAAAGCAATCGAGACCATGGAGCAGGATGGCACCTTCGAAGTTCTTCCGAAAAAAGAAGTCATTGAGTTAAAGAAAGAGCTTGCAAAACTGCAGAAAAACCTTGGCGGTATCAAAGAAATGAAGAGACTGCCGGACGCTATCTTCGTAGTAGATCCGAAAAAAGAGAGAATCTGCGTACAGGAAGCTCATACACTGGGAATTCCGCTGATCGGTATCTGCGATACCAACTGCGATCCGGAAGAGCTTGACTATGTAATTCCGGGTAATGACGACGCTATCCGTGCCGTAAAACTGATCGTTTCCAAAATGGCAGACGCAGTTATCGAGGCAAAACAGGGCGAGGCTGAGGAAGCTGCATACGAAGAAGCAGCAGAGACAGACGCTGAATAATTTACGCGAAGTAATGAACTGGGGGGAACTTGAAATTCAGGTTCCCTTCGGCGAATCTCACAATAGCAGACCGGCATGAAGATGCAGTCTGCTGAATCACGTATACGGAGGAATAAAACAATGGCTATTACAGCAGCAATGGTAAAAGAGTTAAGAGAAGTAAGCGGCGCTGGTATGATGGACTGCAAGAAAGCTCTTACAGCTACCGAAGGTGATATGGACAAAGCAATGGAGTTCCTGAGAGAAAAAGGACTTGCTACTGCTCAGAAAAAAGCTGGCAGAATCGCAGCTGAGGGTATCGTTATGCTGAACGTATCCGAGGATGGAAAGAAAGCTGTCGCTGTAGAAGTAAACGCTGAGACAGACTTCGTTGCAAAGAACGAGAAATTCCGTGGCTATGTAGCACAGGTTGCAGAGCAGGCTATGGATACAACTGCAGCAGACGTAGAAGGATTCCTGGCAGAGCCTTGGAAATTCGATACCAACGAGACCGTTGGCGAAGAGCTGGCTCATCAGATCGCTACCATCGGCGAGAACATGAACATCCGTCGTTTCCAGCAGGTAAAAGAGGAGAACGGTTTCGTTGCTTCTTATACTCATATGGGCGGTAAAATCGGTGTTCTGGTTGACGTTGAGACAGATGTTGTAAACGATGACCTCAAAGAGATGGCTAAAAACGTTGCAATGCAGATTGCAGCTCTTCGTCCGCAGTACACAAGCCGCGACGAAGTAAGCGCTGATTACATCGAACATGAGAAAGAAATCCTCATGGCTCAGATTCAGAACGACCCGAAAGAGTCCCAGAAACCGGAAAAAGTTATCCAGGGAATGATCCAGGGCCGTATCAACAAAGAGCTCAAAGAGATCTGCCTGCTTGACCAGGTATACGTAAAAGCAGAAGACGGAAAACAGTCCGTAGCTCAGTACGTAGCACAGGTTGCTAAAGCAAACAACGCAACCGTAGCAGTAAAAGGCTTCGTTCGTTTCGAGACCGGTGAAGGAATCGAGAAGAAAGAAGAGAACTTCGCTGAGGAAGTTGCAAAACAGATGGCACAGTAATTTCTGTGAAGCACTGGTTTTCAAGACCCTTGAAAATGCAGTATTTATAAGGAATACAGCCATTTTTGTAAGAGAAAGCAGCTTATCATATTTTCCCGTAAATTATCGTAAAATAGCATGGAATTTTGGGTAAAGATTGGGTGTTGATTTGGGTAAAAAGAAATACCCAACTGTTTAACGAGAAGTTTGCGTGTTGTTTAAAACAAAAAATATCCGGGATGATGCTTTTGATTACAAATGAAATAATAGGTCTGCACATTGATAGAAATATGAGTGTGCAGGCTTATTTTTATGTGAATAAAAAGAAGCACCGGTCTCTTCAAAAGAGAGATCAGTGCTTCTCGTTATTTTAAGATTTATTTTTGAATTTTACCACAGATAGAGCATACTTTTTGCTTAATGGTTTCGTCATAAGCTGCTTTGTCAATTACTTTAATTTTCTCATCATAAGCTTCTTTGTCGATGATGGTCTCTGTCCATGCTTTTTTGTCTACGACTTTAACCTGCTCAGACCATGCTTCTTTGTCAACAACCTTAACCTGTTCGTCCCATGCTTCCTGATCGATTACATACTCATCCCAAGCCTCTTTGTCGACCACTGTTTTCTCTTCTGTCCATGCTGCCTGGTCAACAACTTTTACTTCTTTCTGTGCATACCCTATTGACTCTCCGCGCATTGTGTGGTAATCGATGTGCTCATCCACAGATTCCTGAGTGTCTCCCATATCAGCTCCACACAAACCACACACATAATGAAGTTCCTCATGGGAGACTTCAGGATGCTCGATGTACTCTGTATGGGTCTGCGCTTCATGATGAACAGTATGACCTACTTCTTCATGGTGAATAGTCTCCATGTGGGATTCTTCCGGATGGTTTACGGTCTCATAATGGAACTCTTCATCATGATTTACTGTATGGGTAACGGCATCATGATGTTTGATCTCGATGTGGCTTTCTTCCGGATGATTTACGGTTTTCGTTTCTTCTACCCACTTATGTGTATGTTCTTCATTCTTCGGATCTTTAATCCATTTTCCCGACGCATCTACATAATATCCATCAATCCAAGTATCAGCAGCCATTTCACCATTCGCGTTCATATAGTAGCAACTGCCATCAATCCAATGCCAGCCCTCGCCATAGCGTTCGCCGGTTGTCTTATCCATGTAATACCAGATATTATTGATCTTCTTCCAGCCGGTTACCATCCAGCCGTCATTATCGAATCTATAGTATTTTCCATTGATAAGTTCCCAATCATTCTTTGTATAGCTGCCGTCGGCATGGCGATACCATTTGCGGTTTCCGCTGGTGATCCATTTGTCCGTCGGTTTTTCTTTGTTCGGAATCCAGACACCGGATGCGTCAACATAATAGTTGTCAATCCAAGTGTTGGTTGCCATCGTGCTGTCACTCTGGAAATAATACCATTTTCCATCTGCTTTCAGCCACTCGTTCTGGTAAGCGGCGCTGTTATCATGCAGATAATATTTCTTTCCATTGGAAGTATACCAGCAGTTCTTATAGGCACCGCCCCAGCTGCGGAAGAAATAGAGCTTTCCGCCGTCGGTAAAGGCTTCGTTTGCTTTCATGGTTCCATCGCTGTTCAGATAATAAAGGTTCTTATCCCATGTCTGCCATCCGGTCGCAATCCGTCCGTCTTTTGCAAGTTTCCATGTGCCATCCATGGCGATCCACTGCGTGTTTGTCACATCTGCATTGCTGTTGAAAGTATAGCTTCTTCCGTTGATGTTTGCAGAACGGTTTTTATACGCACCGCCCCAGCTGCACAGATAGCGGATTTTTCCACTGTCATCCAGCCGCCACTCGTTGCTTCTCATGGTTCCGTCACTGTTCAGATAGTATTTACTTCCCTGCCATTCCTGCCATCCAGTCGCAATCTTTCCCTCTTTCGCAAGGTACCATTTACCGCCCTTGACGATCCACTGGGAACCCTGCATTTTGCTGTCAGCGCCGAAGGTGTAGTTTCTTCCGTTGATAACAACATTGCAGCTCTTGTAAGCACCGCCCCAGCTGCGGAAATAGTAGATACTTCCGTCGGCGTCGATCATCCATTCATTGGCTTTCATGGTTCCGTCAGCGTTCAGATAATAACGCTTTCCATCCCATTCCTGCCATCCGGTGGCTTTTGCACCATCCTTGTAAAAATACCACTTGCCGGATTCTTTCACCCATCCCGTCTTTACAGCAGCTTCTACCGCCTGCGCCGACAGCATCGGAGCCGCGTTCATTGCGATCGGAGCCGCAAGCAGCACCGCGCTGGTCATAGTTACAGTTGCAATTTTCTTTGTGTTTTTCTTCATGTGATTCTCCTTTCGATAAAGATATGTCTTTTATCCTACTTTATCCTACTTTATCAGAAGAGTCAATACCTTATCCTGCTGAATGATATAGTAAGAGAAAAAGGAAAAAAATATGAAACCATTAAAAGAAAAAGTAAGCATTACACTCGATGAAAATATCGTAGAGGAGATTCGCAAAATGGCTGAAGAGGATGACCGAAGCTTCAGTCAATATATTAATTTGATTTTAAAAGAATGGGTCAAAAAGAAAAACGGAACAAAAGACTGATAAATAATAACATCTGATGGAAGGAGCCGCTCTATAAAAAGCGGCTCTTTTTCTATATAAGAATTTAGTTATCTGAATTTTCAGAATCAAATGACATTTTGATAAGAGTTTCATCAGAAGCGGTTAAAGCAATTTTTTCTTCGTGTAAAGAATCTCTCAGCTTGATTAAGTTTAAACGACATTCAGCCAGGTCCTTTTCATAAAAATCTAAAAATTCTTTTGGGGTTGAAAAACCTTTAAAAAAAAGAAAAGACTTAATTCGTAAACTTATTTTTTTTGATAAATTTTCTGAAATTGGTAAGTCATTGCTGATAGATTTGGAGATAAGAGAAACAGAAACCCCTAATCGTTCAGCTAAATTGGTGTGTGAAATTCTCAGTTTTTCAAGCAGTATCACCAAAAAATGCTTCTTTAGCGATGCGGCAAAAAAGGAAGAGAACTCGTTTAACGCGGAAAGATCAGTTTCTAATGCCTGTATGATCGTTTCTGTGATTTCAATTTGAGTTTCGATCGTTGTCAGACGCTCGAGAATTTGGTGGTGTAATGCACAAAAATCGTTACTTGAATTTGACCCTTTGAGTTCTGATAGGTCACAACGTAATGTTTGAGCAAGTTTTAAACAATCTTCTGGAGAAGGAGTCAAATGCCCATTCTCTAACTTAGAAATCCAGGTCTCCTCATGAAAAACAGCTTTTCCCAGTTCTTTTTGTGTCATCCCCCAATTTTTGCGAAGACGTCGCACGTTAGCTCCTAAAATATTATTATTTGGTGACATATAAATCACTCCTTTACTAGTACTCGGCATGCGCCGGTACCTATAAAGGAGGTTTTCTAAATGTCAGGGGACAAAAAAACAGTTGGTTTTAGAAGCGAGTTCTTCAGGGGTAGGCATCGAAGGGGGTATATGAGGGGTAAACAAGGTGTTTTTAGCAAATTCAGGACAAAAAGTGAAATCTTTGGGAGAGAAAGCAGAATGTCTGGGGGAAAATGGGCATTTTTCAGGTTAGCCATCAAGAGGGGGTATTTCGGGCATGTATAGGGGTGTTTTGATTTTTTGAGGTCAAGGATAGGCATAATAGGGGGGATTATGGCATCTTTGAGCAAAAGGAAGGAAAAATCGACATGTTCTAGGGCTTGAAAAACATTTTAACAGAGTTGCCTTTATTCAACTTTTTCAAGTTATTTACTCGCCGTATTCAAAAAAAATGCCTTATCATAATAGCATCAGCAAAGAGGAGGTGACAAAGATGAAAGCATCAATGATTACAAGCCGGAGGTATCCACTGGAAGATTTTTTTTCTGAATCGGTGTTCGTTCTGACCGATATTACGGCACGGCGACACTTCGAAAACGGAACGGCAACAGACCAGATAGATGGCTACACCTATCTAGCAACTAATGCAGGAAATTACAGAACGGTTCAGATTTTTGTTCCAGATCAGCTCCCAGTAATTGAACCAAAGCAACTGGCAGAGTTACAGGAGAATGGCGAAAATATTTTCGTTGAGTTCATTAGTGCAACAGTTGGTGCGTACTATAACCGTCGAAGTGGACTCATCGAAGATTCTATCCGTGCCGAGTCAGTGAAAATTGTAAACGAAAAATAATAAGAAGAGGGGGGCGTGCCCCTCTCTTCGCACAACAAATGAAGGAGAAACAATATGGTAAATATGATATTCCTTTTATTAGTGATTTTGTTTTGGTACAGCGTGGCGGTATGTGTCGTACAGACGGTAAAACACTGCACAACCAGAGAAGCCGCATCCTTCTGCATTCAGAAGATCAAAGAAGTGTTTGCATGGAGCTGGAAAGAAGCGTTTGCAAAGCCGCCTGTCCAGTATATGACGCATATCGGCTGGGATGGGGAAAGACAGTGTTTCAATCCCAAAGTTGCAGACGAGGAACTTGTGGAGCTTGGCAAACTGTTCCAGTTCTTCCGGTGTATCGACATCCGGTATAATGAAAATGTTTATGCCTATCGAATTTCCGTTGTTTACGGGGATGCCGGACAGAAAAATTCAGAGGAATTTAAAACACTGGTCACAAAGGTGCTGGGCGGCTGCCTTGCAGATCATATGATGAAATATAGTATGTGGTGCGGTGAAAACAGTTCGTTGTTCATGGTAACTTTATACCCGGAGTATATGGAGATCGCCATAGCGCGTAATGATGCGGGAAAAAGCTGGTTGGAAGCCCTTAGAAAGAAACGGGAACAGGCAAAAATTGAAGACCAGAGAAAGGCGCAGGGCATCTGCACACTGGAAGAGGTGTGGGGAGAAAATAAAGGGGATCGGATGACATGGGGATACGATGCAAAAATAGCACATCAGTATCAGACAAAATCATCCATTCAGACAGAGATAGACACCCATTGCCATGCACTGATTACGGGAAGTTCCGGTTCTGGAAAATCAGTAGCGGTTTCGTACCTGCTGGGAAGAAGATTACAGGCAGACCCGAAGACACACGTATTCATCTGTGACTATAAAAATTCTGAGGATTTCCGGTTCTTAAATGGTTATGAGAATTATTATACGGGTGAACGGTGCTATGACGGCATCATGGCGTTTTACCAGAGGTTCCATGAAACCAGAGAATCCGGCGGAGCAGAAAAAGAACGGTATCTGCTGGTCTTCGACGAGTACCCGGCATTTCTGAACCGCTTGCAGATGCTGGATAAGCAGAACAAAGAGAAAAGGGCTGCGGATGTCATGAACGCGGTATCAGAAATTCTGATGCTTGGCAGGGGCTTGCATTATGGAATCTGGATTGTAACGCAGCGGGCAGATGCCGCCCTGTTTGCAAATGGCAGCCGGGACAACTTCATGTGCATCCTTGCGCTGGGAAGACTCAGCAAAGAACAGAAAAATATGCTGTTCAGCGGCGAGGAGCTGCCGGAACGGAGCTATCAGCAGGGAGAGGGCGTGATCCTGTTGGATGGTCGGGAAGTAGAAGAAGTTAAGATTCCGTGGGTTACGGATGTTCCGGGATGGAGAAAGCACATGCTGGATACCCTCGAGCAGAGCGCGGACGGTAACGTCCGGCGCGAAGGCTGAGAGGGGATGCAAGCGGGGGTATAGTATTACCCCCGCTTGCACAAAAAAGCCCACTACCACTCAAAAAATCCAGTATCTATGCGGCTTTCCAGCCCTCAAAACCCTGTTCGCAGCCCATAAACAAAATAAACATAACAGAAAGGTACAGTGATTTCCCATGAACCCATTAAGAGAAACCGAAATAAGAACCCGAAGACAATGGAACGCGCAAAGGAGAAAGAACAAGTGGTCAGAGAAGAAATGGAAACAGAGAAGAAAAATGCCGTCCCGGAGGAGATAACGGAAGAACCAGAAGCCCCGGAAGAGCCGGAAAAACCCCGGAAATCGAGGATGGACGGCATCCAGCGACAGGCGTTTCTTTTAACCATCAACAACCCGCAGAAGTACGACATGGGGCATGAAAAAATAAAACAAAGTCTGGTGCTGGGGTTCCCGACGCTTAAATTTTTCTGCATGGCGGATGAAATCGGAGAAAAGGGAACATATCACACGCACGTTTACCTCCATTTTAATTCCCGGGTGAGAATTGGAAAAATAAAGAAATATTTTCCATCCGCTCACATAGACATAGCAAACGGAACCGCGAAAAACAACGTGGAATACGTCAAAAAGAGCGGTAAATGGAAAGACACAGATAAGGCAGAAACCAGTGTCCCGAATACCTATGAGGAATGGGGCAAGATGCCGACACAAAAAGGCAGACGTTCCGATCTGGAAGACCTCATGCAGATGGTGGAAGCCGGGTATACGGTAACGGAAATTTTGCAGGAAAACAACGACATGATCCTTTACATGGATAAAATCGAGAAAATCCGACAAGCGTTTCTGAATGAAAAGTTCAAAGGAAAACGCAGACTGGATTTACACGTTACTTATATCTGGGGAGCGACGGGAAGGGGAAAAACAAGATCCATCATGGACGCTTATGGAGACAGTAATGTTTACCGCGTGATTGAAAATGGAGGAGGGCATCCCTTTGACCAGTACGACGGTCACGCGGTCATGGTATTCGAAGAGTTCCGCAGCTCCTTTAAAATATCGGACATGCTCAATTATCTGGATATATACCCGGTGACACTTCCGGCGAGATACTGCAATAAAGTCGTTTGTTATAACAGGGTATTCATAACAACGAATATCCCGCTGGAAGACCAGTATACAGAGGTACAGAAGGAAAGCCCGGAAACGTGGGCGGCATTCCTCCGCCGGATTCATGAAGTGCAGGTGTATCTGGAAGACGGAACCATTGTGAAATACGATTCGGTAGAAAAATATCTGAACCGGAACAAAGATTTTCACAAATTGGAGCCTGCGGACGAATGCCCTTTTAAATAGGAAATGAGGGAAAAGGATGGACGAAAGAAACAAGGACGAAAAGCAGGAAGAAAAAAAGAAAAAATATATCGTCCCGGAAGAAATCGAACTCGAAGAGGGGATAGAGTTCCGGCGGGTATATGACTGGCTGCCTTATACCTACTGGCGGATTTTAAGAGTAATGAAAGAGCTTGGATGGGATATGATACAGATCTGGCAGGGATACAAGGCAAACCGCCGCCCGGGCTACTGTGAGATATACCGCATCGTGGAGCATGAAACCGGAAGAGTGATCCGGGAAGAGGTAACGATTTACCAGATACAAAAAGCATTCGCACATGCAGAAGTCCCATTGGAAGACAAACAGACAGAGAAATATCAGCGGGACAAGCTGTTAATCGCAGCCGGAGAAAAAGAAAAATGGAAGCCGCGCCCCGCCTATGCGAAAGTATGGAACCCGGCGGCAAAGGAGTTTTACATGAAATACATAAAAGAAGATCCCCCCGCCGGGGAGCCGGGAACAGAAGAAACCAAACCGGAATAAAAGAAAATAAGAGAAAACAAAAGAAAATAAAACGTAAGAGGGCTTATCTGGAATAGACCGGATAAGCCTTTGACAGAAAGGAAAAGCCAGATCAGCACGCCCATCGTAACGTATCGTAAAGCAAAGCAGTAAGGGAAGAAGGATGTTGATAATGGCAGAGCAGGAACATGGCAGCGTAGTTTTATGGAAAAAGCATTGCTCAATGTAAAAGAATTTGCAGAGTATCTAGGCATCGGGCAGACCAAAGCAAGGGAACTTCTGCACGACTCGGGTTGCAATTTTACAGTGAAAATCGGAAACCGTTTATATGCTAACAAGTTATTAGTGGATAAATGGCTTACATCCATAAGCGGTAGTCGAAAATACAGGAAAAAAAAGGAGGTTGCTTTTCATGAGAACTTTGAGTATAATGAGTACAACATCAAAAGCGTCACCCTCGAAACAGAAATAAGAGAGGATGATTATAGATGGGAAAAGATTTAAAAGGTAAAGAGTTAGGAACAGGAATAAGACAGCGAAAAGATGGAAGATATGAAGCGAGAGCGCTTGTAAAAGGGATAGAAATTAATTTATACGGACTTAATCTGAAAGAATTAAAGAAAGACTTTGAACAGGCGAAGGAGCAGGCAAAGCAGAATGTTGATGTAAGATGGAATAACATCACACTGAATGAATGGTTTGAGGAATGGTTTACAAAGTACAAGGTTCCAGTTATTAAGGAAACCAGTATTTTCCCAATGAAAAGCAAGTATTATAATACGTTTGGAAAAATATTGGGCGATAAGAAAATTGTAGATATTCTGAACATTGACATTCAAGAAGCCAGCAGGGGCGAGCGTCTTCCAGTATGAGAGAAGTACTTGGAAGGGTTAGAGAGTGTATGGAGTCGGCAAAGAGAAACAAAATCATAGCCGAAAATCCATGCTTTGAAATCTCAGTACCATGGGAGAATAAAAGTAAGGAAAGACGCTTTCTGACGAAAGAAGAGCAGACGTTATTTTTAAAAACTGTTGAAAATAATTGGTATAAGGAAATGCTCTATATCATGTTTCTGACGGGAATGCGAGTAGGAGAAGTTGGCGGGCTTCGTTGGGAAGACGTTGATTTCAAAAACAAGTGTATTCACATAACACATTCGCTATCGTGTAATTATGAGAAGGGTGTAAAGAAGCAAATATTAACGACACCAAAAACTCATAATTCATATCGTAAAATCCCGTTTATGGGAGAAGCGGAAGAAATGTTTTTAGCTCAGAAGAAAAAACAGGATATTTTGAAAAAAGAATTAGGCAGTCGTTATAGAGCGGTTGACGAATTTGCTGACGTTGTGTTTTGTACGACAATGGGATCTCCGGTATTAAGGTATCATGTGGAAAAAGAGTGTAAGAAAGTAGTAAAGGAAATTAATGAGGAAGAAGCATTTAATGCAGTAAGAGAAAACAGAAAGCCTGTTATATTCGAAAGCGTTTATCCTCATGCAATCCGACATACATTTTGCTCCAGATGCTTTGAAAAAGAAATGAATCCCAAAATTGTGCAGATGCTAATGGGACATCAGCACTATAGCACAACGATCGAAATTTATACGCATGTAACACAGATGAATTTCGATAAGGAAGTTCAGAAGTTTGGACATGCGGTATAGAATTTTGTACCCAACATTTTAGAAAAATACCCAAAAAGTAAAAGCGGGAGAGTGCTAGAGGGAAAAATAAGATTAAAATTGTACCCAGACATTAAATTTGGGTACACAGTGATCTTAAAAGCGCGCAAGTCTTTATTTACTGGGGAAAATTTTGAAAGTTAGCAGAACAGATGAACGCATAATTCAACTGTGAATTTGTAAAAATAACGCAAAAATATAAAACCCTCATAAATGTGCAGAAAATACACGATTTATGAGGGTTTTTTACTGTCACAGGCAGTATCCATCGGAAATGCAGTAAGTGCCCTGAAGGATACCGTCCCCGGAGATTTCCCGGCAATGAATCTTTCGGAGATTTGTGAATTAATCCAGGAACATAAATCGAATGGTCCGGTAATGGAGATGAAACGTTAAACATAAGAAAAGAGGAACAAATTTGAAAAAACAAGACAAAAGAAACTGGCCGAAAGCAGTGATTCAGATCCTTTCTTTCCTGCTGATCCCGGGCTTGTTTGAGGCGCAGTTTTCTGCGGTTGGGACGATTATTTCCGCAGTTTATCAGGGGACGGTTTTGTGGGAACGGATCAGGTATTCGGTATGGATGCTGCTGGCGACGGTTCCGGCGGTGATTATTGTGGGACGGTTTTTCTGCGGATATTTCTGCAGCTTCGGGGCTGTGCAGGATTTTCTGTGGTTTGCAGGAAATAAGCTGAAAAAGCGGTTTCGAAAAGCAGGTGCGAAAAACCTGCATTCAAAGTCAAAGAAGAGTGGAAGAAATGTTCCAACAGGCTGGATCAAATATGGTGTGCTCCTGTTCTGGGCAGTCTTCGTATGGAGTGGTATGATAAAATGGAACATCGCAGGGCCGTGGCAGGTGTTTGGACAGTACAGTTCCATCGGACACCGGCCGGGCGTGAAGCCGATGTTTTCAATTGGCGGTGCGCTGATTCTGGTGATTTTCGTCGGATCCGTCTTAATCCAGCGCTTTTTCTGCCGATATCTCTGTCCCATGGGAGCCATCTACAGCCTGATTTCCAGATGTGCTCTGTTAAAAATTGTAAAACCGCGGAGCAAATGCGGAAACTGCCGTCTCTGTACTGCAAAATGTACCATGGGAATTGATCTGACAGAAAAAGAGCAGACGGCAGGCGGCGAGTGCATTGGATGCGGGGTATGTGTAAACGGATGTCCGAAGAACAATGCACACTGGAAATACCGATACAGCGTGTGGATCGGTGTCGGGGTGACCTGCCTTACGATTGCAGCATCGCAGTTCCTGATCCGGAACAAGAGCGGTTCCGTTGGTAAGACAGCAGGTGATGCGGCCATTGATACGGCAGAACAGAATCCGGGCGGCAGATTCCAGGACGGCACTTATTCCGGAAGTGGAGAAGGCTACCGCGGAACCGTGACCGTTTCCGTAAAAGTGGAACAGGGAACGATAACCGGACTGACGATAGAGAACGCCGAGGATGATCAGACATATCTGGACAGAGCAAAGTCAGGAATCTTTTTGGAAATCATGAAAAAACAGAGTACCGAGGAGATAGATACCGTTTCCGGCGCCACCTACAGCAGTAAAGGGTTGATTGAGGCCACTCAAAATGCGTTAAAAGAAGCCGCCGGAGATGAGAATACTGTACAGGAAAATACAGCATCTGAATCGACGGATACAACGGAAGAAAAACAGGCATTCCTGGACGCCGGCCGTTTCCACGACCTGAAAGACGGCATCTATACGGGTACCGCCGATGCCTTCCGCGGGGATGTCGAAGTGCAGGTGACGGTAGAAAACCAGAAAGTGACCGACATCTCCATCCTTTCCTACTGCGACACCGAGGAATACTTTTTCCGTGCAGCACCTTACGTGATAGGGCAGATGAAAGAAGAACAGAGCCTTAACATCGACGCCTTGAGCGGTGCCACCTACAGCAGCAACGGCATCATCCACGCCACTGCCAATGCCCTCGAAATCCCGGAGGACGAATATGCACCGCGCCCCGGCCGTGATCTGAAAAATAAACAGAAAGACCATGGTCACATTGTACAGCATACCATCGAGAACTGGGAGCAGTATGAAGAAAAAGTAAAAGAATACGAAGACGTACAGAATTAAAAAAATAATCTCAGAATAAGCACTGTAAATACATCCATCTGTATTTGCAGTGCTTTTCTGCTGTAACAGAACCCCGTCTGACTGCATCAAAAATATAAAAAATTTTACAATCATTTGATATAGACCTTATCGGAACAGGATAGCAGTTAAAATACAAATGTGCTACGATCGTGATTGTAGTAAAAAATATTCTGAAAGAAATGGCAGGAACAGCAAAAATACAGCGGTTAGGCTGGAGTCTGGGATGGATGCAGTCAAAAGACTGTAGCCTGAAAAAGAGGAGAACGAACGATTGACATACAAGGAAATTATAAAAAACAAAGAAATTAACGCATATCTGAAAAAAGGAAACGAAAACCTGGGACAGCTGGGATATACGGATCATTCGCAGAAACACTGTATGCAGGTTGCCCATCAGGGAGGAAAAATTCTGAAAAAGCTGGGTTATTCGGAACATGAGATTGAACTCGCTCAAATTGCAGGTTATATGCATGATATTGGAAATGTGATTAACAGATCACATCATGCAGAGTACGGTGCACTTCTTGCAAATGAACTTTTAAAAGAAACGGATATGACGTTGGAAGACAGAGTAACCATCGTTTCTGCAATTGGAAACCACGATGAATCAACGGGAAGTCCGGAGGATGTGATCTCAGCCGCCTTGATCATCGCAGATAAAACAGATGTCAGAAGAAGCCGTGTAAGACAAAAGGAACAATCTGCTTTCGATATTCATGACAGAGTAAATTATGCGGTTACAGATTCCAAGCTGAAAGTGGATGAGAAAAAATCAGAGATCGCATTGAATCTCCAGATTGATGAAAAAATCTGTTCGATGTATGACTATTTTGAGATCTTTCTCGGAAGAATGATGCTGTGCAGAAAATCGGCAGAAATACTGGGAACTACGTTTAAACTGACGGTCAATGGACGAAAAGTTTTGTAAAAAGAACAAAAATGGCTTTACATGGATTTTACAGAAACAAAACAATAGCAGGATAAATTTTCTTATTATATGATAACCATCAGGGCTTTTACAGCAAGTGAAAAGAAAAGCGGAATCTTTGAAAGAACGCGCAGAAGAAGGAGAATTAAAATACATGAAAAAGCAGCAGTTAAAATCAGAACCCTATATGATGAACCGTGAATTATCCTGGCTGAAATTCAATGAGAGAGTCTTAAACGAAGCCGGAAACCCGGCCGTCCCGCTTGCCGAGCGTCTGACGTTTGCTTCGATCTACCAGTCAAACCTGGATGAGTTCTACCGTGTCCGGGTCGGCACATTGATGGATCAGATGGAATCAAAAGAAGTGGTCCGGGAAAATAAAACGAATATGACGAGTGAACAGCAGGTAAAAGCGATTCTGCAGGAGACAAGAGACCTGGATCAGAAAAAAGCGGCGATCTATGAGCAGCTGATGGGAGAATTGGAGCCGAAGGGAATCCGCCTCATCAACTTCAATAAGCTGTCCGCTGAAGAGGGAAAACTGCTGGAAACGTATTTTGATAATGAGATCGCGCCGTATCTGTCTGCCAACATTGTGAGCAAACAGCAGCCGTTCCCGTTCCTGAAAAACAAAGATATCTATGCGGTCGCACTCCTTGAGACGAAGGGCGGAAAGACCCGTGCTGCGATCATCCCATGCAGCAACAACGTATTCCGCCGTCTGATCGACATCCCGACCAGAAAGGGAACCTTTATGCTCTCCGAGGAGCTGATTCTGCACTTCCTTCCGAAGATGTTCAAAAATTATGTTGTAAAAGAAAAATCCCTGATCCGTGTAACGCGGAATGCCGATATCGATACCGAGACGATTTACGATGAGGATCTGGATTATCGTGATGCAATGGAAAACCTGATCAAACAGAGAAAACGTATGAGCCCGGTCCGCATGGAGATGTCCCGTGAGCTGAACAAGAAGCTGACTTCATCGCTCTGTAAGGAAATCAAGGTGGACAAAGACCATGTATTCCTGTCCAGAGTGCCGCTGGATCTGTCATTTGTCTTTGCACTGCAGGGATATCTGCGCAGTCTGGAGCAGAACGGAACGGCCGACACTAAGCAACTGTTCTATCAGCGCCGCGCCCCGCGTATGACACCGCAGTTGGATTCGAAAGCGCCGCTGATTCCGCAGGTTATGAAAAAAGATGTTCTGCTTTCCTATCCATTTGAGAGCATCAAACCGTTTATCAGCCTGCTCGACGAGGCGGCAAAAGATGAGAGCGTTGTTTCGATTAAGATGACACTGTACCGCCTGGCTGACAAGAGCCAGATTGTTGATGCACTGGTCGAAGCAGCAGAGAATGGAAAAGAGGTTGTTGTCCTTGTTGAGCTGCGCGCCCGCTTCGATGAGGAGAGCAATATCGAGTATTCCCGTATCCTGGAGGAGGCCGGCTGCCGCGTGATTTACGGCCTGAACGGCTTTAAAGTCCACTCCAAGCTGTGCCTGATTTCCAGAAAAACAGAGGACGGCGTATCGTATGTGACCCAGATCGGAACCGGAAACTATAACGAAAAAACATCCGCACTCTACACCGACCTGTCTCTGATCACCGGAAACCAGGCGATCGGAAAAGAGGCGGCAGAGGTGTTTGCAGCGCTCTTAAAGGGCGAGACCGTGGAAAAGACAGACCTTCTTCTGGTTGCACCGAAATGTCTGCAGAACCGGGTGCTTGAGATGATAGATGAAGAAATTGCGCATGCAAAACAGGGTGAGGAGAGTTATATCGGCATTAAGATCAACTCCCTGACAGACAAAGCCATCATCACCAAGCTGGTGGAGGCTTCCCAGGCGGGCGTGAAGATCGAAATGATTGTCCGCGGTATCTGCTGTCTGATTCCGGGAATCGAGGGATACACGGAAAATATCAAGGTTGTCAGCATTGTCGGCCGCTTCCTTGAGCATTCCAGAATTTACCGTTTTGGAACGAAAGAGCGCGAGAAGGTCTATCTTGCATCCGCCGATTTCATGACAAGAAATACCATCCGCCGTGTTGAGGTTGCCGCTCCGGTTCTGGATGATACCTTAAAAGAGCGCCTGGACTGGATGTTCGAGACGATGATGAAGGACAACGAAAAGGGAAAATGTCTGAATGCCAGCGGAAAATATGTGGACCGGGAATCGAACGGTACGAAACTCAATTCGCAGGAGCTGTTTTACGCGATGGCGTACAGCAATGCGGAAAAAGCGCAGACAAAGGCATAAAAACAGACAGAGATTTTATTCTGTGAAACGGCAAAACCGGAGAACAGCCAGGCAGAAAAGCGGGCGTTCTCCGGTTTTTCATTTGCACCCGTGATAGCAAAAAACAATAACGAATGGAATTGACAATCTCAGCTCCTGGTCGGATCTGACAGATGCACTGCACGCCGGAAAAATCGACGGTGCATCGGAACTGATTGAGCTGGCGATGAGTGCAAAGGAAAAAGGCGTTGATCTGAAAGCTGCGGCGCTCGGCCACCGGGATGGAAATGTGATCGTGGTAAACAGTGAAATCCAGGATCCATCTGAGATGAAGGGAAAGACCTTTGCGATTCCATCCACCCAGTCATCCCACTACATTCTGCTGCAGGATGAGCTGGCGAAAGCAGGTCTTACGCTGGCAATCTATCTCTCCGACCGCGTGGTGATTCTCGATGCCAATCCGGGGCAGATCAAAGCAGTAATTACGATTCCGCTTGGAAAGCACCGGGATCGTACGAGTGAGGATTTTCTGGCAATTCGGGATCAGATTTTTGAGATCTTCCATATGAAACGGGAAGATGCGATTGAATATTATATTTAACGGGGGGAACAAAGCCGCTTTGAGATTTTTGCGTTTCACTCCGGGGTTCCGCAATGAGAGGTTTTGTGGTACAATAAGCAGTGAGTCGGGCCGCAGGGGATGAGGGGGCCTGAAAAATATGAATCATACAGACAGGATGAAACAAAATGGAAAAAACCAAAAAACTGGCGGTAGGCATTTTAGCGCATGTCGATGCGGGAAAGACGACGCTGGCAGAGGGAATTTTATATAAAACAGGCCAGATCCGGAAAGCCGGAAGAGTGGATCACAAGGATGCCTTTCTAGACACGGAGGAACTGGAAAAAGCAAGGGGTATCACGATCTTTTCCAAACAGGCCGTGCTGAAGCTGAACGAGACGGAGGTCACGCTCCTTGACACGCCGGGCCATGTGGATTTCTCGGCGGAGATGGAGCGCACTTTACAGGTCATGGACTATGCGGTTCTTCTGATCAGCGGTGCGGACGGCGTGCAGGGTCATGTGGAAACCCTGTGGCGGCTGCTCGCACGGTATGAGATCCCGGTCTTTCTCTTTATCAACAAGATGGATCAGCCGGGCACGGATGCGGAAAAACTGCTGGAAGAACTGCAGAGCCGTCTCTCAGAGCACTGCCTGAATTTCTCGCAGGATCTCCAGAACGCAGAATTGCTGGAAGAACTCGCCATGTGTGATGAGAACGTGCTGGAGCAGTATCTGGAAACGGGAAGCGTGGAAGAAGACCAGATCCGCACGATGATCGCAGAGCGGAAGGTTTTTCCGTGCTGCTTTGGCTCTGCACTCAAGATGGAGGGCGTGACGGAATTTCTGAAAATTCTGGACCGGTTTACAAAAACGCCGGAGTACGGCGGGGATTTTGGCGCGCGCGTTTTTAAGATTTCAAGGGACACGGCAGGAAACCGTCTGACGCATCTGAAAATCACGGGCGGCGTGCTGAAGGTGAAGCAGATGCTCGGCGAAGAAAAGGCAGACCAGATCCGCATTTATTCCGGTGCGGGCTATACGATGGTACAGGAAGCACCGGCGGGGACGATCTGTGCCGTAACGGGACTGAACAGCACCTTCTCCGGTCAGGGCATCGGCAACGAAACCGAGGCGGAAAAACCGGTGCTGGAGCCGGTGCTGACGTACCGCATCGAGCTTCCGCCGGACTGCGATGTCCATCAGATGCTTGGAAAACTGCGCCAGTTAGAAGAAGAAATCCCGGAGCTCCACATTGTCTGGAATGAGCGCCTCGCGGAAATCCATGCGCAGGTCATGGGTGAGGTGCAGATCGAGATCTTAAAGAGTCTGATCCACGAGCGTTTCGGCGAATGGGTGGAATTCGGAGCCGGAAATATTGTATACAAAGAGACGATCCGCAGTACCGTGGAGGGTGTCGGCCATTTCGAGCCGCTGCGCCATTATGCGGAAGTTCATTTGCTGCTGGAGCCGGCAGAACCGGGCAGCGGACTGCAGATTGGAACCGTCTGCAGCGAGGACACCCTGGACCGCAGCTGGCAGCGTCTGATCCTCACACATCTGCTGGAGCGGAAGCATCCCGGCGTGCTGACCGGGTCGGAGATTACCGATATGAAAATCACGCTGGTCAAGGGCCGTGCGCACATTAAGCACACCGAGGGCGGCGACTTCCGCCAGGCGACGTACCGTGCGGTGCGGCAGGGACTGAAAAAAGCAGAATCCGTTCTGTTGGAGCCGGTCTATGCGTTCCGTCTGGAAATTCCGTCGGAATCGACGGGACGGGCGCTGAACGATATCCAGCGGATGTACGGCAGCTTTGAACCGCCGGAAATGGAAGGCGATATGACAGTGATCACCGGAACCGCACCGGTTGTGACGATGCGGGATTATCAGAAAGAAGTAACTGCTTACAGCCGGGGACGCGGAAGAGTGTTCTGTACCTTAAAAGGATATGAGCCGTGTCACAACGCGGAGGAAGTGATTGCCTCCATCGGCTACGATTCCGAGGCGGATGTGGAAAATCCGACGGGTTCTGTGTTCTGTGCCCACGGGGCAGGCTTTGTCGTTCCATGGAATGAAGTGGAAGACCATATGCATCTGGAATACACGCTGGAAAATCCGAAAGAAGAAAGCGATTCAGCCGAATCTGCGGCAGACCGGAGCGGCGGAGCATCCTCTGTGCAGAAAGCAAAAAAAGCATCCGACCGCGTGCCGATGGCAGCTTCCCTGCAGGAGGCAAAGGAGCTGGAAGAAATCTTTACGAGGACATACGGCAAAGTGGAGCGGAAGCGCGCCGGTTTCGAGCGGCGGACACGTCCGGTCACCTCGTCATCCGGCATCGGGGATCCCAAATATACAAAATCAAACCGCCCGAAGGAGCCGCAGGAGAAATATCTGCTTGTGGACGGCTATAACATTATTTTTGCATGGGATGATTTAAATGAGCTGGCGAAGTATAATATTGAGAGCGCCAGAGGAAAGCTGATGGACATCCTGTCAAATTATCAGGGATATAAAAAAATGACGCTGATTCTTGTCTTTGATGCCTACAAAGTAAAAGGCAACCAGGGTGAGGTCGGCATGTACCATAATATTCATGTCGTTTATACGAAAGAGGCGGAGACGGCTGACCAGTACATCGAGAAAACGGTTCACAGGATCGGCCACAACGGCAACGTAACGGTGGCTTCCTCGGACGGTCTCGAGCAGATCATCATTATGGGAGCGGGCGCGCATCGTCTCTCCGCACGGGATCTGCGCACCGAGATTGAACATACAAACGGCCAGATCCGGGAAAACTATCTGGAGAAAGAACAGAAAACGAAGTCGTACCTGCTGGAGAACGCCTCCGGAGAACTGGGAGACTTTTTAAAAGAGCTGGAAGAAGAGCGAAAAAAAGAGAGTAAAAAGAGCAAAGGAAAGGCTTAAGATGAATTACGCAATCATACTATCGGGGGGAATCGGAACGAGAATGCAGATGGGGGATTTTCCGAAACAGTATCTGGAAGTGGAAAAGAAACCGATTCTGCTGTATACGCTGGAGCAGTTTCAGAAAAGCAGTGCCGTTGAGAAAATCGTCATCGTGGCGGCAGATGCCTGGAGAGAGAAGATCCGCGGATGGATGGAAGAAGACGGGATTACGAAATTTCTCGCCTTTGCGGATGCCGGGGATACGCGGCAGGAATCCATTCGTAACGGCCTTACCGTCTGCACGGAGGATTCCGTATCGGAGAATGACGGTGTGATCATCCACGATGGCGTGCGGCCTCTGGTGAGCGAACAGCTGATTGGCGACTGCCTTGCGGCGCTCGCCGATCACGATGGCTGTATGCCGGTGCTGCCGATGAAGGACACGATCTATCAGAGCAGCGATGGAACGAAAATTGATCATCTGCTGGAGCGCAGCACGCTGTTTGCCGGCCAGGCGCCGGAAGCCTTTCGTCTGCATCCGTATGCGAAAATCAACCGGGAAGCATCGAAAGAGGAGCTGTCTCTTACAAGGGAACGAGTGAAATCGCCTACCGCCACGGGCTGGATGTGGCAATGATCCCGGGGAATGAACGGAACTTTAAGATTACAACAAGGAGCGACCTGGAGCGTTTCTGTACGATTGTGAGAGGAGAAGCCAAATGAGAGCATACGAGCTGCATGGAGTCAATGATTTAAGAATGGAAGACATCGAAAAACCGGAAATCCCATCAGGCTGGGTTCTGGTGCAGGTAAAGGCATCGGGAATCTGCAGCTCCGATATTCCGCGGATTTTCACAAACGGAACATACCATTTTCCAACGATTCCAGGCCACGAGTTTTCGGGCGTGGTTGCCGCATGCGGCGAGGGCGTGCCGGAAGAACGAGTTGGAAAACGGGTCGGTATTTTTCCGCTGATCCCGTGCCGCACCTGTCCGCAGTGCCGGCAGAAAAAATATGAGATGTGCGAACACTACGATTACCTTGGATCGCGCCGGGACGGCGGCTTTGCGGAATACGTGGCCGTGCCGGACTGGAACCTGATGGAGCTGCCGGAAAATGTCAGCTTCCGCGAGGCAGCGATGCTGGAGCCGCTCTCCGTGGCGCTTCATGCGGTGAAACGAAGCGGTGTGAAGCCGGGCGATACTGCGGCAGTGATCGGAACAGGCATGATCGGTTTTGCGGCGGCAGCATGGGCGAAAGCGCTCGGTGCAGAAACCGTTTTTGTGATTGGACGGGGCGAAGCAAAACGTGCGATCGCAGAACAGATCCCGGGCATCACATATGTGCCGGAAGAGGAGAGAAAAACGATTCAGGCGGATGTTGTAGTAGAAGCGGTCGGAACGCCGCAGGCCGTTTCCAATGCCGTTCTTCTTGCCAGACCGGGCGGAAGCATCGTGCTGATGGGAAATCCATCGGGCGATCTTGCGATGGAAAAGAACGTGTACTGGCGCATCCTGCGCAAGCAGCTGAATCTGACGGGAACGTGGAATTCTTCTTATGAAAAAGACGAAGCCTGCGACTGGACGGAGGCGCTCGATGCGCTTTCGAAGAAGAAAATCCCGGCACAGGCGCTGATCACACACTGCTTCCCGTCCGAAAAGCTGATGGACGGGCTGGAACTGATGAAAAATCATAAAGAACCATACTGCAAAGTGATGGTTTCGTGGGAGTAGAAAAAATATGAGAAAAAGTCAGATATCGGCATCCATGATGTGCTCGAACCTTGTGGATCTGCAGGCGATGATCGATGTATTTGAAAAAGAAAAAGTTGAATATCTCCATATCGATGTGATGGACGGCGAGTTTGTCCCGAACTTTGGCCTCGGCGTCGACTACATCCGTGGACTGCGGGAACTGACGAGCATTCCGCTCGATCTTCATCTGATGATTAAAGACCCGGAGTATAAGCTGCCGTGGATCGGCATTCATAAGGAAGACATCGTGACGATCCACTACGAGAGTACGTTCTAGGTGCAGCGTGCGCTCGATTACCTCGTGCCGTACGGCTGCAAACGGTTCCTTGCGATCAACCCGGCGACACCGATCGGGCAGATCGAGGAAGTGCTTGACTATATCGACGGCGTCAATCTTCTGATGGCAATCCGGGCTTTGCCGGACAGAAAATCGTGCCGAGTACGCTTCGCAAGGCGGAAAAGCTGCAGAAATTCCTGCAGGAGATGCACCGGGAGGACATCATTTTAGAGGTGGACGGAAATATTACGAAGGAGCATGGCGCGACGCTGCGTTCCTGCGGAGCCAGCATTTTTGTGGCGGGAACCTCGAGCATTTTCTGTACCGATGTAGCACATTTCGGAGAGAAAATCCGGGAATTCCGGAAAGCAGTGGAATAAGAAAAAAGAGCTGCTCTTGCGGGATGCACGGTTTGAAAAACAGACGAATACTGTAAAGTGAGCGAATGACGGAGCGTGTCATATGGTAGAATTATTTCTGCTTGCTGCGGCGCTCTCGGCCGATAACTTTGCAGTAAGCATCGGATATGGAAGCAGCAATACGAGAATTTCACCCGGCATGACAGCGCTGCTGAATCTGTTCTGCAGTGCTGCCCTGGTTGCTTCCACACAGTTTGGAAAAAGATTTCTGCAGTCCGCAGGACCGGAATGGGGAACCAGGGTGGGGGCGGGCTGCTTTTTTCTTATGGGAACGCTGAAAATTTTCGAAGAACTGAGAAAACGCAGAAGAAAAAAGCAGGGAAAACCAGAAGCAAGACCGGAGCATCTGGAAAAACAGCTCCACCCGCTGGAATTTGGCCTGCTGGCGGTTTCGATGTCGGTGGATGGAATTGTCTCCGGCGTCTTTGCCGCGGATCTTCCGGTGACAGGAGGACAGATCTTTTTTGCCTCCTTCGCGGTCGGAATGGCGGCAATGTATGCCGGAACTGCCATCGGGAAAAAGACGAGGCAGAAAAACGGCGGAAACGGAGCATTGTTCGGAGGAATTCTGTTCTATTTACTGGCGTTTTTAAAGCTCACATAGAATTACATGTAAGAAAGAAAAACCAGCAGATCCCGGCGTAAAATTGACAAGCCCGTGCAGATATGCTATAAAAGTAGGAGGTTTGCTGCTGGAAAATTTAAAAAACAGATGCAGCAGACAAAGTAAGAGAGGAAAATACATGATTTCAGTAGTAATCCCTTCGTACAACGGTGCAGAAACACTGTTTCAGGCAATCGACTCAGTCCTTTGCCAGACAACAAAAACCCCGCTGGAAATCCTGGTGATCGATGACAATTCCACGGACGATACGATGGAAAAGATGGGGCGTTACGGAGAAAATGACCGGGTACGGTATATCCGGAATGAGACAAACAAAGGAGCGTCCGCATCCAGAAACCGTGGTGTACAGCTCGCAAAGGGCGATTACATTGCCTTTCTGGACGCGGATGATTACTGGGATCCCGAAAAACTGGAAAAGCAGGAAAAAGCCCTTGCAAAGACCGGTGATGTGCTCTGCTGTACAGGCCGGAAGCTGATTTACGATCAGGAACCGGAAAAGCAGAAGATCTTTTCTGTCCCGGAGCGGATCACCTACAAAATGCTGCTGCGCGGCAACGTGATCGGCTGCTCGTCGGTGCTGGCAAAAAGAAGCGTTCTGCTGGAGTTCCCGATGGAAAAAGACGAATGCCACGAGGATTACCTGGACTGGCTGCGGATCCTGAAGAAATACGGGACGGCCTGCGGCGTGGATGAGCCTTTGCTGAAATACCGGCTGTCCAGCACGGGAAAATCGGGCAGTAAACTGCATTCCGCAGGAATGACTTACCGCGTTTACCGCGAGCTGGGAATGGGAACGTTCCGCTCCCTGTACTGTTTTGCGTGCTATGCCGTAAACGGTGTGCGGAAGTATTACGGTAAGGGCAAAAAGAGAGGAAGAGATTGATGAACTATAAAAACAGGGAACAGTACAAACATCTGATGCGTGTCCTGGCGGTCGCAGCGATTGTGCTTCTGGAATGCGCTGTTTTTTCTGTGTTCTGGGACAGATATTACGCGAGCCATCTGTGGCTGGAGCCGTTCTGGGATAAGGGAAATCAGATTATCGTCGTGATTTACGGCATTTTTCTTCTGGTTTTCATGTACATCTACGGCGGCATGAAGATCGGCTACATGAAGGGAAGCAGCATTATTTATTCCCAGATGATGACGGCATTCTGTGCCAATGCGCTGATGTATCTGCAGATTATCCTGCTGTGGCGCCACCTGCCGTACATTCTGCCGATGGTCGGCATGACGCTCGTGGACTTTGCGCTGGCAGGCATCGTATCCTGGCTTTTTGAGAAGACGTTTGCGCGTCTCTTTCCGCCGAGAAAGGTTCTCCTGATTTACGGTGAATACCCGATGGAAAGCCTGGAGCTGAAGATGAACCAGCGACCGGACAAGTATATTGTAGCACATAAGGTGAGCGCGGAAGTGGGAGAGAAAGAGCTCTGCCGCCAGATTGACGCATACGGCCAGGAGGGCGTGATCCTGGGCGATCTTCATTCGGAGCTGCGCAACCGTCTGCTGAAATACTGCTATGCGAAAGAAATCCGTGTCTATCTGACGCCGAAGCTGTCGGATATTATGGTACGGAAAGCGGAAGCGCTTCATATTTTTGATACGCCGCTTCTGCTCGCGCGAAACAGCGATCTTTCGTTTGATCAGAGATTCTGCAAGCGCCTGCTGGATCTGCTCGTATCGACGATTCTTCTTGTGATCACGTCGCCGATTATGCTGATCGCAGCGCTCTGTATCAAGCTGTATGACCACGGTCCGGTATTCTTTAAGCAGAAACGTCTTACGACCGGTGGAAAAGAATTTTATGTTTACAAATTCCGAAGCATGATTGTGGATGCCGAAAAAGATGGCGTGGCGCGCCTGGCAACGAAGAATGACAGCCGTATTACGCCGGTTGGAAAGGTGATCCGCGCGACGAGAATTGACGAGTTGCCACAGCTTCTGAATATTTTTAAAGGTGATATGAGCGTCGTCGGACCGCGCCCGGAGCGGCCGGAGATTGCAAAGGAATACGAGGAGTCGATTCCGGAGTTTGCTTACCGTTTGAAAGTCAAGGCAGGCCTTACCGGCTATGCCCAAATTTACGGAAAGTACAACACGACCGCATACGACAAGCTGAAGCTGGATCTGATGTACATAGAGAGTTATTCGATTTTAGAGGATCTGAAGCTGATTCTTGCAACCTTTAAGATTGTCTTCACAAAGGAGAGCACAGAAGGGCTCGAGGAAGGACAGACGATCAGCCTGAACACAAAGGAAGAGGAGAAAAAAGATGTTTAATACCGAGGACGAGGTTTTACGCAGACTGCAGGAGAAAAACCTGGAAATGGCCGTTATGTTTTACCACTGGTGCCAGAGAAACCATCTGACATGCTATCTCTGCGGCGGCGGCTGTATCGGCGCGATCCGCCACGGCGGTTTTATTCCGTGGGACGATGATCTCGACTTTTTCATGCCGCGGAAAGATTATGAGAAATTTTTAAAGCTCTGGGATACGCAGGAGGAGAGTAAAATCTACAAGCTGGAGTATCCGAAAGAGGGCTTCTGCAACGCGCACACGTTTGCGAACATCCGCGACAGCCGCACCACACAGGTGAAAAAGGAGCAGGTCGATATGGATCTCTGCCACGGCGTTGCGCTTGACATTCTCCCGATCGAGGGCTATGCGCCGGGAAATCTTGCGCGGAAATGGCAGGTGATCGAGGGAAAGATTTTCCAGCTCTTCTGCACGCAGGTTATCCCGACGAAAGAGCGCCACGGTGCGTTTATGCATTATCTTGGAACGATTCTGCTGGCACTGGCTCCGACGCAGAAGATGCGGTACCGGATCTGGAAGCAGGCAGAGAACTATATTACAAAATTTGATATCGACAGCCCACGGGTGGACGGCATCACCGAGATGTGCGCACCGCAGGCGATTCTTCGGAAATATCCGAAAAAGATTTTTGCATCGGCGATTGAGGTTCCATTCGAGAACGAGCGCCTGCCGATTCCGGTCGGATATGACACATATCTGCGCATGGCGTTCGGCGATTATATGAAACTGCCGCCGAAGGAACAGCAGAAAGGCCACCACGATGCGGCGTTTCTGGATCTCGATCATCCGTATGAGCAGTATAAGGGGATACACTACTGCTGTAAGAAATAAAGAAAGAGGGTAAAACAATGCCGGAAATTTCAATCATTACCCCGGTGTATCAGGCAGAAAAATTTTTAAAGAAGTGTGTGGATTCCATTCTCTCCCAGTCTTTTAGGGACTGGGAGCTGCTTCTTGTAGACGATGGAAGCACCGACAGGAGCAGTGAAATCTGCCGGACATACGCAGAGCAGGATGCGCGGATCCGTTATCACCAAAAAGAGAACGGCGGCGTCAGTTCGGCGCGGAATGCGGGCGTTGCGCTTGCAGAGGGGCGTTATATCACGTTTGTGGACAGCGACGATTTCGCAGCGGAGGATCTTCTGGAAACACTGTATCGTCTGGCGGAAAAATATGATGCCGAAATGAGCATCTGCCGCGGATACGATCTCTATAAAGGAAGGCCGGTGCCGGATCTGAAACAGGAGGGAATCGAATCTGTGACCGACAGCGAGGAGGGACTGCGCCGGGTGATGAAGGCGCGCGTGTTCAGCGTGATGCCGTGGGGCAAGCTGTACCGGAGAGAGATTTTCGAGGGCGTTGTCTATCCGGAGAAAACAATCGCCGAGGATGCATACGTCATCGTTCCGTTAATGGAGCACTGCCGGAAGGTGGCCTTTTCCACAGCGCAGAAATACTATTACGTGCACCGGCGCGAAAGCCTCACGACAAGCAGTTTTCGCTGGTCGGATCTTGGTTCGGTGGAAGTGTGGGATCATAACCGGAATGTCGTGGAAGAACGCCACCCTGCGCTGAAAAAAGAAGCAGATGTGCGCTGCTGCTGGGCGCGTTTTTTCGTACTGGACAAGCTGATGCTGTTGGAAACCATGGACGCGGAGGAAAAGGCACTTGCGAAGAGGCTGGCAAAAGAGCTTAAAAAGCATCCGCTTCTGGTACTGGAAGGCGATCACTTCACGAACGGGCGGAAAATCGCCTATCTGACCCTGTTTCTGGGAACCGGAATTTACCGGCAGTGCGTGCGTACCCCGTTCCGGAAAAGAAATTTATAAAAAATGCGGCAGAAACGAATGAGATTTTCGTTTCTGCCGCATTTTTTATATGGATTTTTCTAGCTTTCTTTTTCGGAAAGCAGAACCCCGTTTTTATCAAACACATACGTTGTTCCGTCAATTTTTTTCGTCCCGGTGACGCATCCGCCCCAGTTCTGGAAATAATACGTTTTTCCGTCAATTTCTGCCCAGCCGGTCTGCATGGAAGCATCATCGTTGAAGTAATACCAGTTGTTTTTATAGTAGAACCACTGCGATTTTCTCGCACCGCCCCAGCTGTAGGTAAAGTACCAGACACCTTCCCGGATCACCCATTGGTTTGCCAGCATGACGCCGTTTTTATCAACAAAATAAAGATTGTTGTCATACGTAAAAGCTTCATCCGTTTTCCGTGTACAGTCCTCATTAATATAATAGTATTTATTCTGAAGCAGCAGCCAGCCTTCGTGTACGGCACCGCCCCAGCTTCTGAGATAATAATAGTTTCCATCCCATTTCAGCCACTGGTTCTGATACATTTTTCCGCTCTTATTTACAAAGTAGAGATTGTTGTCATACAGGAAACTTTCATTCTGCTTCAGGGAACCGTCCGCATTCATAAAATACCAGGCGCCATCGATCTGATACCAGCCATTGGTTACGCAGGAATATTTCTGTACATAATACCAGGCACCATCATGGTACAGCCAGGTGCTGCCGGAAATACCGCCCCAGGAAAGAAATTTGACGCGGTAACCGTTTAAGGTAAGTGTTGTATTGCGTGCGGCACCTCCCCATGTGTAAAAATAGTACATTGTTTTGGTCTCCGGATCAGCGTGCCATCCGGACGAATACATAATACCGGTATCCTTGGCGAGATAGTACCAGTTGTTGCTGATAAACTGCCATCCGGTCTGCATCTCACCGCTGCCGGAAAAATAATAGTAATCTCCGTCAAGCAGAAGCCAGCCTGTTGCCATAACGCCGTCCGCGCCGAGGTAATACGTTTTGTGGTCGAGGGTGAGCCAGCCGGTATACGGTGTTTCATCATCGTTGTAGTAATACCATTTTCCATCCCGTTTTATCCAGCCGATGACGTGGCGTTCGTTTGTGATCACGCCGTTTTCATCAGCGGTATATTCGATGCCCGTTTCTGTGTCGCGCCAGGAAGTGGAGCACACGAGAAGATGGCTGCTGTCTGCATAATATTTCTGTCCGCCGCGGGTGAAAAATCCGCTGTACGGGATGCCGTCATGATAAGCAACGAGCTTGGAAGAACGACCGCGGTAAATCTCATAGGTATCATCCACGTTGGAAGTGACCGCGGAACCGGAAAAGTCAGCAATGACTGCCGGAAGATCGCCGGAATATTCTGTCGTGGAAAATACGCGCAGCCCCAGAGAGGTCAGGGTCTCGACGGTATCGTTATCCATAATACGGAAGTCGCCGGTCTGGATAAAATATTCCGGGTTGACGGCAGCAAGATAGTCTGCATCGACAGCATTCGGATATCCGTGATGATTGGAGGTCATCAGATCAATGCTGTACAGCCCGTAGTTCGAAACAATCCGGCTGGCATCGCCCTCGACGTCGTCGATATCGCTCGTCAGAAAGGCGCGGTGGCCGTTTGCGGAGGCAATTACGCCAAGACAAAACTGGTTGGCGTCCTCTTTTGGATTTGTGAGATAATCTTCCTCGTAGTTGACAATCTGGATCTGGAAATTTCCGAAAGCAAAATCAGGAGATCCTTCTTGCGCGGAGGCGGCACCGGGATTCAGATGCTGGATCAGGGTCACGCCTTCGGTCTCTTCTGCAGCAGTAAGAAGCTGGTCGTAGACATAAAGATTGTCCCAGAGACGCGCAGTATTATAGATATAACTGTCATCATACGGGAGCAGATAAACCCGGTCGGGGGAATACAGCCGCACGATGGTATCGCCGGTTCCAATATGGTCGCTGTGCGGATGTGTTGCAACATAAAACTGCAGATTATCGGAGGTGACACCGAGGGAGTCCAGGTAGGAGAGTACCTCATCGTCGTAGCCGGTCGATGTTGTGATGCCGCTGCGCAGCGGATAACGCGGATCAGATCCGTCAGGGTAATCCCAGTCCTCGCCGGAGTCTACCATGCCGAAAATTTTCTGGCCATTATCGTCTACACTTTCCAGAACGATGGCATTGGAGCCGCTGTCGAGTGTCAGAATGTGAATTTTTGCTGTAGTATCAGCCGCATGTGTGTTTTCCGGGGTGAGAAAAAGAAAAGCAGCGGCAAGGGATGCCGCGCCGATGGAAAACACGGATCTGCGGGTATGCCGGGAAAAAGGCATATCAATGGCTCCTTTCGTAACATATATCATTAAAACAAAAAAGTAAAACAGCCGGGCGGAAAATAAGCGCTCGACATCACAATTATACAAAATTTCAGGGAAAAGTCAATGTTTATTAGAATTTCGATTACTTGACGCAGACAGGGCATCATGTTAGAATGAGTGGGATTGGGAATGTAAGGAAAAGAAAGGAACCAAACATGATTACCTTATTAAAAATGCCGGCACTGTTTCTGGGAATGCTCGCAGTGTTCTGCTGCCTGGGTTCTTTTTTTATCAGAGAAAACAGGTATGAGAGCGGACATCTGGGTGAAACTGTGCTGTTTGGCTTTATTGCATATTACTTCTTATTTGAACTGATTTCTGTGCCGATGATGGTGCTCGGTGCAAAGCTGCATTTGCTCGTATGGGTATGGGCTGCTGTTGTGGCTGTCCTTGTAATTGCTTCCATCTGTCTTCATCTGGGAATGTGGAGAGAGTGGGGAAAAAGAAGCGGCGGTTTCTGGAGAGGAAAGACGGCGGCTTTTTATGTGATGCTGGTGCTGATTGGGATCCAGCTGTATTTTGTTGCTGCACTGCAGGAAAACGGCAGTGCGGATGCAGCGTATTATGTGGGAAGTGTGACAACGAACCTTGCGACAGATTCCATCAGCAGCTTTGACCCATATACAGGAAAAGCACTGGATTTTTTTAACATCCGTTATGTGTTCAGCATGTATCCGGCAGCAAATGCAGTACTGTGCCGTTTAACGGGCCTTCATCCGCTCGTAGTGACGAAGGTGATTCTCTGTATGATGACGGTAGTTTTAAGTTATCTCGTCTATGCACAGATCGGAAAGGCGCTGTTAAAAGAAAAACAGATGGTATGGGTGCTCCTGTGCTTTATCAGTGTTGTGAATCTGAATTTTCATACGATTTTTTCGAATGCGTCGTTCCTGCTGACGAGGGGATACGAGGGAAAGGCCGTATTGTGCAATATCATCCTCCCGTTTCTGTTTTATCTTGGCCTGCGCATGTATCAGGAGAAAAATGGAAAGAGAGTCTGGCTGCTGTTTTTCATGACAGGCGTCGCTGCGATTGACCTTACGATGTCATCCATGATGACCGTACCGGTGGCCATGAGTGCTGTGATTCTGCCGAATCTTGTGCGGAAAAAACGCTGGGGACAGAGCGGGCTCTATCTGCTTGCTGTGCTGCCGTGTGTGCTGGTGCTTGGCGTCTATCTCCTTGGTGTGCGCGGTATCCTGCAGATTCCGGTTGTGCGGTAGAAAGGAGAAAATGTGGGCGGAATAAATCTGAATGAGAGCGGCCTCGATTTTGTGAGACAGGTCTTTGTGACGTTTGGAGGAAACACAACCGTACTGACGCTGTTTCTGCTGTCGGTGCTGTATCTCGCTTTAAAAGGAAAAAAGGAAGAGCGGTATGTGTTCGTAACAACCGCTGTTTTTCTGGCCTTCACGGTATACAATCCATTTGCGGTGAAATATATCCTGGGAAAACTTGGAATGGTCAATGTCTATTACCGGTTTTTCTGGATTCTGCCGATGGTACTGACCATCGGATATGCCTGCACGAAAGTTGTGGGCGGGCAGAAAAAAGGCTGGAGACGGTATCTGACCGCGGCTGCGCTGGCAGCGGTCATCTGTTTTGGCGGAAATTCCGTACTGGCTGGCGGACTGCCGAAGCTGCCGGATAACCAGTACAAGATGCCAGATGATCTTCTGGCCGTCTGTACGGTGCTGCACGAAGAAGCGGGAGAGGGAACCGTAAGAGTTGTCTTTGAACCGGATTTCAACCTGATCGTGCGGCAGTATGATGCTTCGTTTGAACTGGTTCTGGACCGCGATATGGTTCTGACCTATCAGGGCTCCAATACGGTATCAACTGATGCACTGACCGAGCAGGAAATTGAAGACGAAACAAAGATCCTTCAGATTATCACACAGATGGATCTGTCGCTGGATCAGAAAGAATTTTACAGAAGTCTTAGGGAAATGAATGCAGAGTATATTGTACTTTCGAGCAGTTCAGCGGCAGTATCCTATGTGGAAACAGCGGGGTGCATCCCGGTAAGAGAAGTAGAAGGGCATATCATTTTCCGCGTGGAAGAAAAGTAAGAAGGAGGACTTGTTTTTGAATAAGGCAAAAGATTATATTCAGCTGCACCTGAATATCCTGCTGTTTTCTCTGACGAGTGTGTTCTCGAAAGCAGCATCGGTTCAGCTGAACCGGGGAGGAATCAAAAATCCTCTATTATATGTATTTTTATTTCTGATGGTTGCAAACTGTGGCATTTACGCTATTGCATGGCAGAAGGTAATCAAAAAATTCTCTTTGTCAACCGCATATGCAAACCGCAGCGTCTATCTGATCTGGTCCCAGATCTGGGCCGTGCTCATTTTTCATGAAAATCTGACGGTAAAAAATATCATCGGCCTTCTGATTGTGCTGGTGGGAGTTATGGTGGTGCAGCGATATGAATAAATATATGATTTTAATGCTGATCTGTACAATGTTTTCAGCAGTATCACAGATTCTGCTGAAACAAAGCGCCAACGAGGAGCATGCATCTGCACTTCGCGAGTATCTGAACTGGCGCGTGATTGTGGCGTATCTGATTTTTGGCAGTGTACTTCTTTTAAATACGTATGCCTACACACAGGTAGATTTGAAATACGGTCCGGTGTTGGATACCTTTACGTACGTCTTTGTCCTGTTGCTTTCCTTTGGCGTTTTGAAAGAAAAGGTATCAAAAGGAAAGCTGATTGGGAATCTGATTATTATCCTGGGGGTACTGGTGTATACATTGCCGTAAAACGTTCCGATGATGGAAAGAAAGCGATATCAGCTAAGCTGTCCTTGTCCTTTGAAATAGGGGGTCTGCGTACAACAAACGAAAGGCTTTTGATTATGAATAAGAAAAAAATAGATTATCGTTTTAAGATATTATATGCTGTGGCGATTCTGATGGTTGTTGCGGGACATTGTGATGGTGGTGGAATTTCTTTGGACTTTGCGCAATGGTTTCCGTATGAGGGAATCCATCTGGCGCTGTTTACTTTTTGTTCAGGATATTTTTTTAAAGATGCAGCACTGAAACGACCGGGGAGATATGTCTGTAAAAAGCTTCGTACCCTGATACTTCCAATGTATGGGTATACGATTGCGTATGGGCTGCTTGTCAGGTTATTACATCGGTGGGGCTTTCAAATCGGTGGAAAATTTAATTTGCACAATATTCTGATTTCACCTTTAAACGATGGGCATCAGTTTGTTCTTAATATGGCCGGCTGGTATATTGTGCCCTTGTTTATGGTAGAAATATTAAATTGTATGATTCGGGCATTTTTTAAGCGAAAAGGATGGCAGATACCGGAATGGATATTTTTTGCAGGGGCAGTACTTATTGGAATGGGCGGCAATTTTTTGGCGATTATGGAATATCGCACCAGCTGGTGGCTGACAGTGGTCAGAATTCTGTATTTTGCTCCGTTTTATGCAATGGGTATTTTTTATAAAAAGATACTGGAGAAATATGTGGACAGGATTCCATCTGTAGTGTATTTTGCGATTGTGTTTGCTGCAAAACTTATGATTTTTCTTCATTATAAAACTAGGTTGGCTTATACGCCAGCGTGGTGCAATGACTTTAATCAAGGACCGGTCATGCCAATTATTATTGGTTTTTTGGGAATTGCACTTTGGATGCGGATTGCAACGATAATGGAACCAGTATTTGGAAGAAAAAAGTGGATTAATCTTCTTGCAGACAACACATTTTCGATTATGGAAAATCAGTTTTTTGGTTTTTTACTTGTAAAAGTTGCTTTCGGAACAATTGCGAATGGCACAAAGCTGTTTTTGAAGTTTGACTGGTCAAGATGTAAAAGTGATATTTGGTGGTATTATATGCCGAAGGACGTAGAACAGACAAAAATTCTGTATTTATTAGCAGCGATTTTTGTTGCCTTACTGATCCAGTGGATCCTTACACAGGTGAAAAAAATGGGAAAAAACATATTTTTGTACGTAAGACAATAGTTAAGCGTATACTGCTTTAAATATTTTGCAAAATAAAAATCCCGCAGAAAAAGAAATGAAAACTTTTTCTGCGGGATTTTATTTTATATTGCATAGATCTGAATCGTTATCAAATTTTTATTGATAATCGATAGGAGACAGGTCGTGAGGATCATCTTCCGCAGAAGAGCCTAGATGTCTGATGGTTTTGGAATTATCCTCATTTTCAGAGAAATCGTCCTCATCTATTCCAGAAGAAGAACTTTCGACTGTGGAATCCAAATCGTTTTCTGTAAAAGAAGAAGCGGAGGAAATGTCACTTACCGAAGTGGAGTCGGGTGTTTCCTCTTCCAATTCAGGATTTGTATCGCAAGGACCCTCGATGAGATGGTAATCCGACTCGGAAAAATGATACCATTTCCCATCCTCAAGCTTTTGCCAGCCGGAAACCGCGTGGCCGTCCTTATCAATAAAATAAGACTGCTTACCGTCAGCCCAGAGCTGATGTGGATTGTAAGTTACCCATTCGTTATTGGCAAATCGATCTTCTTCCTTAATATAAAATTTCTGATATTCGCCATCGCCGACCCAGACGGGGGTAAGATCAGCATCAAGTTCATCGAAGAATCGGGAGCCCATAGAGAGCTGGCGATTCAGTTCATCGAAGCCAAGTTCTTCGGCAAGTGTAGGCTTGTCTGAAAAAAGATTCGTACCAAGTCCAAGACGGTCACCGTCAATGACAGCTCCAAGGCTTGCGAGAGTAGTTGGGAACATATCCATCGTGGTGAAAATCCGATTTTTTTCATGAACCGGAAGAATGGGTGAATTTAAAATAGCGTTATAAGTAGAACGTTGATAATCTTCATCGATGTTTTCACAAAAATCAGAGTCCATGGTCAGATGATCACCGGAAAGAATTATAGTCGTGTTTTCATAAAAAGGCTGTTCCTTGATCCAGTCTATAAACTCACTGACACGGGAACTGGAGCAGTCAATCACCATACCGTAGTGGTCATCTCCGTACTGCTTTTCATCACACTCGTCACATTTGTAGCCGTCCTCGAAGTGGGTGGCAACAGTCAGCATACTGAAGTTGAACGGTTCGTCATTCTTGGAAATCTCCGTCAGTTTATCTTTTGCATACTCAAACAGTTTGGCATCTTCATAGCCCCACCACTGGTAGTAGCCTTCCGGGATCAGTCCCTCGCTGATCGCCCAGTAGTAATCGTCAATTTCATAATCACCGTGCGAAGTGAAGTAATTCTTCCGTCCGCCGAATGCGGCATCGGAACCCATCATAAAGTACTGTTTGTAGCCGGCTTCATTGAGAACGTCGCCAAGTGTTGAAAGCTGCGGAAAAAAGCTGTCCTGATAAGCCATCTCATTGCCTTGAATCGAAAGCTTCAGCGGAAGACCGGAAGTCTGTGCAAAGAGACCGCCCATGGTCCAGGTGGTTCCGGTTGTCGGATAAGCGCCGCCCAGCTTGTCGGAGTTGGAAAAATTGATATTGTCCAGGGCAAGATTAGTCAGGGCGGGAATAAAATTGTGGTCGTAAGCACCGCCGTCTTTTTTATCAGAATAGGTGCTTTCCATTGATTCCAGATAAATATAGATCAGATTCCGTTTCTTTTCCGGGAATGTAATCGTTGTCTGGGACGGATTGACGTAATTATCTTCGATCAAAGTGCTGTAGCTGTTCTGAATGTGCAGGTAAGTATCGATATCCAGCGTCGTCCAGACATTATAAAGAGAATAGGAAGAAAGAGCGATTCCCAGGGCAATGCAGATGCAACCGAGAATGATTTCCACTTTCTTCCGATGGCGCAGGATAATAAAAAGCGCGATCAGAATAGCAAGAACGGCAAAAGAGATCATGCCGCAGGACCAGACGTAACTCCAGAGCACATCCTTGCTGGTACCCTCAAGGGGTGCCTTTAAGTGATAAACAAGTTCTTCCATATCAAGATGCGCCCAGGTCGCGAGCATCCAGCGGGAAGACGTAAAAAGAAGGATCCCAAGGAATCCTAACAGAACGGAAAGAATGGAAAAAAGTATCTTTCCAACATGCTGTACTTTTTTGCGAGACACAGTAAATAACCTCCAGTTTTCTTTAGTGTTTTATAATAGGTAACAAACAGGTAGCGTTAGGTATAAAATATAACTGGGAACTTACGATATTATAACAGAAACTTTACGAAAAAAATAGTATTTTCTTAAAAAATACGAGTGGAAAATGAAAATCCGGGAATTTACATAAAAAGCGGCGGGGCGGGCGTGAAAATGGGTTCTTGAGTTTCTCAGAAAAGAATGGTATAATAGCAAAGATTGTAGACACAAAAGAGGTCAAAAAAAGATCTGTTCACATTTTTGTGGAGAAGAGAAAGGAAAGAAAAATGGGAAAAATTAAAGTAGAATTTTGTGAAATTGAAGGATTAAAAGTAATTACCCCGACCGTATTCGGCGATGAGCGCGGATATTTTATGGAGACATACAATTACAATGATTTTAAAGAAGCCGGCATTGATGTCCAGTTCGTACAGGACAACCAGTCTGCATCCAAAAAAGGTGTCCTGCGTGGACTTCACTTCCAGATCAATTACCCGCAGGACAAACTGGTACGCGTGGTAAACGGAGAAGTATTCGATGTTGCGGTTGACCTTCGCGAGGGATCCAAAACCTACGGAAAATGGTTCGGCGTCCTGCTTTCGGCAGAAAATAAGAAACAGTTCTTTATTCCGAAGAACTTTGCACATGGATTTATCGTACTCTCTGATTATGCAGAGTTTGCTTATAAATGTACCGATTTCTATCATCCAAACGATGAGGGCGGTCTGTACTTTGACGATCCGGAGATCGGCGTGGAGTGGCCGATGCCGGAAGGAATGACAAAAGAAGATCTGATTATTTCGGAAAAAGATCATAAATGGGGCGGAATTAAGGATTTAAAGAAATAAGGAGTAAAAAACATTTATGAACGTATTCAAAGAACTTTATCAGAACCGGAAACTGATCTGGAAACTGTCAAAAAATGATTTCCGCAATAAATTCGCCGGAGCGTATTTTGGCATTATATGGGCATTTATCCAGCCGATGGTGACGGTTGCTGTTTACTTTGTCGTATTCCAGCTCGGACTGCGCGTGCAGCCAGCTGCCACTGGATATCCGTATATCTGCTGGCTGGTTTCCGGTATTATTCCGTGGTTCTTCTTTTCTGATGCGCTGCCAAGTGCGTCAAATTGTCTGCTGGAATACAGTTATCTGGTAAAGAAGGTCGTATTTAAAATCAGTGTACTTCCGATTGTAAAGGTGATTTCTTCCCTGTTTGTACATCTGTTCTTTATTGTGTTTGCTATTTTGATTTTTGCACTGATGGGAAAACTTCCGCCGGTTCAGATTATCCAGATCGGGTACTATACCTTTGCGGTGATCTGTCTCGTCGTTGTACTTTCCTATCTGACCTGTTCCATCACACCGTTTTTCCGCGATTTCGGCCAGATTATCAATGTAATTCTGAATGTCGGCATGTGGGCAACCCCGATTCTGTGGGATACCACAACAATTCCGAATATTCCGAACTGGCTGAACAGCCTTCTGAAGCTGAATCCTCTGTACTATATTGTCCAAGGATATCGTGACAGCTTTATGAATGGACTCTGGTTCTTCGAGCATCCATGGCACACCCTTTACTTCTGGGCTTTTGTGCTTATGGCAGGACTAATCAGTTCCAAAGTGTTCAAGCGCCTCCGGGTTCATTTCTCAGATGTATTATAGGAGGATGGAATGAGCACAGAAAATACAGAAACCGTAATTTCAATTAACCATGTCAGCAAGGTCTACAAGCTGTTTGAAAAGCCGATGGACCGTCTGAAAGAATCGCTTTCGCTGACACATAAAAACTATCACACCGATCATTTTGCGCTGGAGGATATCTCACTTGAGGTGCATAAGGGCGAGTGTGTCGGCATTATCGGAACGAACGGTTCCGGAAAATCTACACTGCTGAAGATCGTCACAGGTGTTTTAAACCCAACGAGCGGAAATGTGGAATTAAAAGGAAGAGTTAGTGCTATTCTGGAGCTGGGTGCCGGCTTTAACATGGAGTATACCGGTATTGAGAACATCTTCCTGAACGGAACAATGCTTGGCTATACCGAGGAGGAGATGAAGGCAAAACTTGACGACATCATTTCGTTTGCTGAGATCGGAGATTTCATTAATCAGCCGGTGAAGACATATTCGAGCGGTATGTTTGCCCGCCTTGCCTTCGCGGTTGCGATCAACGTGGATCCGGATATTCTGATTGTCGATGAGGCCTTAAGTGTCGGAGATATTTTCTTCCAGTCGAAGTGCTACCGAAAATTCAATGATTTAAAAGAAGCAGGAAAAACGATTCTCTTTGTTTCCCACGATATGGGAAGTGTTATCAAATACTGTGAACGATGCCTTCTGATCAACAAAGGAAAACAGGTGATGGTCGGAAAGTCGTCCGAGGCAGTCGATGTCTACAAGAAGATTCTTGCCAACCAGTACGATGACGAGACAAAAGAAGAGGAAGAGACCGAAGAGAGTGCAGAACAGACCGAAGAGAGAACCGAAGCAGATGCATCCGGTGCCGTATCGGCAGAAAAGCCGAAAAAAGGCCTCTGGAGAGAACGCCTGATTGCGAATGCGCAGCTGGTAGAGTATGGAGACAAGGTTGCGGAGATCGTGGACTTTGCGATTATCGACCACAAAGGTATGATTACATCTTCTGTGGATAAAAACCAGAGATTCCGCATCAAGATGAAAATCAAGTTCCATGAAACGATGGAGCATCCGATTTTTGCCTTTTCGATCAAAGACCGGAAGGGAACGGAGATTACCGGAACGAATACGGCGCTGGAGGATTACACAAAAGACGTGGTGGAAGCAGGAAAGACCGTCACGGTATGCTTTGACCAGATCATGCCGCTGCAGAGCGGACAGTATCTGATGTCGTTTGGATGTACCAGCTACCATCTGGAAGAGCTGGTGATCCACCACAGACTGTACGATGCTTGCTTCCTGGAAGTCTTCTCCATGAAAGACACCGTAGGATTTTTTGATATGAACTCTACCGTGACCTACGAGTAGGATGCGGAGGATAAACGACGGGGGTTATATGAAAGAAACAATAGGAAATGTTCTTTTGAACCTGGATTATTATGACGGCGAAGATGCTTACAGCGACGGCAGCATTGAGGACCGGCTGCTGGAGATCGTCAAGACGACGCCGAAAGAGGATTACCAGAAGGTAATCCTCACAGAAAAAAGCTGGCCGATTTTTTATCATCTCTCTCCGGAACGGGAAAATATTCTGGACTGGTATGAGTGGAAAGACGATGCTTCCGTATTTGAAGTCGGAGCCGGCTGCGGAGCCATTTCCGGCGTGCTCTGCAGAAATGCAAAGCGGGTAGTGGCAAACGATCTGTCGAAGCGGCGCAGTACGATCAATGCCTACAAAAATCAGGATGCGTCCAACCTGGAGATTATGGTTGGAAATTTTAATGTTGTTGCAGAAAAAATGGAAGAACGCTTCGATTACGTGACACTGATCGGTGTTCTGGAGTATGCAAAAAGCTATATTGGAAAGGATAATCCGTATCCGGAATATCTGGAAAAGATCAATCGTCTCTTAAAACCGGGCGGAAAAATCCTGATTGCGATTGAGAACCGTCTGGGACTGAAGTATTTTGCCGGCTGCAGGGAAGACCATGTGGGCCGGGAATTTGTCGGAATTGAAGGATATCCGGGGATCGATTTTGTCGAGACATTCAGCAAACCGGAGCTGGAGCAGATACTGCAGGAAAACGGTTTTTCGAAGTTTAAGTTTTATTATCCCTATCCGGATTACAAATTTCCGGCGGTCATTTATTCGGATGAATATCTGCCGAAGCCGGGTGAATTGAGAAAAAATCAGCGGAATTTTGATGCTGACAGGATCACACTTTTTGACGAAGGCAAAGCATTTGACGGAATCCTGAAGTCCGGTCTGTTTCCGGTTTTTTCCAATTCCTTTCTGATTGAAGTGGAGAAAAAGGAGTAAACGTATGAGGAAAGTTCTGTATACGAAATTTTCGAGAGAACGTCGGAACGAATTTCAGATTATGACCCGGATTACAGAAGAGGATGGAATCCGGCGTGTGTGGAAGCTTTCGCTGCAGAAAGAGGGAGAACTCCACATTCGGCATATGTATGAAAACTATAGAAAGCTGGAGCATCTGTACACCTATGCGGGCGTACAGATCTGCCCATGCGAACTGGATGAAGAAAAATGCGCGCTTGCATTTCCTTTTGTAGAAGGGGAAAGTCTGGAAACGCGCATTTCCCGTCATGGAAAAGAAAAAGATTTTGCATCGCTGAAAAAGGATTATGAACTGCTGTATCAGATCATTGCATCGGCAAAAGGGCAGAAATCCTTTGTGGAAACCGATGCGTTCTGTGAGGTGTTCGGCCATCCGGCATTGAAAGAAGGACTTGCCGCAGCGGAGATTTCCAATATTGACATGATTCCGGGCAACCTTCTTCTGGATGGAGAAAAGGTCTGGGTGGCAGACTACGAGTGGGTATTCCCGTTTGCCGTACCGATTGCATTTATCTATGCGCGGAGCGTCTTTTTACAGGAGGCGGCGAGTGCACTGACGAAGGAAGAGCAGGAAGAACTGTACGCCATTGGCGGTATTTCCATGGAAGAGATTCCGGTATACTACCATATGGAAGAGTGCTTCCAGGAATTCGCGGCCGGAAAGGGTGAGCCAAATGCGCTCGCCACGTTCTATGGAAAACTGCACCGACACAATTATCCGCTTTCTATCTGGGAAAAAGAAAAAATGATGTACCCGGTTGTGCTCACCGAAACAGCACCGGAGGAGAGAGAACTCTATTATGAGGACTGCTTCGGCTTGGATGAGCAGAAGGTGATGATGCTTGAAAAGGCAGACGCGGACGGAGAGCTTTCCCTTCAGCTGATGCAAGAGGGGGCTGTCATTAAAATCCGTTCTCTCGCGGGCGTATGCAGCGATGGAAAGACGGAACGTATCGCTTTTTCGCACAACGCCGAGCTTGAGATTATCGACGACTATTATTTCATTGGAACGCCGGTTCTGAAATTTCGGAATGCCGGTTATGAACAGATTCGGATTGATTACCGGATTTACTACAAAGGCGATGGCGTTACGTCCCAGTTTATTCAATATATCCGTCAGAATAAAGATCTGAGGGATGAACTGAACGGGGAGATTTATCGGAAAGGCCAGCTGCAGGCAGAAATCGAAGCAGAAAAAGCGGCACTTGCACACAGGGAAGAAGAACTCCAGGAAACGAGAAAACAGAAGCAGTTTCTGGAGGAAGAGCTGGAGCGGATGCGCCAGCGTAAGGTTGTGCGTATGGCAGATAAAGTGCAGCATGTGATAAAAAGGAGTAAATAACTATGGATGTATCCATTGTCATTCCTACCAAAAATGGTGGGCATCTGTTTGAAAAAGTGCTGGATGCCGTTTTCAAACAGAAGACAGAGTATGAATATGAAGTAATTTGCGTGGATTCCGGGTCAAAGGACGGAACGCTCGATGTGATCCGCAAATATCCATGCCGTTTGTTTCAGATTGAGCCGTCCGAATTTGGACATGGAAAAACGAGAAACTATGGTGCTTCCAAAGGAAACGGAACGTATATCATCTTTATTACGCAGGATGCGCTTCCAGCGACCGATACCTGGCTGCAGAATTTCATTGATGCCATGAAGATGGACCCGGAAATCGTGGGAGGATTCGGGATTCATTATCCGTATCCGGACTGCAATCTGCTTGACAAGCGTGATCTGGATGGCCATTTTAAAGGATTTGGAGAAACTAATACGATTTTCCACCTTGATGATCCGGAACGCTACGAAAGAGAAGAAGGATATCGTCATTATCTGGCGTTTTTCTCCGACAATAACTCCTGTATCCGAAGAGATATTTTTGAAAAATATCCGTATGAGGATGTCAACTTTGCCGAGGATCAGATCTGGGCGAGAAAGATGATTGAACTCGGATTCAAAAAAGTATACTGCCCGTATGCGCCAGTATATCATTCCCACAATTTCAAACTCAGAACGTATTTCAAACGGTATTATGATGAGCAGAAGGGATTATATGAAGTTCATCAGTATATGATTGCACAGAAATGGACGCAGCTTCCGGGCATGCTGTACCGGCAGGTGAGAGGGGACTGTGTGTATATCCGTCAGCAGCCGCTCAGTAAAAAAGAGAAAATCCACTGGGCATTTTATTCCCTGTTTCGCAATTTTGACCGCTTTGTGGGCGGCTATCTCGGCGGAAAATACCATCTGTATTCCAAACGGAAACAACAGTTCCTGGATCGTCACATTTCGCAGCAGTACGATCAGAGACATGCATAGAAGAAAGGAAAAAGAAACGTGAAAAAACCAAATGTAGCATACCGTGCGTTACGGTATCTGAAGAATCATGGATTAAAAGAAACGATTGAGCGCGCAAAACAGGGCAATGAGCCGGCTGTACCGCCGAAGAACAACGTCATCGGATTTTACAGATTTGTCGTAGACAACGATCCGATCCCGTTCAATCAAAAAGAGTATGAGAAACATAAAAACGACAAGAAAAAGATCCTGAATTGGGTTGTACCGGAAATGGGACCTGGTTCCGGCGGTCATACCACCATTTTCCGTTTTATTTCCAACCTGGAGCGCCTCGGTTTCCACAGTAGAGTTTATCTCTACATGTCCCCGAATTTTCAGGATAATGCGTCCATCCGAAAATTCCTAAAAGAGTACTTCCCGCTTCTTGTGCCGGAAGTAGAAGTTTACTGCGATGTATCCCAGATGAAATTTGCACATGCAACCGTAGCAACCTCCTGGACCACCGCTTACTACGTAAGAAAATTCCAGAATACGATTTCGAAGTTTTACTTCGTACAGGATTTCGAGCCGCATTTCTATGCACACGGTTCCGAGTATGAATTTGCTGAGAACACCTATAAGATGGGATTCCGCGGAATCACTGCAGGTGATTGGTTAAGAGACATCATGAGAAATGAGTACGGCATGCAGGCAGACAGCTTCCATTTCTCCTACGATGACAAAGTATATCAGCCGAAAGAAAAACCGGACAACGAAAAGAGAGTCTTTTTCTATGCGCGCCCGGTTACCCCGAGACGTGATTTCGAGCTCGGTATGCTGGCACTCAATGAGCTGTGCCGCAGAATGCCAGAGATCGAGGTTGTTTTCGCGGGATGGGATGTCAGCGGCTATGAGATTCCGTTCAAACACAGAAATTTAGGTATCGTAACACCGCAGGTGCTGGCAGATTCCTATGCGATCTGTGATATGTGCCTTGTTATTTCGAATACCAACCTTTCCCTCGTACCGTTCGAGGTTATGGCCTGCAACTCGGTCGCTGTCTGCTCCAAGGGTGCAAACAGCAGCTGGATGGTAAATGAGGAAAACTCCATTCTGGTTGACTATGATCCGATCCAGATCGCAGACAGAATGGAATATTACTTCAACCACCCGGATGAGCTGGCTACAATCCGCAAAAAGGGAATGGATTTCGTAAAGGGAACCTCCTGGTACAAAGAAGCAGAAAAAGTTTATGCAAGCATGTTAAAGGGAATTGAGGAAGATGAGAAAAAACTGCAGTAAGGATGTGAGCAGAGAACACAGAATAGAAATTCTGTTTGTGTTCGGTGTATTCCTGTTTTACTTTTTATGGTCCTGTACGCAGCGATACAATTTTTCGGCGGATGAATCAATGCGCTATCAGATTGCACAGTTTATCTATGAACACGGAAGTCTTCCGCGCGGAGATGATCCACTGATCCGGAATGAGGACTGGGGAACCTCCTATGCGTTTAATCCCATCCTTTCTTACATGGCATCAGCCGTTCTGATGAAAGGCATGAGTCTTTTTACAACAAATGAATGGATGCTGCTGCTTTCCGCCCGGTTTGTTAATGTACTGCTTGGAGCGTTGATGGCATGGGTTGTGTTGAAGGCAGCAAAATTGTTGTTTCCGAGGCGGTATGCATGGATGTTTACCGCACTGGTTGTCTTTCTGCCGGGAAATGTGATTCTGTATTCTTACGTCAACTGCGATGCGCTCGCCATGTGTTCAACGGCTATTATTTTTTATTCCTGGGTCAAGGCGTATAAGGAAGGATGGAACTGGACAACTTGTGCAGTGTCTGCCATTGGAATGGGTCTTTGTTTCCTGTCGTATTACAATGCGTATGGATTTATCCTGACGACATTTTTCTTCTTTGTGGGAACGATGCTGACCGATCAGGAAAAGGCACCAAAAGAGCGTTGGAAAGAGATGATCCAGAAAGGTCTTTTTATTCTTGTGATCGTCTGTGTCATTGCTTTGTGGTGGTTTATTCGAAATGCAATTCTCTATCACGGGGATTTTCTGGGAAGAGAGACATCGAGTGCGTGTGCGGAACTGTATGCGAGAGCTAAGTACAAGCCATCGAACAGCAAAACATTCCAGAAAAAAGGCGACTCCATGCTATGTATGATCTTCTACAGACCAGTTTATCTGGAGCATGACTGGCTTGTGACAGTGCTGTACAGCTTTGTCGGTGCTTTTGGCTATAATAGGATTTATCTTTCCAAAATGATTATTGTTCCATACCTCTGCTGTCTTGGCATCGGCCTCATTCTGATGCGGAACTGTTGCCAGAGAGACTTTTTCTTCTGGAATGCCGATGGCACACAGACGGCGATTGCTGGTAAAACAAAGAGAAAATGGAGTAAAACAGGATGGTTTACCTGGGCAAATGTGTTTGCACTGCTGATTCCAAACTATCTGAATGCATATTATTCCTACAGCTCTGATTTTCAGCCGCAGGGACGATACAGCATGCCGATGCTGATTCCGCTGATGTATTTCGTGACGAAGGGTGTGCAGGCGTTCCTGAAACGGGAGAAAAAACTACAGAAGTATGAAAAATTGTTCTGTATTCTGGTCTGTGTGGCGGCAGCGGCATTAGCGGCATTCACTTGGGCGAGAATCATCTATCCGATGTACTTGCAGAACTACTACGGATTGCGGTAAGCGGAACAGAGAAAGAAAGCGGTGAAACGTTTGGAAAAAATTTCAGTGCTGACAGCAAAATTAAAAAAAGCTGTTGCAGAAGAAGGAATCGGCGGTCTGGCTGGGCGTACGAAAGGGTACCTTGCGCGGGCAAAAAAAGAAAAAGAGTTTCAGAGAGAAAAATCCCGGGTCTACCGGGATATTCTCTTTATCAGTGGCTGCAATGAACAGCTGCCGCATCCACACCGGTACCGCGTGGTGCATCAGATGGAGCAGCTGGAGGCAGGCGGATATACGTGTGATACGGTTTATTTTCAGGAGCTGAAGCCCTGGATGGTACGTTGCTACGGCGCGTTCGTGATTTTCCGCTGCCCGATGACGGACACCCTGCGGGAATTTGCCACAATGGCAAAGCAGATGAACAAGCCTCTGTGGTACGATGTGGATGATCTTGTGATCGATACGAAATACACCGATCAGATTCCGTTTCTCGACCGGATGCAGCCGGAAGAACGGCAGGCATACGATCAGAATGTCCGAAACATGGGCGAGCTGCTTTCCCTCTGTGATGCGGCGGTTACGACGACAGCGGCGCTGGCAGAAGAACTGAAGCAGTACGTACCGGAGGTGCTGATCAACCGCAACTGTGCGTCAGATGAGATGCTGCTACTGTCCGAGGCGGTGTTAAAAGAAAAACAGAAAAAGAACGAAGCAGATGGAACGGCGAAAAAAGTACGCCTTGGCTATTTCAGCGGCAGTGCGACGCATCTGGACGACATCGAGATGATCGTTCCGGTGCTGAAACAGCTGCTTGGCAAAAATCCGAACCTGGAACTCCTCATCGTGGGAATTCTGGAACTCCCGGTGGAGCTGAAACTGTTTGCTTCCCAGATCCAGATGGAGGGATTTGTCGATTACCAAAAACTGCCGGAGCGGATTGCGTCGGTGGATATCAACTTGGCTCCGCTTACCGATACGATTTTTAACCGTGCGAAATCGGAAAATAAATGGGTGGAAGCGGCTCTGGTGCAGACCGTGACAGCAGCCAGCAATCTCGGCGCTTTTGCTGAGATGGTACAGGATGGAGAAGACGGCGTACTCTGCCGAGACGAAGCGGAGTGGTTGGAAAAACTGCAGTGGCTGATCGACGACGAACCGGCACGAAAAGCCATTGCCGGACGGGCATATGGCCGGTGCAGCCGCGAGTGTGTCACAATCTTTCATGCCACCGGGATTTGCGAGTGGGTGGAGCGCCACTGGAATCTACGCTGTGCCTTTGTGCTTCCAGCGATGGAGATCAGCGGAGGCATCCGCGTTGCACTTCTTCATGCGGAAATGCTGGTAAAAGCAGGAGCGCAGGTCAGCCTCTTTACTCTGGAAGGGGAGGCGGAGTGGTATCATGAGGGTGATTTCCATTTTCCGGTGCTGTCGGCCGAGCGAGAGAAACTGCAGGGAACGCTGGATCTTGCGGTAGCGACGATGTGGAATACCGCAGAGTTCGTCGAACAGTCCAGTAAGATCCGAAAGAAAAAATATCTGGTGCAGAATTTTGAAGTTGGATTTTATCCGCCGGGAAGCCCGTACCGGATCGCAACTTCGGCGACTTACCGGATGAGGAGCCCGATGGAGTACGTAACCATTTCCAAATGGTGTCAGAACTGGCTGCGGGAGGAATACCATACCGAAGCAGTCTATCTTCCGAACGGCATCGATCCGTCCTTCTATCCGAAACGGGGGCGGGATCTGCAGGGAAAAATTCGGATTCTGATCGAGGGAGACTGCAGCGCGGAGCATAAAAACGTGGACGAGAGCTTCCGTATCGTGGAACAGCTGGATCTGGAAAAATTCGAGATCTGGTACATGTCCTACAATGGAAATCCGAAATCCTGGTACCGCGTGGACCGCTTTTTACACCGGGTTCCGTATGAAAAAACACCGGAAGTCTATGCGGCGTGTGATATCCTGCTGAAAACAAGCCTGCTGGAGAGCTTTTCCTATCCGCCGCTTGAGATGATGGCGTCCGGCGGCTACGTCGTTGCTGTGCCGAACGGTGGCAATCTGGAATACCTGAAAGATGGGGAAAACTGTATTCTCTATCCGCAGGGAAATCTCGCGGAGGCAAAAGCGGCGATTGAGCGTATTCTGACAGATGCGGAACTGAGGAAAAAACTGGATACGGGAGCAGAAGAGACGGTAAAGGAAAGAAACTGGAAAAGAATCGAACCACAGATTTTAGAACAGTATCTTGGAAAATAAATAAGCAACAAAAAGGGCTGTCGCACTAGCAAATATTTCTGGCGGTAGCTCTGCTTTATACCCAAATGGCATCGAAATCGGTTGCGTTTTCGATGCCATTCTTTACTTCTTATAGGAAAGTTCGACTTCCGTCGAACTCTTGAATCAGGATCACCCGTTGGACGGGAGGTCCTGATTGCTTATAAATTAGAAGATCAGTGCCGTTTGTTTCGGTTATTGCGGCGTCTGTTTCTGCGTTTCCGTCTCTTTCTCGCGTTGTTGATCACGACAATGATCAGAATCAGAAAAGCGACACCGTTCAGGCCAAGCAGAATATAGAGCAGTGTGGAGAGAAAAGAAATTTTCTTGGTTTCTTCCGGTGTTGGAATATCTGTGCTGTCGGTTTCTTCTGATGAATCGGAGGAAACCGAAGAACTGTCGGAAACAGTACCTGGAGCGGAAACCTCGGCTGTTCCGATGAAGTGATCATCGAAAAAATACTGGCGGGTGTACGGTTCCTCAACGGAAGCGCCGTCCGGATCGGTGTAGGTTGCAGTTTCAATTTTCGCATTCTTTGGAAGCGTTACCACACCGGAAAGACTTTCCTTTTTTGCGTTCTTCAGGGTATAATGTGTAAAATTATCATAACCGAAATCAAGTACGGTACGGGTATCGTTGATATAATCGAGGTTATCACAGGTTAAAACAACGCAGACCAGCGTCATATTGCCTCGCTTGGCAGCGGTAACGAGTGTGTTGTGTGCCTCATCGGTATAACCGGTCTTTCCGGCGAAAGCACCCTTGTATCCCCACTGACCGTCCTGGAACAGCAATGCGTGGTGGTTCTGAAGATCACGCGGTGTCGAGGTCATATTGGTCGGCTGAATTGTGTAGGTCAGATCGGACTCGATGCGGCAGAAGGTCTCGTTTTTGATGCACTCCTGCATAATGAGTGCCATATCGTGTGCACTGGTGTAGTGGTTCGGATCTGGCAGACCGTTTGCATTGACAAAATGGGTATTCGTGCAACCAAGTGCAGCGGCGCGTTCGTTCATCATGGCGGCGAAACCTTCCTCGCTTCCGGCAATGTCGATGGCAAGCTGTGTGCAGACCTCATTTGCCGAGGCAAGAAGAATCGCGTGAAGAGCATCCTCCACTGTGATCGTTTCGCCAAGCTGAACGTTGATGCGGGCATTTCCCGGAATGGATTCGCTGACAGCATGTTCGCCGAAGGTAACGGTGTCGGTCATCTGCTTGTTTTCAATGATCAGCAGAGCCGTCAGAATTTTGGTGATGCTGGCAGGATAGCGCTGCTCGTCCATGTTTTTATCGTATAAAACAGCCCCAGTATCGGCATCGAGTAAACAGACAGCGCCGGAATTGTTTTCCGGTCCTTCGGGCCAGGTGGTGACTGTTTTTTTATCGGTTGTGGCAAAAATCGTCTGCGGGAGGCAGGACGCGGCAAAAACAAAAGCAAGCAACAGGCATAAAAATGTGCGGGCTGCAGAATTCTTTCTAATCATAACTCACTCCTTCTGATCCAGCGGGTACAGCTGCATAAGACTGTCCGGGCAGCGGATCTCTCTAAAATGTATTAGACACACTTTTATTATTATAACATAAAGCGAGCAGGGAAGAAATACATAAATTCTTAATATTTTCAGTCGGTATTTGCAAATTGCATTAAAATAGGGTATAATGCGGTCAAATTCACGGGAGTTTGCACTAGTCAACATATTTTGGACACGAATTTCAAAAATTTAATCACATAAATCAGAAAGTTAATCTCACCGTACGCTACTCTTGACATCGCTCCAAGAATCGCTGGTCAGGTATTGCTGACGGGAAGAACTCATGAACAGATTTTCTTTAGTCTCCTGTCAGAAGCTTATTATAGCGATTCTTTCTATAGCAAACCTCTTAAATAATGCAGTCCCTTTACAGCGGTGATAAAATATAGTGTAGGAGATGATAGTATGCTACACAATGAAGCTAGAAAACTGGTATTGGAGGCCTGGGATAAAACTCTTAATGTCTTCTATGTGAAAAGATTTTAAAGAGAAAATGCACATCCTACGCAGATAACATGACAATTTCATGCAAAGCGAAAGGAGACACCATGAAAATCGAATACACAAAAGTGGGAGACTATTATTTACCGAATCTTTACTACCCGGAGGAAACCAGACCGATTGGCTTATGGGGAATGCTTCGGAAGGAATATCTGAAAGAACATAAATCTGGAACTTATACATATCTTCTTCTGACCGCCAGGCTGGACAGTTATTTGGCAGATCTGAATGAACAGGCACAGGAACGCTTTGAATTGATCGAAACTCAGATGCGAAGTGCGGAGGGAGTTTCCGAGGAACTGAAGAGACAGAATCCTATGGAATGGCTATGCCACTGTAACAATATCCGCAACCGGGCTGCTGAGATCATCAAGCAGGAACTGATTTATGTATAAGGGGGATTCTAGATATGAGAAGAGAACTGATTGAAAGTTATTATGAAGAATACCAGCGGGAGCTGGAAAGATTTCTTGAATCTGACCCGGAGATGTTCACTCTGGAAGCAGAAATTCATCATTACATAGAAATACTGGAACCGGTCCTCAGAGATGGCGGACAGGAGATGTGGCAGACACTGGACAGGATTATTTCAGCGAAAAATGCAATGGAGGGAATTGTGGCAAAAGAAATGTATATCCGGGGATTTCTGGATTATGAAAGACTGGTGTGTGAAAAAGACAGTAAGATCTGAATAATCAGAACATAGACTATATATAACGAGGCTTTTATTGTATAGACAGTAAGAGCCTCATTTAATATAGTTTTCATAATAAAAAACAGGTGGTAGTACGTATTTGCTTTGTGTTATATAAGAATTGGTCTGGCTGAACAATGGTGAAAATTTACTATGATTTTACTTAAATCTGATTGAAGGATGAAAAAGTGATGATATCATATAGTGGGTTGATAGGGTTACAGAAAATGTATTCACAGAGGCAGAGAAGAAATAATGAAAGTAAAAAATGCAGATGAATTTTATAAAATATTAGAAAGAAAGGCTATATATCCGGTATTTCAGCCGATTGTAAATTTACAGACTGGAGATGTGGCAGGATATGAAGCTCTTAGTCGTATCGACAGGCATGATACGACTCTTATGATTTCAGATTTGTTTGTGATTGCTGAACAGGTAGGCTGTGTTTGGAAATTGGAAAAATTGTGCAGAAATAAAGCATTGAAGGCAGCGGCGAATAAACCAGAACATGCAAAATTATTTCTTAATGTAGATGGTAATATCATTCAGGATAAATCGTTCATACAGGGATTTACAAACCGTAAGGCTGCGAAAGCCGGAGTACCGTCCTGTGACATTGTATTTGAAATAACGGAACGGTCGGATATAGAAAACTATCAGATTCTGCAACAGATTATGAAGCATTATGCAGATCAGGGATATGAAATAGCTTTGGATGATGTTGGAGCTGGATATTCTGGTCTGAACCGTGTAGTAAATACATCGCCAAACTACTTAAAAGTTGATATAGAACTGGTCAGAGATATTCAAAAACATAAGAAAAAGGAAATTATGATGGAATTTCTGTTGCATTACTGTAATGAGACAGGAGCAATTCTGATTGCAGAAGGGATAGAAACAGAAGCAGAGTTGGAGTGTCTGTGTAGATTAGGTGTTCATTACGGACAAGGATATTTTCTTGGAAGACCGGACAGAACGTTCAAAAATGTAAGGAATGAGGCGATGTTGGTATTACGTAGACTGAATAATAAATCGTAATGAAAACTATATGTCAGCAGGTGAAAAATGAATAAGTCAATTATAACATTATAAAGATTTCCATTGATTTTTACACCTATTTTACACAAGCACTCACATAGATTTGATTTCTGTCTTCTATAATTGTATAGGAAAATGTAGATCTTATATAATAACAGGAGAGGAAAGAGAAATGAACGAGAATGTGAAAGTGGTTTTTGGTCTGATCGGTGGCCTTGCCTTGTTCCTTTATGGAATGAACAGCATGAGTGATGCACTTCAGAAAGCCGCAGGAGAACGAATGAAAAAAATCCTTGGATTTCTTACAAGAAATCCAATTATGGGAGCACTTGCCGGAGCACTTGTAACAGCTGTATTGCAGAGCAGTTCAGCGACGACAGTTATGGTTATCGGTTTTGTCAGTGCGGGACTTATGAGTCTTCCGCAGGCAATTTCTGTTATCTTTGGTGCCAACATAGGAACCACTATGACGGCACAGCTGATGGCATTTAAAATCAGCAATTATATTTATCCAATTATCTTTGTTGGATTTATTCTGAACTTTGTTAGCAAAAAAGAAAAGGTTAAAAATATCGGTATGGTAATTTTTTCATTCGGACTTTTATTTGAAGGAATTGAAATCATGGGTGAAGTCATGAAACCTTTGGCGGGAAGTCCGGTCTTTGTTGATCTGATGGGAAAAGTTTCATCCATTCCGGTTCTTGGTGTTGTACTGGGAGCGGTCATGACATTGGTTGTGCAGAGTAGTTCAGCTACGATTGCAGTTCTGCAGAATTTTGCATCACAGGCAGGACCGGACGGAGTAAGCAGTGTAATAGGGCTTACCGGTGCGATTCCGATTCTTCTTGGAGATAATATAGGTACAACGATCACAGCACTTCTTGCATCAATTGGACAATCTAAAAATGCAAAACGTACAGCAATTGCGCATAGTATTTTTAATATCAGTGGAAGCTGCGTTTTTATTTTCCTGGTTCCGTGGTTTGCAAAATTTGTCCAGTTTATTTCACCAAAGGGAAATGAGATTGATGTGATTTCAAGACAGATTGCAAATGCACATACAACGTTTAATATCGTCTGTACACTGGTCTGGCTGCCACTGATTCCGCTGATGGTAAAAATTGTTACAACAATCATCCGTGGAAATGACAAAACAGAGAAAGCAGCTTTTGAACCCAAATATCTGGATATGAAAGTGATTGAACAGCCGGCGGCTGCTATGGTTCTGGTATCTAAGGAACTGAACCGACTTGGAGAACTGGCAGAATCTCTGTTAAGTGATTTAAAAACGGCGATTGTAGCAGATGGAGACTCAAAAACTCATGGTTCGTTTATAGAAAATCTGGAGATTGTACATCAGTTACAGGACAGTGTGACAGAATATATTACCAGATTATTCGCAAGCGGAAACCTTACAGAACAACAGTCTGAGCAGACGGCAGGGTTACTGTATGTAAACAATAGTATTCAGAGGATTGCAGACAGATGTGAAGATATTGACCAGATATGTGAAAAAGTAAATAACAATGGAAAAAGACTGACCAGTGAAGCCTCCTCAGAAATGGAAGACTGCATTGATATTATCCAGCAGCTTTTAAAGAAAGCAATGGAGGCAATCCGTAAGGGTGATGCTGTAGTGGCTGAAACAGTTTTTAAAAATAAGAAAAAATGCATAAAGCAGAGAAAAAATACAGTAAGGCACATTTAAACCGTGTAAAAAATGAGGTTTGTGATGCGTCTATGACAAGATATTTTTCTGAGATCATGTATAATTTTGACCGTATGGCAGATAATTGTGTCAGCATTGCAGAAGAAGCCTGTGATAATGTGGCTTTTATAAACCTTGATGAAGAGACGGGAAAATCAATGATGGAAAGAGGTGCAGTATAAAATGGTAAAGAAAAAAAACATCCGAAAATCTGCACTTCTGCTGATAATGATAATGCTGGCAACGGGAATAACAGCATGTGGAACCGAGGAAGAGCCATTGCCGGATCTGTCTGCTATGGGAGCTGTCACAGCTGTATCACGAGAAGAAGGGTCAGGAACCAGAGCAGAATTTGAGAATCTTTTGAAACTGCCTGAGAGTGATACAGGAATAGTTGTTGATTCTACAGAGAAAGTTCTGAAAAAGGTGGAAGAAGATAAAAACGCAGTTGGTTATGTCGCATATAGTTCCGCAACAGATACGAATGGAAAAATACTTCAAATCAACGGAGTTCTTCCTTCTGAGAAAACAATAGACAATAACAGTTATCCTCTTTGCAGGGATTATTATCTGGCTTATAATGGAGAACTGACAGATGTGGAACAGGATTTCCTGACTTATGTAAAGAGTAAAGGACAGGATATTGTGAAACAATATTGTATTCAGGCTGACAGTACAACAACATTCCTTTCTGACAAGTCAGAAGGAAAGATTCTGATTGAAGGATCCACTTCAATGGAACCAATGGTAAAAGCACTGGCAGATGACTATCAGAAACAAAATCCAAATGCTGAAATAGAAGTAAAAGCAACAGATTCTTCAAGAGGGATTACGGCGGTGATAAGTGGAGAGTGTGATTTCGCAATGTCATCCAGAGAATTAAAGGATTATGAAGCAGAGCTTCTGGAAACAAAAGTCATTGGAAAAGATGCTATAGCTATTGTGATAAATGAAGAAAATCCACTGGAAAATCTTACAATAAAACAACTTACAGGTCTGTACAATGGAACATATAAAAACTGGGATGATCTTTCCTGAGAAAAACGAATATAATATCTTACAAGCACTGACTATAACGGTCGGTGCTTCTTTTTTGGATTTTTTCAAAATTATCTGACATTCTTCAAATTCCCACGTGTGATTAGTGGAAAAATAATTTTTTCTGCAAAAGTACCGTCCAAATGCCCTCTGAAACTTGCTATTAGTGAGGGAATATTTCATTTATGCGAAAAAAACTTGCAAAAGGGGGTTGGTAAATACCGCTTCCCAGGCTTTATAGGTAGAGGAACAATTATTTTAAAAATTTTACCCCAAAGATGTCCGCTTTTGCCTGTCTCAGTACAGAGTATGTGAAGGGACTAACAAAAGTAAAAGAAAAAATGATAAAAATGCAAAAAAATATCACGAATCTTTTGCATCTTGCGAAGTCATTTGACTCTAGTAATCAGAGGACGTTTTGGAATGTTCCTTCGATGAACCTTGACAACCGATAAGTGCACCCTGGAAGCCTAACAGGAGTTATGCCATGACCTTTCTTTTTCTGAGAGCGAGCGAAATTATAATGACACTCCCGATGATGGGCGGCTGACCGAAGCCTTATGGTCAGTGACCTGCTGATGCAGGCAGAGGCAGTCTGAGACGGCTGCAGGTGACAGGGAAACGCACGCCAGACCGCCGGACGAATGAAACTGATGACAATGTTTACAGGGCAAAATGCCCGGAAAGGAGCAGTTTATGACAGAACTGAAAATGAAAGAAATGCAGTTGATTAACTGGTTTGGATGCCCGAATCTGATTTATACAAGGGAGAGAATCCATCTGGTTGCCATGCTTACAACAGATGAAGAAATGAAAAAGAATCTTTACAGGGTATGCAGATTCCTTGCAAGAGAAGAAATCGCATATCGGTATCCGATCATGTATGAAATGATCCGGAAAATATTTTCACCGGATGATACCAATCCACCGGAAGCATGTGCAATGTTTATGCCGGACGATGAAACAGATGATGAAGAATATGCAATGGCAGCGTAGCTGCGGAAAGGACAGTAACGATTATGAATAAAGTGGTTTTAATGGGAAGACTGACAAAGAATCCGGAGATCAAATATGCCGGAAAAGATAATGATATGGCAGTAGCAAGATATACACTGGCGGTAAACAGAAGATATAAACGTGACGGTGAACAGGAAGCGGATTTTATTTCCTGTGTCACATTCGGAAAGAGTGCAGAGTTTGCACAGAAATATCTTCACAAGGGAATGAGGATTGTGATTGGCGGTCGTATCAGCACTGGCAATTATAAGGACAAGGACGGGAAAACAATTTATACTACAGATGTGATCGTGGAAGAACATGAATTTGCCCAGAACAAGGATAATGGTGTTGGAGCTGATTCATCGGAAACACCGAAAACAGATAAGGACGGATTTATGGAAGCACCGGAAGGTGAGGTTCCATTCGACTAAACCGAAGTAAATGGTTGGAGAGGTTGCCCTTTGTCGGGGCATCCTCTTTTCCATTTTACAGAAGACATCAAAAATTACAGGTATTCAACCTAACGAAATCGTGATATAATCAAAATATGTTCAGATGAAAAATATGGAGGTTGCTTATGGGCGTAAGTTATAACAGATTATGGAAAATGCTCATAGATAAAAATATGAAGCGGATAGAGATGCAGTACCTCACCGGGATCAGTGGAAATATTCTTGCCAGGATGGGAAAAAACCAGTATGTATCAATGGAGACGATTGAGAAGATCTGCAAGAAGCTGGACTGCACCGTTGATGAGATGCTGGAATTTACAGATGATGAGTAACAAGAGCAGACATGTCAAATTATTAAAACTGGAAGAATGCTTCAGAAGTCGAAAAAAGAAATTGAAAAAAGATAACACGCCGGATACGGCATAAATCTCTTAGCAACGCTAAGAGCGCACTTCTATACAGGCAATTCCATCTGCCTGTATCGTGCGACCTGCGGTGCTGTTCCCGATTTCAAGAAATCTCAAACCGGGAAATACAGCGAAATCAGAGATTTCGTACAAGGGGAAGATCCCCTTGCGGCACAGATGCCTATCCCTGATAAAGTTTGTGACTGAATATTTCAGATATAGACATATAAGGGGAAAGAAAGTGTGAAATCAAAATTTGTGGAGAGATTTTATGATTAGAAAAGCAATACTAAAAGATGTTAATTCGATTGAAGATACTTACAATGAGCATTTCCAGTATGAACTGAATCATACAGCCTTTACTGTATTTAAGAAAGGGGTTTATCCAACGAAAGATGATGCAGAACGGGCTATTTATGCTGGTGCTTTGTTTGTATATGAAGAAAACGGAACAATTGTTGGAAGTATCATTATTGATAAAGTTCAACCAATAGAATATGCAACTATTCCTTGGAAAGAAAAATTATCTGAAGATGAGGTAATGGTAATTCACCTTTTAATGGTACGTCCGAGTATGTCTGGTAAAGGAATTGCATCATCACTAATAAAATTCGCTACAGAATTAGCACAAAAAAATAGTTGCAGGGCACTACGTTTGGATACAGGAAGTCAAAATATTCCTGCGCTATCTTTGTATCAAAAAAATGGATTTGAAATAATTGCTAGTGCTTCTAAAAAAGTTGGAGATGTAATTGCACACAAAAACCATCTTTTTCTCGAAAAGATATTGTAGTTCGTAAATTCCAGTTGTGCGCCCAGCTAAGGGTGTGTAGTCAAGCCGG
>OIDL01000004.1_pt1 | contig 205952 bp, 172 predicted proteins | sample 1581611 | NCBI WGS metagenome assembly OIDL01 (sample SAMEA3882516, study PRJEB24775) | human gut metagenome | biome: human-associated habitat; feature: intestine environment; material: feces | place: Netherlands | collected 2009/2010 | reverse complement strand
CCGGCACCCGCCTGTACCCGCTGACCACCGTCACCAGCAAGCAGCTGCTGCCGGTCTACGACAAGCCGATGATCTACTACCCGCTGTCCGTCCTCATGATGGCCGGCATCCGCGACATCCTGATCATCTCCACCCCCTCCGACCTTCCGAACTTCGAGCGCCTGCTGCGCGACGGGTCGGACTACGGCGTGAACCTGTCCTACGCCGTCCAGCCCAGCCCCGACGGCCTCGCGCAGGCCTTCGTCATCGGCGAGGAGTTCGCCGGAGGCGAGCCCTGCGCGCTCGTCCTCGGCGACAACATCTTCTACGGCAACGGCCTGGGACGGCACCTCCGCCGCGCGGTGGAGAACGCCGAGACGAAGGGCCTCGCCACCGTGTTCGGCTACCACGTCGACGACCCTGAGCGATTCGGCGTCGTGGAGTTCGACTCCGACTTCAACGCCGTCTCCATCGAGGAGAAGCCCGAGCACCCCAAGAGCTCCTATGCCGTCACCGGCCTGTACTTCTACCCGGGCGACGTGTGCGGGCGCGCCAAGCGCGTCGTCCCCTCCGCCCGCGGCGAGCTCGAGATCACCGACCTCAACCGCATGTACCTGGAGGACGGGCTGCTGTCCGTGGTGACCCTCGGCCGCGGCTACGCGTGGCTCGACACCGGCACCATGGAGTCCCTCCACGAGGCGGGCGAGTTCGTCCGCGCCGTCGAGCGCTCCCAGGACATGCCCGTGTCCGTGCTGGAGGAGATCGCCTACGAGAACGGCTGGATCGACCGAGAGACGCTCTCGGCCTGCGCCGAGCGCTACGGCAAGTCCGAGTACGGGAAGCACCTCAAGCGCGTCGCCGCCGGCGAGTTCGTCAACCAGAACCTCGACTACTAGTCGATACGTATCATTTCGTTAGGATGGGTCTCCTTTGTTTGAGAAGTTGAAAGAGCGCTATCACGAGTCCTTTATCATTCTGAAAGAGCTCGTCAAAACCGATTTTCTCCTCCGTTATCAAGGGTCTTTTCTTGGTATCGCCTGGTCGGTTCTCAAGCCGCTGATGCTCTTTTGTGTCATGTACGTCGTGTTCGTTAAATTCCTGCGGTTTTCCGATGGCACCGACACTTTTCCTCTGGTGCTTCTCCTCGGTATTAGCATGTGGAATTTCTTTACCGAGTCAACCAGCATGGGCTTGTCGTCAATCATCTCCCGGGGTGACCTTCTTCGAAAGGTCAACTTTCCTAAGTACATCATCGTTGTTTCGGCAACTATCAATGCACTTATCTGCATGCTGATCAACCTGGGTGTCGTGGTGGTTGCTTGTATTCTTTCCGGGGTGCAGTTCACTGCCAATGTGTTGTGGCTGCCGCTTAACTTGGTGCAGCTTTACCTGCTCTCCCTGGGAGTTGCCTTTTTGCTGTCCACGCTTAACGTGTATTATCGTGATGCGCAGCATATTTGGGAGGTTGTCCTTCAGGGCCTCTTTTACGCCACTCCTATCATTTATCCTCTTTCGATGGTTGAGCAAAAGCTCGCCGAGGTTGCCCCTGGCGCCGGTCTCCTTGTCGAGAAGCTCATGTTGCTCAATCCCGCCGCCCAGATCATTCAGGATATTCGACACAATCTTATTGCCCCTGCAACCACCCCGATTATTTGGGAGCTCTCGGGTAATATCTTCTTCCAGATGATTCCCGTTGTGCTTACCTTTGTTCTCCTGTTTTGGGGCATTCACGTATTTAAGAAGCACAGCCCTAAGTTTGCGGAGGTGATGTAATGGTTTCCGATGAAAACACCAAAGTCGTTCTCAAAGTTGAGAACGTTGAGAAGTCCTTTCGTCTTCCCACCGAGCAGGCATCGGGGCTGAAACAACTCCTCATCAACTGGACTAAAGGCATAAAGGGGTATCGCGAGCAGCAGGTACTTAAGGGCATTTCGTTCGAGGTGCATCAGGGTGACTTTTTTGGCATTGTTGGACGCAATGGCAGCGGTAAATCGACCCTTCTCAAGCTCATCTCCCAAATCTACGTACCCGAGCGTGGGTCAATTGCGGTTGATGGCAAGCTCGTCCCCTTTATCGAACTTGGCGTTGGCTTTAACCCTGAACTCACGGGACGAGAAAATGTGTACCTCAACGGCGCGCTTCTCGGTTTCTCTCGTTCTGAAATCGATGAGATGTACGACGACATTGTCGAGTTTGCCGAGCTTGAGGACTTCATGGATCAAAAGCTGAAGAACTACTCTTCGGGCATGCAGGTCCGCTTGGCCTTTTCCGTTGCTATCCAGGCTCGTGGTGACATCCTTGTGCTCGATGAGGTCTTGGCTGTTGGCGATGAGGCTTTTCAGCGAAAATGCGACACCTTTTTTGCCAAGGTCAAAAAGGACCCAACTAAAACAGTGATCCTCGTGACCCACAGCATGGATGCGGTTAAGAAGTACTGCAATAAAGCCATTCTCATTAAAGATGGTGAGATTGTTGTCTCTGGCAATAAGGATGACGTTGCGGATCGGTACTCCATTGAGAACTCTAAGGTATGCGAGGCCGGAGTCTCTGCAGATGGATATGAAGTCGGCTTAAATGAGATTGTGAGGAGCCTTTCGATTGTTCCCGAGTCTCCTCTGGTTTGCGATGGTCGTAGTCCTTTCACCTTTTCTATTGAGTACGATGTCGAGGGAATAGACAGCGTCTTCCTTGCTGTTATGTTGCATGATTTGAAGCGCGGCGGCCTTCCGTTTTACTCCGAGGACATCCCTGTCGAGGGAGGGAAGGGGACCGCTAAATTCTCCCTGCCTCTTGATGTGCTTAACCCTGGGCAATACAAGCTGGTCGCTTATGTTCGAAAGCTTGTGGATGAGAGCGATCCAGATTCTCGGGACACCGAGTTCGTGGGCTTTACGAATGATGCGCGCTCCTGCGCTTTCATTATCAGGAATCCCGAATTGAACAGCTTTGCATTGCTCACGCCTTCGGGCTTGTCCCTCGAGCGCCTGGCTTGATTTATGAACACTTTTGGCATCCCCTTGTTTCGGTATCTCATTATGGAACGATGCCCTACCCTTGAGTAGGTTTGTCGATTCGCTTTTAGGTTTTAATGCGAGTCAAGCTGCCCGTTTTTTGATTTGCATGTCTTCATGATTGGAGCTCCATGTCCGATACCACCTTCGAGCCCAAGCGCATCGTCGTCACCGGCGGCTGCGGCTTCATCGGCTCCAACTTCGTCCACCACGTCGTGCGCGAGCACCCGGGCGTCCACGTCACCGTGCTCGACAAGCTGACCTACGCCGGCAACCCCGACAACATCGCGGGGCTCCCCGCGGACCGCGTCGAGCTCGTCGTGGGCGACATCTGCGACGCCGCGCTCGTCGACCGCCTCGTGTCCGGGACCGACGCCGTGGTCCACTACGCCGCCGAGTCCCACAACGACAACTCCATCGCCGACCCGTCCCCGTTCCTGAAGACCAACGTCGAGGGCACCTACGCCCTGATCGAGGCCTGCCGCAGGCACGGCGCGCGCTACCACCACGTCTCCACCGACGAGGTCTACGGCGACCTGGCGCTGGACGACCCGGCCCGCTTCACCGAGGAGACGCCCTACCGCCCGAGCTCCCCGTACAGCTCCACCAAGGCGAGCTCGGACCTGCTGGTGCGCGCCTGGGCCCGCACCTCCGGCCTGCGAGCCACCATCTCCAACTGCTCCAACAACTACGGCCCCTACCAGCACGTGGAGAAGTTCATCCCGCGCCAGGTCACGAACCTCATCGACGGCGTCCGCCCCAAGCTCTACGGCGACGGCAGGAACGTCCGCGACTGGATCCACACCGAGGACCACAGCTCCGCCGTGTGGTGCATCCTCACCAAGGGCCGCATCGGCGAGACCTACCTGATCGGCGCCGACGGCGAGCTGGACAACATCACGGTGCTGCGCGAGATCCTCAAGGCCTTCGGACGCCCCGAGGACGACTTCGACTGGGTGCGCGACCGCCCCGGCCACGACCGCCGCTGCGCGATCGACGCGACCAAGCTCAGGACCGAGCTCGGCTGGGAGCCCTCGCGCACCGACTTCGCCGCCGGCCTGGCCGAGACCATAGCCTGGTACCGCGACAACGAGGCCTGGTGGCGCCCGGCCAAGGAGGCCACCGAGGCCAGGTACGCCGCCCAGGGGCAGTAACACACGGCGCCGCGGGAGCCCCGGGTGCGCCGCCCGGCCGGGGATGGCCGGACGTCGCGCCCGGGGCTCCCGGGCCCAGAGACCGACGAGGAGGGGCGCATGGCGCTCGAATTCGAGAAGGAACTGACCGCGACGACCACGAACATCCCCGGGATGCTCGTGTTCGACCTGCCCGTGCACGGGGACTCCCGCGGCTGGTTCAAGGAGAACTGGCAGCGCGAGAAGATGCGCGCGCTGGGCCTGCCCGACATGGGCCCCGTGCAGAACAACATCTCCTTCAACGACCAGAAGGGCGTGACCCGCGGCATCCACGCGGAGCCCTGGGACAAGTTCATCTCCGTGGCCTGCGGCCGCGTGTTCGGCGCGTGGGTCGACCTGCGCCCCGGCGCCTCGTTCGGCGAGGTCTACACCTGCGAGCTCGACCCGAGCCGCGCCATCTACGTGCCCCGCGGCGTGGGCAACTCCTACCAGGCGCTGGAGGATGGCACCGCCTACACCTATCTGGTGAACGCCCACTGGTCGGCGGAGCTGAAGTCCACCTACACCTTCGTGAACCTCGCCGACCCCGCGCTCGGCATCGAGTGGCCCATCCCGCTGTCCGAGTGCGAGCTCTCCGAGGCCGACAGGCGCCACCCCATGCTCGCCGACGCCCTGCCCATGGCGCCCAGGCGCACGCTCGTCACGGGCTGCAACGGCCAGCTCGGCCGCGCCGTGCGCGCCGCCGCCGAGGCGCGCGGCCTGCCCGGCTTCGACTACTGCGACATCGACACCTTCGATCTCTCCAAGCCGGAGGACTACGCCAAGTACGACTGGTCCCTCTACGGCGCCGTGATCAACTGCGGCGCCTACACCGCCGTCGACGCCGCCGAGACCCCGGAGGGCCGTAAGATCTGCTGGGCCGCCAACGCGACCGGCCCCGCCCTCATGGCCCGCACCTGCGCCGAGCACGGCATCGCTCTGGTGCACGTCTCCTCCGACTACGTGTTCGACGGGACCGTCGGCAACCACCCCGAGTCCGAGCCCCTCAGCCCGCTGTCCGTCTACGGCCAGTCCAAGGCCGCCGGCGACCTGGCCGTGGCCGGCTGCCCGCGCCACTACGTCGTGCGCTCGAGCTGGGTCATCGGCGACGGCCGCAACTTCGTCAAGACGATGAAATCCCTCTCCGACCGCGTCGCCGACGCGTCCGACTCTCTCGAGAGGGTCACCGTGGTCGACGACCAGCTCGGCCGCCTCACCTTCACCGACCAGATGGCCCAGGGGATCCTGCACCTGCTCGGCTACCGCGACGGCGACGTGGAGCCCAGCGCCCCCGCGCCGCACGGGACCTACAACCTCACGGGCTCCGGCCCGGTGGAGTCCTGGGCGGAGATCGCCGCCCGGGTGTTCGACATCGCCAACGGCAACGGCGCCGCCGTGGGGCCCGTCTCGACGGCTGACTACTACGCCGCCGCCGAGGGGCCGATCGCCCCGCGCCCCGAGCACTCGGACCTCGACCTCTCCAAGATCGCCGCGGCCGGCTTCGCGCCCCGCGATTGGACCGAGGAGCTCGCGGAGTACATGGCCGCGCTGTAAAGCCTGTTCAATTCATGCCTTTTAACCCGTCTGGGCTCACGGCCCGGGCGGGTTTTGCGTCTTTGTTAGAATGAATGGGTTGCATGAACAGTTTGTTTGGAGTGCCATGTCGTCTCTTGTCGGTCTTGTAAAAAGCTGTTATCACGGGCTCAACAACACGATCCGCCGCTCTCGTGGCGAGGACATGCGCTTCTACGCAGACGGTTTTCCCATCGACGCGTGGATGGACAGGGCGTATGACGCGTGGTTCCGCGACCATAAGGCAGGGGAGGGTGAACTGGGGCGTCAGCGCAAGGCGTGGGCCGATTTCTCCATCCAACCCACGTTCAGTTTCATCGTGCCCCTCTACAAGACTCCTTCCGAGTACCTTCATACGATGGTCGATTCGGTGCTCGCACAGACGTATCCGAACCTGCAGCTCGTACTGGTAAATGCCAGCCCTGAACTTGAGGAACTTCGGGCAGAGGTGGCTGCGTATTGCATGGAGGATGGCCGTATCGCTGTCGTTGACCTGGAGGGCAACCTCGGTATTACCGAGAACACGAACGCGGGCCTTGAGGTCGCCACCGGTGAGTTCTGCTGCTTTTTGGACCACGACGATGCTATTGAGCCCTCGCTGCTTTTCGAGTACGTATCTGCCATAAATGCAAACCCTGAGATTGACGTTTTGTATTGCGATGAGGATTTAGTTTGCCGCGACGAGAAGCGAGGGGGTTTTAAGCACCTGCACCCCCTGCATAAGCCCGCATATGCGCCCGAGCTTCTGCTCTGTAAGAACTATATTGTGCATCTCATGACTATCCGGCGGACCCTGATCGACTCGATGCCCAAACCTGATCGTCGCTATGATGGAGCACAGGATTACAACATGGTCGCGTATTGTGCGGGTCGCGCTCGTGCGGTCCATGGGGTGCAGAAGGTTCTGTACCACTGGCGCATCAGCGACACGTCAACCGCTGCCAATCCCGATGCCAAACCGTATAGTCGCAAGGCATATCGTCTTTCGGCCTTTAATGAAATTGAGCGCCGTGTGCCCGGAGGTCGAATCATCGCGTCAGGGGCAGTCAATATCCATAATGTGTGGCTGTCGGGTCCGCAGGCATCTGCATCGGTGGTCATGCTTGCCTCTGGCTCCTCGTTTGAGGTCGAGCGTACGCTCGAATGTTTCAAGCAGACTCCTGCCGACTCCTTTGCCGAGCTGATCGTTGTTGGCGAGCGGTCTGATTGGCTTGCGTCTCTCTGCAAGCGGTTTGGCGCGAAGCTCCTCGATGTTCCAGCGGATGCCTCTTGTCTGGCTCGTTACAACATGGGTGCTGCGGCGGCGAACGGAGACGGCTTTGTGTTTCTTGATTCTCTGTGCGCGTTCCTCACTCCCGAGCCATTGCGCCAGCTTGCGGGTTGGTGCTCGATGGACGGCATCGGCATCGCTGCCCCGAAGATTCTCTATCGCAACGGGACCAACAAGTCCTACGGAGTTGCGGTCACGTCCGAGCGCATCATGCCCATGTACCGTGGTTATGACGACGATTTCCCCGGATACCAGTGCAACCTACGTGCCATGCAGAATGTGAGCGCCGTCGGGCTCCAGGGCATGTGTGTGCGCCGTAACGTCTTTGAGCGCATCGGCGGCTTTGACACGTCGTTCGGCGCCGAGGTCGGTGCGGTCGATTTGTGTCGCCGCGTGCTCAACGAGGGTTTGCGCATCGTCGCCACGCCGACGGTCAAGATCGAAGTCGACGAGGCCGCTCCCGAGCGCCGATTCGATTGCGCTTCGAATGCCCCGGACTATCCTGCCACTGACGTTGCGCGTTTCGATGAGAAGTGGCCCGGCGTGCGAGCGGCGGGCGACCCGTACCTCAACCCTAATCTCGATCAATCCTCTAGTTACCAGCAGCTTCCTGCAAGGAGATAGCGAATGCCTGCGATTGACTTCAAGTTGATGAACGTCCTGCTCCACGTGGACGATCATGCGAAAGACGACCCCGCCCTGTATTACCGTGGTGAGCCCGAGGCAATCACGTCTGGTGACGCCGGGGCGCCCGTCCTGCGCATCACCTCTCGAGTGGACTTTCTCACGTACGTGAACGGGCTGTCTGCTCGCAAATGGCGGCAGTACGCGGGCTTGGACACAGTCTGGCTTCATATCGAGTTGTCCGGCAAGGGCGAGCTCGAGGTACTCGGCGTTGCCGAGGGTGTGGACGAGCCCCGTGTTTTGGAGACCCGGGATATCGACTGCGGCGCCCCTACGGGATTCGACATCGAGGTTGATTTGACGGGGGAGGACCTGGTCGGTTTCGCGCTACAGGCCGATGACGCGTCGCGCCTCGAGGTCGTTTGCGCTCATTACTTCGCGCGTGTCGATGAGTCGCGGGTGAACGATGTCCGTCTGGCGCTCTCAACCACGACATTCAACAACGAGCGGTTCATTCTCCCCAACATCGACCTCGTCAAGGGGGCCGTTGCGGCGGAAGGAGAGCCAATCGCATCGAGGTTCCACATGTTCGTCGTGGACAATGGCCGCACGCTCGACGCTGCGGCTCTTACGGATGACATCGTCACGGTCATTCCCAATCCCAACGTCGGCGGCGCTGGCGGTTTTGCGCGTGGCATGATGGCTGCGACCGAGGAAGAGGGCGCCTTTACGCACGTCCTTCTCATGGATGACGACGTGCGCATCCTGCCCGAGAGCATCCTGCGCACCTTCAATCTCCTCTCCCTTGCGAAGGGACGCTACAAGGACGCGTTCCTGAACGGCGCCATGCTCTCGCTCGAGGATCCCGCACGCCAGTTCGAAGACGTGGCGCGCGTTATCAGCAGCGGCAAGTACGTCAAAATCAAGGACGATTACCGCGTGGACGAGCTCGCCGACGTGATCGCGAACGAGCGGGCCGATGTCGAGGTCGAGCAGGCATATGGAGCTTGGTGGTACAGCTGCATTCCCGTTTCCGCGATTCGCGAGAACGGGCTGCCGCTTCCCCTGTTTGTGCGCTGCGACGATGTGGAATTCGGTATTCGCAACAATCCGGTGTACATGACCATGAACGGCATCTGCGTGTGGCATGCGAGCTTTGAGGGCCGTTGGCGCGCCTCGGTGGACTGCTATCAGTTCACGCGCAACTTCCACGTGCTCACCGCCGTGCACGACTGCGCTTCCGAGCGCCTCGCGGTCACGCGTTTGAAGCGCAACGTGCGCCAGAATCTGCGCGATATGGATTACGGTGCCGCTGAGATGTTGCTCCAGGGTTTTGAGGACTACCTGGCAGGTCCTGAGTTCCTCATGCATGCCGATGGCGCCGCCCTCATGAAGGAACACGCTGCCTTTAACGAAAAGCTCACGCCGGTGGGGGAGATGGATCCCGAGTTGCTTGCCCGCGCGGGCGTGACCGAGGATGTGCTCTCCAGCGTCGATTTGATTGTCCGCGTTCCCACATGGTTGAAGATCTGGCGTTCCGCGCCGTACGACAAGCATTATCTGCCCGATTTCCTGTTGCGTGACGAACCGAGCTATCTGGTGAAGTACGGACCTGGCACGATTGAGGGTTCGTCGGTCGCTCGCAAGACCGTTGTGTGCTTGGAGCCCACGCGCAAGAGCGCCTCCGTGCGCACCATGGACAAGGAGCGCTTCCGAGCGATTCGCGCCCGCGAGCGGGCGCTGCTTGCGCGCTGGCGCAAGGAGGGCGGCGCGGTGCGTGCGGCATATCGTGAGGCCATGCCCACGTTGACGTCGCGATCGTTCTGGGAGGGCTATCTCAAGGAGATGTCCGAGCGGGCCTAGCCGCAAGTCGCAACGACGAGCATGGCCACTTGACCGCGCTTTCGTCTATAATCAACCGTGCCGTATCGTTCGGTACGCACATACGCGCCATTAGCTCAGCTGGATAGAGCACCGGACTTCTAATCCGATGGTCGAGGGTTCGAATCCCCCATGGCGCACCCGCAGACTGGAAAAGACCCTGTCGTCGAGTATCGGCAGGGTCTTTTTTCTTTTGCGTGGTGGTGAATGGTTGTGCAGGGCAACTCGTTTTCCGTGCTCTATCAGGCCTTTTGTGAAATGGTTGAGAAACGTCGCGAAGGCGGTCTTCCTCTGCTTTCAAACTCACTCCCCAATTTTGCTCAAACGTATTACAATGGGTCTGTCGTGTTTATGAGCACGTTCGGTTTTACCGCTCGTGCCACTTTAAAGGAGTCAGTTATGGTTTCTGATAAGGCTACGCTCGTTAACCCGCAGGGTCTCCACATGCGTCCCGCCGGCCTCTTCGCCTCCACCATGGGCAAGTTCGCCTCCGAGGTCACCGTTGTCGCCCCCGACAAGGAGGTCAACGGCAAGTCCCCGATGGCCCTCATGGCCGCCGGCATTCCTTGCGGCACCGAGGTCGAGGTCAAGTGCGACGGCGCTGACGAGAAGGAGGCCCTCGCGGCCGCCATCGAGCTCATCAAGAGCGGTCTGGGCGAGTAGTTCGCGCGTGAGCCTTGTCTTGATGGCAAACATCTAATCTCATAGGTGTAGATTGGCAGGCGTCCTCGCGATACGTGGGCGCCTGTGTTTTTGTTCCCCGTGCGCACGGATGGGGAATAGGAGAGAGGAAACGTAATGTACCAGGGAGTTAACGCTTCTGAGGGCATCGGCATCGGCACCGTCATGGTGGCCGTCGATCCCGACCTGACCTTCGAGCCCCGCGAGGTGTCCGACACCGCCGCCGAGAAGGAGCGCTATCAGGCTGCTCTGGCCGTCTTCTGCGAGAAGACCCAGGCCCAGGCCGACCACATGAAGGTCGCCGTGGGTGAGAACGAGGCCGAGATCATGGCCGGTCACATCATCCTCGCCCAGGATCCGGGCATGACGGACGCGATCTGCGGCGCCATCGATGGCGGCGCTTGCGCCGAGCAGGCCCTGGTGGACGCTTCCACCATGTTCGAGAACATGTTCCTCTCTATGGACGATGAGATGTTCCGTCTCCGCGCCGCCGACATTGCCGACATCCGCACCGGCATCCTTGCCGAGCTGCTGGGTGTCGAGGTCGTCGATCTCTCCGTCCTGCCCGAGAACACCGTCGTCGTCGTGCATGACCTGACTCCGTCCATGACCGCGACCATCGACAAGGAGCATGTCGCCGGCATCGTTACCGAGACCGGTGGCCGCACCTCCCACTCCGCTATCATCGCCCGCGCGCTGGAGATCCCGGCCGTCCTGTCCGTGGCAAACAGCTGCTCTGCGCTGCGCAACGGCATGACCGTCATCGTTGACGGTTCCAAGGGCGTCGTCATCGCCGAGCCTGAGGACTCCGTCATGGCCGATTACCAGGCTAAGGCACAAGCCTTCGCCGAGGAGAAGGCCGCTCTCGAGGCCTTCCGCGGCCAGGAGACCGTCACCGCCGACGGCATCAAGAAGATCCTCGCCTGCAACATCGGCAGCCCCGAGGATGTCGCCAACGCTCTCGAGCACGACGCCGAGGCCATCGGCCTGTTCCGCTCCGAGTTCCTCTTTATGGACGCCGCCGAGCTTCCCTCCGAGGAGGAGCAGTTCCAGGCTTACCGTAAGGTCGCCTCGGCCCTCAAGGGCGCCCCGGTCATCATCCGCACCCTCGATGTGGGCGGCGATAAGGAGATTCCCTACCTCCACATGGAGAAGGAGGAGAACCCCTTCATGGGCTTCCGCGCGGTGCGCTACTGCCTCGAGAACGCCGATCAGTACAAGGTCCAGCTCCGCGCTCTGCTGCGTGCCGGCGCCTTCGGTGATGTCAAGATCATGATCCCGCTCGTCACCTGCGTCGAGGAGGTTCGCGCCGTCAAGGCTCTCGTGGAGGAGTGCAAGGCCGAGCTCGAGGCCGAGGGCTTCCAGTACGATGCCAACATCGAGGTCGGCGTCATGATGGAGACTCCCGCCGCCTCCCTCGTCGCCGATAAGCTGGCCGAGGAGGCCGACTTCTTCTCCATCGGCACCAACGACCTCATCGGCTACACCATGTGCGCCGACCGTGGCAACGACCACATCTCCAACCTGTACCAGGTCTACTATCCTTCCGTCCTTCGCTCGATCAAGAACATCATCGAGAACGGCGTGAAGGCCGGCATCATGGTTGGCATGTGCGGCGAGGCTGCCGCCGATCCGCTGCTTGAGCCGCTGCTGATCTCCTTCGGCCTGGAGGAGTTCTCCATGTCCGCGCCGAGCATCCTGCGCGCCCGCAAGACCATCTCCCAGTGGACCAAGGCCGAGTGCGACGAGCTCGCCGAGAAGGCGCTCGCCTGCTCCACCGCCGCCGAGGTCAAGGAGCTGCTCGAGGCTGCCGCTCGCTAAGCTTTGCTTGCCGACTGCGCGTCCGCTCTCGCGGGTGGGCCGCAGTCGGTATCTTTGCGTGTGACGATAAAACGATTTATCACTAATGGTCTCGAAATTGTTTCTCAATTTGCGCTACGCTGTATAAAGCAGTGTGTCTACTTAGGAGGCTGTATGTTTTACACTCTGACCGCTAATCCCGCTGTCGACATGACGGTCGCCGGTCCGACCCTCGTTCCCGATGAGAACGTCCGCGCCAACTCCGCCAGCTACACCGCCAACGGCAAGGGCCTCGACGTGTCCTTCGCCCTCAAGAAGTTCGGCGTCGACTCCGTCGCCCTGGGCTTCTTCGGTGGCTTCACCGGCAAGTTCATCGTCGAGGAGACCATGAACCTTGGCTGCCTGTGCCGTCCCGTCTGGATCGACGGCGTCACCCGTATCTGCGCCTACATCAACGATGGCGAGCACGAGTACGGCGTCCTCAATCCGGGTGCCCCGCTTACCCCTCAGTATGAGGAGGAGCTCTACAACATCCTCGACACCAGCACCGGTATGGACTGTCTGGTTGTCTCCGGCTCCGTGCCCCCGCGTGCCTCCAAGGACTTCCTGGATCAGGTCATGGATCACGCTCAGGCCCGCGGCGCTGACGTCGTGCTGGACCTCTCCTCCGACAAGCTCAAGAGCCTTGCTTCCAAGAAGCCGCTGCTCATCAAGCCGAACCACCACGAGATGCGCGAGATTTTCGGCGTTCCGGTGAACACCGATGACGAGGTCCGCGTTGCCATGAAGATGGCTCACGACGCGGGCGTTCAGAACGTCCTTCTGACTCGCGGCAGCCGTGGCGATGCCTACTTCTCCAATGGCGAGGACATCTGGTACGCCAAGCGCGAGTTCAACATCAAGCTCGTGTCCTCCGTCTGCGCCGGCGACTGCACGCTGGCGGCGTTCCTGCTCAAGTGGTACAAGGATCGCGATAACGTCGAGGAGGCCATGAAGCTCGCTATGGCCACCGGCGCCAACGTCGCCGAGAGCGTCGGCCTGGGCGACTTTGGTCGTGTCGACGAGTACTCCAAGCGCGTCACCGTCCGCAAGCTCGAGCGCAAGTAACGATCGTCCCCTTTGGGATGCGTTTCGCCGCCGGTCCATTCGTGGGCCGGCGGCTTTTTGCGACGGGAGTTCCACTTGGGGACAGGTATAAATTGAGACATTCGCCTGTGGGGCTTGTGCGAACGGAATGTCTCAACTTGTACCTGTCCCCAAGTGAGCGCTTTGGGGTGCGGGGCTCGTTGCTCGGGTTGGTATACTGAGGCGCAGATTATGAGGAGGACTATGCAGCATTCGACCGATATCGCTTTCGCCGGTGAGACCCTGATGGGCTCCAAGCCCAGTGCCGCTTCCCTGACCGTCTTGTCTGCGCTTGAAGGAGCCGGGCTCGAGGCGTGGATCGTGGGCGGTTGGGTGCGCGACGCCCTAATGGGCACCCCGGGGCACGATATCGATATCTGCTGCAGCGGATCGTGGGAGGAAAGCGCGGCTGCCCTGCGTTCTCGCGACATCGCGGTCGTGGAATCGGGCGTCAAGTTCGGTGGCATCACGGCCGTGGTGGATGGCGAGCGCATCGAAGTCACGGCATATCGGCTCGACGGCTTTTACACCGATGGTCGCCATCCGGAGAACGTTCAGCGTGCAACGTGCGTCGAAGACGACCTTGCTCGTCGTGACTTCACGGTGAACGCCATGGCTTGGCATCCTGCCCGAGGCCTGCTCGACTGCTATGACGGTCGCGGTGATTTGGAGCGTCGTCAGATCCGCGCGGTTGGTGAACCCCGCCGCCGTTTTGAGGAGGACGCGCTGCGCATGTTGCGAGCGGTGCGCTTCGCCTGTCGACTCGACTTTGCCATGGACCCTGCCACGGCGCAGGCCCTCGCCGAATGTGCGCCGTTGCTCGACCAGGTCGCTCGCGAGCGCGTGGGTATCGAGCTTGAGGGAATCCTTGTCACCCGCCATGGTGGTGACGCGCTTATCCGTTATCCTGAGCTCATGTGCGCCGCCATTCCCGAACTCGCTCGCATGCGCGGTTTCGATCAGCGCACGCCTTACCACGCCTTCGACGTGTACGACCATACCGCTCGCGTCCTCACGGTCGCTGGTGAGTTGTCGCGTTTCCGCATCGATGGGGGCGATCCGAGCGCACCCCCGTCGCCTTCGCTCATGTGGGCGGCGCTCTTGCACGATATCGCCAAGCCCGATTGCTTTACCGTTGACGAGCGCGGTCGTGGGCATTTCTACGGGCATCCCGAGGCGGGTGCCAAGCTTGCTGAGAAGATCATGCGGCGCCTGTCGTGTTCAAACGACCTCATCCGCGACGCGAGCCTGTTGATTCACGACCATGATCGCTCCTTGGACCCCGATCGTATCAGCCTGCTTCGCCAGATGCAGCGGCTCGCGCGCTCCGGCGTGGACACGGCGCGGCTCATGGGGGAGCTGTTCGATCTCAAGCGCGCCGATACGCTCGGCAAGGCATCGGGGTGTTTTTACTACGTCGAGGAAATCGAGCGCATGCGCGAGATGTGCCGCGAACTGCTCGCGAATCGCGAGGCGTACAGCATCAAGACGCTCGACCTGGCCGGCTCCGATCTGATCGCGCGCGGTATGGCGCCCGGTCCGTGCATCGGCGAGGCCCTCAACCGCGCGCTCGAGGGCGCGATCGTCGGGGCCGTTGCCAACGAGCGCGAGGCGCTCTTGTCGTATCTGGGGTTTTAGAGTCACATACGCTTTCGAGCGCGTCGAATACGTAGATAATGTACTATTGTCGCCGATTATTCCCAGGCGCCGCGTAGGAGGCGCCGCCGATTGAAGGGAGGCGCTCATGCATTGCGCCGTCACCCGTCGCTCTCTGCTGTCCGCTTCGATGTTTGCTGCGACCGCTTCGTTGGTGGGGTGTGGTGCCGACGCCGTTTCCCAGGGTTCGGCGCAAGACCACGATGCTTCAAAGAGCCAAGTCATCGTTGCCATGAACGCCACGAGCGAGCCCGCCGCGGGCTTTGACCCGCTTGTGTCCTGGGGTTGCGGCGAGCATGTACATGCGCCCCTCATTCAGTCTACGCTCGTCACCACTGCCGATGACCTTTCGATCGTCGGTGATCTGGCAACGGAGCATTTCTGCTCCTCAGACGGCCTGGTGTGGACCTTCACCATCCGCGACGATGCGGTGTTTTCGAACGGCGAGCCTCTGACCGCCTCCGACGTTGCCTTCACCGTCAACGGTGTGATTGAGAGCTCCGCCTCCGAGGCTGACCTTTCCATGGTGGAGCGGGCCGTCGCGGTGAGCGATACGGTTGTGGAGCTGCATCTTTCGAAGCCGAACAACACGTTGCTCTATACCCTGGCGGTGCTCGGCATTGTTCCCGAGGCATCGTATGGCGATGATTACGGGCACAATCCCATTGGGTCTGGTCCCTATGTTCTCAAGCAGTGGGATCAGGGACAGCAGGTGATCTTTGAAGCGAACCCCGGCTATTACGGCGAGGCGCCCGTCATGGAGCGGGTCATCGTTGTATTTATGGACGAGGACGCCGCGCTTGCCGCTGTGCAGAAGGGCGATGTGGATATCGCCTATACCTTCGCGACCCACGCCGATCGCACGTTCGACGGCTATGAGCTCACAGCATTCAAGACGGTCGACTCGAGAGGCATCTCGCTTCCGTGCATCCCGGCGGGAGGTACGCGCGTGCTCGAGGAAGATATCGCGTACCACACGGGCAATGATGTGACATGCGACGTCGCGGTGCGTCGCGCCATCAACCTGGCGATTAACCGTGAGCAGCTCATCGACAACGTGCTGAACGGCTATGGTCGCCCAGCCTTTTCCGTGGGTGATGGCATGCCGTGGTCGTCGCCCGATATGCGCGTCGAGTGTGATATCGATGCGGCCAGGGTCCTGCTTGACGAGGCCGGCTGGAAGCCCGGTGCCGACGGTATCCGCGAGCACGACGGCGTGCGCGCCGCGTTCGACCTGTGGTATTCCTCGGATGACTCGGTTCGCCAGGCGACGGCCCACGAAGTGGCCAATCAGCTCGCCGAGCTCGGTATCGAGGTGAAGCCGCAGGGCGGTAGCTGGGACGAGATCTACCCGCATCAGTTCGAGCAGCCGGTCCTGTGGGGCTGGGGTTCCAACGCGCCCGTCGAGGTGTACGAGCTCAACTACTCCACCGGCTGGGGTAATTACAGCTGCCGCGAGAGTGCGGTCACCGATGCGTACCTCGACCAGGCGCTCGCTCAAACTGACGTCGAGGCCTCCTATGAGTATTGGAAGAAGGCCATGTGGGACGGGACGGAGGGCCCCGCTCCGCAGGGAGATGCCTCCTGGGCTTGGCTCGCTAACGTCGACCACCTGTATTTCAAGCGCGTGGGTCTCGTGGCTCCGCAGGGCAAGGCGCAGCCGCATGGCCATGGCTGGTCTCTGCTGAACAATGTTGCGTCCTGGACCTGGAAATAGCCATGGCGCGATTCGCCGCGAGGGAGGCCGTCCGATTTGCCCTGCTGATGTTCGCTGTCAGCTTTGCCACGTTCACACTCGTGGCCCTGTCACCCATCGACCCGGTTCAGGCTAATGTGGGACAGCAGGCCCTGCTGGGCATGAGCGAGGCAAAACGCGCTCAGCTTGCGGAGCACTGGGATGTGGGCGTTCCGTTGCTGGAACGCTACGGCACATGGCTCGTGGATGCCCTGCATGGCGATTGGGGCACGAGTCTTCGCTTCAACGCGCCCGTGCCCGCAGTGGTGGGGGAGCGGTTTGCGAGTTCTGCCGCACTTATGCTCATAGCTTGGGCGCTTTCGGGCATTCTGGGCGTGGCGCTCGGGATGGCAGCTGGAGCTTCAAAGGGCTCCCGGGTTGACCGCGTGATCCGCTGGCTGTGTCTTGCGCTGAGTTCGACTCCGGCGTTTTGGGTCGCGATTGTGGCCCTGATGGTGTTCTCCGTGTGGCTCGGATGGTTCCCCCTGGGCTTTTCGATGCCCATCGGTGCCGATCAGGCTACGGTTTCGTTCGCCGTTCGCGTTCATCACCTCGCCCTGCCCGTGCTCGTGCTCGCGCTGAGCGGAGCCCCCGGCATCGCACTCCATACGCGCGAGAAGGCGATCGAGGTCATGGAGAGCGATTACGTGCGCCTTGCGCGCGCACGCGGGGAGTCTACGCGCTTCATCGCGTTGCGACACGGGCTGCGCAACATCGTTCTGCCGGCGCTCACGCTGCAGCTCTCCTCGGTTGGCGAGCTCGTTGGCGGTACGGTCTTGGTCGAGCAGGTGTTTTCCTATCCCGGGTTGGGGCAGGCGGCCGTCACGGCGGGTTTGGGCGGCGACGCCCCGCTTCTCGTGGGCATCGCGCTCTTCTGTGCGGTCCTCGTGTTCGCTGGCAATCTACTTGCCGATGTGCTTGCGCGTGTTGTCGATCCCCGCGTCGGACGGGGGGTCGGCCATGTCGAGTGATAGCAACGTGCTACATGCTTCGGGGGCCCGGCGCGATGCACGCGAGTCGGGGGCCTGCCGTGTGCTGCATGCCCCACAGTCTCGGTGCGACAATCGCGCGCGCCTCCTGCGCGCCGGCTTGTTTGGACTCGTCGTGTTCTCATGCGTTATGGTTTGTGGCAGTCTGGTCCATGACGTCGCGCAGGTCGCCGATTTTTCGCAGAAGATGCTTCCGCCTTCTTTCGAGCACCCCTTCGGCACGGATCAGCTCGGTCGGGATATGCTCGCACGCACCGTCGCCGGTCTTGCGACCTCGCTTTCGATTGGTCTCGTGGCGGCGGTGGCGTCCACGGTCATCGCGCTGTTGTTGTCGGTCGCCGCGGCGATCGGTGGCCCGCGCGTCGACGCGATTGTTGCGGGCTTGATCGACCTCATGTCCTCGGTGCCGTATCTCGTGTTGCTTATCCTCATCAGCTGCGCCGTGGGGCGCGGACTCGCGGGGGTGACGATCGGCATGGCGCTCACGCATTGGCCCAGCCTTGCCCGCGTTCTACGTGCCGAGATGCGCTCCGTCCTTGCGCGTCCCTATATTGCGCAGAGCCGCTCTCTCGGCGTCGGCGCTTGCCGCATCGCGATGGCGCATTTGCTTCCCGCCGTCATGCCGCAGGTGCTTGTCGCTGCGATTTTGGCACTGCCCCATGCGGTGTTGCACGAGTCGTCCATCACGTTTCTCGGCTTTGGCTTGTCCCCCGATGAGCCTGCCCTCGGTGTGATCCTGGCCGAGGCGATGGGATATCTCACCGCCGGTGCCTGGTGGCTCGCACTGTTTCCCGGTGCGGTGCTCGCCCTGAGCGTGATGCTGTTCGCGCATGTGGGCGAGCTTGCCCGTTCGGTGCTCGACCCGCGTTCGATGCAGGAATAGGGGGTTCCGTGGACGAGATCAAGCACGGTCCGCATGGGGCCGCGGAATACCATCATCACCATACACATGCTGAGGACTCCCAGCACGTGGGGTCGCACCATTTGCTGACGGTGGAACATTTGACGGTTACATATCGAATGTACGACCCGCGGGCGCGCTTTTGGCTTCCTCGCCGGGTGCATCACAACGTTTTGCGTGATTTGACGCTCTCGGTGCATGAGGGCGAGATATTGGCTCTTGTCGGAGCGAGCGGGTCGGGAAAGTCGGTTTTGGCCGACGCCCTTATGGGCCTATTTGATGCAAACGCGGTCGCGAGCGGCGAGATGTGGTTCGACGGGAGCCTCGTCGCGCCGGGAGATCTCGGCAACTTGCGAGGACATGGGATTTCGTTGGTTCCTCAGGGGGTTTCCTCTCTCGATCCATTGATGCGCGTTGGCGAGCAGGTGCGCGGTGAGGCCCGAGGGGCCGACCGCCGCGCGCGGAGGGAAGATGCCCGCCGCCGAATGGTCCGTCAGCGGGAGCTATTCGAGGCATACGGGCTTGCGTCGGAAGTCGAGCGGATGTACCCGCACGAACTGTCCGGCGGCATGGCGCGCCGCGTGCTGCTCATGTGCGCGCTCATGGAGGAGCCGAGGTTGCTCATCGCTGATGAGCCGACGCCGGGCATGGATGATGAGTCCGCAGCCGTCGCCGCGCACGATCTTCGGGCTTTCGCCCAAGACGGTGGTGGCGTGCTGCTTATCACGCATGACCTCGATTTCGCGCTGAGCGTCGCCGATCGATTGGCGGTGTTTCGCGAGGGGACTGTCGTGGAGGAGACATCGGTTGCGGCGTTCAGGCGCGCAGGGGCGCTCAGGGACCCGTATGCACGTGAATTGAGCCGTGCTTGGATCAGGCTCCATGGGGACGATAATTGGGCCTCTGGGGCGCTCGGAGACGCTTGTGGCAAGCAGGGTGGCGACGGGTCGGTGCTCGTTGCCCGAGACCTTGCTTTTGCCCGTCGGAATGGCGGCGCGGTGTTCGCGGGGGTCGACGTGAACCTTGCGACTGGTGCCCGCTTGGCGCTGCGCGGTGCGTCTGGCGCCGGTAAGACGACGCTTTGCCGCGTCCTGGCCGGCCAGCTCATGCCGAACGCGGGCGTCGTGCTGGTGGGCGGCGAGCCCATCGGAGATGGATGGGGGCAGCGTGCGGGTCGGCGGTTCCGGGCTAAACGACCGTTCCGGGCGGATGGGTCGTCCCGGGCAGATCGGCCGTTCAAAGAGGGCCGATCGAACCGAACGGGTCGCGCGTGCCCGGTGCAGCTTGTCTCGCAGCACCCAGAGGAAGCGTTCGATCCCGCGTTGAGCTTGCGCGCGTCTCTTGCCGAGGCAGGGGATGTGGACGGGCCGAGGGCCGGTCACTTGATGCGTATCTTCTCGGTGGAGGGGGAGTGGCTGAGCCGGCGGCCCCACGAGGTCTCTGGAGGCCAGCTGATGCGCGTCGCGTTGGTCCGCGCCCTCATGGCGTCTCCGCGTGTGCTCATTTGCGATGAGTCGACGGCCTCGCTCGATTTGCTTTCCCAAGAGGAGATCTGGCGTGCAGTGGTTGATTGTCAGGAGTCTGAGGGGTTTGGGTTGATCGTCGTCTCACATGACTCTTCGCTGGTGGAGCGCCTGGCAACTGAGGAAGCGTGGCTCGAAAACGGACACCTCGTTCGCAATTCGTCCACAAATTAAAATTTCTCAAATTGGGGCTTGCATAGACCGAATCGTTTCCGTATAGTATTTCCTCGCGTTGAGGCATGACGCACATCACTTTGGGATGTCGTCTAATGGCAGGACAGCGGATTCTGGTTCCGTCAATGGGGGTTCGACTCCCTCCATCCCAGCCATTGTGTGTTGTGTTTTGTCGCTTTTGGCCCGTTCGTCTAGCGGTTCAGGACGCCGCCCTCTCAAGGCGGAGATCACCGGTTCGAATCCGGTACGGGCTACCAAGAGTTATCCCCGGGTTTTCGAACCCGGGGTTTTCTTTTATATGTACGCATCTCCCGGTGGTCACCTGTCCTCTCGTTGCCGCCCTCCTCGGCTCGTACTTTCAAATTGCCTATGGTATTCAGCTGTTTGACGAGGCTGAACGGAGCTAATTCATAGTCAATTTGCGTGCAGTCATAGGTATTCGGCGCCCTGCTGAGATGCACCGTCGCAATTACGGCTCAAAAGGTCGAGCCCCTGCGAGAGGGGGCTCGACGGTGGGTTGGACGGCGAATTGAGCGACTGCCATCCAAAGACTTTTAAGAGGCCTGGCCTAGATTCCGTTACTGGTACCTTAGGCATTCGACAGGGTCGAGCTTGGCGGCGCGGCGGGCGGGATAGTACCCGAAGATCAGGCCGATGAGCATCGAGATACCCACCGCAATCGCTATGGCTGCGGGCTCGATGGCCGGCGTGAGCGTGGCGCCCGCTCCGCCCATGCCCGTCACGGACCCCATGTCCAGGCCAAACGCACCAGCGGCAAATGCCAGGCCCCAGGCGATGGCATACCCCGCGATGGTTCCTATGATGCCGCCCGTCACGCAAAGCGCCGCACTTTCGGTGAGGAACTGCAGTGTGATATCGCGGCCGCGCGCGCCCAGTGCACGGCGCACGCCGATCTCGCGGATGCGCTCCGTGACGTTGGTGAGCATCATGTTCATGATGCCGATGCCGCCGACGAGCAGGGAGATTCCCGCTACGGAGCCCATGATTAGCTGGAATGACATCATGAAGGTGTCGAGTTGGTCGATGGAGGACTTCATGGAGTAGACCCAGATCATATCCTCGCGGCTCTCGTCGGGGATGCTCTTGATCTTGGCGAGCTGCTCGATGGTCTGCTCTTGCACGGACTCGATGTCTGCGCCCTCGCGGGCAAGGCCCACGACGCTCGATAGATAATCCCAACCATCGCTGAAATCCTGGCTCACCGTATCGGTAGGCAAGTAGACATTGCAGTAGTCCGTTCCGGTCATGCCGTCATCGAGCACGCCGATGACGGTGTAGCTCTTGCCTCGCAGCTGAATGGATTTGCCAACGGCCTCAGCGCCCGGGCTGCCGAAGAACGCCTCGATGCCGTTGCGGCCGATGAGCGCCATGCGGGATCGCGCCTCGGCTTCCGCTGCTGTGTAGATGCGCCCCTCGGCGAGCTTGGCGGTCGCCCCTGTCATTTCGAGAAATGAGGGGTTGGCGCCGGTGATGCCGCAGTTGATCGTTTTATCGCCCACGCGAACCTCGGCATAGCTGTCGCGCGTGCCCTCGATGGCCTCATAGTCGGGTATGAGGCGTGCCAGGTCTTCGACGTCTTCCTCAGAGAGCGGCTCACCGCAGCTGATGTGGACGATGCGAGCGGCATTGAGGCCCATGCCGCTGATGAGGCCGTTGCGCACGCCGCCGATGAGCGATGTCATGGCAATGACCGCGGCGATGCCGATCACAATGCCGAGGATGGTGAGGAGGCTGCGGCCCTTGTTGGCCTCAAGCGACCTGAATGCCTCGCGGCAGAGGTCTGCAAAGCTCATAGGGCACCTCCCAGGTTCGTGGTTGATGATTGGCCGCCGCCTGTTGCGGAGGGCGTGGCCGCCGCGATGCCGGTGGCCGTTACGCGAGCGACGCCGGTAGTGGCTGCTGCGGGGACATAGGCCCCCTCGTACACGCGGCCGTCGCGAATTTGGATGGCGCGGTCGGCTTCGGCGGCGACGCTCGCGTCGTGCGTGATGAGCACGATGGTCTTGCCGGCGTGCTTGAGGGCGTGGAACGTGTCCATGACCTGGCGCCCCGTAACGGAGTCGAGGTTGCCGGTGGGCTCATCGGCCAGGATGATGGCGGGGTCGTTCACGAGGGCGCGCGCGATGGCGACGCGTTGCATCTGACCGCCCGAGAGCTCGTTTGTGCGATGGTCGTAGTGGTCGACGGGAAGGCCTACCGAGCGCAGGGCGTGGACGGCGCGCATCTCGCGCTCGCGTCGGGGAACATCGGTGTAGGCGAGGGGCAACATGACGTTGTCGAGCACACTCATGCGTGGGAGCAGATTGAAGCTCTGGAAGACGAAGCCGATGCGCAGGGCGCGAACTTCGGCAAGCTCGTCATCGGTGAGTTCCGCCACGTTCAGGCCCTCGAGCAGATACGTGCCCGACGTGGGGGTGTCCAGGCATCCGAGGATGTTCATGAGTGTGGATTTGCCAGAGCCTGAGGGACCGGTGATCGCCACAAACTCTCCGGGACTCACGGTGAGCGACACGTCGTGGAGGATGTGCGCCAGGCCGGCCTCGCTCTCAAAGATACGGTGGATGTGCCGAATATCGATGACCGGGCGAGAGCTGGTGCCTGTTGCGGGGATTGCCGTGGATGCGAGTGGGGTCACAGGCGCGGGCGGCGTGAAGCTCGCGGGCGCCGTGGCGACATCGGGCGTCGCCGGTGTGCCGCGCGGGATCGTCAAGGGGCTCTCCGCCATTAGCGCACCTCCATGCCGCCGCCGGATGCGCCGCCATCCATCAGCTCGTCCTCCGGCATGGCGCCGCCTGCGATCACGAGCACGTCGCTATCGGAGAGGGGGGACTCGGGCATGTCGGAATTCTGGTCGGCAGGTGCGTCGGCGGGCTTGCCAACCACGGCGTAGTCGTCGTTCTTGGCTACAACCCGCACGTCCAGGCGCTCCGTGGCGTGCGTTTCGGGGTCGGTCTCGAGGTTCACATAGTAGGTCTCGCCGTCATCGGTGAGCAGGGCGGTCATGGGTACCATGACGACGTTCTCGAGCTTTTGCGTGGTGAGGGACACCTCGGCGGTCATGCCGGGCTTGAGGCGCGGGTCGGGTGCGTCGATCATGATGTCGACGGCGAAGGTGGGAGAGCCTCCCATACCGTCGTAGGACATCTGGGCGCCGTCGCCGCTCGCGATGGAGGCGATGCCCGTCACGCGCCCGGTCATGGAGAGGTCGGGGAAGGCGGGGCAGGAGATGGTCGCGGTCTGGTCGACGGCCACGCTCGCGATGTCCTCCTCCTCAACCTGGATGGTGACCTTCATCTTGGAGAGGTCGGCGATCTGCATGAGCGGGCCGTTCGTCCCCGCGCCGCCCAAGCTCTCGCCGAGATCGGCGCCCACCTGTGCATTCATGGCCACGATGGAGCCCGCGGCCGGTGCCTTCACAGTGCGCAGGGCGGCCTTTGCAGCGGCGTCGTTGTAGGAGGCCTGTGCGGATTCAACTGCGACCTGCGCGGCGTTCACCGCCTGCTGAGCGCCGGCGACGTCTCCCGCGGGGCCGGCCATGGGATTGGCTGTGGGCTGGGAGGCGAGTTGCTTTGCCTCGGCGAGCGCCTGCTGTGCGGCCGCGAGGTCGGCGCGGGCCTGACGCAGCGCGCGATCGGCCTCCGCTACGGCGCGGTCGAGCTCGGGGTTCTTGATGGTCATGAGGACGTCACCCTCTTTGACCGTCTGACCGGCAACGACGTTGACGCTCTCGATTTGGCCGCCCACCTCAGGTGTGATGACGGTGGCGGAGAGCGGCTGCAACGTTCCCTTGGCGTCGACGATGGTTTCGAAATCTCCCTGGACGGCAAAATCGGTAACGGCCTCCATCATCTGCTCGGGCTCTTTGCCCAGGATGTTGATGGCAATGGCCCCGCCGCCTATGACGACGGCTGCCACGCCGATCACGATGCCGCGGCGCATGAGCTTCTTGCGGCGGCGCTCGGCGCGCTTCGCCTTGAGGGCGGCGTATGCCTCGGCGTCGGAACCCTCAAGCGGGGTTTGGCCGTCGGGCCCGGCGTTGGATTCCGTGTTCGCCGCGTCGTCTTGGATGATGGGGATGACTTCGGGAACGCGAAGCACTTTCGTCTCCTGCGGTTCGTCGCCGAGCGTGCTCAGGAACTCGTCCATCGGGTCGTTCTCACGGTTGGTATCGGACATGGGTCTTCCTTTCGGGTGGGGTGGACCTGATTCGGGAATCTCACCTCAATTTAGGGACTGTCCCTAAATTGAGGTGGGTGGTGAGTCGGATGGCGCCTAGATCGCGTCCTCGCGCAGGGTTTGCACGATGGAGCCGCTGGAGGACTTGCGAAGAGCATACGCGGTTGAGATGGCGAGCACGGCGATCACCACGCCGACGGCGGCGATGACCCAGCCGAACGGCACCACGAAGCCGAGGCCCTCGAAGCTCATCATCATCGCCTGGTAAATGAAGAAGGTGACGACGGCGCCGAGTCCCAGGCCGATGGCTAACCCCCTCCAGGCGTATGAGAAGCACTCGAGGGCGATCATGCGCCAGAACGCACGCTGTCCCATGCCGATGCTCTTGAGCATGGCGAACTCGCGACGGCGCAGGATGATCGAGTTCGTGAGCGTGTTGAACACGTTTGCGACGGCAATCGCACCGGTGATGAGGATGAAGCAGTTGATGAACAGCTGCACGGTCTCGCCTATGAGCCGCTCGGCGCGCGCGTTCTCAGCGTTGTTCGACAGATATGTGCGGTACCACTTGCTGCCGGTGATCTTGTCGGCGATGATCTCGTTCATGCCGATTTCGACGGCGCGTGCGTCTTCGGCGCCGAAGGATAGATACGCGTACATCGTGTTGCCGTATGTGCCCTCTTCGCTGTGGAAGGCGAATGGCGTGGCGAGGCTGCTCACATCCTTGTCATCGATGATGCCCTCGGAGCTCGCGGCGAGTGTGGGCAGCGCGCTTACGGGGAGGACGAGCGTCGGACAGATGGATGCATATGCTTTGATGGGCGAGGGGAATGTCTTCACAATCGCCCCGACGGGCAGTTCGTACGAGTCCAGGAGCACCTCGTCGAGCGGACGCGCGACCTTGTCGTAGATGGGCTCGCCGTTCTCGTCGAATCGGGCTTCGTCCCCCTCTCCGTATCCCTCATATCGGGCGACGGGCTCCCCGTCATCGACGCCCGCCTCGACGAACATGGCGTTGTCGACGGATGCGATGTTGGTGAGGAGGTTCGCGGTGCCCGTGGAGGAGAACAGGTCGCGCACTGAATAGCGCTTCCTGTCGTTGGACTGGGTTCCGTTGAGCGCCACGGCGACAGGGTTCTTTGGGTCCCCGAAGCGCTTGCGGTCGAGGCCGTTCTCCTCAAGGATCTGATTCCACGATGCGTCATCGAGGAACAGGACGGAGGCGGGGGCGTAGACGGTGCCGTCGTCGGTCATGCCGCGGTCGGGCATGTCGTAGTGCTCGCTTTGGCTTGAGAGCTCGCCGTAATCGATCATGCCGGGCTCGAAGCTCGCGCAGAGGGATGTGAGGAGCATGTACCCCTCTCCAATCGCCCCATCGACTGTTGCGAGTGCCCGATATGCGTCGTCGATCTCCTTCAGTCCGTCGGATGCTGTCTCGTCGAGTTCCAGCCGCCTGTTGAGCGAGACCTCGATATCACTGCCGCCGTTGTCGACGACCTGCGTGAGATAGTTCAGGTAATGCGAGATGCCGCCCGAGATGATGATGAGCGCGACCGATACGGCCAGGGAAGCGACGGCCACGCGGCCCTTCGCACTGGCGCGCGTGAGGTTGCGGTGGGCGAGAAGGCCGGGCACGCCCGCGGTGCGCAGGCGCAGGTTGTCAAAGATGCGCCCGAAGGACGTGCCGCTTGCTCCCGTGCGGCGGTTTTTCCGCATCTCGCGGCGCTCGCGTCGGGACAGGCGCACGTCGCGGCTTCCGCGGATGGCGTCCACGGCCGAGATGCGGCTCGCGCGCCAGGCGGGGAGCGTCGCGCTGATGAAGACGGTGATGATGGCGAGCATAGCCGATAGGGCGAGCACCGCGGGATTGATGGCGATTGTGCTGAAGCCGGTGTTCGCGAACGCCTCCTGGTCGATGAGCATTCCGACACCCTCGCCGGCGAAGGCGAACACGGCGAAGGTCCCGGCAAGGCCAACCAGGAGGCCGATGGGAATTCCGATGATTGCGAGCATGCTCGCCTCGGCGTATACGGTGCGGCGCAGCTGTCGCTTGCTGGCGCCGAGCGAGGAGAGCAAGCCGAATTGGCGGGTGCGCTCGGAGACGGCGATGGCGAACGAGTTGTATATGAGGGATATGGAGGCGCCGATGACGACGGCGGAGAGAATGAAGGCGAGCGTGTATAGGGTTCCCCAGATGGAACGGTCATCGGTCATGCCCTGATACCGCATGAGGGAATCATGCGAATATGCCGCGGTCTGGCCTTCCATATTCTCGATGTCACCTCGGTTGCCGCCGCCGTTGAAGACGGCGTGGGGGTTGCCGGTGTAGTCCTCGATGAGCCCATCGATCTCGGTGCGGCTCTTCAGGTTCGTGGTGAGGTAGATGCTCGTGGTGCGTACGGGGACATCGGGAGAAGAGACGAACCCGAGGTGCCCGGGCCCCGTTCGTCCCCACACGTCATCCTTCCTGACCCCCTCTGGGGCATAGAAGCCAACTACCTTGTAGGATTTCAACTCGCCGGGGTTCGCGAGGTACTCGCTGATGACGTCGCCCGTCGCGCTTTCCGTTGTGTACAGGGATTCATCGTACAGGCAGGGTGCCTCCTGGCCGGACTCGGCGTCGACAAAGGTTCGCTCGCCAAGCGCGAGGTCGATGACGCTGCCGATCTCCAGGCCTCCGTCCCATGACGCGCGTGGGACGTCGTCGTCCCTGCCGCTCGTGGGGAGGCTGTCGTAGAGCCAACTGCCGTTCTCGACGGTCAGGCCCTTGAGATTGTGGGTGAGCACGATCTCGTCGGGCGCTTGGGGGGCGCGCCCTTCGGCGATGTGGGGGAGAGGCTTGAGGCCCTTCACCTTGTCAGCCGTGGGCCATTCTTGGACGCTGAGGTAGCGACCCCAATACCCCTCGAAGCTCTTCGGCATGATCGCGTCACCGTAGGAGATGCGATCATAGCTGCGCGTGACGCGAGAATCGGCGTGCACGACATCGATTTCATCCTCGGGTACGTTCACGAGTTCGACTTGCCATGCGCCCTCGGTCACGATCTCGGCCTTGAGCAGGCCCTCATAGAGCGTGGCCACGCTCGTGAAGATCGCGGTGATGAGCGCGCAGGAGAGCGCGATGCCGATGATGGAAACGATGGTGCGCGAGCGATTGAGCTTGAGGGAGCGAGCGGCGAAGCGCCAGAACACGCCTCTGCGAGGGAGGGCGCCCTGTGCGGCGTTTGCGCCTGCAGACGTGGCGGTGCGGGTGTCCTCGGCCATCTTATGCCCTCCGCTCGTCGCGGACGATACGTCCGTCCTCGATGGCGATCACGCGGTCGGCCATGAGGGCGACGTCCTCGTCGTGGGTGATGACGATGAGGGTCTGCTTGAACTTCTTATTGGATGCGCGCAGCAGGCTCATGATCTCCGCGGAGTTCTTGGAGTCGAGGTTGCCGGTGGGCTCGTCGGCGAGTACGACCGAGGGGGCGTTCATGAGTGCGCGGCCAATGGCGACGCGCTGCTGCTGGCCGCCGGAGAGCTGATTGGGCAGGCAGTGCTCGCGGCCCGTGAGGCCCAGCGCCCGCACGAGGGCCGATAGGCGCTGCTCGTTGACGGAGCGTCCGTCCATCAGGACCGGCAGGGTCATGTTCTCCACCACGTCAAGGACGGGGATGAGGTTGTAGAACTGGTAGATGAGGCCCACTTCGCGGCGGCGGAACACGGCGAGCTGCTCGTCGTTGCGGGCGAAGATGTCCTGCCCCTGCAGTTTGACGGTTCCCGACGTGGGGCGGTCGACACCTCCCATGAGATGCATGAGGGTCGATTTACCCGATCCCGAGCTGCCGATGATGGCGATGAATTCGCCGGCCTCGACGGTGAAGCTCACGTCGTTCAGCGCGGTTACCGCCGTGTCGCCCGTGCCGTACACGCGTGTGAGATGTTCGATGCTGAGGATGTTCATGGCCGTCCTTTCGCCAGCTAGATTCCTATCAACGATACTGGACGAATGACCTTGCCCTGTCATGACCGCAATGTGACAGATGCGTCACGAATCCTCGCGTCCCAGCCAGCGTAGCTGCTACACGACGGTCTTGAAGAACACCAGGTTGAAGGCTGCGCCTGTGATGTTGCCGTTCTCGTCGTGGAGGTTCTCGGCGGTGAGGGTGCCTCCCTGCGCTGTCACGAGGCTCTTGGAGAGGGCGAGCCCGATACCGACTCCGGCGGGGTTGACTTCGCTCGGCGCGGCGTTTGCATCGCGCGAACCGCGGTAGAAGCGCTCGAAGATGTGCGGGAGGTCGGATTCGGCAATGCCCGGTCCGGTGTCCTCGATGCGGATTCGACATGCCAGGACGTCTTCGGTGACGCGCACGCTCACGCATCCTCCGGCTGGGGTGTGCTCCATGCAGTTTTTCAAGATGTTCTCGAGGGCCTCGACGCTCCACGTGAGATCGCCCTCGTAGGAGGCTCCATCCTGCACGTCCGCGCTGAAGCGCACGTCTGCGATATCGAAGGCGATGGCAAGCGGCTCGAAGCTCTTGCGCACGAGCTCGCGCGCGTCGACATCTCCGCAAACGAGCTTGATCACGCCGGCGTCGATGCGGGCGAGTTTGAGCAGGGCGGACACCAGGTCCTCAACGCGTGCCTGCAGTGTTTGGATGAGACGTAGGCGCTCGACCAGATCTTCGGAATCGCCCCGTGCGGAAAGACGGCCGCGGATGAGCTCGGTGGAAATGGCGATCGAGGTGAGGGGCGTCTTGAGCTGATGGGAGATGTCGGCGAGTGAGTCTGAGAGCGCGAGCTTCTCCGCCTGCAGTTCGTCGACGGTGAGGTTGAGCCGCGCGATGACCTTGTCGATTTCGCTCGAGAGGATGGCGAGCTCGCCTTCGCTCATGTCGCGCAGGCGGATGTCGCGCTCGCCCGCCAGCACGCGGTCGAGGTTGGCTGCCATTTTTGCCAGGGCGCGGTAACGCCTGTCCGTGAGGATCATGAAGATGACGGTGACAATCAATCCGGTGACGAACGTGCATATGGCCGCGAACAGGGCAGCGCTTGCAACAGAGGCTCCCGATGTCACCATCGAAGCTGCCTCGTTGATGGAGGCGGTGACGATGCGCGCGCCGCCGAGAGCGTCGAGCATGATGGAGCGCGTGACCAGGTACGTGGCAACCGTCCCGAGAGCTGTGACGAGCAGGCATGCGATAAGCGCGCGTCGGATTTCGCGATTCCTCAGCATGGGCTATCCCATCGCCTTGTAGCCGAGGCCGCGGACGGTTTGGATGAGTTCGGGTCGGCTCGGGTCGTCCTCGATCTTGTCACGGAGTCGCTTGATGTAGACGGAGAGTGTGTTCTCCTCGATGTAGGTGCCCGCACTGTCCCACAGGGCGTCGCGGATCATATCGCGGGAGACGAGCTTGCCTGGATTTGTGGCAAACAACAGGAGCAAGCGGTATTCGAGCGCCGAGAGCGTGAGCTCGACGCCCTTGCGCTCGACGTAGGCGCGATCGGTGTCGATGCGGATATCGCCCAGGCTGACGATGCGCCTGCTCGGCTGCGAGCGGCGGATGGTCGCGGCGATGCGGGCGAGCAGCTCGCGTGGCCGGAAGGGCTTGGCAACGTAGTCGTCTGCACCCATCGTGAGGCCCGTCACAGTATTGAATTCGTCATCGGAGGCGGTGAGGAAGATGACCGGGGTGCTCGGCGAAGTTTCCTTCACGGCGGCGCACACCGCGAAGCCGTTTCCCTCGCGCAGGGTGACGTCGAGCAGCACGAGCTGATAGGTGCCGGCAGACCCGGCGCCCGTGGCGAGCTCGATGGCACGCGTCTGGGTGTCGGCGGTGTCGACGCTGTAGCCCGAGCTCGTGAGAAGCTCGGTGAGGGCGTCGACGATGAGCGGATCGTCCTCGACGAGCAGGATGCGGGTGGTCATGTATGCCTCCAGATGGGGTTTCGCCTTGCATGCCGGCGTGTGCGGCGCGGGCGGTGCGCGGCTAGTTGTGGACGATCACGCAATCGCCCTTGGAGATGATGTCGAATAGCGCTGCAGCGCGGTCGGGGGGTAGGTTGACGCAGCCGTGGCTTCCCGTCCAGGTGTAGGCCTTGGGATTCGAGAAGCTCGCTGCGGACTGCCAGGTGGCGTCGTGCATGCCGACGGCGTTGCCCACGAACGGCATCCAGTAGGCGACCGGGGTCTTGTAGTCGGGCTCGCCGTCCTCGTCCTCGTCGAGTCCGATGAGGGTCGAGTTGCGTGCTTTGGCATTCAGGCTGAAGACGCCCGTTGGGGTTGCATTTCCGGTGTTCGGGTTGCCCGTGATACAGCCGCTCTCCCAGACGAGGTTGCCCGCCGCGTCGTAGTAGCGCGCGTGTTGCTCGGTCAGGTCGATGTCGCAATAAGCGCCCCAATCGGGCTTGCCCATGCCGCTCCAGGTTGCAGCGGAGCGCTTGAGCGGAATCTCGATATCGCCGACCTGCTTGTTGGATACGGCGTCTTGGAGCAATTGCACGAGTCGCGCCTCATCGCTCATCCAGCCGTAGGTGCCGCCGCTCACGGTGACGGTCTTGCCGTCGGGGCGGGTGTAGGTCCGCTCGCTGCCTACGGTGTCGACATGCGTCTTGGCGAGCTCGTGCACCCATTGTCCCACGGGTTCCGTGTTGAGCGTTGGGTTCAGCGCCTCATCGAAGGTGATCCACTGAGCGAGTTGCGCGCCGTCGAGCGTGGAGACGACGGAGCCCCCCATCTTGAGGTTGACGTTCGTCCCAATGAGTTCGTTGGCACGGTCGATCGCATGTTGAAGTTCCTGCTCCGTGGCGCCGCCAGCAAGGGGAGTGAAGCTGCGCTCGGTCAGCTCGACGCGCGCGGCGAGGGTCGATACGGCTACGAGCGCCGCGCGATCGATGGCGTCCTTGTCCAGCTTGCGGTTGGAGAGGGCCCTTGTGAGGGTGAACGAACCGGCCTCGGGATCGAAAGCGCCGGCCGCATCGAAGGTTCCCACGCGCGTCGCGTTGAACTCATCGATCGCCGCGTCGAGGCTGGCCAGGAAGGCATCGCGATCGAATGTCTTGGGAAGCTCGATTTTGTCGAGCTCCGGTAGTTTGCCGGATTGCGCGTTGGCCGATGTTGCGTTTGCGGGTTTTTCGGGAGAGGCCATGAGGGCTCGGGCCAGGCGCGCGGGCCATAGAGCGGGCTCGTTATGGGCCATGACGTTATCGACCGCACGGGCGGTATCGATCACCTCGTTTGCATGTTCGGCCTCGTAGGTCCAGGTAAAGCCGTCGCCAGAAACCTCGAGGACGTAGTCCTCAGCGGCGTCGCGCACGCGGGCGACCGAGCTGTCCCGGTCAAGCCAAGAGAGGTCGGCCCCCGCTACCATGGTGTTTGGGTAGCACGTACGGGAGAACACGAAGACGCCGCCGCCATAGAGGGCGATGAGCAGGCAGCAGAGGACGCCGAGCGCCGCGGCGCCCTTGTGGCTGCGGGAGTGTTTGTCGTTATGCTTTTTTGCCGGCTCCTTGGCGTGCTTGGGAGCGTTGTGGGCAGCGTGGGATGACGCTCCGCGCTTTGCTCCGCTGGTCCCCGCCGTTCGACTACCGATGGGCAGGGGGGCGGTGACGTGTCCATTGTTGTTATGCGACTGACTTGCTGGCGTGTTCGGCATCTCCGTCATATGTTGCTCTTTCACAGGTAAATCGGCGTTTCGCCATTATAACGCGCCGTGCGGACGCGCTGCAGCCCATGACAGATGTGTCATGTCTCAATTGGGGACAGGCACAAATTGAGGCCTTTACGGCGAAACGCCTCAGGCCTCAAGGTGTGTCTCAATTTGTGCCTGTCCCCAATTGAGGCGAGTCCTCATTTGAGGTGCGCTAGGAGCACATGCCGCAACGTGCGCAGGCGGACAGGGCGCTGGGGGCGGTGGCGATGCCTCCCTTTGCCGTTTCGCGCAGGGTCGTGGGAAGCGCATGTCCTACCTGCAACATGACGGCGGCCATCTCATCGAAGGGAACGAGCGACCGTACTCCAGACAAAGCGAGCTGGGCACCCGTGAACGCGGCGGCAACACCCTGGGCGTTGCGAGCCTGGCAGGGGACCTCCACAAGGCCGCCCACCGGGTCGCATACCAGGCCGAGCATGTTGGAGATGGTTATGGAGGCGGCATCGAGTGCCTGCTCCGGCGTACCGCCGTGCATCTGCACGAGTGCGGCTGCGGCCATGGCTGCGGCGGAGCCGACCTCGGCCTGACAACCGCCCTCGGCGCCGGCGACGCATGCAGTTGTGGAGAGGATGAGGCCCACGGCAGCGGCGCAGTAAAGCGCCTCGGCGATCATCTCGTCGATCTCATCTCTGCCCTGGGCGAGCAAGGGTGCCACGGCGAGGACGCAGCCGGGGACGACGCCGGCGGAGCCCGCAGTGGGGGCTGCCACGATGACTCCCATGGTGGCGGAGCGCTCGAGAACGGCCATGGCGCGCGCCGCCGCCTCGGTGAGGGTGCAACCAAGAAGGCTCGGCGCATACAGCGCTCTATTTTGGTCCACTCGCCGCGCCTCGCCATTGAGGAAGCCGCCGAGGGAGCGTTGCGGCTGGACGAGCGTGGCGGCGGTCTCGTCGCGCATGACCTCGATTACGCGGCGCATATTCGCGGCGGCGCGGTCGGCGCCGACCATCCGCTCCTCGCGCACGCGCATGACGCCGCCGATGTTCATGTTCAGCTCGCGGCATGCGGCGAGCAGCTGCTCGGCGTCGTCGAAGAGGTCGGGGACCGAGATTCCGGGTCCGAGCGCGGTCACCGATCCGGGCAGCTCGATGAAGGTCGCGTAATTCACTAGATCGAGCGCGCGCACGATGGGCAGCACGTCGCGCTGGGGGGCGCCATCGGTCTCAAAGACGGAATACGCCTGGCCGCCCGCCTCCGTGCGGTACGTGCGGCAAAAGGCGATGTTCATCTGCGCCTGGGCGAGCGCACCGGTAAGCGATGCGAGCGCTCCGGGGGCGTCGCGATGCGCGACGAAGAGCGTGGTGTACAAACCCGAGATCTCGACGTGCACGCCGTTGATGGCGCTGATACGCATCTTTCCGCCGCCGAGGCTCTCGCCTCGGACGTCCGCCATGGAGCCGATCTCACTCTCGAGGTGGATGTCGACGGTGTTGGGGTGGATTGACGCGTCATCTCCGCCGATGACGAACTCATAGGCGAGTCCGCGCTCCTCCGCCAGGGTGAACGCGTCTCGGATGCGCTCGTCGTCAGTGTCGAGTCCGAGCACGCCTGCAACGAGTGCGCGGTTGGTGCCATGCCCTTTGTAGGTGTGGGCGAAGCTGTTCCACAGGGTGAAGGTGACGCGCACAATGCGCCCGTCGAGCAGCGATGCGGCGACCTGTGCGCAGCGCAGGGCCCCGGCGGTATGCGAGGACGAGGGTCCCACCATGATGGGGCCGAGCACCTCGAACGCGGAGGTGGTGGCAAACGATTGCGGCTTTGCGGGCATGTTGGGCTCCGTTCGAAGAGGCTCTATTCGTTTAAAGAGGCGCTGTTCGTTTACATGGTACCCACTCGTGTCACATGCGGGCCCATCACGAGGGGGTTCACCTGGCTGCCAGAGTCTCGTCGCCCTCACGTCAGGCGCGCCAAAGGCAACCAAAGTCACACGATGCCCCTCCTGAGGCGCAGCCAAAGTCACATAATAGGCCCTCGGAACGTGACTTTGGTTATATCTCGGTGATAATCCGGTGGGATCTCAGTGCATGTTCAACACCGCGGCATCCGCGGCCGCTCGATGGCTTGGGCCGGATAAACGTTGGGCCAGATAAGCGTTGGGCCGGCCCCCATTCCCCCTGAGCGATTTCTGAGCAGCGCAAGGCTGAGCGAAGGGGGATGGGAGCCGGCCCGGTCAGGTCGACTAGAGCGCCATCGGACGGGCGCGGTCGATGCGGGCGAGGCAGTCGTCGCGGCCGATGAGCGCCATGGTCTCGCCCAGCGGCGGGCTCACCATGTTGCCGCACTCGGCCACGCGCACGGCGCCGAAGACGAGACGCTTCTTCACGTCGAGCGCTTCGGGCAGCGGCTCGAGGGCGGCGTCGATGTTCTCCGGCGTCCAGTCCGTCACGGCTTCGAGCGCGGTCTTGGCGGCGTCGAGCACGGCGCCCAGGCCCTCCTTGGCGAGGCCCTTGGCCACGGACTTCTCGTCGTACTCGAGCGTCTCGGCGGTCTTGAAGACGGGCGCTGCAACGGTGGCGGCGTCGGCGGGCATCTTGGTGCGCGGGCGAACGATGGCGGCGAGGGCATCCACCCAGGCCTCATCAGCCTCGAAGCCCTCGTCGATCAGGCCGGCCTCGATGAGCTGGGGCAGCATGATCTTGTCGGCAAAGGTCTTGTCATCCATCGCGTTGATGTACTCGGCGTTCATCCAGTCGAGCTTCTTGGGGTCGAAGGTCGCCGGGTTCTTGGAGATGCGGTCCAGACTGAACTTGCTGGCGAGCACGTCGCGCGGGATGACCGTGGTCTCGCCGTCGAGCGACCAGCCGAGCAGCGCCAGGTAGTTCACGAAGGCGTCGGACAGGTAGCCGGCGTCGCGGTACTCCTCCACCGAGGTTGCACCGTGACGCTTGGAGAGCTTCTTGCCGTCGGCGCCCAAGATCATGGAGATGTGGGCGAAGGTGGGCACCGGCGCGCCCATGGCCTCGTAGACCATGACCTGGCGCGGGGTGTTGGAGAGGTGGTCGTCGCCGCGAATGACGTGGGTGATGCCCATGAGCGCGTCGTCCACCACGGTGGCGAAGTTGTAGGTGGGGGTACCGTCGGAGCGGAAGATGACGAAGTCGTCGAGCTCCTTGGCGTCGAAGGTGACCTCACCATGGACGGCGTCGTTGATCACAACGTTGCCGCGGTTCTCGGGCACCTTGATGCGCAGAACGTAGGGCTCGCCGGCGTCGATGCGGGCCTGGGCCTCCTGCGGCGTGAGGTCGCGGCAACGGCGCTGGTAGCCCTGGAACGGGTCCTTGCGGGCCTGTGCGGCCTCGCGGTCGGCGGCCAGTTGCTCGGGCGTGCAGAAGCAGGGATAGGCCTTACCCTCTGCGAGCAGGCGCTCGGCGGTCTGCTTGTAAAGATCCAGCCGCTCGGTCTGGGAGTAGGGGCCAAAATCGCCGCCGACCTCGGGGCCCTCGTCCCAGTCGAGGCCAAGCCAGCGCATGGCGCGCAGGATGATCTGGGTGTTCTCGTCGGTGGAGCGGGTCGGGTCGGTGTCGTCGATGCGCAGGATGAAGGTGCCGCCGTTGGCACGGGCGAAGGCCCAGTTGTAGATGGCGGTGCGGGCGCCGCCGATGTGCAGCTTGCCGGTGGGCGAGGGCGCAAAGCGGACGCGGACGGAATCGCTCATACTCATGCTCCTTGTGATTTGGTCGGGTCAATTTGATTCATTATAGGACATGGCAAGTTGTCTTATCCGGAGCGCGCATTGCTTTCGAGGCGTCTAGGGATGTTGCCACATTCGGGCCTGGGGTCAGGTGTGACAGTGAGCTTCGAGCGAATTGGGAACTTTCGAGCAGGAGGGAGGAACTTTACCGCATTGACCCCCTTCGATAACATGAAGGTCCTGAAAGGAGGGCCATCATGTATTTCGACGTTGCATCGGTCGTCGCCAATAACGATTTCACCTTGAGCCTTGTGTTCGAGGATGGAAAGAGCGGCATCTACGACATGAAGCCTCTGATTGGCAAGGGGCCTTGGGAGCACCTTGCTTCGCTATCAATTTTCAAGACTGTTTCGATTGACTGTGGCACCGCGGTGTGGCCCGGGGATATCGATATCGCTCCGGAGGAGCTGTACGAGAATTGCATCGCCTAGACGAGTTTCGGTGACGTAGGTGCTCAGGCGCTTGGACTTTCGTCAATTTACAGTGTGCTTTTTCGGCGCGTGGGCGCGATTTGGCATGGAGCGGTACAATCTATCAGCTACATGCCCGGCGGAATGGTAACGGTCGCCGGGTTCAATCATGAAAGGGGCACCTATGCCAACTGAGAATCGTTCCACCATGGAACCGGCTCGCGCCACCGACTTCGGCGCAGATTCCTTCGTCTTCACCTCTGAGTCGGTCACCGAGGGCCATCCCGACAAGATCGCGGACCAGATCTCCGACGCCGTGCTCGACGCCATCCTGGCCAAGGAGGCCGAGCTCGAGGCCAAGGGCTACGTGGCGCCCAACGGCCAGCCCGCCAAGCTCGAGAACGTCCGCTGCGCCTGCGAGACCTTTGTCACCACCGGCACCGTGATCGTCGCCGGCGAGATTCGCACCGAGGCCTACATCGATGTTCAGAACATCGCACGCGAGGTCATCCGCCGCATCGGGTACGACCGCGCCAAGTTCGGCTTTGACTGCGACACCTGCGGCGTGCTCAACCTCATTCACGAGCAGAGCCCCGACATCGCGCAGGGCGTGGACGAGTCCTTTGATGCCCAGGCCGGCCGCACCACCGACCCGCTCGACCTCATCGGCGCGGGCGACCAGGGCATGATGTTCGGCTACGCGTCCAACGAGACCCCCACGCTCATGCCCATGCCGCACTACCTGTCCAGCCGCCTGGCCGAGCGTCTCGCCGCGGTGCGCCACGATGGCACGTTGCCGTACCTGCGCCCCGACGGCAAGACCCAGGTCACCGTGCGCTACGAGGGCGGCAAGCCCGTCGCCGTCGAGACCATCGTCATCTCCACGCAGCATGCGCCCGAGATCGAGGACATGGACATCATCGAGGCAGACATGCGCGAGCATGTGATTGCGCCCGTCATGGAGGCCGCCGGAATCCCGTGGGAGGGCGCGGACCTCTATGTGAACCCCACCGGTCGCTTCGTGGTAGGCGGCCCCATGGGCGACACCGGCCTCACCGGCCGCAAGATCATCGTCGACACCTACGGCGGCATGGGCCGCCATGGCGGCGGCGCCTTCTCCGGCAAGGACTGCACCAAGGTGGACCGTTCCGCCGCGTATGCCGCCCGCTGGGTCGCCAAGAACGTGGTCGCCGCCGGCTTGGCCGAGCGCTGCGAGATCGAGCTCGCCTACGCCATCGGCGTGAGCTACCCGCTGTCCATCATGGTCGATACGTTCGGCACCGGCGTGGTCGATGAGGCCACGATCACCGAGGCCGTCAAGCGCGTGTTCGACCTGCGCCCGGGCGCGATCATCCGCGATCTGGACCTGCGTCGTCCCATCTATGAGAAGACGGCTGCCTACGGTCACTTTGGCCGTGAGGACGCGGACTTCACCTGGGAGCGCACCGACCGTGTGGCGGAGCTCCGCGCCGCCTGCGGGCTGGCCGAGTAGCCAATTTCGCATGAGGGGCCAGGATTCGCTCTTTCCCGAACTGAATACGGCCGATCAGGGGGCGTCTGCGCAAGCGGGCGCCCTTTGCCCCCTGGGAGGCGTCGCGCCCGAGGGAGGCGGGGCGCCGGTAGTGTCCGGACCCGTTTTAGGCTACGTCTCCGTGGTGATCGACATCCCGGCGCGGGCACTGTCCGAGCCCTTTGCGTATGGGGTGCCCCTCGCCCTGAATGAGGCCTGCCAGGTGGGCGCCACTGTTCTCGTTCCGTTTGGTCGGCGCGTCGAGGCGGGGTACGTTGTCGCGCGCTCCGAGTCGCTGGGAAAGCTCCCGGGTGCGGAGGGTCTCGAACCGTCCCGCACAAAGCCTGTGCGCGAGGTCGTTGCCGCCCCGGCGTTCTCTGCCGCCTCTGCCGAGCTCGCGTTTTGGATGAGCCGCGAATATGTGGCACCGCTTTCCGAGTGCCTGCGCCTGCTGCTGCCCCCGGGCGGTGCCGGCAAGGTCGTGCGGCTGGAAGATGGCTTGTATGCGTATGAACCGCCGACCGTCACGTCCGTTACCGTGCGTTGGGTGAGCCTCACCGAGGAGGGACGGTCGTTCGAACCCGCCGAGCGCGCGGTGCGCCAGCGCCAGCTCATCGATGCGCTTTCCTGTGGTCCGGTCACCACGCGCGAGCTCAACCTCATGAACGGTGACCTGTCCGCCACGATTCGCTCGCTCGAGAAGCGCGGCGTGGTGACGGTGGAGGAGCGTCGCAGTTGGCGTGGATGCGAGGGCTCCACCACGCTTTCCTCCGCAAACGCATCCGCGCCCAAAGAGCTCACGGCTGGGCAGCAAAACGCCCTCGACGCGATCGTGCGGGCGACCGAGGCCGAGTCCGGCGACGTGGTCCTGGTGGACGGCGTGACCGGTTCGGGCAAGACCGAGGTGTATCTGGCCGCCATCGAGCGCGTTCTGGCACATGGTCGCTCGGCCTGTGTGCTCGTGCCCGAGATCTCGCTCACGGCGCAGACTGTTGGTCGCTTCCGCTCGCGTTTCGGCGACGCGGTGGCGGTGTTTCACTCGCGCCTTTCCGCGGGCGAGCGCCTCGACCAGTGGGATATGGTTCGTTCGGGTGTGGCCCGCGTGGTGGTGGGCGCGCGCTCGGCGCTCTTCTGTCCGCTTGCCGACCTCGGCCTCATCGTCATCGACGAGGAGCATGAGCAGAGCTACAAACAAGGAAGTAGCCCGCGCTACCACGCGCGCGAGGTGGCTGCCAAGTTGGCGCAGCTCCATGGGTGCGCCCTTGTGCTGGGGTCCGCCACGCCGTCGGCCGAGGCGCTCGCACGCTGTGAGGCCGGTGGCCACGGGGGTGCCCGCTGGACCCGGGTCGAGATGCCCGAGCGCCCCGGTACGGCGCGCCTTCCCGAGGTTATCGTGGCCGACCTGAGGCGCGAGTTCGCCTCCGGCAGCCGTTCGATTTTCTCGAAGCCCCTGCTCGATGCGCTCGACGAGGTCGTGGAGAGGCGCCAAAAGGCCGTGCTGCTCCATAACCGACGTGGGTTTGCGAGCTTCCTCATGTGCCGGGAGTGCGGGTGCGTTCCCACGTGCAAACACTGCTCCACGGCGCTCACCTACCATGAGCGCACCCACACGCTCAAGTGTCACACCTGCGGTTCCTCGTATCGCGTGCGGCCGTACCCCGAGTACGGCAGCGCTTGCCCCAAGTGTGGGAGTCGCTACCTCGCCAAAATGGGGCTGGGAACCCAGCAGGTTGAGGACGCCCTGCGAGCGCTGTTGCCCGAGGACGTGGCGGTGATTCGCATGGACGCCGATTCGACGCGCACCAAGGGCGCGCATCAAAAGCTGCTCGAGCAGTTCGACGCCGCCGAGTGCGCGGTTCTGCTCGGCACGCAGATGATCGCCAAGGGCCTTGATTTTCCCGAGGTGACGCTCGTGGGCGTGATCAACGCCGACTACGCCCTCAAGATGCCCGATTTTCGTGCGGGGGAGCGCGCGTTCGATCTGCTCGAACAGGTTGCCGGTCGCGCCGGTCGCGGAGAGGACCCGGGTCGCGTGATCATCCAGACGTACCTGCCCGATGAGCCGGTCATCCGCGCGGTCAAGACGCACGACCGCTCTGTGTTCACGGAGCACGACCTGGGCATGCGCCGTGAGGCCCTGTACCCGCCGTATGTGCGGCTCGCCAACGTGCTGGTGTGGGGCAAAGATGAGCGCGCGGCTCGAGGGTTGGTCATGCGCATTGCAGAGGAACTGCGTGTCGAGTTTGGCTTGGACGCGGCGCCGATGCTGCACCCGGTGGTCGAGACGGGGAGTGCCGGCGTTGAGTTTTCGTCTCGCGAGCTGCTGAGCCGCCCGCAGATTTTGGGCCCCACGCCGTGTGTGATCGAGCGGGCCAAGGACCGGTATCGTTTCCACATCATCGTCAAGGCACCGCTCGGCTGCGACCTGTCCGGGGCTCTCTCCGCGGCGGTCTCGCGCGCCGGCACGCGTCCCGGCGTGAGCATCGCCGTCGACGTCGACGCCTATGACCTCATGTAGCCTGTCCCCATTTGCGACCGCGGCGCTGGTGGAGATGCTTCGCGCGCACATATCGCCCATCACCTCGGCGGGCAATGCGGGTACTATAGAACACGGTGAATACGTGCGGGTTTGCGCCCGCGTACGAAAGGAAGACCATGGAGATCAACGGTATCGTTCTGTCGCCGGACCCGCGTCTGCGCCAGGAGTGCGCCGAGGTCGAGGAGATCAATTCCGACCTTCGCGCCCTGGTTGAGCGCATGAAGGTCCAGATGTTCGAGAACGGCGGCTGCGGGCTGGCCGCCCCGCAGGTGGGCGAGACCATCCAGCTCGCCATCGTGGACACCGAGTACACCTCCGAGAAGGATTACGACCCCTACGTCCTCATCAACCCCGTGATCGTGGAGCAGTCCGACAACCTCGTGCCCTACAACGAGGGCTGCCTGTCCATTCCGGGCATCAATTGCGAGATCCGCCGTCCCGATCACGTGGTGGTCGAGGCCTACAACCTCGAGGGCGAGTGCATTCGCTATGAGGCCGCCGGCGACCTGTTCTGCGTGTGCCTGCAGCACGAGATCGACCATCTGCACGGCAAGACGATGTTCGAGCGCCTGCTTCCGCAGCAGCGCATGCACGCTATGAGGCAATACCAGGACGCGCTCGCCCGCGGCGCCAAGCCCGGCGAGACGGAGTAGCCATGCGCGTCGTCTTTATGGGTACGCCCGCCTTTGCCGTTCCGTCCCTGCGCAAGCTCGCCGCGGCTCACGAGGTCGCCCTGGTGCTTACGCGTCCGGACGCCGTGCGTTCGCGCGGCAAGAAGCTCGAGCCGTCACCGGTGAAGGAGGCCGCACTCGAGCTCGGCCTGCCCGTGATGGAGGCCAATCGCATGACGCCCGAGGTCCTCGACGCCCTGCGCGCTGCCGAGGCCGAGGTCTTCTGCGTTGCCGCCTACGGCTGCATCCTGCCCGATGAGGTGCTCACCATGGCTCCTCTGGGCTGTGTGAACGTTCATGCCTCGCTGCTGCCGCGTTGGCGCGGTGCGGCTCCCATCCAACGTTCCATCCTGGAGGGAGATGCCGAGACCGGCGTGTCCATCATGCGTATCGGCCACGGCGTGGACACGGGTGCGTATTGCGCCCAGGCGAGTTGTGCGGTCCCCGGTAAGTCCGCCGACGGGTTGACGGCCGAGCTGGCCGAGCTCGGCGGCGATTTGCTGGTGCGCACGCTGCCTGCCATCGCGGACGGTTCGGCCGTCTGGACCGAGCAGGACGAGTCGCTCGTGACGCATGCCGCCAAGATCGCCAAGGCGGAGCTGCGCCTCGATCCGGCTGCTGGGGCCCTGGAGAACATCCGTCGCGTTATGGCCTCCTCCAACGCGGCGCCCGCGCGCTGCGTGATCGCCGGCAAGCCCGTGCGCGTGATGCACGCCGCAGCCGTCGATGCCGCCTCGCCCAGTGTGGCAGCCGGCTCGTTCACCGTGAAGGGCGGGCGTGTCTATATGGGTTGCGCCGATGGTTCGCTTGAACTCATCTCGATCAAGCCGGATGGTAAGCGCGAGATGGACGCCAAGTCCTGGGCCGCCGGCCAGCGTGAGGATGACGGGGCATGGGGTTGCCTTGAGTAAGACGGCCAAACTGTCTCCGGGGCGCCTTGTTGCCCTACGCATTTTGATCGCCGCCCGCGAGTCGGGGCGCTATGCTCGCGAGCTCGCCGCCGACGCCTGCGCATCCGCTTCGCTCGACACGCGCGATGCCGCCTTTGCGCGTCGCCTCGCACTGGGTGTCACGGGTTGCAGCGGTTGCCTGGACGACGCTCTCAACAGCGTTCTCGACGATCCGCGCTCGCTTACGGCCGACGTGCGCGATGCGCTGCGTATCGGTGCGTATGAGCTGCTCTACCTGGGGACTTCGCCGCAGGTCGCGGTGAGCCAGGGCGTGGAGCTCGCGCGCATGTGCGCTCATGGGGCCGCCGGCCTCGCCAATGCGGTGTTGCGTCGCGTAGCGGAAGGGGCGGATGCCTTCCTCGCCGCCGAGGATGCTTCCGAGCAGCATCGCGCGATGGTGTCGTGCGCCCGTCGCGCCGGCTTGCCCACATGGCTCGTGCGTAGGATTGTCGACTCGCTGGGGGAGGAGCGCGCGCAAGCCATGTTTGCGTGCCAGCTCGAGCCTGCTCCCATCGCTGTGCAGGTCAATCCGTTGCGCTCCGAAGCCGTAGAAGATGCCCTTGCCGCCGATGGCGCTCGATCGTTGGAGCTTCCCGGTGCGTATGCGGTCGACCGCGTGAGTGAGCTCGTGCGTTCGAATGCCTTTGCGCATGCAGATGCCGTCGCCTCCGATTATCACGCGCAGCTCATTGCCGCCGCGGTGACGCGCGAGGGGTCTTGCCTCGAGATTGGCGCCGGTCGCGGCACCAAGACGTTCATGATGCTCGCCCATGCCGAACGTCGAAATCTTGATCACGAGCATGTTGCGCTCGACTTGTACGAGGGTAAATGCCAGGCGAATGCGCAGCGCATCGAGTGCTCGGGGCTGGGGGAGATCTTTACGGCCGCGGGTGATGCCACCGACTTGGACGCGTGTCTTGCCGCGTATGACGAGCAGCTGGGTCGAACCGCGCTGTTCGACACCGTGTTTGTGGATGCGCCGTGTTCGGGTACGGGCACCATGCGCCGCCATGGGGAGATTCCCTGGCGTCTCACGCCACAGGAGTGCGACCGCGACCTGCCCGAACTTCAGCTTGAGTTGCTGCGTGAGGCCGCGTGCCGCGTCGGTGCAGGCGGGCAGCTCATCTACGCGACGTGTTCGGTGCTGCGTGCCGAGAACAGCCATGTGGTCACCCAGTTCCTCGGGTCGCCGGAAGGGGAGGGCTTTGCCCCCATGCCGCTGTCCGACGCCCTTGCCGCCGCCGGTCCCGCGTACTCGGGTGCTGTCGAGGACATCGCCGCACACGAGATTCCAATCGGGACCTTCCAGAGCTACCCGCACCAGGGCGGTTTCGACGGTCATTTCTGCGCCCGCTTTGTTCGTGTATAAGCTTCCCCTAAATTTAGGGGAAGGCTGGAGGGGACTGCGGGCGAAAAGTTGATGTGGCTATACTTAATTGGACAGTCGGATGAGTGTCTGAGGGCCCTTCGAGGAAAGGAGGCCCATGCGGGACCCCAAGCACCCCAGGCAGTTCACCGAGGACTTCAAGAGGCAGATAGTCGCCCTGGTAGACTCCAGCAAGCCGCGCGCCGAGGTGATGCGCGAGTACGACCTCGGCAAATCCACACTGGACCGCCGGATCCAGCGGCTCCATGCATGCGGCTCCACCGCCGCCGCGGACAACCGCACCCCTGAGCAGAACCGCCTCATCGAGCTCGAGCGCGAGAACGCTAGGCTCAAGATGGAGGTCGACGTCTTAAAACAAGCGGCGCTGATATTCGCTCGAAAGTGACGGTGATGGCGGCGAACGCCGGCCGCTGCCCGGTATCAGCGCAGTGCCGCATCCTCGGCGTGCCGCGCTCTACCTGCTACCACATGCTCGCCAACCCGCCCGCACCGAAGGCTCAAGATCGCGCTCGCGAGGTCCGGTATCGCCGTCTCGAGGCGAAGGATATGCAGGATATTGAGCGAGAACGGCCTATTCAGCGCGTATTCCGGGCGCGGGCCGATGGTCTCGCGCCCCGCCGTCCCGCTCGACGCCGCCAACGTCCTCGGGCGGGGCTTCGACGGCCGCAGACCCTGCACACACGTCGCCGCCGACCTCACCTACGTGCGCGCTGGGTCGCGCTGGCGCTGCGCGTGCCTGCTGGTTGACTTGCACGACAGGGAGATAATTGGGTGCTCATGCGGCCGGCGCAAGGATGCCGCGCTGGTCAAGGCCGCGCTCTCGAACATCGAGTTTCCCCCTCGATGGGATCGAGGCGTCCCATTCCGAGCGCGGGCCGGAGTTCTGCAACGCCGAGATCGACGCGATCCCGGCCGACTTCGGGGTCGAGAGGTGCGTCTCCAGGCCCGGCAACCCGCACAACAACGCCGTGGTGGAGTCGACGAACCATATCCTGAAAAGGGGCTCGTCGCGGGCAGGAGGTTCGGCTCCGGGGAGGGGCTGCGCGCCGCCCTGTTCGATTGGGTCAACTGGTAGAACAACTTCAGGATCCACTCGACCTTGGGCTACATGAGCACCGTCGAGTTCAGGGAGGCGGGCCTGATCATCTCGTGAATCTGTCTAAGAAAACGTTGCCACATTACCTGCGCTTGGCGGGCAGGGGCGGGGCGGGCGACATGTCCTCCATGTCGGCGTACTTCGCGACGGCGTTGCGGCTGGCGTGGATCCTTCGCGCTATCTCGGCGTTCGGCACCCCGTCGGCGTCCATCGACCGTATATCATTCCTCATGTCCAGGGGCACGGTCATCTCCTCCATCCTTCCCGGGCGGGCTCGGCAAAGTCTCCGTCCGGGAACACCATACGGCGAGGGCCGCGCCCCTGGTCCCGGGGGGGGCGGCCCTCGTGCTCTTTCTGCTCAATTCTCAATGACCGCGATGCTCAAGAAGCGGTGACCATTCGAACCACTTCTTAGCGAACATCAACACGCGACAAAGCGGTCGATTTGGGAGATCAATGAGTTCGATGCGGATGCAGTGTTGCCGAGGAAGCATGAGCGGAGCGAGTAGACACGGCAGGGGTCCTTCTTGGGCCAAGCTGATAGATCGTTCTGCTCGTGTCTATAAGGAACGTTCGACAAGTCTGTCTGACGTGCGGGTCGGGAGGAGCGCTGAACGCTTGTGCGTGACCCGTCTTTCGATGCCGAACGATTCGCGTCCCCTCAAGGTCAACAAGAGTTCCCATGAGGGAAAATGCATTTGAAGACACTTCTTTAGGGGCCGGTTGCCCTGTACGACGGATTGTGCAGTGTGGGGGAAACGGATGAGGGTCCGTTTTTCAGCAACAAACTTGTCGGTATTTTAATCATTTTGTAATTAATAAAATCCAAATAGTAATTATCTAAAACAAGAGTAATAATCCACTCAGATAAAGTGCAACTGCGAGATAGGGTTTGCTGGAATTGCTTATGTGATATGGGGTGTTGAACATGAGATGCCGTCATTTGAACGAGAGGGAATACAGGATATTTTGAGGGGGACGAGTTTAATGGGCACTTCGTTACCTCAGATTTGGGTTGTTTGAAAAATGGTCGACTAAGAGTTAGTGGTCGAGCCGACAGCCTGATTGTTCTTGATAACGGAGGGAAGATCGCTCCGGAGGTAGTCGAATCTCAACTCTCCGATTTTCCATCGATTGGAGAGGTTCGCATCATTGGTATCAGGGAGGGAAGCCGGTCGGTAATATGCGCACAGATTGAGGTCGGCGACGGCTTCGATCGCGACGCTGTCATATCGGACGTTGGGAAGTACAACCAAAAAGTAACAACTCAAGAGCGGGTAATGAAAATTGAGTGGATGAGAGGCGGAACGCTCACGCGGACCGCGCTCGGAAAGCTCAAACGTTCGCCCGTCAACGAAGGGAGATGAGCGTCGTGATCGAAGTGGAGAATGTGGTCAGAACATTCAAGACGGAGCGCGTTATCGATAATGCCAGTTTCGTTCTTAGCTCCTGCGGGGTTTCCGCTCTTGTCGCGCCGAACGGAAGCGGAAAGACTACCCTGATGTCAATTATAGCCGGCTTGATGGAGCCAACCGAGGGTCGGGTTTTGTTCTCGGACGGAGAAGGAACGAGCGATGTGGCCCTTCTCCTTGCGGGTGACAAAAACCTGTATATGAAGAACACCGTCATGGAGAACCTGATGTACTTTGCTGCCCTGAATGGGTACGGCCGTGGGGATATCCAGGGGGATATTGACGATGTGGTTTCCTGGTTTCCGGAGTTGAAGGCCCTTTGGCGGAAGACAGCGGAATCGCTTTCTTATGGCCAAAAGAGACTGGTGTCTCTGGCCAGCGCGGTCATTTCTAGGAATCGCTACCTTTTGGTTGATGAGGCTGTTGAGGGTCTTGATGTGGCCAATGTTGAAAGGCTGGTTGAGGTATTGCAAAAGGTGTCGAGCCGGCGGAGCGTGCTTGTGAGTTCCCATGATCTGCGATTCGTCTCTAAAGTAACCGATTCAGTGCTTTTCCTGAGCGGGGGGAAGGTTTTACGTGAGTCCATTCATTCCGAGGATGAGCTTAGAAACCGCTATTCGGAACTATTCGGTGAGGTGGCGCAATGAATTCTTCAAGTGGTTCGCTGGCTTCGGTTGTTCGCCAAGTGAGGGCGTTGCTCTGGACGGCGAGGGTGGAGCTGTCGGGGGCATTTAGGTACCGCGCATCTTTCGTCTCGGATATCGTGGTCTACACCGTGATACTTACGCTGTTCATGATGTCCGGTTCCGGTCATTCTTTATCTGAGAAATATGGTGTTGCGGACTATAGGAGTCTGCTGTTTGCGGGATATATCGCCTGGACGTTTGCGAACTCAGCGTTGGTCAGCAGCGTGAACAACACGAGCGCTGAGCTTTCCAGGGGAACTTTCTATCGGAAGTTGAATGCATGTTGCCCGTTGCCTCTCATACAACTAGGGGAGCTGTTAAGCACTGTGCTGATGAATTGCATCGTTGCGTTTGCGGTGGCGATTATAGGTGGCATCGCGTGGGATTTGCGGCTATATGTCAGCGGAGTCTCCGTGGGTGCGATAGCGATGTGCTCTCTCGGCATGTATGGAATGGGCCTTTTGCTGAATGGCGCCACGATTAAGTACAAACGGGTAGGCTCCCTGCTATTTCTCTTCCAGCTCGGCTTACTGTTTGTAACCGACACCATTCCCTCAGACTCGATTGTGCTGTCGGTCACGCGGCTGGTTCCGCTTACGGCTTGCAACGATTTGATTAGGCTTTCCATGATTGGTGCCGACTTTGTAGAGCCCGCGGTTCGGCTCTGCGCCTCTTCGCTTGCCTGGTTGGCTCTAGGCTATGTTGTCTTCAGATTCTTGCTTTTCAGGGCAAAAAAAGATGGGAATCTATTGCATTACTAGGTGGGATAAGAATGGTCGAAATCGAGATGCAAGAATTCGTCGATGTTGTTGAGAGATGCAGAGAGCAAGATCGAGAGATCGTGCCGGAATCTCGGCTCTTCTACGATTTGTAGCCCGACTCGTTCGACATCATCGCACTTATTTGCTTGATAGAAGAGACGTTTCACATCTCCATAGACCTTAGCCATGAGGGTGACGTCGAAACCATCGAGGACTTCTATCAATTTGTGCGCCTGCATAGTGAGCAGGATCGAAAGTAGCTGCCCTCATATATTGAGTGCTGTTTGTCGGGTTCGATCCCAAGCGCTCGGCTGGCTCACGCCCGACGAGCACCGCCTCGCGCTGGAATATGCCGTGTAGGCACAAGAAATAGTCCGCAGTCCCAACCTCAATTTAGGGACAGACTCTAAATTGAGGTTGGTGGGGGTACGAGGAACGGTTGCAAAATAGTCAAATCTTCGACTTTTGTAACCGTTATGGGGTCGCTGTGCCCATAAATTGGTCCTACAACGTTCAATGTGGAGGGCGTCGTGAGGCGAGGATGCCCGAATTCTGCAGTTTTGTGGGTTGCTTGTCGTATCGCGTTCTTTCGGCTGTCAGCTTTCACCCTCTTGCGGGCTTGATTGGTCACACAAGTGTCGAATTTGACAATCGGGACCCCGGGGCATGTCGAGATGGCGACTTACTAGGCGTTGGGACAGCAGCCGCAGGAGCCGGTCGCGCTTGCGCAGGAGCTGCTCGCGCGTTGGTCGGTGTTGTAGAAGCCCGAGCCCTCGAACTTGATGCCGCTTGCGCTGAACACCTTTTCGGCTGCGCCGCCGCAGGAGGGGCAGGTGACCTCCGGGCGTTCCGTCATGCTGTGCTCGACCTCGAAAACCTCGCCGCAAGCCGTGCAGCGATAATCATAACGTGCCATGTCGTATCTGCCTTTCTTCCAGGGAGGGGGCGCCGGGCCCAAGACCCGACGCCCCGTTGTGCGTTTTCGTTATTCCGAGGATAACTGTACCCAAAACAGCGCCACGCGATGTGACGGGTTTATGCCGATGGGCGGCACGCGCCGCAGGCTCGTCGCGTGTCCACAGGAGCTTCGCACTCGTGGGCATGTCACTCGCAGCTATGCCGATGCGCCTGCCCTCGATGTGGCACGTCCCGTCTCGTCGAGCACCCCTGCGATCTTGCGCTCGTAGTCGCAGATCAAGCCCTCATTGGCTTGCCAGCTCCAGTTGCCTTCGGCCACGCCGGGCACGTTCATGCGAGCATCGTCGCCAAGGCAGAGCAGGTCTTGCAGCTGCATCATGACGAGCGTCGCCGGGCTGTCAAGCGCATGGCGCATGATTTCGCCCGCCAGGTAACGCGCGCCCTGTTCGTCGCCATCGGAGCAGAACGACCGCTGGCAGAACCCGACGAGCGTCGAGGTGTCGTGCGTCGAGGTGTAGAGGACCTTCTCATTGTGCGGCCAGATTTGCTCACGGATGTCGTAGTCCGCGAACTCCAGAACGTCCATTCCGAAAAAACCGCAGCTTGCAAGCAGGGCGCGCACGCCGGGAGTGAGAATGCCCAGGTCCTCGGCGATAAGCGGCAGCGGTCCGAATTCCTCGAATGCACGCTGGAACAACTCGATGCCCGGTCCCGGCATCCAGGTGCCATCGGCTCCGGTGCCTCCTGCGGGAATCGCAAAATAGTTATGGAAGCCCAGGAAGTGGTCGAGGCGCACGCGGTCGTACAGCTTGAACGAGCGGCGCAGACGGGCAAGCCACCATACGTATCCGTCTTTGCGCATATGATCCCAGTTGTAGGTGGGATTGCCCCAAACCTGTCCGGTGGCTGAGAAGCGATCCGGCGGGACTCCCGCGATCTCGTAGGGCATGCCGTCCTTGCCGAGTGAGAACATCTCGGGTTCGCTCCACGCGTCGGCTGAATCGTCCGAGACGTACATCGGGATGTCGCCGACGATCTCAATGCCCTTCTCGTGCGCGTAAGCGAGCATCTCGGTCCATTCGCGCTCAAAGCGGAACTGAACAAAGGCATGGTAGCGGGCGCGATCGGCGAAGCGCTCATCGGCAAAGATGTCGACGTGGTAACGGCGCAGCTCGTCGGGCCAGCTATGACGGCTGGTGCCGTTCATGGCGTCTTTGACGGCCATGAACGCGCAGTACGGGTCGAGCCAGCTCTCATTCTCACGGGCGAACTCGAAGAACTCTCGGCTGGTAAAGCCCCCTTCCGCCCTGAAGCGCTCGAAGGCGTGTTTGAGCTCGGCGCTCGTTTCCTCCAGCAGATTGGGGTTACCCGCGAAGGCGGACGGTCCGGCGTAGGGGGATCCAAAGGAGTCTGTGGGATTGACTGGCAAGACCTGCCAATAGCGCAGGCCGGTGGCAGCGAGATGATCGATAAAGCGGCGAGCGGGCGCGCCGAGGGTGCCCGCGCGACCTGCGTTGGGAAGTGAGGTGATGTGCGCGATGACGCCGGCGCCGCGCTCGAGCGGCTTTTGCAGGCGCTGCTCCTTACCGGAATACACCACGGCCGATCCGAGTGGCCATAGACGTACCTCCGCGCAGCCATCGGCCCCTCGCTTGAGATCGGTGCCCGAGACGAGATCGAGGGCAAAATCCCCCTCGATGGGAACGCGCACGGAACGCGCATCGGACAGGCTGTGATTGATGAGGACGCTTGCGACCTGGCCATCCGATCCGCGCCGGCGGTAGCACAGCACGTCGTCGTTGTACGCGAACGCGTCGAGCGTGCCGTCGATGAGGAAGGGCAGGGCGCGGCGCAACATGATGGTGTTGCGAACCATGTTGAGCATGTCGCGGTCATGTACGGCGTCGGGTGTGGGCAGCGTGCGGCGGTTTCCGGGATCGGAGAGGCCCTCGAGGGCGTATTCGTCGCCGTAATAGATGGAGGGGACGCCTGGAAGCGTCATCTGCATGAGTGCGGCGAGCCAGAAGCGTCCCTTGGCCAGGCCCATAGAATTCTCGTCGAGGCGGAAGCGACCGCGCTCCTCCTCGGGCAGCTGGCTCTCGTCGGGGCCGCCGCCGAGCACGGAGGCGATACGCGGCTTATCGTGGCTGCCGAGTAGGTTGAGGCAGCAGGCCAGCGCCTCGGGCGGGTAGTTTTCACGCAGCGTCTCGATGCGCTCGGCGCACTGGTAGGCGTTCTCCCCGTAAACGAGAAAACCCAGGATGGCATCGCGCAGCGGGTAGTTCATGGCCGAGTCGAGCTCGTCACCCAGCAGGTATTTGCGCAGCTTGCCGTAGGCGAGTTTGTTAGATGCATCCTCCCAGACCTCGCCGAGCAACAGGCCGTCGGGGCGTTCCTCAAGCACCGCTGCTTTGATGTCCGCGATAAGCTCATCCGAGAGCTCATCGGCCACGTCGAGACGCCAGCCGCGTGCACCGGCGCGCAGCCAGGTGCGGACCACGCCGTTTTCACCGAGCAGCAGCTCGCGCACACGATCGGACTTCTCGTTGAGGTCGGGCATGTTCTCGATGCCCCACCAGGAGCTGTATGTTCCGTCTTCGTTCCAGCAATACGCGTCATACCAGGGAGATTCCTCGCCCTGCCATGCACCCTTGCCAGGGTAGTTCCCAAAGCGATTGAAATAGATGGAGTCGTCTCCCGTGTGGTTGAATACGCCGTCGAGGATGAGCGAGATGCCCAGCTCATCGGCGTCTTGGGCGAAGCGACGGAAGTCCTCCTCGGTTCCGAGCATGGGGTCGATCGTGAGGTAATCGGCCGTGTCGTAGCGGTGATTGCTCTGCGCTTCGAAGATGGGGTTGAGGTAGATCGTCGTGACCCCCATGGCGTGCAGGCGGGGGAGGTCCTGGCGGATCCCCTCGAGCGATCCGCCGTAGAAGTCCCAGCTCTTGATGGATTTGTCCTCGTTGCGTTCGTATACCGGCGGTTTGTCCCAGTCCATCACCAGGTGCTTGCCAGGGCCCTTGCGGGGCTTGTCGACGACGGCCTGGGCGCGCTCGAGCCAGTGCTCGTCGCGCGCGTAACGATCGGGGAAAATCTGGTATAAGATGCCGCGCTCGTACCAAGCGGGACGGGTTTTGCGGTGCTTATACACGGTGATTTGGAATGAGGGGACGTCTGCGCGGTCGGTATAGGTGACCGACTCTCCGCCCGTGGCGCCATCGCGCGCGCCGACCTTGAGCATCGACCCATCGGTGCATGTCACGCGGAAGCTGTACCATAAGATGCACGGTTCGGAGCAGTCGATGAACGCTACCAGGGTGTTGGATTCACCGAGGGTCATTGGGATGAGCTCTTCGCCGCGATCGTCGACCCATGTGCGAACTTTACCTTTGAGGAATCTGGCATCGGCGTCTTCGACACGCAATGTGAGATGAACGGTGGTTCCGGCAACAACAGCGCCAAACGGCACGCGATATTCCGATCGGCGGGAATTATGAAAAAGCCTCATGAGACAGCTAACTAAACGAACGGATAATGCCTGTTCATTATACAGGTTGCAGTGGGTTGGTTCACTTCCGGCGGTCGGGTGTCCTTTGGGGATTCGAGGCGCCTGTACATGAAAATGGCCGAGGGCATATCGCCCTCGGCCCGTATAGCGCGGCTGGATGTGCGCGCGTCTCTTATTTGCGCTTGCCCCTGCGGGTTGCCTTGGGAACGACCTTGGTCGTCGGGGTGGCGGGCTTGGGCTCGGCCGCGGGAGTTGCGGCGGGTTTGGGCTCGATGGTGGGGAGCACGGCATCCAGGTCGATCTTGGCCTGGGTGGGGTTGGCCGTTGCGGGTTTTGCGGCGGCTGCAGACGCCGAGATCGCGGTCTTGGCGGCCGTGGTGGTTGCCTTTGTGGTGGCAGTCTTGGGGGCCGTGGCCTTGGCGGTCGTCGTCTTGCGTGTGGCGGGCTTCTTCACGGGCGTCGCTGCGGGCTCGTCAGCAGGCTTGGCCTCAGTCTCGGTTGCCTTTTCCTGCTTGACGGGCTTCGTCTTCTCCGTCGGCTTAACCTCAACCTCGGGCTGCGGCAGTGGGATGTCGGGGCGCAGGTTGTGATACATCGCCATGTAGACGTCGGCCGAACGAGTCCAGCTGAAGTCTGCGGCCATGGCGTTGTCCACGAGCTTGTTGAATGCGGCGCGATCATCCCAGAACAGGCGCGTGGCGCGGAAGACGGTGTCGGCCATCTCGTCGCCGTTGAAGTTTGCGAACGAGAAGCCGGTGCCCTCGCCTGTGAACTGGTTGTACGGTGCGACGGTGTCCTTCAGGCCGCCGGTTTCGCGCACGATGGGCAGGGTGCCGTAGCGCATGGCGATCATCTGCGACAGGCCGCAGGGCTCGAACAAGGACGGCATGAGGAACAGATCGGCGCCCGCGTACATGCGCTGGGACAGCGCGGGGTCGAACTGGATGCGCGCGGCCATGGTTCCGGGGTACTTGCCCTCGAAGTAGCGCAGCGCGTTCTCATAGTCGGTATCGCCGGTGCCGAGCACGGCCACCTGGACACCGCCGGAAAGGATCCGGTCGAGCGCGTACGTGACCAGGTCCATGCCTTTCTGGCGGGTGAGTCGCGTGACCATGACCATGAGGGGGCGGTCATCGCGGACTTCCAGACCGAGTTCCTCCTGCAGACGGGCCTTGCAAACGGCCTTGCCGGAACGGTCGCTGGCAGTGAACTGCGCGGGGATACGCTGGTCGGTGGCGGGGTCGAAGCCCACGGTATCGATACCGTTGACGATGCCCTGCAGAATCGGTGCGCGGCGGCGCAGAATCCCATCGAGGCCCTCACCGAACTCGCCCGTCTTGATCTCCTCGGCGTACGTGGGGGAGACGGTTGTGATGGCGTCGGTGTAGTTGAGGGCGCCCTGCATGTAGTTGACGGCGTCGGGACCGCAGGTGAGCTGGAAGGCAGCTGCGGGAATATGCGCCAGGCCCAGAATGTCGTTCAGCACCTTGGCGCTGTACTGACCCTGGAACGCTATGTTGTGGATGGAGAACACCGTCTTGATGCTCTGGTAGAACGGCGAGGCCTGGTAGAACTCGCGCAGGAACACGGGGGCCATGGCGGTGTGCCAGTCGTTGCAGTGCAGGACATCGCACGTGAACCCGTTCAGAACCCCGGGCAGGTACTGGAGGGTCTCGACGATGGCCTTGGAGAAGAAGGCGAAGCGCTCTCCGTCGTCGAAGAACCCGTACGGATAGCCACGGCTGAAGTAACGCTCGTTGTCGATGAACAGGTAGTCGACGCCGAGGTGGTTGAGGCGCTCGATGCCGCAGTACTCATTGCGCCAGCCGAGTGGGACATAGAAGTCGCACAGGTGCTCCATGCGGTCCTTGTACTCCTGGGCGATGGTGTCGTACTTGGGAACGAGGACGACGACCTCGGCGCCCGCGGCTTTGAGGGCCTGGGGCAGGGAGCCCGCCACGTCGCCGAGGCCGCCGGTCTTCACGAAGGGCGCGGCTTCGGCGCTGGCAAATGCGACATGGAGTTTCTGCTGGGGGGATTCGGTCATATGGATGCCAATCTCTTGATGCGCGCGTTGCTTCGCGGCGTCGAGTTCAGTGATTCGTGCGGATACGCCGCCTGAGTCGTGTGCTCGAGGCGGCGTATCCATCATATGCGCGCCTGGTGTGCCTCGGGCGCGTCGGCTGCGCGTGTGGCCCTAATTCTCGATCGCGACCTTGGGCACCACGAGCACGTTGTCGGGCGTACCGGTGAGGACGGTCCCGGCTTCCACGACGTTGTTCTTGTCCACGATGGCGTTCTCTACGCGCGCACCGCGCTTGATGACACAACCCTGCATGATGATGGAGTTGGCCACGTAGGCGCCGCTCTCGACGATGACGTCGCGCGAGAGGGTGGAGCCGCGCACGGTGCCGTCGATGCGGCAGCCTGCGGAGATGAACGAGTTGGTGGCGTTGGAGCCGGAGCTGTACTTCGCGGGCGGCGTGTCGTGAGCCTTGGTCATGATCGGGCGGCTGTGCGTGAACAGCTGGTGCATGACGTCGGGGTTGAGCATTTCCATGCTCCGCTGGTAATAGCTCTCCTCGTTGAACATGCCGACGGCGAGGCCCTTGAACTCGTAGGTGCACACGTCGATGCGACCGAAGTCGGGGCGGATGGCGTCGAACAGGTCGAGGTAGTCGAGCGTCTCGTACTGCTCACACAGCTCGAGGAGCAGGTCGCGGTTGATGATGAAGCAGTCGAGGAACTGGTTATCGCCGTAGGCGCAGCCGCTCTTAAGGTCGGTGACGCGGCCGTTCTCGTTGATGTCGAGCTTGGTGACGTCCTCGAGCTGGCGGTCGGCCTTTTTGTAGATCATCGTCACGCCGGAGCCGCTGCGCTCGTGCGCATCGATGACGGCGGAGAGGTCCATGTTGAAGACGATGTTGGTCGCGCTCATGACCACGTAGGGCTCGCTGGCGCGCTGGAACAGTATCTTGTTGGTGTTGATGTCGCGCAGCAGGAAGCGGATGCCCTTTTTGGCGGTACCGTAAGCGCTGCCCTGGAGTAGGAACAGACCGCCCTTCTTGCGATCGAGCTCCCACTCGCGTCCGCTACCGAGGTGGTCGACGAGCGAGCGGTAATTGCCCGGAAGCACCACGCCGACGGTGCGGATGCCCGCGTTCATCATGTTGGACAGCGGGAAGTCGATGAGGCGGTAGCGGCCCATGAACGGGATGGAAGCGAGCGGACGGCATTCAAGCAGGTGGCTGTGCTCTTTGCTGGTGTAGTTGGCAGTGATGTAGCCGATGGCCTTGCGGTTGATCATCGGATCATTCCCCCTTCCCGATGACGACGTCGTTTCCAACGACGGCGGTATCCTTGGTCATATCGACGCTTCCGAGCTTGACGCCCTCTTCCACGACGGCGTTCTCGCCCAGGATGGCGCGCACGACGTGCGCCCCGTCCTTCACGATGGCTCCCGGCAGCAACACGGAATCCTCGACGATGGCGCGCTCGCCCACCACGCAGTCTGTGGAGAGAATCGAGTGGCGCGCGGTGCCGTAGACGCGGCAGCCGTTGGAGACGAGGCAGTCGTCAACGCGACCCTCGGGTCCGATGAAGTGGGGAGGACGGGTCGAGTCGTTGCTCATGACCGGGAAGGACTTGTCGAACAGGTCGAACTCGGGGTTGTCGCCGAGCAGGTCCATCGAGGTCTCGTGGAAGCTCGCGATGGTGCCGACGTCCTTCCAGAAGCCATGGAACTCGTACGTGTGCAGGCGTTTTCCCTCGGCGAGCAGCTTGGGGATGATGTCGTTGCCAAAGTCGTGGCTGGAGCGCTGGTCGACGGCATCCTCCTCGAGTGCCCTCACGAGCACGTCGGTGGAGAAGATGTAGATGCCCATGGAGGCGAGGTTCGAATCGGGCTTCTCCGGCTTCTCGGTGAACTTCACGATGCGACCGTCTTCGGGGTCGGCGGTGATGATGCCGAAGCGGCTGGCCTCCTCCCACGGTACGGGCATGACCGAGACGGTGAGGTCGGCGTTGTGTTGGATGTGGCTCTCGAGCATCTTGCGGTAGTCCATGCGATACAGGTGGTCGCCGGACAGGATGAGCACGTACTTGGGGTCGTGGTTCTTGATGTAATTGAGGTTCTGCGTGATCGCGTCGGCGGTGCCGGCATACCATGCGCCGCCGTCCTGCGTGGCGTAGGGCGGCAGGATGGAAACGCCGCTGCCGTGCTCGGCGAGGTCCCACGCGCGGCCAGAGCCGATGTACTCATGGAGCTGGTACGGACGGTACTGGGTCAGCACGCCCACGGTGTCGATGCCGGAGTTTGCGCAGTTCGACAGCGAGAAGTCGATGATGCGGAATTTGCCGCCGAAGCTGACGGCCGGTTTTGCGATCTTAGAGGTGAGGGCCATCAGTCGGCTGCCTTGGCCTCCCGCGAGGAGCATCGCGATGCATTCTTTGCTTGCCATCAATCTCTCCCTTTATCCGTTGGATGGTTGCGGATGTCTTGTGCGGGATATCCGTGTCCGGAGGCGGCGCCCCCGTCTTCGCCGCTTCCGTCGCCTTATTGGTGCGCCGGCCGTTTCCCAGCGCGCCGCACCTCCTTTATGCGTGCCAAATCTCGTCGCGGTATTCGCGGATGGTTCGGTCGGAGGAGAACCAGCCGGACATCGCGGTGTTGTGCAGCGCGCGGCGGTTCCAGTCCTGGGTCTCGGGATAGGTCGCGGTGAGCTTTTCCCAAGCGTCCACATAGGAGTGGAAGTCCTTGAGCACCAGGTCGTAGTCGTTGTTGAACATGAGCTCATGATGAATGCTCTCGAAGTTGCCGGATTGAGCGGCGAAGGTGCCATCGACGAGTTGGTCGATGATGCGGCCGAGGCGCGCGCGATCGGAGTTGACGACATCCCAGGCGAAGTACTGGCCGGAGGCGCGCAGGGCGTCGACCTCGGGCGTGGTGAGGCCGAAAATCGCCTCGTTCTCGCGGCCCGCCAGATCGACGATCTCGATGTTCGCGCCGTCCATCGTGCCGAGCGTGAGGGCGCCGTTCATCATGAGCTTCATGTTCGAAGTGCCGGAGGCCTCCTTGCCGGCCGTGGAGATCTGCTCGGAGATTTCGGCGGCAGGGTAGATGAGCTGGGCGTTCGAGACACGGAAGTTCGGGATGAAGCAGACCTTCATGACGTCGTTGACGCGCGGGTCGTTGTTGACGACCTCGGCCACACCGTTGATCAGGCGGATGACTTCCTTGGCGAAGGTGTAGCTCGAGGCGGCTTTGCCCGAGAAGATGAAAGTGGATGGCTGAATCTTGAAATTCGGATCGGCGAGACGACGGTTATAGAGGTCCATGACCTTCATGATGTTCAGGAGCTGGCGCTTGTAGGCGTGGAAGCGCTTGACCTGGACGTCGAAGACCGTGTTCGGGTCGATGGTGAGCCCGCACTCGCGCTTGACGTAGTCGGCCAGGCGCTGCTTGTTGGCGAGCTTGGAGGCGCCGACGCGCTCAAGGAAAGAGGCGTCGCCTTCGAAGGCGGTGAGCTTCTCGAGCTCGCGGGCGTCGTCGAGCCAACCGTCGCCGATTGCCTCGGTCACGAGTTTGGCGTAGGTGGGGTTGGCCTCAGCGAAGAAGCGACGATGGCTGATGCCGTTGGTCTTGTTGTTGAACATCTCCGGGCGCATGGCCGCGAAGTCCTTGAGCGTGCTCGTCTTGAGGATGTCGGAGTGGATCTTTGCGACGCCGTTGACGGAGTGGCTGCAGATTACGGACAGGTTGGCCATACGGACCTCGCCATCCCACAGGACGGCGGTCGCGCGCAGTCGTTCGGCGCTCTCGGGCTTGCTCATGTCGAAGCTCTCGCGCCAGCGACGGTTGATCTCGTCGATGATCTGGTACACGCGGGGCAGCAGGGTGGAGAAGGTGGAGATGGGCCACTTCTCGAGAGCCTCGGGCAGGATGGTGTGGTTGGTGTAGGACACCGTGTTCGTCACGATCTCCCAAGCGTCGTCCCAGGTCAGGCACTCTTCGTCCATGAGGATGCGCATGAGCTCGGGTCCGCACATCGCCGGGTGCGTATCGTTGGTATGGATGGCCACATAGCGGGGCAGCTCGTTCCAGGCCTTGCCGTGCTCACGCACAAAGGTGTCGAGGAGGGTGCGGATGCCCGCGGCAACGAATAGGTACTCCTGCTTGAGGCGAAGCATGCGGCCGTGCTCGCCGGCGTCGTTGGGATACAAGATGGCGGAGATGGCCTCGGCATTTGCACGGTCGCGGTCGGCGCCGGTGTAGTCGCCGGCGTTGAAGGCGTCGAGATCGAAATGGTCATCGATGGGCTCGGCGCTCCAGCAGCGCAGCTTGTTGACGGTCTCGCCGCCGTAACCGACGATCGGAATGTCGTAAGGCACGGCCAGGACGTCATCGGTCCCCTCAACGGAGTAGAAGGTGCGGTCGCCCTCCTGGCGTGAGACGACGTAGCCGCCGAAGCCGATGCGAACGGCCTTGTCGGGGCGCTTGACCTCCCAGGGATAGCCCTTGGAGAGCCATTCATCGGCTACTTCGACCTGACGGCCATCGACGATTTCCTGCTTGAAGAGGCCGTAGCGATAGCGCATGCCGTTGCCGTAGCCCGCGATGCCCTCGTGGGCCATCGAGTCGAGGAAGCATGCGGCGAGGCGACCGAGGCCGCCGTTGCCCAGGGCCGGATCGGGCTCCTGGCGCTCGATCTCGTCGAGATCGCCGCCCATGTCGGCGATGGCGTCGGCCACGAGGTCACGAATGCCGAGGTTCAGCAGGTAGTTGTCGAGCAGGCGACCGATGAGGAACTCGATGGAGAAGTAGTAGACACGCTTCTTGCCCTCGGTGCGGTTGCGCTCGTCGGTTTTGGCGGCAATGACGCGAGCATCGCCGGCGACCATGTTGGCCAGCGCGGTGAAGCGGTCGATATCGCTCGTATCCTCGAACTCCTTGCCGGACAGTGCGCGCACGTGCTGGCGGTACTGCTCGATGAACTGCTCTTTGTTCTCGTAGATCTTATCCATGGTTTCCTTTCGAGAAGGGGTCGGGTTGGTGATAGTCGCAAGCGCGCACGATCGGCCCGGCGTGCGGTTGCGTCATCGTGGGCGCGAGGCGCTCCGAAGTCGGTGCTTACTTCGCGCGGGATGTCCTGGTTTTGGACGCGGCCTTTGTCTTTGGCGTCTTTGCCTTGGGAGGCTTGTAGGAGGAGGCGCGGCGACGGCGGTAGACCAGGCCGGCGAGGCCGGGAACGGCGATCTCGATTGAGTTGTCTCGCATGTTCCAGGGCTCGGGTTTGGAGGAGGCCATGTCGACCACCGGAAAGCCGGATCCGCCAAAGGTCGGTTCGTCCGTATTGAAGACGAGCTCCCAATCGCCCTCGCGCGGGGTTCCCACGCGATAGGTCTCGTAGGATGCCGGGTCGAAGTTGATCAGGATGAGCAGGTCGTCGGCCGGCTTATCGCCGTGGCGCACGAAGCTCACAATGGACTGCTCGGAGTTGTTGGCGTCGATCCATTCGAAGCCCTGCTCGGTATAGGCGTTTTGCCACAGTCCGCGCTGCTTGGTGTAGAAGTGGTTGAGTGCCTCGATAAAGCGCTGTTGAGCGCCGTGGGTGGCGTCGAAATCCTTGGCGAGGAACCACTCGATGGACTCGTAGTAGCGCCATTCGATCTGCTGGCCGATCTCGTCACCCATGAAGGTGAGCTTGGCGCCGGGGTGGGTCATCTGGTAGAAGGCGAGCGTACGCAGACCGGCGAAGCGGCGCCAGTCGTCGCCCGGCATGCGTCCGATCAGGGAGCACTTGCCGTTCACGACCTCATCGTGCGACAGCGGCAGGATAAAGTTCTCCGAGAAGGCGTACATGATGGAGAAGGTGAGCAGGCTGTGATTGCCCGGGCGCCAAGGGAAGTCGCACTGCATGTAGTGCAGGGTGTCGTTCATCCAGCCCATATCCCATTTGAGGTGGAATCCCAGGCCGCCGTCCTCTGCGGGATAGGTGACCAGGGGCCATGCGGTGGATTCCTCGGCGATCATCATGACATCGGGGAATTCCTTGCCCACGGCGCAGTTGACCTGGCGGATAAACGCGGAGGCGTCGATGTCCTCCTCGGTGCCGTACTTGTTGAACTTCTTGTCCGCTGGGTTGTCCACGCCGAAGTTGAGATAGAGCATGCTCGATACGCCATCCATGCGGATGCCGTCGACATGGAACTCTTCGATCCAGAAGAGGGCGTTGGACACGAGGAAGCTGCGAACCTCGGGGCGGGAGAAATCGAACTTGTGCGTGCCCCAGTTGGGGTGAATCTCGCGTTCGAAGAGCATACGGCCGTTGAAGGTCGCAAGTCCCTCGGCGTTGGCGCAAAAGCCCCCGGGAACCCAGTCCAGAATCACTCCGATACCGGCCTTGTGGCAGGCGTCGACGAAGTGCATGAGCTGTTGGGGGGTGCCGTAACGAGAGGTTGCTGCGAAGTATCCCGTAGCCTGATATCCCCAAGATCCGTCGAAGGGGTGCTCGGAGAGGGGCATGACCTCGATATGGGTATAGCCCATCTTCTTGACGTAAGCCACAAGCTCATCAGAGAGGTCGTCGTAGGTGTAGTACGTTCCGCGTTGCGCCGGGAACGGATCGCCGGGGCCGGGCCAGGTGCCGTCTTCGCGTGGCTCGCCCTGCGGTTCGTTGCCATGGCGCTTCCAGGAGCCAAGGTGCACCTCATAAATGTTGAGCGGGCTCTTCATGATGTCGCGCTCGGCGCGGCGATTCAGCCATGTGGCATCTTTCCAGGTGTATCCACCGAGGTCCCAGAGCTTGGATGCTGTTCCAGGGCAAGTCTCAGCGTAGAAACCGAACGGGTCGGCCTTCCAGAGGAGCTCCCCCGCATCGGTTTCGATCACGTATTTGTAAAGCGATCCCTGCTCAAGGCCGGGGACGAAGGTCTCCCATATATCGCTATTGGCGGCACGTGTGAGCGGCGTTGCCTTGGGGTCCCAGCCGTTGAAATCGCCGACGACGTGCACGCTTGAGACCTGAGGGGCCCAAACGCGGAAAAGCCAGCCTTCGGAGTTGCCTTGAACGTCTTTGTGGGCGCCCATCTTTTCCCACGCCCGCTGCCACATGCCGGTTCCGAACAGGTGGATGTCGTCATCCGTGAGCATGAGGTTGGGTTGTGCAGCGGCAACGGGCCCCTTGGCGAGTCCTTGGGCCTTGCGCTCTGTCTTATTGGCGGTCTTCGATGTGATGGCCATCTCAACCTTCCGATCGTATGCGCGGCGTTCTGCCGTAAACCAACGATACGTCTCGGGCTCGGCATGCGTACTTAGACGGAAGGGGACGCAGATGTGCTGCGTTCGTTCCACTCGCATCGACGCATGTGGAACCAGTGACGATACTTACCGTATCACTCGTTCATCACAAAATAGACAAGTATGCGGCAATCGGTATAAATCGCCCCATGGGTGAAACAATCACATTTTAGCTTGACATGCTGGGCTTTTTGGTAAATACCCCGTAAGCAAGGGGTTTGATAAGCAACCTACTGTAAGGGCCTGTTTTGAGCTGCGTTTGCCGCGCGCATGATCGCGAAATATTGGGTAAGATGGCAATTTGTCCGTAATTGTGCTATGCGTCAGGTGGTCTTATATGAAAGGCATGAGCAGCGTCCTCGAAACCCAAGCGGATGCGTTGCGCGTCCTTCTTGTCGGAGGCTCACCGCAGACCTGCGATGCCGTGTTTCTCAAGCACCTGTATGCCGGCTGCGATTTGGTCGTGGCGGTGGATCGGGGTCTCGATGCGGTGCTGGATGCCGGACTGCCATGTGACTTGTTCTGCGGCGACGCGGACTCGGTGGGCGCTCGCGGCCTGTTGGCGGTTCGTCGTTGCGAAGAGGGAGAGCCCTCTGAAGTTTTGGCCGTCGAACGTTATGACCCGTATAAGGATTTTACCGACCTTTCGCTCGCCCTTCGCGCGATCGATTCGCGTTGGGGGAGCGTCGAGCTGGTGTGCACGTGCCTGACGGGGGGACGGCCCGATCACGCCCTCGCAGCACTTGGCTGCATCTTGAGATGGGACGGCCCGGTTTGCCTCGAGGAACAGGGCTTTTCCGGTCGCCTGCTCAGGGCGGGCGCGTCATGGCAGATGAAGGGCTTTCAGGGTTCGACGTTCTCGTTCGTATGCCTGAGTCCCGTCGGTGTCGTATCCGAGCGGGGGATGGAGTGGGAGCTCGATCACAAACGCGTCGAGCTGTTGAGTGATTTGGGCATCTCGAATATCGTCACGGATGATGCCGAAGTGACTTGCCATGAAGGCGCCATTGCGGCGTATCTCATTCGCTGACGCGTGCAAGTAGTTTTGAAAAGCTAGCGGCCCCGGAGATCGTCTGTCTCCGGGGCCGTTGCCATGAACGCGTTCTCGCGCGGATTGCCAGGCTGTTAGCCCATGTAGTCCACGACGTCGATCCAGCTCATGAGGAATTCATCGTTGACGTCGGTGCGCTTACGGGAGAGCTCGGCGGCGGCGACGATGGACATCCACTGGCGGACGACCTGCATCGGGACGTCGGCGCGGTCGCAGTACAGTTCGAGATAGGCATCGGCCTGCTGCTTGTCGTTAAGGGCGAACAGCAGGTAGGTCATGGCTGCGTCGGCGGCAGGGGAGCCCTGAGTCGCGTGGGCCCAGTCGCAGACGTAGAGCTGGCCATCCTCGGCCACGATGACGTTGCTCGGGTTGAAGTCGCCGTGGCAGATCTGGAACTCCTTCTTCATACCGTCCAGACGCTCCATGAGGTTGTAGCGGGTGGTGGCGTTGATGTGCTGGAGGCCGTTGATCATACGGGCGTACTTGTCACGCTGACGGTTGAGCAGCGGGGAGCGCTCGGCGTGAATCTCGACCTGCAGGTCGACGAACTGCTCGAGGTACTCGTAGAACTTGGCGGGTTCGGCTGCCATCTTGTCGGCGAGCGTCACACCCGGGACCTTCTCGGTGAGCAGGCCCCAACCCTCACCGGCGACCTCGGAGACCTCGAGGGCCTTCGGGGCGCGGATGCCGGACTCGGAGATGCGGGCGAGGTTCAGGGCCTCGTTGAAGACATCGGAAGCCGGCTTGTTGGAGTTGAAGACCTTGGCGATCTTGTCGCCCAGGTCGTAGACCTTCTTGTTGGAGTGCTCGACGATAACGGTCTTGGACTCGGGCAGATTCATGGTGTGCCTTCCTTTCTGAATGGGTCTACGCCATCAATGGATCTACACCATCTTAGGACGCCCGCGCCGCCGCTCGCGATGAGTTGGGTGAGCGGCGGCAAACGGGCGGGAAGCGGATGCGCTTACAGGACGGCGTAGTCCTGGGGCTCACGGCCGTAGTAGGCGTCGAGGTAGAGCTCCTTGATCTCGCTCATCAGCGGGTAGCGCGGGTTGGCACCGGTGCACTGGTCGTTGAACGCCTGCTCGACCATCTCGTCGAGGGACTCGAGGAAGTAGGCCTCGTCCACGCCGTAGTCGGCGATGGTCTCCTTGATGCCGATGGTGGCCTTGAGCTCCTCGAGCTTGGCGCAGAAGTTCTCAAAGACCTCACGGTCGTCCTTGCCCTCGACGCCGCAGTAGCGGGCCATCTCGGCGTACGCGGCGAGCGCGTTGGGGTAGGGGTACTGGGAGAAGGTGCCCATCTTGACCGGGGCCTCGGCGGCGTTGTAGCGCATGACGCGGGTCAGGATGACGGCGTTGGCGATGCCGTGAGGCAGGTGGTGGAAGGCGCCGAGCTTGTGGGCCATGGAGTGGTTGAGGCCAAGGAAGGCGTTGGCGAAGGCCATGCCGGCCATGCAGGAGGCGTTGTGCATCTCCTCACGGGCGTGCGGGTCGTTGGCGCCGTTCTCGTAGGAGCTGGGAAGGTTCTCGAAGACGAGCTTCGCGGCCTTCATGGACAGGCCCTTGGTGTAGTCGGACGCCATGATGGAGACGTAGGACTCGATGGCGTGGGTCATCACGTCGATGCCGGAGGCGCTCGTGAGGCCCTTGGGGGCGGTCATGGCGTTGTCGACGTCGACGATGGCCATGTTCGGCAGCAGCGCGTAGTCGGCGAGCGGCCACTTGATGCCGGTGTCCTTGTCGGTGATGATCGCGAACGGGGTCACCTCGGAGCCGGTACCGGAGGAGGTGGGGACGGCCACGAAGTAGGCCTTCTTGCCCATCTCGGGGAAGGTGAAGATACGCTTGCGGATGTCCATGAAGTCCATGGCCATATCCTCGAAGTTGCACTCCGGGTGCTCGTACATCATCCACATGATCTTGCCGGCGTCCATGGCGGAGCCGCCGCCGACGGCGATGATGACGTCAGGCTCGAAGAGGGCCATCTGGGCGGCACCGCGGCGAGCGCACTGCAGGGACGGATCGGGCTCGACGTCGTAGAAGCAGTCGTGCGCGATGCCCATGGAGTCGAGCTTGGCCTCGATGGCGCGGGTGTTGCCGTTCTTGAAGAGGAACTGGTCGGTGACGATGAAGGCGCGCTTCTTGCCCATCACGGTGCCGAGCTCGTCGAGGGCGACCGGCGTGGAGCCCTTCTTGAAGTAGACCTTCTCGGGAGCGCGGAACCACAGCATGTTCTCGCGGCGCTCGGCCACGGTCTTGACGTTGATCAAGTGCTTCACCCCAACATTCTCGGAGACGGAGTTGCCACCCCAGGAGCCGCAGCCCAGGGTGAGGGAGGGCTTCATGCCGAAGTTGTACAGGTCACCGATGCCGCCCTGGGAGGAGGGGGTGTTGATGACGATACGGCAGGCCTTCATGGTGTGCTCGAAGAGGGAGATCTTCTCGGCCTGGGCCGGATGCACGTAGAGGGAGGCGGTGTGACCGGGGCCACCGGCGAGCACCAGGTGCTCGGCCATGTCGACGGCGGTCTGGAAATCGGGGGCCTTGTACATGGCCAGGACGGGGGAGAGCTTCTCGTGAGCGAACTCCTCCTTCTCCAGATCGACGGAAGTGACCTCGGCGATCAGGATCTTGGTCTTGGCAGGGACCTCGATGCCGGCGAGCTCGGCGATCTTGGCGGCGGGCATGCCGGGGATGCGGTGGTCGAGCGCGCCGTTCTTGAACATGGCGGAGCGCAGGGCCTCCATCTCGGCGCCCTTCTTCACGAAGTAGCAACCGCGGTGGGCGAACTCGGACTTGACCTCGTCATACACGGACTCGAGGACGGTCACGGACTGCTCGGAGGCGCAGATCATGCCGTTGTCGAAGGTCTTGGAGTGGATGATGGAGTTGACCGAGAGCTTGATGTCGGCGGTATCGTCGATGATGACGGGGGTGTTGCCGGCACCGACGCCCAGGGCGGGCTTGCCGGAGGAGTAGGCGGCCTTGACCATGCCGGGGCCACCGGTGGCCAGGATGATGTCGACGTCGGCCATGACCTTGTTGGTGAGGTCAATGGAGGGGACGTCCACCCAGCCGATGATACCCTCGGGAGCGCCGGCCTTGACGGCGGCGTCGAGCACGAGCTTGGCGGCAGCGATGGTGCACTTGGCGGCAGCCGGGTGCGGGGAGATGATGATGGCGTTGCGGGTCTTCAGAGAGATGAGGCACTTGAAGATCGCGGTGGAGGTGGGGTTGGTGGTCGGGATGACCGCGCCCACGATGCCGATGGGCTCGGCGATCTTGGTGATGCCGTAGGCATCGTCGCGCTCGATCACGCCGCAGGTCTTGGTGTCCTTATACGCGTTGTAGATGTACTCGGCGGCATAGTGGTTCTTGATGACCTTGTCCTCGAGCACGCCGCGGCCGGTCTCCTCGACGGCCATCTTGGCCAGGGGGATGCGGGCCTTGTTGGCTGCCATAGCGGCCTCGTAGAAGATCTTGTCAACCTGCTCCTGGGAGTAGGTAGCAAAAATCCCCTGGGCCTCACGCATGTGCGCGAGCTTGGCCTCAAGGGATTCGATCGAATCTACGATTTCGGGGGCGGCGGCAACGGTAGGTTTCTTCGCCATTCTGCTCTCCTTTGCGAGAAGCGGGTTTTCCCAACAAGCCGTACTCTATAGTAATGAAACGCTTCACTAAGGCGAATGGCGGATATTCAGCCGTAAACGGTCGAATGGAGCGCTTCAATAGCATGAAACTTCGCTATTTGTGTTCAAACCGTGGCGTATTCCCAAGAACTGAAACGTTTCACTCATTTCATTGGAGATCTCAAAATGGGATCTCAATTGGGGACAGGTACAAATTGAGACGTTGATGTCTGTATTCCACAGGGCTTCCTTCAATTACATCTATATCTTGGTTTGTTCTGGCCATGTCGGTCAGATTTGGATCAGATGCATGCGCAGATGGGTGGTCATGAAATTGTATTCTCGGTGCCATCGAGCCTATGTCAGCAAGAATGAAGTTGACCTTGCCGTCGTCATCGATGGCGCCCAGGCGGTTTAGTTCGACAGGAGCGGTAGACATATGGCGAGGACGGGAAGAGTTCGATGCGAAACCGATCTATACCATGTGACGATTCGCGGTTGCGGTCGTCAGATCATTTTTGAGGATGCGGTGGACAGAAACTTCTTTCTCAATCGCTTGGAGCTTCTTTCTGCGCAAGAGCGCGTCGATGTGATTGCGTATTGCCTTATGGACAATCACGTGCACATCGTTCTGTTCGATCCCGAAGGAGACCTCGGTGTGTTCATGCAGCGACTCTGCTGCGTGTACGCAAGGTACTTTAACGAGAGGCACGGCCGGTCTGGCCACTTGTTCCAGGGAAGATACTCGAGTGCTGCAATTGAAGACGTGCGCTACCTACTTACGGTCGTACGTTATGTTCACGATAATCCCGTCAAGGCGGGGGTCTCAGGGCGTGAGTGTTATCAATGGAGCAGTTATCGCGGGTATGTCGAGAACAAGGGCTTTGTTTCACGCGGTCTGGTGTACGAGTTGATCGGTGGCGCGGTGAGGTTCGTTGAGTTTTCCTCTTCTGAAGACAGCTGGCGTGATTTGGCCCGTGTGATGCACTCCGATGGGGTTGGAGTTCTGGAGGTTGCCCGTACTGCCCTGGGAGGCAGGGACCCACTTGTAATTGGGGCGAGTCCGAGGCCGGAGCGAGACGCTTGTATACGGATCCTCTCCGAGTGCGGATTGAATGCGTCTGAGATTTCTCGCATCGCGGGCGTGTCACGCAGGGTGATTTCGCGTGTAGCTGGTCAGAATTAGCCTGCATTGCGATCGCGGTCGACCATGTGCCTGCCTGGCGTCCTCCCCAACGCCCTTGCGGGCGGAAGCGATTTCCTCCTGTTTCGGTTGACGCACCTCGATTGCATGTCTCAATTTGTACCTGTCCCCAATTGATACCGACGGGAGCGGTACATTGATACAAAAAAACGCCCCGGCGATGCCGGGGCGCTGCGTATGCAAGCAAACGTTTGTCCAAAGAGGGGAGTGCTTAGGAGCGGGCCACCTTCTGGGCCTTGAGGCAGCTGGTGCACACGTTCATCTTGCGACGGACGCCGTTCACGACGACGTACACGCGCTGGATGTTCGGACGGAACTTACGGTTGGAGACGCGGTGGGAGTGGCTGATGGAGCGACCAGCAACGGGGTGCTTACCGCAGATTTCGCAAACTTTGGACATGTCAGTGACCCTTCTTAGGCGACCGAAAATGAGGTCGCGTGAACAAACAGCAATGAACTATACCATAGAAGCCCATTCATGTGCGGAATCTCCACAATGAACGAGAAGTGTGCGCTCCGCGGCGTGGGATGCAGCGCGCGGACCACATTATACGGCCGTCATGTGCGTGCGCAAGTGATTTGACCTCCACCTTTGACAGATAGTTATGAGGTACCTAAATTGTTGAGCTTTTATGGAATGGGGCTCTTACGGTTTCAGGGCGCATGAGATGGAGAAAATACCGTTCGCAAATTTCGTCGTCTGAGTTGTAAGTGCGTTTGGGGGAGGCACCGGTGAAGATATTCAGGTTCCTGAGACATCACAAGGCCAATCTCGCGTTGGCGCTCGCGCTACTTATGGTGCAAGCATATTGCGAGCTCACGTTACCTTCGGTTATGAGTGAGATCGTCGACACCGGCATCAGCCGGGGAGGCATCGAGGATGTGGTGCCCAACCGCATCACCTCCGACGACCTTGGCGATGTCGAACTCTTGCTGACGCCCGGTGAGGTCAATCGCGTCGAGGCGCTCTATTCGAGTCCCGATGCCGATGGCGTCCGCATATTCGAAGGGGATCTTCGGGACCGTGATGAGATCAAGGGCTTTTTGGGAGAGGCCGAGATGATCGCATTCATGCTCGAGCGCGGTGTGCCGGTCGACTCCGTGGTCGAAGATGCACGCGAGGCGGCCGCGCTTAAGGCCGCGGTGGGCGATACCATAACCATCGATACGGTCAGGGCGCTTGCTGGGGCACAGGCAGATGGGTCGCCTGATTCCACGCTGTTCGATCCGTCGGCCATTCGGGCTGGCCTGCATCGCGCACTCGGCACGGACGGCGGGGCCGTTGTCGCCTCCCAGGCCATTGAGTTCGTCAAATTCGCTTATGAACACGCCGGCGTCGATCTTGCCGGCGTTCAGACCGATTTTCTCGTCCGCGAGGGTGCGCGCATGTTGACGTACGCGGTCGTCGCGGCGCTGTGCGCCATCGCGGCCGCGTATAACGCATCGCGTACCGCCGCTCGTATCGCTCGCGATCTTCGCCATGATGTGTACGAGCGCGTCCTGTCCTTCTCGCCCGCGGAGATGGGGCGTTTTTCGGAGGCCTCGCTCATCACGCGCGCCACGAATGATATTCAGCAGGTGCAGATGGTGTTGGTCATGTGCATGCGCATGGTGCTGTTCGCCCCCTGCATGGGCGTTGGTGCGGTTGTGAAGGTCATAGGGTTCGGCAGCACGGGGCTTCAGTGGATCATCTTAGTCGGTCTTGCCGCCATCATGGTGGTCATCGGCGTTCTCATGGGCCTCACCATGCCGCGTTTTCGCAGGATGCAAGAGCTCGTGGACCGCAACAACCTCGTCGCGCGCGAAATCATCACCGGTGTCATGCCGATCCGGGCTTTTGGACGCAGCGATAGCGAGCGCAAGCGTTACGACGAGGCCAATCGCGAACTCACCGGTACTTATATATTCACGAATCGAGCGATGTCCTTCATGATGCCCGTGCTGATGATGCTCATGAACATCATCTCGGTGGCCATTGTCTGGTTCGGCGGCCACGCCGTGGACGCGGGCGGCATGCAGGTTGGCGACCTCATGGCGTATATGAATTACACGATGCAGGTGATTATGTCCTTCATGATCATCACGATGGTCGCCGTTATGCTGCCGCGCGCCGACATTGCCTCTGAGCGCATCATGGAAGTGCTTTCAACCGAATCGAGCATCGTGGATCCCGCACATACGCTCGAGGGCCCGCAGAGTCATATAACCGCCGACGGTGAGCGCGTCGACTGGAGTGGCGTGCTGAGCTTCGATGACGTCTCGTTCACCTATCCGGACGCCGAGGCTCCGACGCTGGAGCATGTCAGCTTCACCGTGAAACCGGGGCAGACGCTCGGCATCATCGGATCAACGGGGTCGGGCAAGACCACGCTCGTCCAGATGATCCCTCGTTTGTACGATGCGACCGCGGGGTCCATCACGGTCGACGGGGTCGATGTGCGTCGTATGTCTCTGCATGAACTTCGCTCGCTCATCGGCTATGTCCCGCAGAAGGGCATGCTCTTCTCGGGCGATATCGAGGGCAACATCGCCTACGGCGACCCCGATATGGCTCATGCGGATGTCGCGCGCGCCGCGCGGATCGCCCAGGCCTCCGAGTTCATCGATGCCAAACCGGATGGCTATGGCTCCGCGATCGCTCAGGGTGGCTCAAACGTTTCCGGGGGTCAGCGGCAGCGCCTATCGATTGCGCGTGCGCTTGCGATCGATCCGAAGATCCTCGTCTTTGATGACAGTTTCTCCGCGCTCGATTACAAGACCGATGCCGCGCTGCGCGCGGGACTGTCCCATGAGCTGCACGACGCCTCCGTCGTGATCGTCGCCCAGCGCATCGCGACCATCATGCACGCCGATCAGATCTTGGTGCTCGATGATGGTCGCGTCGTGGGGCAGGGCACCCATGAGGAGCTGCTCCGTGCATGTGAGTCGTATCGCGAGATCGCGATGAGCCAGCTTTCCTCAGAAGAGCTCGGCCTGGATGAAGGGGAGGTGCGCTAGCATGCCCGCACATATGCGTCACGGCCACGGTCCCACGACCGAAAAGGCTAAAGATTTCAAGGGCGCCGTTGTAAAGGTCGTGCGCTATATCGCGCACGATAAGCTGGCGTTGTTCGTCGCCATTGCGTGCGCGGTGGGCTCGGTTGCGTTCAATGTCATGGGGCCGCGCGTGCTCGGTGAGGCGACTACGGAGCTGTTCCGCGGCATCGCCGCGAAGGTCGGCGGTACGGGCGGGGTCGATTTTGCGCTTATCGGCCGCATCTTGGCCACTGCTCTGTGCATCTACATCACCTCCTCCGCTCTCAGCTTGGTGCAGGGTTGGCTCATGACGGGCGTCACGCAGCGCGTTTGCTATCGCTTGCGCCGCCAGATCATCGAGAAAATCGATCGCATGCCCTTGGCCTATTTCGAGCGGGTCAGCACGGGTGATGTGATGAGCCGCGTGACGAATGACGTCGATACGCTCGGCCAGTCGCTCAACCAAAGTGTCACGCAGCTGATCACCTCGGTGGCGCAGCTGATCGGCGTGAGTGTTCAGATGCTCTCCATCTCCGTCGCCTTGGCGGGCGTCACGTTCCTGACCATACCGCTGTCGCTGCTCGGCGTTGTGCTGGTCGTCCGCACGTCGCAGCGCCATTTCCGCCGCCAGCAGGTGTTCCTCGGTTCGGCGAACGGCATTATCGAGGAGAGCTTCGCTGGCCAGACCCTTATCCAGGCTTACAACAGGGCCGAGCGAGCGCTCGGGGAGTTTGATGAGGTGAACGAAAAGCTGTACGAGTCGGGTTGGCGCGCACAGTTCCTCTCCGGCGTCATGCAGCCGATCATGGGCCTCGTCGGCAACCTCGGCTATGTCGCCGTGGTCATGATGAGCGCCTTCCTCATGATCTCCGGCCGCATCACGGTCGGCAATGCGCAGGCGTTCTTCCAGTACATCCGCAACTTCACGCAGCCCATCACACAGCTTTCCCAGGTATCCAATATGCTGCAGATGCTGGCCGCCGCCGCTGAGCGTATCTTTGAGTTCCTGGACGAGGACGAGGAAGATGACCCCGCGCCCCTTTCCGAGTCTCTTCGCGCCACGGGTTCTGTTGAGTTCGATCATGTAAGGTTCGGCTACATCCCGGAAAAGACCGTCATTCATGATTTCAACTGCTCGGTCGAGCCCGGGCAGACGGTTGCCATCGTCGGTCCCACGGGCGCCGGAAAGACGACGCTCATGAAGCTCCTCATGCGCTTTTACGATGTGAACGCCGGCTCGATTCGCGTGAACGGCGCCGATGTCCGTTCGCTGTCGCGCGAGGACCTGCGATCGAATTTCGCGATGGTCCTGCAGGACACGTGGCTGTTCAAGGGCAGCATCCGGGAGAACATTCGCTACGGCAACATCGAGGCCGATGACGCCATGGTCGAGGCGGCGGCCCGCACTGCGCTCGCAGACCATTTCATCCGCACCCTTCCCGGAGGGTATGACTTCGAGCTGAACGAGGACGCCTCCAATGTCAGCCAGGGGCAGCGCCAGTTGATCACCATCGCACGCGCCCTGCTTGCAGACCGCCCGATCCTCATTCTCGACGAGGCGACCTCCAACGTCGACACACGTACCGAGGAGCGCATTCAGCGCGCCATGGACATCCTCATGGCCGGCCGCACGAGCTTCGTCATCGCACACCGCCTTTCCACCATCCGCTCGGCGGACGTGATCTTGGTGCTGCGCGACGGCGATATCGTCGAATCCGGCTCGCATGAGGAGCTGCTCGCGAGGGGTGGTTTTTACGCCGAGCTGTATAACAGCCAGTTCGATGAGGGGGCGGATGAGTAGGCGTTCCTCGTGTGCGCCGTCTGTTTTGTCTGTGCCGGAGCGCGCGGAGTTGTAGAATACTCGGATGTATGCTCGATACGCCGACGCGCTCGCGCGGAAGGAGAACCTCATGACTGAACCGATCGCCGGGACCCTGAGCGTCTCGAACGAGGTCATCGCCGATATCGCCGGCTACGCCGCCATGTCTTGCTATGGCGTCGTCGGCATGGCCGAGCAGATGCAGGGTGCTGAGAGCGTCCGCCTGCTTCCCGGGCAGCGCCTGCGCAAGGGCGTGCTTGTCACCACCACCGAGTCCGGCCTGACTGTCGACCTGCACGTCGTGCTCGAGGCGGGCGTCAACATGCGCTCCGTGTCCGACAACCTCTCCAGCTCCGTGGCATTCACGCTTTCCGAGATCGCCCAGATCGATCCTGCGAGCCTCAAGATCGCCATCCACATCGACGGGATGAAGTCCCGCTTCTAGGCGCCCCGCGCCCTCCTGCATTCACGAGACGAAAGTGCCAGAACAGATGATTGCAAAGACCATTCGAACCTGTTTCCCCATCGCCGTCGCGGCCGTTGCCGACAAGGCTGAGGAGATCAACAAGCTCAACGTGTTCCCGGTTCCCGATGGAGACACCGGCACCAATATGTCCCTCACGCTCCAGTCCGTCGTGAAGGAGCTCGCCGCACTTTCGGTCGACGCGGACATGGACGGTATTGCCGCCGCCATCACCCACGGTTCCCTTATGGGCGCCCGCGGAAACTCCGGTGTCATTACCTCGCAGATTCTGCGCGGTGTAGCCGAGGGCCTGCGTGAGGCCGGGGAGCCCATCTCCTCCGCCGATATCGCCTCTGCGTTCCGTCGAGCCGTCAAGGTCGCCTTCCAGGCGGTCCGCAAGCCCATCGAGGGCACCATCCTGACCGTCCTGCGCGACGTGTCCACCAAGGCCGACGAGTGTGAGAAGCGCCGCATGAGCGTTGAGGAGACGCTGGACGCCCTTGTGGTCGAGGCATATCAGTCCGTCGCCCGCACGCCCGACCTGCTGCCCGTCCTCAAGGAGAACGGCGTCGTCGATTCGGGCGCTTTCGGCTTCGCCATCTTCCTCGAGAATTTCGTGGCTGCCGCTCTCGGCCGTACCTCCAAGGTCGAGAACTTCTCCGCCACCTTCGAGGCCGACACCAACTCCGCCAAGGCCGGCGCGCTCGACCGCGTGAAGATCGAGGCGAACGACGACTGGGAGGGCTCCGAGTTCCGTTACTGCAACGAGTTCCTCTTCAAGGCTGAGAAGCCCTTCGACGAGGACGAGGCCCTGAAGTTCCTCGGCTCTATGGGCGATTGCGAGCTGCTCGTTGGCGCGTATCCCGACTACAAGGTTCACGTTCACTCCAACACTCCCAACCTGGTGCTCGAGCACATGCTTCAGTTCGGTCAGGTCTACGAGGTGTTCATCCACAACATGGATCTCGAGGTCGCCGAGCGCACCGCCAAGATTCACGCCGATCAGGAGGCTTCCGCCGAGCCCGCCAAGCCCCTGGGCTTCGTGGCCGTCGCCGCCGGTTCCGGTGAGGCCGAGATTCTCGAGTCCCTTGGGGTCGACGTCGTCGTTTCCGGCGGTCAGACCATGAACCCCTCCACCGCCGACCTTCTCGAGGCCGTTTCTCGCGTGAACGCCGAGTCCGTTATCATCCTGCCCAACAACGGCAATATCCGCATGGCAGCCGAGGCCGCTGCGAGTGCGTGTGAGGACAAGCATGTTTACGTTGTGCCCACCAAGACCGTTCCGCAGGCGTTCTCTGCGCTCTTCGCCGTCATGCCCGACATGCCCGTCGAGGATCTCGTCGAGGCGATGACCGAGGCCAAGGCCTCCGTCCGCGACGGCGAGGTCACCCGCGCCGTCCGTGATTCCCAGGCCTCCGATGGCACCCCTATCCATGACGGTGACGTTATGGGCATCATCTGCGACTCGATTGATATCGTGGGCTCCGACGTGCATCAGGTCACGCTCGATTGCATCAATCGCATGATGGATGAGGAGGAGGGCGATGCTCTCACCATTCTCGCCGGCCAGGACATGTCCGACGAGGATTTCGAGAAGCTCATCGAGGCCATTGAGGAGGCCCAGCCCGATCTGGAGATCGACGCCCATCGTGGCGAGCAGCCCCTGTATCCCGTCATCTTCTCCATCGAATAGGTTTTCGATCGCATGGCCGCAGACCTGAGTGTCCCGCGCGCTTCTGCCCGCCTGTCGCGGGCCTGCGCGCTGTATGAGGATGTAGCGCGGCTCAAATATGTGTCAGGCACACGTGAGGAGGCCCTCCGCCGGCTCGGTATCGAGCGGGTGGGGGACCTCCTTTCCCATATCCCGTTTCGCTATCTCGATTTCACGCGGGCGTATACGATTGAGAGCGCTCCGTTGGGAGAGGTCTGCACCATCGTCGGTACGGTCGATAAGGTTTCAAACCGTCCGACTTCTAAGCCCGGCATGACACTCACCGAGGTGTTTCTCGTCGACGAATCGGGTGTGCTGAAAGTTGCCTTTTTCAAGCAGCCCTGGTTGGCTCGTGAGTTTGCCCGCGGCGACCGCCTTGCGTTGATTGGCAAGATGGAGTTTGCCTATGGGTTCAAGCAAATGGCATCACCTCACTTCGAGAAGCTCGATGGTGGGGGAGCGCGTGCGGGTATCCAGCCGGTTCACCGGGTGACAGACGGCATATCCCAGGCTTGGATGCGTCGCATAGCGTCGGTTGCTCTGGAACAGGTCGGTGTGTTCTGTGATCCCGTGCCCGCCCCACTGCGCGCCCGCAGGCAGCTTATGAGCCTTTCGCGGGCCCTGCGTACCATCCACTTCCCGCGACTTATGAACGAGGTGCAACTCGCTCGTCGTCGCTTGGCATATGACGAGCTCATGTACCTGCAGCTCGCGCTGCGCCTTCGAAACGACGGCGACCTTCTCGACGTCGCGCCGTTTGCGCACAGAGTGGGCGCTCGCGTGCGTGCCATGCGCGAGGCGCTGCCTTTTGCGCTCTCGGATGAGCAGGAGGCCGCGGTCTCCGATATTCTCGGCGATATGTGCGATGCCGGGCATGTGATGAACCGACTGCTCCTCGGCGATGTTGGCACGGGCAAGACCGCCGTGGCCTGCGTCGCGCTCGCCTGCGCGGCGGATTCGGGTAATCAGGCGTGCGTTATGGCGCCCACCGGCGTCCTTGCGCGTCAATATGCCGTCAAGAGCGGCCCGCTCCTCGATGCCGCAGGGATATCGTGGGCACTGCTCACCGGCTCGACGGCCGCCTCGGAGCGCTCGTCCATACTCGAGCGCGTCGCATCCGGTGCGCTCGACGTGGTGTTCGGCACCCATGCCGTCCTCAACGACGACTTGCGCTTCAGGCGCCTATCGCTCGTGGTCATTGACGAGCAACATCGCTTTGGAGTGGGTCAACGCAATGTCCTGCGAGGTAAGGGGCCTGGTGCTGACCTACTTGTCATGACGGCCACGCCGATTCCGCGTACGCTGGCGTTGTCGGTCTACGGTGACCTTGATACGAGCATCATTCGCCATCGCCCCGTGCCGGGTGCGGGCGTTTCGACGGTCGCACTCGAGAGCGGCAGTCGCGACATCGCGTATGGGGCAGTTCGAGATGCCCTGGCCCAGGGCCGGCAGGCCTACATCATCTGCCCGATGGTCTCCCCGCAAGATGCGCCCGAGCAGCTCGACGACGTTCCCGGGCTCGACATCGACGAGAGCGGCCGCGCACGACAGGCCGTAACCCTGCACGATGTCGAGACGGAGGCGATCGATATTCGCCGCCTCATACCCGGTGCACGCGTCGAGGTGCTGCATGGCAAGATGGCGCCAAAGGTGAAGGACGATGTCATCGACAGATTTGGAAAAGGCGAGATCGATATTCTCGTCTCGACGACCGTCGTCGAGGTCGGCGTCGACGTGCCCAACGCCACCGTCATGCTCATCGAGAACGGCGAGCGGTTTGGTTTGGCCACCTTGCATCAGCTGCGCGGTCGCGTGGGACGAGGGTCGAATCCAGGCACCTGCTATGTCTTGACCGAGGTTAGACCCAAACGCGGATCTAAGTCGCCCGCGTGGGAGCGCCTCCAGGCGCTGGCAAAGACCGATGACGGGTTCGAGCTCGCCGAGATGGACCTCAGACTCAGGCATGAGGGCGAGATCCTCGGCCTGCGCCAGCACGGCGGCGTCGCGCTGCGCTTCGTCGACCTCGATGCCGACGCCGACCTTATCGAAGCCGCCCATGAGGACGCTGAGGAATTGTTGCGATACTCCCGCGATTTGACTGCTTGCGCTACCATGCCCATGCGCCATGAAGTCATTGCGCGCTATGGAGATGTTTTCAAGGAGGTAAGCGGCGGATGAGGATCGTTGGAGGGGAGTGGCGCGGTCGTCCCATCGATAGCCCCAAGGGGCGCGATGTGAGCCGCCCTACGACCGATCGCGTGCGCGAGGCCATCGCCTCGATGCTCGAGAGTGCGCTGTCCGAAGGTATCGAGGGCTCCCGCGTGCTCGATGCGTTTGCCGGTTCGGGTGCGCTCGGCCTCGAGGTGCTTTCTCGCGGTGCGGAGCATACCGTCTTTTTCGATGTCGATCGGTCGGCTGCTGCTCTCGTGAAGCGCAACCTCGCCAAGCTCTCATGTGCTCCCGCCCGCTTTCAGGTACTTTGCGGCGACGTGATTGCATCTGCCCGCCGCGGACGCGTCCCAGGCGGGCCGTTCGATGCGGTTCTCATCGACCCGCCATATGCACTCGGTTCGCAGCCGGCCATCGATCTCATCGGGGCCTTGCGCGAACATGGCCTTCTCGCCGATGGGGCAGTCGTGATGTTCGAGCGCATTTCCTCGACCCCCGCCTTGTCGATTGACGGGTTCGAGACGGTCAAGGAGAAGCGCTACGGCCAGACATGCATCGACCTGCTGCGTATGGAATAGGAAAAGGTATGACCAAGAAGATTTCGCACGTGCTGGTGCCCGGCACCTTCGACCCGATCACCTTCGGCCATATGGACGTGGTTCGCAGGGCCCTGCGCATCTGCCCGCGGGTGACGGTCGCCGTGGCCGAGAGCCTGGGGAAGAACGGCGTGGGCACAACGTTCACCCTCGATGAGCGCGTCGAGCTCGCGCGCCGCGCCCTGGACGGCATGGACGGCGTCGACGTGATGCCGTTTACGGGGCTGTTGGTCGATTTTGCACGGGAGGTGCAAGCCGACGCGGTGGTCAAGGGCCTGCGCGCTATGACCGACTTCGAGTACGAGCTGCAGCAGGCCGATCTCAACTATCGACTGGATGCCGGCCTCGAATCGATTTTCGTCATGAGTTCGCCTGAGTACGGGTATCTGTCCAGCTCGGTGGTCCGTCAGATCGCCTCGTTCGGGGGAGAGGTGGACACGTTCGTCCCAGCCTGCGTGGCAGCGGCCCTCAAAGAGCGATTTTGTGGTCTACCAGCCGCAATCTGAAATATAGACAGATGTGGTACCATGAATCGTTAGAGTAATCAGCAGAAAGGAGACCCTCATGCCGGTCGATAACCTCCCGGGTGAGCGCATCGAGAGCTTGGTCGATGAGCTCGAGGGCATTATCGAGGAGGCACGCCCACCGTTCGGCAAGGGCGCGCAGCAGAAGATCATCGAGACAGACGTGTTCTTCAACATCCTCGATGAGATTCGCATGAGCTATCCGGAGGAGTGGCAGAAGTCCCGCCGCATCATCAAAGAGCGCGAGGAACTGCTCGCAAGCGCCGCCGCCCAGGCGGACTCCATCATCGCCGATGCCCAGCAGCAGGCGCTCACCATCGCCTCTGAGCAGGAGATCGTGCGTCTCGCCCAGCAGCAGGCCGACGATATCCGCGATCGTGCCAACCAGTATGAGCGCGAGACCCGCTACGCTGCCGAGGACTATGCGGAGCAAGTCTTCACGCATCTGGAGGAGAACCTCAAGAGCTTGACGGGCACCGTTTCCCGTTGCCGTCAGCAGCTCAACGACAGCGCCTCCCAGAACCAGGGTCAGGGCTGGTAGCCATGAGTTGCCTGGGTTCCGTGACGGTCGACCTGTCTGACAAGCTCGAAAACCCCGGTGAGTCGTTGCCGGTCTCCGGTCACATCGATGTCGATGCGTATATGGTGGGCGATAAGGAGCTCGCTCTGCCCCACGGCGCGAACTATGATGTCGTTTTGACCAATGCCGGCGATGGCATCCTCGTCACCGGTATCGTGCGTGCGAATGTGACGGGGGAGTGCGACCGCTGCCTCGAGACCGCCGCGTTCGAAGTCTCCGGTGAGATCGAGGAGTACTACCTCTTCGAGGAGCCCGAGGATCCGGAGGAGTACGAGGACGGGTTCGAGCTCGTGAGCCCCGACCGCGTGATCGATCTCGGCGAGGCTATCTCGGATGCCGTTGTGATGGACACGCCGTTCGTCGTTCTGTGTCGCCCCGATTGCGAGGGTCTGTGCCCGACGTGCGGTGCGAACCTCAATGACGGCGAGTGCGGGTGCGCGAAGCAGTCCGAGCAGGCCTGGGTCGATTCCGAAGAGAATCCCTTCGCGGCCCTCAAGGCCCTGAAGTTCGACGACTCGAGCGATGAGTAACCGTAATTTCTAGGGATTGTTTTTAATATTTTGTGTGTAACGGTGATTTCTGCTACTATCAATGCTTGCGCGTAATCGCCGCCAGTTATGAGTTGTAAGGAAGGTCAACATGCCAGTACCTAAGCAAAAAAAGGGTCGCGCTAAGACGCACTCTCGTCGTTCGACGAACATGAAGATCAACGCTGCTTCCCAGTCCACCTGCCCTCGTTGCGGTGCCGTGAAGCTCCCGCACCACGTGTGCGGCAACTGCGGTTTCTACAAGGACCGCGAGGTCATCGTCGTCGAGTAAACTCGACTGGCGGTTACGTTGAGTTTCATAATGGCCGGCTCGTTGAGTCGGCCATTTCTGTTTAGAGAGGCTACGTATGAGCGATGTTCGCATCTGCGTCGACGCCATGGGCGGAGATGAGCCGGCAGAGGTGGTTCTCGCGGGTATCGAGGCGGCCCTTGAGGCTGATCGGTCCTTGACGGTGCTCGTCGCGGGTCCCGAGGACGTCGTAGTTCCGTTCTGCGAATCCCATGAACGCGCCGAGTCCCTCGTCGCGCCCGATGTGATCACCATGGAGGACGATCCGATCAACGCGGTGATGACCAAGCGCAAGTCTTCTATCGTGCTGGGGTGCCGTGCGGTCAAGAAGGGTGCGGCCGACGGCTTCTTCTCCGCCGGGTCCACCGGCGCCGTCACCGCGGCGGGCACCGCCTACGTCACTCCGTTCAAGGCCGAGCGCGACGGCAAGAAGACCGCTATTCGCCCCTGCCTCACAAACGCCCTGCCAAACCGTCGCGGCGGCTTGACCGTCATGTGCGACATGGGCGCCAACCCGGATGTGGAGCCGTGGGATATGGTTCGGTTCGCCCAGATGGGCGCTGCCTATGCGAGCTGTGTCCTCGGCGTCGATGAGCCGAGCGTCGGTTTGCTGTCCAACGGTACGGAGGAGCACAAGGGCAGCGCCTTCACGCAGTCCTGTTATCCGCTCATGGCGGAGCACGTTCCCGGTTTTGCCGGTAACTGCGAGGGCGGGGATATCACCAGCGGGTCGGTCGATGTTGTTGTATGCAATGGTTTCGACGGCAATATCGCCCTCAAGTCCATTGAGGGTGCGGCCAAGTTCATGATGGACGAGCTCAAGGCCGGCATGACCGCGAATCTCAAGGGCAAGGTCGTGGCCCTGCTCATGAGGGGCATGCTGCGCGCTCTCAAGCACAAGCTCTCCGGCGATGCCAAGGGCGGGGCGATCCTGCTCGGTTTGCGCGGCGTGGTCATGATCGGCCATGGCGCAACGAGTGCCGAGGCGGTAAAGAACGGCACGCTCGCCTGCGCGGAGGCGGTGCGCGGCGGGCTCGTCGAACGCGTCCGGGAGTCCATGGGGCTCGAGGCGTAGCGTCCTTACACCCAACGTACCTTCCCCGGCTCTTCGCTTGTTGAGGGCCGGGGTTTTTCATACCCTGCGCCTGTGGAGCGCATGCTCCGTTGAAATGCGAACCTTGCGACGCTTTCCGTGTACGCGGGTCGAGGGCGTTGCTTGGGGTAGAATGAGCACCATATGTGCAAGGTCGGCATTCTCGCCGGCCAATCGGAAGGGAGCTATTCATGGCACTCGATCGTAATGATATTTTCGCCAAGGTGTGCGATATCGCGTCCGATGTCCTCGGCGTTGAGGCGGACGAGCTGTCCGAGGCGACCACCTTCGATGACCTCGATGCGAATTCCCTCGATCGCCTGCAGCTCGTCACCGCTATGGAGGATGAGTTCGACATCGAGATCGACGACGACAAGCTGATGTCCATCAACTCCGTGGCCGAGGCCATCGACGCCATCGCTCAGACCCTGGGGGAGTAGGTTTTGTCCATCGCGGATAAGCTCGCGCTCGCGCAGGAGATCTGCGGTCACGAGTTCACTGACGTACAACTGCTTCGCAGCGCCATCACGCACCCCTCGGCTGTTGAGGGGGAGCCCGTCTCGGCCTCTTACGAGCGCCTTGAGTTCTTGGGCGACTCGATTCTCGGTTCGATCGTCGCGCTCTCGCTCTTCAAGACCTACGGGGCGTTCGACGAGGGCAAGCTCACCCGTCTCAAGGTATCGCTCGTCTCGGGCGCCACGCTTTCCGAAGTCGGACTCGAGCTGGGGATCGACAAGATCATCATCCTGGGCGCCTCCGAGCAGGGGACTGGTGCTCGCGGCATGCACTCCGCTCTCGAGAACGTCTACGAGGCCTTGATCGGCGCCCTGTATCTGGACGGCGGTTGGGATGTCGCCGAGGCCTTCATCACGCGCACGCTCAAGCCCCATCTGGCCGATGAGCGCGCCGAGCACCCGTCCAATCCCAAGAGCTATCTGCAGGAGTGCGTTCAGTCCGACCGCATGGACCCTCCTGCCTACAAGGTGATCGGCGAGGATGGACCGGCACATCAGCCGACCTTCACCGCCGTCGCGCTCGTGGACGGCATCCGTCGCGGGCGCGGCACCGGTTCCTCCAAAAAGGAGGCCGAGGCGGCCGCCGCTCTTGATGCCCTCGAGCGCATGGGCTACACCACCAACGGTGTCATCTTGAAAAAGAAACTCGGGTAGCAGGGGGTCGCGTGTATCTGAAGTCGCTGACCCTCAAGGGGTTCAAATCCTTCGCGGACCGCGCTCACATGACGTTCGAGCCGGGTCTGACGGTCATCGTCGGCCCTAACGGATCGGGTAAATCCAATGTTTCCGATGCCATCCTGTGGGTCTTGGGCGAGCAGAGCGCCAAGCAGCTGCGTGGTCAGGCCATGGAGGACGTCATCTTCTCCGGTTCTTCCGCGCGCAAGCCGGTTGGCGTCGCGGAGGTCACGCTCGTGCTCGACAATTCCGATCACATGTTGCCCGTCGATTTCGACGAGGTCGCGATCACGCGTCGCATGTACCGTTCGGGCGAAAGCGAATACCTCATCAACTCGAGCCCCTGCCGCCTGATGGACATTCAAGACATCCTGCATGATTCGGGCTTGGGCAAGGACACGCACTCCATCATCTCCCAGGGCAAGCTCGATGCGATCCTTCAGAGTCGCCCCGAGGAACGTCGCAGCCTCATCGAGGAGGCCGCTGGCATCTCCAAGCATAAGCGCCGCAAGGAGCGTGCGCTGCGCAAAATCAAGAGCATGGACGAGCACCTTACCCGTGCCCGTGACATCAATCGTGAGATTTCGCGTCAGCTCAAGCCCCTCGAGCGCCAGGTCGATCGTGCCCGCAAGTACAAGGACCTGTCCGCGCGCGCCAACGAGCTGACCCAGATCCTCGCCGTCGATGAGCTCCGTCAGTTGCAAGCCCAGTGGGTTGACCTCGAATCCGCCTCGCGTGAGAGCGCGGCGGCGCTCGAGCTTGCGCGCTACCGCCTCTCCGAAAAGGAGCGAGAGCTTGAGAAGCTCCAGGTCATGCTTGAGGAGAAGGGTCTGTTCGTAGGCGATCTGGGTGAGCAGCGCCGCCATATGCAAGACGTCGTTGGGCGCATCGGCTCCGATATGCGCCTGCTCGAGGAGAAGGGCCGCAACATGGTCGCGCGCCTTTCTGAGATGCGCGGCACCCTCTCGGCCTCGGAGCATCAGCGCAAGCGCACGCTTGAGGAACTGTTCGATATCAATCGCCAGCTCGATGAGGAGCGTGCCGCGGCAGAGGTCGCCGGGGTCGACGTCTCCTCCCTCGAGCCCGCCGCCGACGAGTTGCATGCTCGACGCGTCGAGCTCGATGAGCTCATCTCCACGCTCACGCGTTCCGTGCGCGACGCCCAGCGCAATGCCGACAAAGCCGCGCTCGAACTCGTGAAGGTCCGGGAGACCCTTTCCAACGCCGAGATCGAGGACGGCATGTATGCCAAGCGTCTCGAACAAGTTGACGACGAGGTCGATGAGCTACGAGCCTCTCTCGAGCATCGCCGCGATCGCTCCGTCGAGCTCGAGGCGGAGTTGGAAGATGCCCGCAAGGACCGCCAGGAAGCCAAAGACGCGCTCGATGTCGCGATCTCGGCACTCGCCCAACTCCGCGAACAGGAGGGAAATGCCCGCACCAAACTGGCGGACGTCCGCTCCGAGCTTTCCGGCCTGCGCAAACTCGACGCAAGCCTCGCCGATTCTTCGCCGCTCGCCGCGCGTGTGGTGAGCAATCGGCCACAGGCAATCGCTGCCCGATTGGGCGACCTCATCGAGGCTCCGCTCGAGCTCGAGGACCTTGTCGAGCAGCTCTTGGCCGAGGACATCGATGCCCTGGTGTGCATGGACTCCGCCGCGCTCGCGTCCGCCGCGCAGTTCGCGCTTTCCATGGACGACGCCTCCGGGGAAACGTTGATGGTCTCTCGCGACATCGCCCCCGCCGCCGGCCTGCCTGAGGCCGCGGGCCGTCGCTTGGTTGAGCTCTTGCAGGTGCGTGACGGGTACGCTTCCGTTGTCTGCGCCTTGCTTGGCGGCATCTACCTGGTGGATTCCCTCGAAGAAGCTCTCCAGGCGCCGGTTTGCCCGGGTGTTTTGTATGTCACGTCCGACGGTGCTCGCGTCCGCGATGGCGGCGTTGTGCGCGTCGGCCGTTCTTCCGGCGCGGCTTCCGGCGCTCTCGAGCGTAAGCGCCGCATTCGCGAACTCGAAGGGCTCGAGCCCGATTTGTGTGCCGTGTTCGACGCCGCCGAGCGCCGTGTGGCCGAGGCAAACGACGCCATCGAGGATGCGCGAAGCCGTGATGGTGAGATTGCGGGGGAGATCTCGCGCCTTGAGGGCGAGCGCACGTCCCTGCTTTCCGAAATCGGCCGTATGGAGCACTCTCTCTCCACGAAGCTCGCGGAGCGCGCCAATTTGGCTCGGCGCCGCGAGGACGCCGCTACGGCAGTTCGGGCCGCCCAGCCGCGTGTGGACGAACTTGAGATCCAGCGCGATGAGGCCCGCGGTGTCGTCGATGAGGCGACCCGTCGCCAGGCCGACGCCCAGGACGACCTCGAGCGTGTCCGCCGCGATGATTCCGAGGCGGGTTCAAAGCTCGCCGACGCCAAGGTTCGGCTCGCTCGCGCGAACGAGCGCGTGCGCAGTCTTTCCGCCCGCGTTCCCGAGCTCGAGAAGCGCCTTGACGGCATCGATCGCCGTATTCGCGGCACCGAGCAGTCCGCCCGCTCCCTCGAGGTTCTTCGTCTGCGCGTGGACCCGCTGCATGATCGCTATCAGGCTCTGTCCGAGCGCGCGCTTGATTGGGCCGCTCGCTTGAGGGACCGCGCTTCGCTCGAGGAGGCCGATTCGGCTTCGCTCAAGCGCACGATCGAGGATGCAAAGGCCGAGGTCGCGCGTGCTAAAGTCGAAGTGGATATGGCCTCTTCGTCGGTCAATGAGCACAAGATCACCCGCGGCAAGCTTGAGGTTCAGGTGGATGCCGCCGTCAAGGCGATCACCGCCGACGGTTCGACCGTTCTCGAGGATGCCCTCAGGCTCCCCGCGCCGACCGACCGCGCCGCCGCAGAGCGTGAGCTCAACAGCCTCGTCCGCCAGATCAACAACCTGGGCCCCGTGAACCAGGTTGCCATGGAGGAGTACGAGACGCTCAAGAACCGCGCGGACTATATCGCAGGGCAGCTGGCCGACCTCGAGAACGCGCGTAAGGCGCTCACCAAGATCACTGCCGCCATCGACCGCAAGATGCGCGCAAGCTTCCTCACCACCTTTGAGAAGGTCGACGAGAACTTCCGTGAGGTGTTCCAGATGCTGTTCCCGGGCGGTCAGGCCCATCTCGAGATGACCGACCCCGAGCATCCGGCGGACACCGGCATCGAGGTCGTGGCCCAGCCGCGTGGCAAGCGCATCACCAAGATGATGCTCATGAGCGGCGGCGAGAAGAGCCTCACGGCGCTCGCGTTGCTGTTCGCGGTGTATCGCACGCGCACGGTGCCCTTCTACGTGCTCGACGAGGTCGAGGCCGCGTTGGACGATTCGAACCTGTCCAAGCTCATCGGCGCCATCGATTACCTGCGTCAGTCGACGCAGCTTCTCGTTATCTCCCATCAGCGCCGCACCATGGAGGATGCGGACGTTTTGTACGGCGTATCTATGCAGGCCGACGGAGTCAGCCGCGTGGTCAGCCAGAAACTCGATCGTGAAACCGGAAAGGTCGTGAATGCCTAATGGGTCTGTTCGATTCCCTCAAGCGCGGACTGGAGCGCAGCCGCGAGGCCCTGAACGAGGTCTTCTACTTCGGTGGTGAGGTGGATGAGAGCTTCTGGGAGGACCTGGAGGACACTCTTGTCATGGGAGACATGGGTGGCGAGATCGCCATGCGCGTCACCGACGACCTGCGTGAGACCGCGGCCCGTAAGAACCTCAAGACCGCCGATCAGCTGCGTGGCGCCCTTGCCGAGCGCCTGTGCGAGTTCTTCGTCGAGCCCGAGTCCGACATCTTCGACGATACGCCGAGCTGCGTGCTGTTCGTGGGTATCAACGGCGCCGGCAAGACCACCACGGTCGGCAAGATCGCGAGCGCTGAGGCGGGCGCCGGCAAGAACGTCGTGATCGGCAGTGCCGACACGTTCCGCGCCGCGGCCATCGAGCAACTCGATGTGTGGGGTGAGCGCGCAGGTGTGCCCGTCATCAAGCGCGATCGCGGGTCCGATCCCGCGAGCGTTTGCTACGACGTGCTCGACCAGGCCGATAAGCTGGGTAGCGACCTCGTTCTCATTGACACGGCGGGTCGTTTGCATTCGAGCCCCGAGCTCATGCGCGAGCTCGCCAAGGTCGTGAAGGTCACCCGCAAGCGCGCCGAGTCGTGCGACGCGGGCCCCATGCCCGTGCACGTCGTGCTCGTCATCGATTCCGCCACCGGTCAAAACGGCCTGGCCCAGGCCCAGGAGTTCAACGAGGCCCTCGGTTTGGACGGTATCATCATGACCAAGCTCGACGGCACGGCCAAGGGCGGTATCGCGTTGGCGGTGGCCGAGCAGCTCAAATTGCCGATTTACCGTATCGGTGTCGGTGAGCAGGTCGAGGACCTGCAGCGTTTCGATGCCTCGTCCTTCTGTCGCGCGCTCGTCGGTCTGAATTAGCTCGCATCGTCATACACCTCGGCCCGAAGGCAGGTTTCACGTCGAGGTTTCATCAGTCCTGTTCCGATCTCAGTTTCGCGCCTGCCCCGATTTGAGACGCATTTGATTGTTGGGAGAATCCATGGCAGCTTTCGGCTCGCTTTCCGATCGCCTGAACGATACCTTCGACCGCCTGCGCGGCAAAGGCAAGCTCACCGAGGCGGACATCAACGCCGCTATGCGCGAGATTCGCATGGCCCTGCTCGAGGCGGACGTCAACTATCGTGTCGTGAAGGACTTCGTCACGCGCACCAAGGAGCGCTGCCTCGCCTCCGAGGTCATGGAGTCCCTCACTCCGGCGCAGAACGTCGTCAAGATCGTCCTCGACGAGCTCACCGAGCTGCTCGGCGGAACCGAGAGCAAGCTTGTCCTCTCAAGCCGCATTCCCAATGTGATCATGCTCGTGGGCCTGCAGGGCTCCGGTAAGACCACCGCAGCCGTCAAGCTCGCCTATATGCTCAAGAAACAGGGCAAAAGCCCGCTTCTCGCCGCGTGCGACGTCTATCGTCCCGCCGCTGCCGATCAGCTCGCCACCCTCGGCGGCGAGATCGGCGTGCCGGTGTTCCGCGGCGATGGCGCGCATCCGGTCGATATCGCCCGCGCATCCATCCGCGAGGCAGTCGACAACATGCGCGACGTGGTCATCGTCGACACCGCCGGTCGTTTGCAGATCGATGAGCAGATGATGCAGGAGGCCGTCGACATCAAGAAGGCGGTCAAGCCCGATCAGGTCCTCATGGTCGTCGACGCGATGACCGGTCAGGATATCGTCAACGTGGTGTCCACCTTCGCCGAGCGCACCGACTTCGACGGTGTGATCATCTCTAAGCTCGACGGCGACGCCCGCGGTGGCGGCGCGCTGTCCGTCCGCGAGGTCACGGGTAAGCCCATCAAGTTCGTCTCCATGGGTGAGAAGCCCGATTCCCTTGAGGTCTTCAATCCCGAGCGCATGGCCAAACGCATCCTCGGTATGGGCGATGTCATCGGCATCATCGAGAAGGCTCAGGAGGCCGCGACCGCCGAGCAGCTCGCCTCTGCCGAGCGCATGCTGCGCGATGGCTTCACGATGGACGACATGCTCGAGCAGATGAAGGCCGTCAAGAAGATGGGCGGCATGAAGGGCATCCTCGGCATGCTCCCTGGTGGCCAGCGCGCTCTCAACCAGATGGGCGGCAACCTCGATGAGAAGATCTTCGATCGCAACGAGGCCATTATCCTGTCCATGACGGCCGAGGAGCGCCGCCGCCCCTCCATCATCAACGGTCAGCGCCGCGCCCGTATCGCTCGCGGCTGCGGTCTCACGCCGACCGACGTGAACGCCCTGATGAAGCAGTGGGGCGAGATGAACAAGATGATGGGCAAGATGCGCGCCATGACCCAGCAGCAGATGTCCGGCAAAAAAGGCAAGAAGGGGAAGAAGGGCAAGAAGATGCGCATGCCCGGTATCCCCGGTATGGGTGGCGTGAATATGAACCAGCTCATGAATCAGATGGGCGGCATGGGCGGAGGCATGTCCGATATGGACAAGCTCATGCAGATGAACGACCAGTTCAAGCGGAAGTAGGATCTTGTGAGCAAGGCAGACAAGCTATTCGTGTCCATGTGCCGAGACATTCTCGATCACGGTACGACCACGGAGGGGGAGAAGGTCCGCCCGGTTTGGGAGGACGGCACCCCTGCCTACACCATCAAGAACTTCGGTGTCACCAACCGCTACGACCTGCGCGAGGAGTTCCCTGCGCTGACGCTGCGCCGCACCGCTCTCAAGTCCGCGATGGATGAGATCTTGTGGATCTACCAGAAGAAGTCCAACAACATCAACAACCTCAATTCCCATATCTGGGATCAGTGGGCCGATGAAACCGGTTCGATTGGCAAGGCGTACGGGTATCAGATCGCGCAGAAGTCGCACTACAAGGAGGGCGACTTCGACCAGATGGACCGTGTCCTGTACGATCTCACCCACACGCCGTACTCGCGCCGCATCATGACGAATATGTATACCTTCTCCGATCTTTCGGAGATGCATCTGTATCCGTGTGCCTACAGCGTCACGTACAACGTGACCTCCGAGCCCGGTTGCGACAAGCCTGTGCTCAATATGGTTCTCATGCAGCGCAGCCAGGACATTCTCGCCGCGAACAACTGGAACGTTTGCCAGTACGCCATCCTGCTCATGATGGTCGCGCGTCACTGCGACATGATTGCAGGCGAGCTTCTGCACGTGATCGTCGATGCGCACATCTACGACCGCCATGTCGACATCGTGCGCCAGCTCATCGAGCGTCCGCAGTATCCGGCGCCCAAGGTCTCGCTTAACCCCGAGGTCACGAATTTCTATGATTTCACGACGGAAGATTTGATCGTCGAGGACTATAACCATGGTCCTCAGGTCAAGAACATTCCGATTGCGGTCTAGGCGGGCATCATGACGTGTGAACTCAAGGCCATCGTCGCGGTGTGCGACGACTGGGGGATTGGGCGCGATGGGGACATGGTCGTGTCCAATCGTGCGGATATGAGGCACTTCGTCAATAAGACGAAGGGGCATCCGGTCATCATGGGCCGCAAGACGCTCGAGAGCTTTCCGGGCGGCCGTCCGCTCAAGGACCGCCGCAATATCGTGTTGACGCGCGACGAGGCGTTCTCCCGTGAGGGTGTCGAGGTCGTTCATTCGGTCGACGAGGCGCTTGCCGCGGTTGCGGATGAGGACGTAGCCTGGGTTATCGGCGGGGGAGCGGTGTATGGGCAGTTCCTGCCGTATTGTTCCGAGGCCGAGATCACCCATGATCATGTGACGCATGAGGTTGATACGCATTTCCCCGATCTCTCGCAGGATCCTGCCTGGTATGTCGCGGGGCGATCTGATGTCCAGACGGTCCAGCCCGGACAGGGTGATGAGGGGATCATGTTTGAGTTTGTCACGTATCGCCGTGGGGACTGCTGATGGCAGACGTGCAGATCATCCGTATCGAGACACTCGACGACCCGCGTCTCGAGGCGTACACCAAGCTCACCGAACGCCAGCTGCGTTCTGTGTTGGAGCCCGAGAAGGGGATCTTCATCGCGGAGAGCGGCAAAGTCATTGAGCGTGCTGTTGAGGCGGGGCTCGAGCCGGTGAGCTTTCTGTTGGGGGAGCGTTGGCTCGAGCAGCTGTCACCGTTGCTCGATAAGGTCGCCGATGCGCATCCTGAGCTTGAGATCCCTGTGTTTGTGGGGGCGATGGACCTGCTGGAGCAGCTCACGGGCTTCTCCGTCACGCGTGGAGCCCTTGCGGCGTTTCGCCGACCGCCGCTTGCCGATCCGGGTGCTTTTCTCGACGGACTCGTCGAGCGTGCCGACGGTCGCCCGGTGCGCGTGTGCGTGCTCGAGGGCATTGTCGATCATTCGAATGTCGGTGCGATCTTTCGCTCCGCCGCCGCGCTCAATGTCGACGGCATCCTGGTAAGCCCCACGTGCGTCGATCCGCTGTATCGTCGCTCCGCGCGTGTGTCCATGGGCACGGTGTTCCAGGTACCTTGGACGCGCATCGGCAGCGAGGCACGCGCGTGGCCGTATGACGGCTTCGAGGTCCTCAAGGGTGCGGGGTTCACGTGCTCCGCCATGGCTCTTTCCGATGATTCCGTCTCACTCGACGATCCGTCGCTTCTGGATATCGAGCGCCATGCCATCTTCATGGGCACCGAAGGTACGGGACTGCAAGCCAGGACTATAGCGGGGTGCGACAAGACCATCCGCATCCCCATGGCACATGGCGTGGACTCCCTCAATGTGGCTGCGGCAAGTGCCGTGGCGTTCTGGCAGCTCTGCCCCCATGTCGACAACGGCTATCACTACCGTCCGGGCATGTTTGCCTAGTCGACCTCTGCACCTTTCATTTTCGTGCTTTAACGCCGCGTTGTTTGGGGACTGCGACCTGCCGATAATTGGCGAAGGGTTGCGGTCCCCATGTTGTTGCCGTAGGCTCGTATGGCTGCAGTTGAACGGGGATGGGGGAGCATATGGTAAAACGTGCCGGGAATGGTTCGATCGACGTCACACAGGGTGTCATTTGGCGTCAGCTTCTTGCCCTATGTGTGCCCATTTTCTTCAGTTCCTTCTTCCAGCAGGCCTATGCCCTCATCAACACGTATATCGTCGGGCAGTTCGGTGGCAAGATCGCGCTTGGCGGCATTCAGTCCACGCTGTCCCTTTCTGAGCTCGCAATTGGTTTTTGCGTCGGCCTTGGTGCCGGTTGTGCTGTGATTACCGGTCAGTTTTTCGGCCAGCGTGACGACGACCGGCTCTCTCGTTCCGTCCACACCGCTATGACGCTCGCGCTCATCATCGGCGCTTGTATATCGGTGTTCGGAGTCATCTTCTTGCCGAGCATCCTCACGCTTATGGGGACGCCGGGCGAGCTCATGTGGGAGGCCGTGGCTTATTCTCGCTGCTATTTCGGCGCCATGGTGTTCTCTCTCGTCCTCAACATGGGCACCGCTCTTCTGCGCGCCGTGGGCGATACGCGTGCGCCCGCGCTCATCATTGCGAGCGGCTGCATTTTCAACGTGGTCTTCGACCTGATTTTCGTCGCCTGGTTCAAGATGGAGGCTCTGGGCTGCGGTATCGCGACGGCTCTCACTATTGCGATCAACGCCTCTATGGTGCTTTTGCGCCTCATGCGCGCCGATGGGCCGTGGCGCCTCGAGCTCTCCCGACTCCGTATCGACCCCATCATCTGCAGGAGTATGGTCGCCACCGGCCTGCCGTTGGGGATCCAAGCCTCACTTTATTCGATCTCGAACATCATCGTGCAGTCCACGGTGAATTCTTTCGGTGCGGACGCCGTGACCGGCTGGGGCCTTGCCGCCCGCCTGGACGGCATCGTGTGGATGGTCACCGAGGCGCTTGGCGTCGCCATGACCACGTTCTCCGCGCAGAACTTCGGCGCGCGGAATTACGAACGCATGCGCCGCGGTTACCATACCTCGCTCGTCATCACGGTGACCCTCATTGGCTCGATGGCGCTGTTCCTTATCACGTTCGTCGATCCGCTGGCCCGATTCTTCATTGATGATTCCACGGTGGTGGGCTATACCTCGACCATGATTCATTTCATCGCGCCGTTCTATCTGTTCTATTCGATTGTCGACAACACATCGGGCGCCATCCGCGGCTCCGGCGAGAGCCTGCGCCCCATGTTGCTGACGGTTGTGGGCACCGTGGTGTTTCGTGTCATCTGGCTGCTCGTCGTGGTGCCGATGCACCATATGCTTCAGACCATGCTGATGGTGTATCCGGTTACATGGATTCTCACGGCCTGCCTGTTCGTCGCCTATCATCACTTCGGTCATTGGCTCAACCATGCCGAGCGCCGTCGGGATAAGCTCGAGCTCTCCATCTAGCGCCTCGCTCATCCGTTTAGATTGCGCCCCGCGGGGTATCCTGAACCAGATACTGAACGTACGGACGGAGTCTTTCCATGGAAATGGACGATCACAAGCGTAGACGCAACATGATCCTCTACGTGCTCATCGCCTTCGCGGTATACCTCGTTCTCAGCAATGTGCTGTTCCCGAGCTTCCAAAACGGCGGTATGCAGGTCGAGGATGTCACATATTCCCAGCTGCTTGATGACCTTAAGGACAAAAAGGTCAAGGAGATCAGCTATACAACCGATGACGCGCAGGCCATGTACACACGCAAGGGCGAGAAGGACAAGGCCTATCGCACCACCACCATGCCTACCGACGTCGATTTGACGAACCGCATCGAGGAGGCAGGTGCCGAGCTCAAGGTCACCATCCCCAAGCAGGATTCCGGTATGTGGACCTACCTGATGGTGACCGTGTTCGCACCCATGCTCATCTTCTTCCTGCTCGGCTGGTGGCTCAACCGTCGCATGAAGAAGGCCATGGGAGACGACAACCCCTCCATGGATTTCTCCGGCGGCGGCTTCGGCGGCCTGGGCGGCGGCAACCTCGGTAAGTCCGGTGCGCGCATCGTCGCATCCAAGGATGTCGGTGTGACCTTCAAGGATGTTGCCGGCCAGGAGGAGGCAAAGGAATCTCTCAAGGAGGTCGTGGACTTCCTCGAGAACCCGCAGCGCTACGAGGAGATCGGTGCCAAGTTGCCGCGCGGTGCCCTGCTCGTGGGTCCTCCCGGCACGGGCAAGACCCTGCTCGCCAAGGCCGTTGCCGGCGAGGCCGGTGTACCGTTCTTCTCCATTTCGGGTTCCGAGTTCGTCGAGATGTTCGTTGGCCGCGGCGCCGCCAAGGTTCGCGACCTGTTCAAGCAGGCCAAGGAAAAGGCCCCCTGCATCGTCTTCATCGATGAGATCGATACCATCGGCAAGAAGCGTGACGGTGGTGGTTTCTCTGGAAACGACGAGCGCGAGCAGACGCTCAACCAGCTCCTCACCGAGATGGACGGCTTCGACAACCAGAAGGGCATCGTCGTCCTTGCGGCCACCAACCGCCCCGACTCGCTCGACGCCGCATTGCTGCGTCCTGGTCGCTTCGACCGCCGCGTGCCCGTTGAGCTGCCTGACTTGGCCGGTCGTAAGGCCATCCTCGAGCTTCATACCAAGGATGTGAAGACCGAGCCCGGCATCGACTTGACCACGATCGCCCGCGCCACACCCGGTGCCTCTGGTGCCGATCTGGCCAATATCATTAACGAGGGCGCCCTTCGCGCCGTCCGCCTCGGTCGCAAGCGTGCGACCCAGGAGGACTTCGAGGAGAGCGTCGAGGTGGTCATAGCCGGCCAGCAGCGCAAGTCCACCGTTTTGTCCGATCACGAGAAGCAGGTCGTCGCGTACCACGAGATCGGCCACGCCATCGTAGCGGCTCGTCAGAAGGGCTCGGCTCCGGTCACCAAGATCACCATCGTGCCCCGCACGTCGGGCGCCCTCGGCTATACCATGCAGGTGGAGGAAGATGAGCGCTTCCTCACCACCAAGCAAGAGGTTTTGGACAAGCTCGCCGTCTATTGCGGCGGCCGTGCTGCTGAGGAGCTCATCTTCGGCGAGATGACCACCGGTGCCGCGAACGATATCGAGCAGGCGACCAAGCTCGCGCGCAACATGATTACGCGGTTCGGTATGTCCGAGGAGTTTGGCATGATGGCGCTCGGCACCGTTCAGAACGCCTATCTCAACCAGGATACGTCGCTTACCTGCGCCCCCGGGACCGCAGAGCGCGTTGACGCGGCCGTCCTCAAGCTCATTACCGAGGCGCATGAGCGCGCCATGCAGATCCTGAAGGAAAACAAGTTCAAGCTGCATGAGCTCGCCCATTACCTCTACAAGAAGGAGACCATCACGGGCGATGAGTTCATGAGCCTTCTCACTCGCGAGAATCCGCTCATGCCCAAGAGCCCCCAGGAGTAACAGTGGCTATCGCTCGCGGCTGAAATCCGACCCCGCCCGCCCATGTGCGAGCGGGGTCTCTGCGTGCGAATGGCCTGAAAGGACAAGATGTTTGAGACGACTTCCGAGCTGAGATTCGCCGTCTTGATCGATGCCGACAACGTTAGCGAGAAGTACATCAAGGTAATCCTCGATGAGATTTCCAACGCGGGCGTTGCGACGTACAAGCGCATCTATGGCGATTGGACGAGTCCGCGATTGGCGAGCTGGAAGAGTTGCCTGCTCGACCATTCGATCATTCCCATGCAGCAGTACAGCTACACGTATGGCAAGAATGCCACCGACTCCGCGATGATCATCGACGCGATGGACATCCTGTATTCGGGAACGGTCGACGGATTCGCCATCGTCAGTTCCGATTCCGATTTCACGCGACTCGTCGCCCGTTTGCGCGAAAGCGGCATGATCGTTATCGGTATGGGCGAGCAAAAGACCCCCAAGCCGTTCATCTCTGCCTGTAACCAGTTCAAATACCTTGATCTGCTCTATGCCCAGCGACAGGACGAGGAATCTGAAGACGCGCAGGATGCCCGTGATGACACCGATATGGTGGCCTCGTCGGGAAAGACGCCCTCCCGTCGACGTCGCCGTCGACCTGGCGATGCCGGCGGCAATACGTCCGAGTCTTGCGATTGCGCCTGTGAGGATGTCGATGATGAGCTTGAGGGGGAAGTGACGTTCGGCGAGATGAGCCGAGCTGATAAGCGCCGCCATCTGCGTGCGATTCGCTGCGCCATCAACGCCGTCATCGATTCCTTCGGCGATGAAGACGGTTGGATCTCCCTGGGGCTGCTTGGCGATCAGCTCGGGAAGCGTCTCCCCGATTTCGACGTCCGCAACTACGGATATAAGCGCCTGCGCCCGTTTTTGAAGTCCTTGGGTGTCTACGAGTTTGATGAGCCGGTGGGCGAGCAGGGAAAGCGCCAGATCAACCTTCGCCAACGTGATGTGTGACAACCTGCCGGTCTTCGTTTCGTCCCGGTGGGGGCATCGTGGGGGCACGGGTGTTTTCAAGGGTTCTCGGTGCGGGGATTCCCGTGGAGGACTTGAGGTTTTCCTTGGGTTCGACCTGCATCTTGTGTATACTACCAAGCTGTTTGTTCAACCTATGTGCCGGCGTACGCGTGCGGCACCTCTAGAAGAGTAAGGAATCTGTCATGGATTACATCCGCGCAATCGAGCGTCAGCAGATCCGCGAGGACATGCCTCGCATCCTGGTCGGCGACAACGTCAAGGTGCACTACCGCATCAAGGAGGGTGACCGCGAGCGCGTCCAGGTCTTCCAGGGCGACGTCATCCGTCTCCAGGGTGCCGGTTCTCGCGAGACCTTCACGGTCCGCAAGGTCTCCTATGGCGTCGGCGTCGAGCGTACCTTCCCGGTTCACTCCCCGAAGATCGCCAAGCTCGAGGTCGTGCGTCACGGTAAGGTCCGTCGCGCCAAGCTCTACTACCTGCGCGACAAGGTGGGCAAGGCTGCCCGCATCCCCGAGAAGCGCTAAGTCGCTTTTCGCGGAGTACAGATCCGCAACAGGAAACGGGCCGCTCTTTGGGCGGCCCGTTTTCGTGTACATCGAAGGTGCGCCCAAGCGTTGAGAGGGAGAGCCGGTATGGCCAATATGACGAGTTCCGCGTCGGCAGCCCAGGTCGCCGCCGAGTTGAGCAGTGCGTCCATCGACCAGATCGAGGCTTTGGTCGATCGGTATTCCGAGGATCCGCGGGCGCAGGTTCAAAAGGCGTGCGAGCGCGCCTTGAAGCGGCTTTCAAAGGAACGTTCGGAGCGCGAGCGCGTCGATGGGATGTACGAAACCATGGCACAGCTTGGCGGCGAGGGGGTCGTCGTCGGTGTCGATGAGGTGGGGCGCGGGTCAGTTGCCGGCCCTCTGACCGTTTGCGCCGTGTGCCTTCCCTCCGAGCCGCGCATTTGGGGAATCAATGATTCCAAGCAGTTGACTCCCGCAAAGCGCGAGATACTCGCCGTTCGAATCGCGGAGGTTGCGACGGCTGTCGGCATCTGCCATATCGCCCCTGCCCGCATCGACGAGATCGGCATGGCTCGCGCCCTTCGTGAGGCGGTCGCCGGTGCCGTTGCCGACACGGGCCTGGAGCCCGACTGCGTGCTCATGGACGGCAATCCGTTGGGTGCCGTTCCCAATGAGCGCGATGTTGTGAAGGGTGACGCCAAGGTCGCCTGCATTGCCGCCGCCTCCATCGTCGCCAAGGTGACTCGTGACGAGCTCATGGTTGAGCTCGATGCGGAATATCCCGAATACCATCTTGCGCAATCGAAGGGCTATGCCTCGGCCGAACACATCCAGGCAATCAAGGATCACGGCCTTTCTCCCGTCCATCGCGTGAGTTTTTGCGGTAACTTCCTGGAGACCGCTCGTCTTTTTTAGCGTTTTCCAGCCCTTCTCTACTAAACCACCGCACGGTATCTCGCGTTTTCTCTTTTGGGCAGATTGGTTCCAAAGTGCTTTGGAATCGCGTTCGTATTGCCCTGAGGCCATTCAAAAGCTCGGGTCCATACTTCGACTCACCCGATGTGAGGAGGCGCTATGGGAACGAACAGGCAAAGGGATCTCGCGCGAGAACTGGTCGACCGCATGCTTTCGGGCGATGATATCGTGTTTGGACATCAGGCTGCCGATGGCATGTCGAACAAGCTCCTGGGGTCCCTGGGTGAAGAGCTCGCTGCGCGATATCTTGAGCAACGAGGCTATGACATCATCGATCGGAATTATCGTTGCCCTGAGGGGGAGGCCGATCTTGTCGCCTATGATCAGGATGACGACGGAGTCGTGTTGGTTGAGGTTAAGACGAGACGTTCACGTTCTGAGCGAGGCGGCGCGTATCCCGAAGAAGCGGTTACCCCTGAGAAGCAGCGTAGGTATCGTCGGATCGCCCTGTGCTACGCGGCGGATCATTATCCGGTTCCATCCATCCGATTTGATGTCATAGGGGTGACCCTCAGGCCCGCCAACATCGGTGAGATAAGGCATCTATGCGGCGCGTTTGATTGGTCGGGTCGCTGATGCCCGGGTCTCGCAGGGTGTACGCCGTCCACGCTGCATGCATTCGCGGCGTGGAGGCGTTTCCCGTAACAGTGGAAGTATCCGCATCGGGCACGATTCCCGGCCTGACTATCGTTGGCATGGCCGACGCGGCGGTACAGGAGGCGCGGGTTCGCATCCGCTGCGCCTTGCGTGCGAGCGATTTTGAGATTCCGCGATGTGCGTTAACGGTGAGCTTGGCGCCAGGAGACGTGAGGAAGACGGGTTCGGGATTTGACCTCCCCATCGCGGTGGCCATTCTGGCTTTAACAAATCAAATTCCAGTTGCCGGACTCGACGACTATCTATTTGCGGGAGAGCTCGGGCTCGATGGTTCGGTCAACGCCGTCAGTGGAGAAGTCGCATATCAGCTCCTCGCGCGGGACAACGCCCTTTCCTTCGCCGGCGGACAGGGCGGCACGCATGTTCCGGTTCAGGGCGTGGCCTGTGGCATCTTGTCTCATATCGGCCATTTGAGACTCGGTATCGATGCGGCGCTTGGTATGCCTGTTTCGACAGAGTCCCCTGCCGATCCTTTGGTTCCGCCACTAGATTACGGCGATGTGGTTGGGCAGGAGATCGCGAAGAGAGGGATTGCCGTTGCGGCCGCTGGCGGCCTCGGAATGCTCATGGTCGGGGCTCCCGGATCGGGTAAGACAATGCTCGCGAAGAGGATGACGACCATTCTGCCGCCCCTTGATGAGGGTGAGCGCCAGGAGGCGCTATGTATCCACTCGGTATTGGGAGAGCCGGTAGATTTCTTGCTCCGGGGTGAGAGACCTTTTAGGAGCCCGCACCACTCGGTTTCCGTAGCCGGTTTGGTTGGCGGTGGCAGGCCCGTGCATCCGGGTGAGATCAGCTTGGCGCATGGCGGCGTTCTGTATCTGGATGAGCTCGGCGAGTTTCCCTCGACCTCGCTTCAGATGTTGCGGCAGCCAATTGAGGAGGGAAGTATCCGAGTTGTACGCGTCGATGGCGCCTTCACGTTCCCCGCGCGGTTTCAGCTCATAGCCGCGAGCAATCCTTGTCCGTGTGGATACCTCGGCGATCGTGATATCGCTTGTCGTTGCTCGGATGCCGCAATCGAGCGATATCGGACGAAGCTCGGAGGTCCGCTCGCCGATCGAATCGACTTGATTGTGGACGTTGCACGACCGGATCCCGACCTGATTGTCCGGGGTGCGGAGGGGAAAACAAGCTCGGAATTGCTCGAAGACGTGATGCGAGGCCGAGAGTTCCGTTCGTGGAGGGTCGCCAGCCGAAGGGACGGCGATGGCCATGATGGGCTGACAAGTATCGATGCGGCTATCGCCTCGCAGGCTCTTAGCAACGAGGGAAAAACCGCCCTTCTAGAAATCGCGAGAAGAAAGCACCTGACTGGTCGCGGGATCGTGCGACTTTCAAGGGTTGCCCGAGCCATTGCCGACATGGCCGAGTCACAGACCATTGAGCCTGCCCATCTTATGGAGGCATCGCTGCTGCAAGGAAGGAGGGGAGATGGGGAAGCCTGCTGATGGTATCGAGCTTCATAGAGGTGATGAACGCTACCCAAAGACTGTCGAGGAGCTTGCAAATCCGCCACAGACCCTTTACGTGAGGGGTGATCCCAGCATTTTGGATGCACCGTCTCTGTCGATCATCGGCGCACGCAAATCAACTCCTTATGGTCGGGCCATCGCGGAGATGGCCGGGCGAATCGCAGCAGAGTCTGGGATCGTTGTGGTTTCGGGCGGGGCTCGAGGATGCGATCAGGCTGGAGGGATGGGCGCGCTGAATGCCGGCGGACGGCATGTCGTGGTTTTGGGTACGGGTGCAGACGTTGTGTATCCGTCGAGTGCCGGCCGATTGATCGATCGTTCATTGCTTCAGGGAGGATGTGTTCTGTCGCTCGAGCCGTGGGGTACGCAGCCCATGAAATGGGCGTTCCCTAAAAGGAACCAGGTGATAGCGGCTCTTTCCGGGGCGACGTTCGTTGCAGAGGCCGGCATGCCCTCGGGCACGTTCAGCACCGCCGAGGCGGCGAATGCGCTGGGTCGTGAGCTATTGGCCACCCCAGGTTCGATATTCTCCCCCGAGTCTCGGGGTGCGAATTACCTCATAGCCAACGGGGCGTGTTGCATTGCGGATGAGGAGGCCCTCGAGGTCGCCATTTCGAGAATATACGGGACTCTGCGGTTTTCTCGTCCCGATGCACGTGGGTTGGACGGTTTGGATACGAATGGTCGTCGCATGGTGGACATGCTGCTGGCCAATCCGATGCGCGTCGATGATCTTGCGTCCGCCCTTGGGGTCGATCCTCTTGCGTGCTTGCAGCTTATTGGAGACCTCGAGGTTCATGGCGTCGTTGAGCGATTGGTTGATGGAAGGTTGGCGCTGAGCGGCATTGCGCTTCACGCGCTTACGCGCTTGGGGCAGAATGGTTGAGATGCATTCGACGTAAGGGAGATGAATATGAGCTTTGAACGCGTGACGGTTATCGGCGGAGGTCTATCGGGCAGCGAGTGCGCCTGCCAGCTCGCCGATCGCGGCGTACCCGTTCGCCTGTATGAGATGCGGCCCGATCATTCTTCTCCTGCGCATCATACCGGCTCGCTTGCTGAGCTCGTTTGCTCTAATTCGTTCAAGTCGACTCGCGTGGACTCCGCCGCCGGGCTTCTCAAGGAGGAGCTCCGTAGGATGGGATCAGTTCTCATCGATTGCGCCGAGCGCGCTGCGGTCCCCGCTGGAGGGGCGCTCGCCGTCGATCGCGAGCGCTTCTCCGCCCTCGTTGAGGAAGAGGTGGCTCGCCGTTCCCTTATCGAGGTCATTCGCGAGGAGGTTGTGGATATCCCCGAGGGTCCCTGCGTCATCGCCGCGGGTCCGTTGTGCTCTCCCGCCCTTTCCGACAAGGTGCTCGAGCTCGTGGGCGGGGATGCCCTGTCATTCTTTGATGCCGCCGCTCCGATTGTCGATGCGACGACGATCGACAGGTCAATCGTGTTCACCCAGTCTCGCTATGACGAGCAAGGGGGCGGGGATTATCTCAATGCCCCCTTCACTAAGGATGAATACGACGCATTCATCGATGCGCTCGTTGGTGCCGAACGTGTTGTGTTGAAAGATTTCGAGCGCCGTGATTTGTTCCAGGCCTGTCAGCCGGCCGAGGAAGTTGCGCGAACCGGCCACGATGCCATCAGATTCGGCGCTATGAAGCCCGTGGGTTTGACGGATCCGCGTACGGGCAGGCGTCCTTGGGCCGCCGTTCAGCTGCGTTCTGAAAATGCGGAAGGCACCGCATACAATCTTGTCGGGTTCCAGACGAACCTCACGTTCGGCGAGCAAAAGCGGGTGTTCCGCATGATTCCCGGTCTGGAGAATGCCGAGTTCTTCCGTTACGGCGTCATGCACCGAAACACGTTCGTCGATGCACCGCGCGTGCTGGATGGGTCTTTTGCCGTTCCGGGAACTCGGGTTCGTCTTGCCGGTCAGATCACCGGCACTGAGGGTTATACCGAGGCGGTTGCGTCTGGCCTGTTCGCCGCGCTCAACACGTTTGCAGATTTGAGCTCCACCGACCGCGTGTCGCTTCCGCTCACGGGCGCCTTTGGTTCACTTGTCGCGTACGCGACCTCGAAGGATACGGTCGACTACCAGCCGATGCACGTCAACTTCGGTGTGGTTCCCCCGCTTGAGGACGGCAAACGCCGCAGCAAGCGTGATCGCTATGCCGCTTATTCGGCTCGCGCACTCGCTGATCTCGACGCTTACATCTCAACCCGACCGGATTTGTTCGGCGAGCGCGGGCGGGCTTAGGTGGCGCCCTCCAGTCTTCAAAGCGAGCTGCTTGCCCAGATTGATGATTTCATCGTTTTCATCTCGTGCGTTGAAGGGCTGTCTCCCGAGACGGTCAGGGCCTACGGCCAGCATTTGGAAGCGTACGCCGATTGGTGCGAATCACACGCGGTCGATGGACTCGATCCTTCATCTCGGGACTTGAGGTCTTATCTTGCCGAATTTCGTCGCGATGGTCGTGCTTCGACTACGGTTGCCGCGCACCTTTCCGCGCTCCGATCGTTCTTTCGCTGGTTGGAATATTCGGGACATCGGGCGGGAGCGGTCCCTCTTGCGACGGTTGCCCCCAAGCAGCGTAGGGAGCTTCCTCATGTGCTGACTGCGGAGGAGCTGGCGGCTCTGTTCGATGCCCCCGATCTTTCATGTCCTGTCGGCTTGAGGGATGCCGCCATGCTCGAGCTTTTTATCGCCACGGGCGCTCGCATCTCCGAGCTTTCCCGGATCGAGCTCGGCGATGTCTGCGTGGCTGAGAGACAAGTGCGCCTTCTGGGCAAAGGCTCCAAGGAGCGAATCGTCCCTCTCTACGCGAGGGCGATCGAGGTATACGAGAGGTATCTTGAAAACGGAAGGCCCATTCTGCTACGGCCGCCCGCGCTCGGCGGCGACGCGTGCCGTGCGGTGTTCGTCTCCGACCGGGGAAGGGCGATGAACAGCGATGCGCTGCGATATCGTTTTGACGTATTAATAAGAAGAGCCGGTATCTCATCTGACATAACGCCCCATGCGATGCGCCATACGTTTGCGACTGAATTGCTCGGCGGGGGAGCGGATCTTCGTAGCGTGCAGGAGCTCCTTGGGCATGCAAGTCTCTCTACGACCCAGATTTACACGCATTTGACACCGGATCGACTTAAATCTGCCGTCGCGCGGGCGCATCCTCGTGGATAGAGTTTGTGGGCCCTTGGCAATGGCGGTCGGACCTGCTACCATGCATCAGGTTGCGAATACGCAACGTTCCATCACACACGCACGGCTACACGCCGGCCGCGGTGCTCGGGCTAAGGTAGCACAGGCTCGAGTGGTCGGAGTGGTCGACACCGTGCGAAAGAAAAACCGGGAGGTAAACATGGCTACCAAGATTAACATCCGTACCCTGCTCGAGGCTGGCTGCCACTTCGGTCACCAGACCCGTCGTTGGAACCCCAAGATGAAGCCGTTCATCTTCGGTGAGCGCAACAACATCTACATCCTCGACCTCAAGCAGACCATCGTCGAGGCCGACAAGGCTTACACCTTCCTGAAGGAGACCGCTGCCAAGGGTGGCAAGGTCCTCTTCGTCGGCACCAAGAAGCAGGCTCAGGAGGCCGTGAAGGCCGCCGCCGAGCGTGCCAACATGCCTTACATCAACCAGCGCTGGCTCGGCGGTATGCTCACCAACTTCGTGACCATCCGCTCCCGCATCAACCGCCTCGAGGAGCTCGAGGGCATGGTCGCCGACGGTTCCATGGCCCTGCGCGGCAAGAAGGAGCAGGCTGTCCTGGGCAAGGAGCTCGCCAAGCTGCAGGCCAACCTCGGTGGCGCCCGTGAGCTCAAGAGCACCCCGGCTGCTCTCTTCGTCATCGACACCAAGCGCGAGGAGAACGCCATCAAGGAGGCTAAGCGCCTCGGCATCCCGGTGGTCGCCCTCATCGACACCAACTCCGATCCCGACGTCGTCGACTACGGCATTCCCTGCAACGACGACGCCATCTCCGCGATCCAGCTCATGAGCGAGCTGTTCGCCGACGCTTGCCTCGCCGGTTCCGGCAAGGAGCAGATCTCCGAGGCCGAGATGGCCGCTGAGGCTCCTGCCACCGAGGCCGCTGCCGAGTAGGCAACCGTACCCCGTTAGGTAACTTCCTTCGAAAGGAACGAACATGGCTCAGATCACCGCCGCTATGGTCAAGGAGCTCCGCGAGATGACCGACTCCCCGATGATGGAGTGCAAGAAGGCTCTCGTTCAGGCTGAGGGCGATATGGACGCCGCTGTCGACATCCTCCGCAAGAACGGCCTCGCCGCTGCCGCCAAGAAGGCTGGTCGCGATACCAACGAGGGCGCTGTCGCCGCTTACATCTCTGAGGATGGCACCAAGGGCGCTCTCGCCGAGATCGCTTGCGAGACCGACTTCGTCGCTTCCAACCCCAAGTTCACCGGCTTTGCCGCTGAGGTCGCCAAGGTCGTTTGCGACAACGAGCCCGCTGATGTCGAGGCTCTCATGGCCTGCGACATGAACGGTGAGACCGTCGAGGCTGCCCTCACCGAGATGATTCACGTCATCGGTGAGAACATGAAGGTCTCCCGCACCACCGTTCGCAAGCCCGCTGCCGGTGGCGTTGCCTCTTACATTCACATGGGTGGCAAGATCGGCGTCCTCGTCGAGTTCTCCTTCGAGAAGCCCGAGACTGCTACCGCCGAGGCCTTCAAGGCCTTCGCTCATGACGTGGCCATGCAGGTCGCCGCTACCGCTCCTATCGCCGCTGTCCGCGAGGACGTGGCTCAGGACGTCATCGACCACGAGGTCGAGATCTACAAGGCTCAGGCTGCCGAGTCCGGCAAGCCTGAGGCCATCCAGGAGAAGATGGCCATTGGCCGTCTCGAGAAGTTCTTCAAGGGCATCGTCCTGAACGAGCAGGAGTTCATCAAGGATTCCAGCCTCACCATCAAGGCCTATGCCGAGAAGGTCTCCAAGGAGCTCGGTGACACCGTCAAGGTCGTCGCCTTCGATCGTCTGGTTTGCGGCGAGTAATTTCGCAATGAGCTAGTTTATGCAGGTCGTGGGAGCACTCCCGCGGCCTGCTTTTTCATGTGCCGCCAAGCGAAGGCGACGCGTGTTCTTCATCCCTGCTAGAATGGGAACAATTCCGTACTAAGGAGGCATCCTTGTCCGATTACCAGTACAAACGCGTTCTTCTCAAGATTTCCGGCGAGGCGCTGATGGGCAGCGCCGATTACGGCATCGATCCCGCTATCGTCGAGCGCATGGCCGCCCAGGTTAAGCAGCTGCATGACGAGGGCATTGAGGTCGCCGTCGTCGTCGGCGGCGGCAACATCTTCCGTGGTGTCGCAGGCTCTGCCAAGGGTATGGAGCGCGCCCAGGCCGACTACATGGGCATGCTCGCCACGGTCATGAACGCTCTCGCCCTGCAGGACGCCATCGAGCGCATCGACTGCCCCTGCCGTGTCATGAGCGGTATACAGATGAACGAGGTCTGCGAGCCCTACATCCGCCGTCGCGCGATGCGCAGCCTTGAGAAGGGCGACGTCGTCATCTTCGCCGCCGGTTCGGGTAACCCCTATTTCACCACCGATACTGCGGCCGCTCTGCGCGCCTGCGAGATCGGCGCGGACTGTCTGCTCAAGGCCACCAAGGTCGACGGCGTGTATGATATGGACCCCGTCAAGAACGAGGATGCCGTTCGCTTCGACAGCATCAGCTATCATGAGGTGCTCGTTCGCGGCCTTCAGGTCATGGACGCCACCGCGACCGCCCTGTGCCAGGACAACCACATGCCGATTATCGTCCTCAACATCGATGGGGATGACAACATCAAGCGCGCGCTGGCGGGCGAGCCCGTCGGTACCGTCGTCATGGAAGAGGAGTAAGTCATGTCCGATATCCGCGAGAACATGGACAAGGCCATCGATAGCCTGAAGCACAACTTCGCCAAGGTCCGCACCGGTCGCGCTAACGCCAACGTGCTGTCCGATATCACGGTCGACTACTACGGCGTGGCCACCCCGATCACCCAAGTCGCCGCTATCAAGGTCCCCGAGGCCCACATGCTTGTCATCGAGCCCTGGGACAAGGCCCTCGTCAACGCTATCGTCAAGGCGGTCACCGCCTCCGATCTCGGCATTACCCCGAACTCCGACGGCATTGTCGTTCGCCTGCCTTTCCCGGCCCCCACGGAGGAGCGCCGTCGCGAGCTCGTCAAGGAGTGCCGCGAGCTCGCTGAGCACGCCAAGATCGCCATTCGCAACATTCGTCGCGACGCTAATAACAAGCTCGAGCGCGATGAGGAGCTCACCGAGGACGACGTTCGTCGCGAGCAGGCAAAGGTCCAGAAGGCGACCGATGAATATGTCGCTCGCGTCGAGGAGCTTCTGAAGGCCAAAGAGGCCGAGGTCATGGAGATCTAGTCATGAACTATGACATCGAAAAGCTCAACGAGTTCTTCGCCGAGCATCCCGATGACATCTCGATCGCAGATATCGATATGGCGCGTATTCCGCGCCATATCTCCTGCATCATGGACGGCAACGGCCGATGGGCGACCTCCCGTGGTCTCGGTAGGGGAGAGGGCCATAAGGCCGGTATCGTGGCGCTGCAAGACGTCATCACCGCTTGCGTTCGTATGGGCGTTGACGTTTTGTCCGCTTACGCCTTTTCCACGGAGAATTGGAATCGCCCTCAGGCTGAGGTCGATCTGCTCATGTACCTCTTCGCCAAGACGTTCGTCGATGAGCTGCCTTTGCTCAAACGTGAGAACGTGCGCGTCGAGTTTCTCGGTGACATCTCCGCGCTCCCCAAGAAGACCCGCGACGTCTTTGAGCGCGGTCTTGCCGAGACGCGCGACCATACGGGAATGACGCTCGCCCTCGCCGTCAATTACGGCGGGCGGGCCGAGATCACCCGTGCCGTCAGGCATATCGCTGAGGCCGTTTCGACGGGCGATATTGCCGTTGAACAGATCGACGACGCCCTCGTTGCCGATCACCTCTATACGGCGGGTCTGCCCGACCCCGAGCTCGTCATCCGCACGTCGGGTGAGCTGCGTGTCTCGAACTACCTGTTGTGGCAGATCGCCTATTCCGAGTTTTATATCACCGATACGTATTGGCCCGATTTCGATCGATGGGGGCTTGTCCGCGCCATTGCCTCGTTCCAGGGCCGTGACCGCCGATTCGGCGGTCTTTCCCAGGCTTAAGGCCGGGGGAGTCTCAAGGAGTTCATCTTGGATTCTAAGGAAGCTACCTCTAAAGCTGCGGCGACCGAGAAATCCGGCGGTCGCCTTCATTCGTTTATGGTGCGAGCCGGGGCCGGCATCGTGTATGCGGCGCTTTTCATCGGGTCTTTGTTGTTCGGTGTCGTACCCACTGCCGTTTTTACCTCGGTTATGTCGGTGCTTTGCTGCTATGAGTTTTATCGCATAATGCGACTGGACGGTAAGGTTCCCAATGAATTCGTGGGACTCGTCGCCTCGGTGCTTTTCCCGCTGTCCGTCCTGGTCGACCCCGTGTGGCTCACGGTCATCAATTTCCTGCTCGTGTTGCTCTTGGGTCTGTGGTATGTGAAGAACCCCCGCACACGCATCGCCGATGTGGCGGTGACGGCTTTCGGCGCCATCTACACCGGCTACATGCTATCCGCCATCGTTTTGCTTCGCGAGGCCATTCCCGGCTGGGAGGGCGCGTTGCTGTCCATCGGCGTCTGTGCTTCCCTGTGGCTCTCGGATTCCTTTGCCTACATGGTCGGTAGTCGCTTTGGTAAGCACAAGATGGTTCCCAAGATCTCTCCCAAGAAAAGCTGGGAGGGTTTTTTCGGCGGTCTTTTTGGTTCCGTCGTCGTTTGGATCATCATCTGGTGGGCGGGCCTGTATGAGATCAACCTCTGGTTCTCCATTCTCTGCGGCGTGGTGGTATCCATCATGGGCGTGTTCGGCGATCTGCTCGAGAGCCGTATCAAACGAGGTGTCGGCGTCAAGGATTCGGGCAATCTCATTCCCGGGCATGGCGGCATGCTCGATCGGTCCGACTCTTTGATCGTCGGAGTCATCACAGCCTATCTTATGCTTCACCTTGGGGGTGTCCTGTAATGGCTGTCGTCGACACCCCTTCACGTACGCGCGTTGCCATCCTCGGCTGTACGGGCTCTATCGGCACGCAGGCGCTCGATGTTTGCAAGCAGCACTCTGACAAGCTTGAGGTCGTTGCGCTGAGCGCGCATTCGCGCACCGAGAATCTGGTTCATTTTGCACACGAGTTTGCTGTGCGACATGTGGCGGTTACGTCTGAGGCGCATCGTGGCGACGCGGTCCTCTCGGAGCTACCCTCCGCGTGCGAACTGCATACCGGCTCTCGTTGTGCCGAGGAGCTCGTCGAGCTCGAGGATGTAGACGTGGTCCTCGTCGCAATCGTGGGCGCCGCGGGCCTTTCTGCCAGTCATGCCGTTCTCAAGAGCGGCAAGCGACTGGCGCTTGCCAACAAGGAGTCCCTGGTCGTGGGTGGCGATTTGCTGATGCCCATGGTCCAGCCGGGTCAGATGCTTCCCGTTGATTCGGAACACGGCGCCATTTTCCAATGCCTGCTCGGTGAGAATCCGCGTGAGGCGCATTGCATCTGGCTCACGTGTTCGGGCGGCCCGTTCCATGGGCGCGCTCTCGATGAACTTGCCGATGTTACTCGTCATGATGCCTTGGCCCATCCAACGTGGAACATGGGTGCGAAGATCACCATCGATTCCGCCACCCTCATGAACAAGGGTCTTGAACGCATCGAGGCCATGCATCTGTTCGGTATGGATATCGATCGCATCAAGGTGCTCATCCAGCGTGAGTCCAAGATTCATTCCATGGTTGAATTCGAGGACGGCTCGGTCATGGCGCATCTCGGTGCCTCCGATATGCGCATTCCCATCCAGTATGCGTTTTCGTATCCCGAGCGCTGGTCCACTCCCGCCCCGCGTGTCGATTTCCGCGAAATCGCGCAACTTACATTTGGTGCGCCGGATATGGAATCCTTCCGCTGCCTCAAGCTCGCCGAAATCGCCGGCAAGCAAGGGGGTACGCTTCCCTGCGTGCTTAACGCCGCTAACGAGGTCGCCGTCGACGCATTCTTGCATGACGCCTGCACGTTTACCGGCATCGCCGATGTCGTTGAGGCGTGCATGGACGAGCACGACTGTCAGAAGGTCGTTTCCTTCGAGCAGCTGGCCGATGTCGACGCATGGGCTCGTGAGCAGGCGCGAGGTATCATCTCGTCCCGTTTCTGATGAGTTTGGATTATATGGACGCTCTATTTGGAATTCTCGGCCCCATCTTTTGGGGCCTTCTGCTTCTGTCGGTCCTCGTGTTCGTGCATGAGGGTGGACATTTTCTCGCCGCGCGGGCGTGCGGCGTTCGCGTGCTCGAGTTTTTCCTCGGCATGCCCTGTCGTTTCAACATCCACCACGTTTCCAAGCGCATCGGCACGAAGTTCGGCGTGACCCCGATTCTTCTCGGCGGGTACGCTGAGATTTGCGGTATGGATCCAACCGAGGTCCCCTGCGCCCCGCAGGTCCTCGCTTGTATTCATCGTCATGGCGCGGTCGAGCTCGAGATCGTTGCCGAGGAGCTTGGTCTGTCGCTGGATGACGTTCAGGATGCCTGCTCGCTGCTCTACGGCTGGGGTTCCATCGTCCCCGTCGAGGTTGAGGTCGAGGATGTCGAGAAATCCCACGGCGGCGACTTTCCGCAGGCGTTTGCCGCGGTCTCTCGCGATCGGTCCGGTAATACGGTTTATGACGGTCGCACGTTCGATCGCGAGCATGCCACTGACGAGGGCGATCCCTGGATCCCTCCCATGACCGATGCCGAATTCTTCGAGCTTGAGCGTTCTCATACGTACATTGGCAAGGGATTTTGGAAGCGTGCCTTCATGCTGGTTGCGGGTATCGCCGTCAATATCCTGACTGGTTTTCTGCTCGTGATCGCGGTCTATTCCGCGCTCGGTGTCTCAACGCCCATGGATCTCAACGTCCTGGGCGATATCGTCGTTGATTCTCCCGCTCAGGAAGCTGGTCTTCAGAAGGGCGACCGTGTGATTGCCGTCAATGGGGAGCAGGTCACCTCTTGGATCGAAATGACTGATGCCTTGAACGCCACCGGCAAGAAGGACCCGGTCGAGCTTGAGCTGTGGCGTCCCAACAACCAGCGCGATGCGTTCGAGCATCTTCCCTTTGACGAGAATTCGGGAGACGATTCCTGGGCTCGCGAGAACGGCTCGTTCATGAGTGTCGAGGTGTCGTTCGACCCCGACGGGATGTTGGGAATCAATGCACCTGTAAAGGTGATTCGCCTCAACCCGTTGCAGTCTTGCCAGATCGCCATCGACAACATCGTCACTACTGCGCAGTCTGTCGCCAGCCTTCTCAATCCGCGTCACACGATGGAGGTGCTCGACAACTCAACTTCTGTCGTCGGTATTTCCGTGATGTCGGCTCAGGCAGCTGCGGCCGGTCCTGCCACGTTCCTCAACTGGGCGGCGCTCATCTCGTTCTCCCTTGGTTTCATGAACCTGCTGCCCATCCCGCCTCTCGACGGAGGCAAACTGTTGATCGAGGCGATCCAGGCCGTTACGCGTCGAAAAGTTCCGGTCAAGGTTCAGACGGTTATTTCCATGATCGGTATTGGACTGTTCGGCCTGCTGTTCGTCTACATGTTGGGCTCGGATATCCTTCGCTTCTTCTAGCGGTGGCAATGAAAGGGGAGTGTCATGCAAGGTCTCGCTCGTGAGCGCACGCGTCGTGTGATGGTGGGTTCCGTGCCCTTAGGTGGCGGGTCTCCGGTCGTGGTGCAATCCATGACCTGCACCCCCACCGTGGATGCCGATGCAACGCTTGCCCAGGTCAACGCATTGGTTGACGCGGGATGCGATCTTGTTCGGGTCACCGTGCCCTCACGGGAGGCGCTGGGGCCCTTCGAACGCATCTGTCACGAGTCGCCTGTGCCGATCGTGGCTGACATTCATTTCGATTACCGCCTTGCAATCGGGGCTGTTCGGGCTGGAGCGGCCAAGCTGCGCATCAACCCTGGCAACATCGGTGACTGGGAGCGCGTCGACGCCGTGATCGATGCGGCTGGTGAGGCGGGTGCGGCCATTCGCATCGGTGTCAATGCCGGTTCGCTCGACAAGCGTATCGCCGAGCGAGGCGACCTGACGCAGCCGGAGAAGCTCGTCGCCTCGTCGCTCGAGTTTGTAGAGCATTTCGAGAAGCGCGGATTCGACGACATCGTGCTTTCTGCTAAGGCGCATAGCGTGCCCACCACGATCGAGACGTATCGCGCGCTTTCACGCGAACTGCCCCATGTCCCGTTGCATCTCGGCGTGACTGAGGCGGGCACCGTGCAGCAAGGTACGATCAAGAGCGCCGTGGGTCTCGGCGTGTTACTCGCCGAGGGCATCGGTGACACGATGCGCGTGAGCCTCACGGCCGATCCCGTTGAGGAGCCGCCGGTGTGCTGGGGGATCCTGCAATCGCTTGGTCTGCGCCGCCGCGGTCCGGAGCTCGTGAGCTGCCCCACGTGCGGCCGTACTCAGGTGGATCTCATCGGCCTGGCGGAAGAGGTGGGGGAGCGGTTGAAGGGTTGCTCCAAGCCTATCTCCGTCGCCGTCATGGGTTGCGTGGTCAACGGACCCGGAGAGGCGAGCGATGCCGACGTGGGCGTTGCCTGTGGGCGCGGTGTCGGCATGGTGTTTCGCCATGGCGAGGTTATCCGCAAGGTGCCCGAGGACCAGATCGTGGATGCGCTCATGGAGGAAATCGACAGGCTTTGATTAATCCCACCGCTCCGGTCCAGACATAATTCCTTCAGGCGTGGTTCGCCTTCGGCATCACAAAAACGCCTTGCGGAAATATGTCTGGACCGGAGCTGTGATTACTCTTCGTCCAGACAAGATTTCGGCGCATTAGCTGGTATTATCGAAGCGTTTGACGCAATTGATATAAGGAGGTCGCTGTGTCTAAGACCCGAGCGATGAAGATGTCCAATCTGTATGCCCCCACGCTTAAAGAGGACCCCGCGGAGGCCGAGCTCGCGAGCCACCGCCTCATGTTGCGTGCGGGTATGATCCGCAAGCAGGCGGCGGGTCTTTACAGCTACCTGCCCCTCGCATGGCGTTCTCTGCGCAAGATCGAGGATATCGTCCGCGATGAGATGGACGCCGCCGGCGCCCAGGAGCTGCTCATGCCCATCATGGTCGATGCCCAGGTGTGGCGCGAGTCCGGTCGCTACAACGTGTACGGCCCCGAGCTCATGCGTATCTCCGATCGTCATGAGCGCGAGTTCGTTCTCGGCCCCACCCATGAGGAGACTGTCACCGACCTCATCAAGAACGAGCTCAAGAGCTACAAGCAGCTTCCCGTGAACCTGTACCAGATTCAGGACAAGTTCCGCGACGAGATGCGCCCCCGCTTTGGCCTCATGCGCGGTCGCGAGTTCATCATGAAGGACGGCTATTCCTTCAACGCCACGCAGGAGTCCCTGCAGGAGACCTATGACGATATGAAGCAGGCCTATGCGAACATCTGCGAGCGCTGCGGTCTCAAGGCGCTGCCCGTCGTGGCCGATTCCGGTCAGATCGGTGGCGACACCTCCGTCGAGTTCATGGCTCTCGCCGACGCCGGTGAGGCTGCGCTCGTGTACTGCGACGCTTGCGGCTACGCTGCGGACGACGAGGCCGCTTCCACCCAGGTCGCCGTTACCGAGGGTCCCGGCGACGGCACCCTGCAGAAGGTTCACACCCCCGGACTCACGACCATCAAGGAGGTCGCGGAGTTCTTTGAGTTCCCCGAGAACGGCACACGCAAGGCGCTCGCCCTCATCGACGTCGAGGGCAATCCGGTTGTCGCCATCGTCCCCGGCGATCATGAGCTCAACGATTGCAAGGCCGAGCATCTCTTTGGCGAGGGCTTCCACCTCATGACCGACGAGGAGCTTGAGCAGTACGGCCTTTGCAAGGGCTTTATCGGGCCGGTCAACCTGCCCGAGGGCATTCGCCTTGTCTGCGATGTCACCCTGCGCGATTCCAAGCAGTGGGCATGCGGTGCCAACGAGGTCGATTACCACTTTACCGGCGCCTGCCCGGGTCGCGATTTCGAGCCCGACGCATGGGAGGATCTCATCACGGTCGTTGCCGGCGACCCCTGCCCGCATTGCGGCGCCCCGCTCGCCGGTGCCCGTGGCATCGAAGTGTCCCAGGTCTTCCAGCTCGGCACCAAGTACTCCGAGGCCATGGGGGCGACCTTCGCCGATGAGAACGGCGAGGAGAAGCCTTTCCTGATGGGCTGCTACGGTGTTGGCGTTTCGCGTACCCTCGCCGCGTCTGTCGAGCAGCATCACGACGAGAACGGCATCATCTGGCCCGTGTCGATTGCCCCGTACGAGGTTTCCATCATGCCGCTCGATCCGACGATCCCGGAGTGCGCCGAGGTTTGTGACCGCCTGACTGCGGAGCTGTGCGAAGCGGGCATCGAGGTCATCGTCGATGATCGCGACATCCGTCCTGGCGTGAAGTTCGCCGACAACGACCTTATGGGCTTCCCGTACCAGATCGTGCTGGGTAAGCGCGGTCTCAAGAACGGCACGGTCGAGCTTAAGGATCGCGCTACGGGCGAGCGCGAGGACGTTGCGATTGATGAGGTTGCCTCCAAGGTCGCCGATCTTGTGATCTCGCAGCGCCGTTAGAGTTTGTCCTTCATGGGCGCACGTGCTCAAAGCATCGTGCGCCCATGTTGTTGTGCAGCGTTTACCTGGGAGAACCTCCAATATCAGACTTCTTTTCAAAAAAGTCTGAAAAAGTGCTTGCACAGCCTTCGAGGTTCCCGTATAGTACTTCTTCGTTGCAAGGGGGCGTAGCTCAGCTGGGAGAGCGCTTGACTGGCAGTCAAGAGGTCAGGGGTTCGATCCCCCTCGTCTCCACCATGAGATTTAAGGCCTCCGGGAAACCGGAGGCCTTTTACATTTACGCAAGTGATGCAACGTTCTTAACGGGCTCTTGGCGCAACGGTTAGCGCAGGGGACTCATAATCCCTGGGTTCTGGGTTCGAATCCCGGAGGGCCCACCATCGAAGTTGCAGGTCAGACCACGTGTCTGGCCTTTTTCTTTTTCGCGCCCGATAGGTAGCGCGTGCACGGCAGTCCGGCTGAGTGAGTCGAAAACCCTCGCCAGAGGCGAGGGTTGCCTCACTTAGATCGCGATTTTAAAAATTGTATTGCACTGTCATCCAAATTCGTGTTAGTATTCTCCTTGCTGAAAAGCACGGGCGATTGGCTCAGGGGTAGAGCATATCCTTCACACGGATGGGGTCACAAGTTCGAATCTTGTATCGCCCACCATCACACATTAAAGGCTCCAGGTAACTGGAGCCTTTTTGCTATAGAGACTCAGCGACCTTGTGAGGGTGACATGATTCTCCTTGTCGACAAAATCGAGAAGTCCTTTGGCGCACGTACCCTGTTCACGGGGGCTACGCTGCAGATCAACGCGGGCGAGCGGTACGCCCTTGTCGGTCCCAACGGTGCCGGCAAGACGACGCTTCTCAAGATCATCATGGGTATCGACAGCCCCGATGCCGGGTCCGTTACGTTTGCTAAGGATGCCAATGTCGGCTATCTCGAGCAGGAGACCAAACTTGCCGGTGATACCTCCATCATCCAGGAGGTTATGGACGCTGCAATCGAAATCAAGACGATGGGGGAGCGCGCCGAGGAGCTTCAGCTCAAGATCGCTGAGGCTGGAGAGTCCGGCGAGGTTCCCCAGGCCATGCTTGACGAGTATGGTCATGTGCAGGACCGCTTTGAGCGCTTGGGCGGGTACGAACTCGAGAGCAACGCGCGCCAGATCCTCGCGGGCCTGGGCTTCAAGCCCTCGGATTTCGACCAGCCGTGCTCGGAGTTCTCCGGTGGCTGGCAGATGCGTATCGCGCTGGCTAAGCTGTTCCTCCGCCACCCGGATATCCTGTTGCTTGACGAGCCCACCAACCACCTCGATCTTGAAAGTGTCCAGTGGCTGCGCGGGTTCATCTCCGCCTACGACGGCGCCGTGCTGATCGTCAGCCACGACCGCGCCTTTATGGACGCCTGCGTGGATCACGTGGCGGCCCTCGAGAACCGTCGCATCACCACCTACACCGGCAATTACAGCTCCTATCTCAAGCAGCGCGAGGACAACCTCGAGCAGATGCGTGCCAAGCGCGCCGCCCAGGAGCGCGAGATCGCCCATATGCAGGTGTTCGTCGATAAGTTCCGCTATAAGCCGACCAAGGCCGCCCAGGCCCAGGAGCGCATGCGCCGCATCGAGCAGATCAAGAGCGAGCTTGTGATCCTGCCCGAGGGGCACAAGCACGTCAATTTCAAGTTCCCCGACCCTCCGCGCTCGGGTGATATGGTTATCAAGCTCGAGGATTTTGCCAAGCGCTATGGCAGTAAGACCCTTTACGAGCACGCCGATCTGACGCTGTATCGCGGGGACCGCGTCGCGCTCGTCGGACCCAATGGCGCCGGCAAGTCCACGCTCCTCAAGATGCTCATCGGCCAGGAGGCGCCGACTGAGGGAGCTCGCTCGCTCGGCACCAACGTCGGCGTGGCGTACTATGCCCAACATCAGCTTGAGGGGCTCAAAGAGGGCAATACCGTCCTGCAGGAGATCGACTCCGTCGCCCCGACCTGGACTGTCCCTCAGCAGCGCAGCCTGCTCGGTGCCTTCCTCTTTGCCGGCGAGGACGTCGACAAGCGCGTAGGGGTCCTTTCCGGCGGCGAGCGCGCCCGTCTCGCGCTGGCCAAGATGCTCGTCGCCCCCGAGGCGCTGCTCTGCCTCGACGAGCCCACCAACCATCTCGATATCGATTCCGTCGACATGCTCGAGAACGCCCTCAAGAGCTTCCCGGGCACCATCGTCCTCATCTCCCACGACGAGCACCTGGTGCGCGCTGTGGCGAACCGCGTGGTCGACATCCGTGACGGTAAGATGACCGTTTACGATGGCGATTACGACTATTACCTGTTCAAGCGCGAGGACCTGGCTGCGCGTGCCGCGGCAGAGGCGGCTGAGCCTGCAAATGCCTCCAGGCAGCAGGTCCAGCAACGTGCCGACGAGCCTCAGGCAGCGGTGCCTCGCGAGGGCAAGAAGACCAAGGAGCAGAGGCGTGCCGAGGCCGCCGCTCGCGCCGAACTCAATCGCCGCCTCAAGGGCACGAAGGACCGCCTCAAGAAGGTCGAGGCCGAGCTTGATGTGAAGCGAGCCCGCTACGACGAGCTCATGGCTCTCATGGCCAGCGAGGAACTGTATGCCGACCAGGATAAGTTCAACGCCGCGCTTGTGGAGTACAACGGGCTCAAGCAGGAGCTTCCGGCTCTCGAGGACGAGTGGCTCGAGCTGTCCACCACGATCGAGGAGGAGACTGCCCGTGGACTCGCGTAGAGCGCTTGCCGTTGCCCTGTCGCTTCTGGGTTTCGCTTTCAGATTGTTCGCGCTCGTTCTCTGTGCGTTCTCGGTCGTCCTGTGCTTCAACGGATTCGCGACGATGCTCGGCATCGTCAATTGCGTCGTCGACCTCACCCGGGCGCTTCCGGATGTCATCGCGGGCTACGGTTTGATTCCCACTCCCTTTGGCGGTGTGTTCCGCTTCGACTTTGCAGTCGTGGCGGCGGTGTGCTTCTTTGTGGATTACCTGCTTGGCCGCATCTCTCAAACCATCCGCTAGGAGGAGTAGGGTGAATTTCGACTATCTGTTCGGCTTGCTCGCAAGCGCAGCTGCCGTGATCATCGGCATTGTGGTGCATGAGAGCGCCCATGCGCTTGCCGCCTACCTGTTGGGCGATCGCACGGCTCGATCACAAGGGCGCATCTCGCTCAATCCACTTCGCCACATCGATCCCTTCGGCACCATATTGCTGCCCCTGATCATGATCTTGGCCGGCGGTCCCGTCTTTGCATTTGCCAAGCCCGTGCCCGTCTATCTTGGCAACCTCAAACATCCCAAGCGCGACGAGGTGATCGTCTCTCTGGCGGGTCCTTTGAGCAATATCGCCCTTGCCTTCCTGGGTGCGCTTCTTTTGCGCGGCCTGGCCAACGATCCCGCGCTGTTCGCAGGTGGTCTGGCACAGTACGGCCTGGCTGCGCAGGTCGCTCCGCACTTGGTTCGCTTTTCGTTGACGCTCATGAGCGTCAACCTCTCGCTCGCGTTCTTCAATTTGATCCCGCTGCCGCCGCTCGACGGCTCTTCGTTGCTTGTCCTGTTTCTCAAGGGCCGAGCTCTCCAGACGTATTACGAGGTCCAGCGCTATTCCATGCCCATTCTGATCGTCGTTCTGTACGTGTTGCCGAGTCTGCTGCACATCGATTTGATCGGACTTTATTTCAGCATCACGGTCGATCCCTTGTATCTCAACCTTGTCAGCTTCGCTTTGGGGCTTTAATGCCTGTCGGTGCGCTACACTCAGTGCGTATGCGTTTTTAGAGTGAGAGGGGGATCGCATGTCGTATCGCGTGTCCACGCAGGTCTATTCCGGACCGTTTGACCTTCTGCTTCAGCTTGTGAGCAGGCAAAAGGTCGATATCGGCTCGATTTCCATCTCCGAGGTTGCCGAGCAGTACCTCGCCGAGGTCGAGCGTCTCGAGGCGCTTGACCTCGATGTCGCGAGCGATTTTCTGCTCGTCGCCGCGACTCTGCTCGATATCAAGGCCGCGTCGCTTGTCCCCGACGATTCGTCCAATGTCACCGAAGACGATGACTTGGACGACGAATTCTCGGGCCTGGATGCCGATTCCCTACGCGAGGTCCTCATCCAGCGCCTCATAGCCTACAAGCAGTTCAAGGGCGCCGCTGCCGCGTTGGGGGCCCGTATGGAGGCCGAGAGCCGCATGCATCCGCGCGTTGCCGGCCCCGACCCTGAGTTCTTGAACTTGATGCCCGATTACCTTGCGGGCATCACGCTGCGCGGCCTTGCCGTCATTTGTGCGGATTTGGATGGCAAGCGCGAGACGTTCCTGCTTGAGGCCGAGCATGTCGCCCCCAGTCGCGTGCCCATCGAACTCACGGTTGCCTCTGTCGACCGCGTCACGATCTCGCGGCCCCATCTCACGTTCCGCGATCTTCTGGATGGGGATGCGACCACTGAGCAGATCGTCGCCACGTTTCTCGCCATTCTCGAATTGTCAAAGCGCGGCTCTGTCACGCTCGAGCAAGACGAGAACTTCGGCACCATCCGCATCGACCGAGTCGAGGGCGCGCCCGAGTACCGCCCCGAGGACGGTTCGCTTTTTGACGAGGAGGACTAATGGAGCACCTGAGCGAGCTTGAAGCCGGCTCCATCAAGGGCGCCCTTGAGGCGCTGCTGCTGGTTTCGAGTGATCCTGTGAGCGCAAGTCAGCTCGCGGGTATTCTCGGTTCGACCCCCGGTGAGATTGCGTCCCTTCTGGCCGATCTCAAGGTCGAGTATGAGGAGGCCAATCGCGGTTTTCAGCTGCGCGAGGTCGCAGGGGGTTGGCGCCTTTTCACCCATCCCGCGTTCCACGACCAGGTCGAGTCCTTTGTCCTGTCATGGGATACTCAGCGCCTTTCGCAGGCCGCCCTCGAGACGCTCGCGGTCATCGCCTATCATCAGCCGGTCACGCGCGAAATGGTCAAGGGCATCCGCGGCGTAAACTCCGATGGCGTCATCTCCTCTTTGGTGGATAAGGGCCTCATTCGCGAGATGGGCCGGGATCCCCAGCGCGGCCAGGCCATTCTCTACGGTACCACCAACGCGTTCCTCGAGAAGTTCGGCTTGCGCTCCACGCGCGATCTTCCCGATCTCGAGCAGTTCGCCCCTGATGAGCAGGCTCGCCAGTTCATTCGCGAGCGTCTTTCCGGCAGATCCATCCAGTCGACCCTCGATGAGGTGGACGAGGATCTGGAAGAGGAGCGCGAGCTCATCTCCACGGATGAGGGCAACGCCGACGTCGGCGCCACGTTCGATGGCGATTCGTTCGATGGGAATCGCGATGCGTAGCGCCAGTGAGGGCTCGCCGCTCGTCCATGAGGGCGACTCGATGCTGGTCCCCATGCGCTTGCAGCGTTTTCTCGCGCGCGCAGGCGTTGCGAGTCGGCGTGGGTCGGAAGGGCTCATGACTGCCGGGCGCGTTCGCGTCAACGGCGAGGTCAAAACCGAGCTCGGTACGAAGGTCGACCCGCGATGCGATGAGGTCACGGTTGACGGCGTTCCCGTCGTTCTCGGCTTCGGACCCGCCTACATCATGCTCAACAAGCCGGCCGGGTTCCTCACCACGATGAGCGACCCGCATGGGCGTCCCACCGTCGCTGAACTTGTGCCCAGCAAAAAGTTTCCCGGGCTCTTCCCGGTCGGCCGTTTAGACATGGACACGACCGGCCTGCTCTTGTTTACCACCGATGGTGATTTGGGCCAGCGCCTGCTTCATCCGTCTCGCCATGTGTGGAAGACCTATCGCGCCATTGTGGACGGCCGCTGCTCAGATGGAGACCTGGAGCCCTTGCGGCGCGGGCTCACCCTCGACGACGGTCCGTGCCAGCCCGCGCGGTGCCGCGTGCTCGAGCCGGCAGATGCTCGCATCCCCGGCTTCCCCCGGCTCGTTACGGGGACGACGGCCGTCGAGGTCATCATCCGAGAAGGCCGAAAGAACCAGGTCAAGCGCATGCTCTCCAAGATCGGTCATCCCGTCATCGCCCTGCATCGCTGCCGGTTCGGCGAATTGCGGCTCGGGGACTTGGCTGAAGGCTCTTGGAGGGAACTCACCGACGAAGAGGTCGCGTCGCTCAAATCCGCGCCGCGGCTGGATCTATAGGAGGATTACATGATCATCGCCATTGACGGGCCCGCCGGTTCAGGCAAGTCCACCATCGCCCGCGAGGTAGCCACGAGATTCGGCTTTTCCAAGCTCGATACCGGCGCTATGTATCGCTCTGTCGCGTTGAGCGCACTGCAGCGCGGCATTTCGCTTGAAGATGCCTCGGCGACTGCTCAGCTTGCGCGCGACATCCACATCACGTTTGGCGCTGAGAATCACGGCAACGTCTCCGTCTTCGTGGATGGGGTCGACGTCTCCGACGCGATCCGCACCCCCGAGGTGGACCGCAACGTCTCCGCAGCGGCTGCCAATCCGGAGGTTCGCGCCGCCATGCTCGACCCGCAGCGCCGTTTCGCCGAGGGCCGCGATGTTGTTGCCGAGGGCCGCGATATCGGCACCGTCGTCTTTCCGGAAGCGGAGCTCAAGGTATTTTTGACCGCCGATCCGCGTGAGCGCGCCCGTCGCCGTGTCATGCAGCGCCATGAGGGCGCGGAGGTCGACGCATCCGTAATCGAGGCCGAGATCGAGCAGACGCTCGCCGATATCGAGCGTCGTGACGCGCTTGATTCCAAGCGTGAAACTGCGCCGCTCACCTGTGCCGACGATGCCGTTCGCATTGATTCGACGAGTCACACCATCGATGAGATTGTCTCCATGATCGAGCAGCTCATCGCCGAGAGGAGGTAGCATGGCCGGGGAGATCTCGACTCCGCGTGATGCGGCTTCGCATTACAACTGCCCCATGTCGGCGTTTCCGCTGCATGAGCGTGCGATCTATACCATTGTCATGGCTGTTCTCTGGGCATTTTCCAAAGTCATGTGGCGTTGGCACCTCGAGGACGCCGAGAAGGTGCATGCCCGCTGTGCCGACGGCGTCGTTATCATTTGCAATCACACTTCGATGGCCGAGGTTTTGCCTCTCGTCACGAGCGAGTGGGCGGCCGGCCGCCGCGTCCGCCCGATTTTCAAGTCGGAATTCAACAAGGCCGGCATCGTCCGCTGGGCTTTCGCCCTCGCGGGCGGCATCCCCGTCGATCGCGGTGAGGCTGACATGGCGGCCCTGCGCGCGGCCCAGCATGCCTTGCAGCGCGGCGAGGATGTGCTGATTTTCCCTGAGGGTACTCGCGTTCGCACCGATGACCAGCCGGTCGAGGTTCACGGAGGCTTCGCGCTTATAGCGCAGATGGGAAAGGCGCCCGTTTCCCCGATGGCCGTTTGCGGTTTTCGCGATATCACACCTGCTGGTAAAAGAATAATGCGCCCCAAGAAGTGCTGGATGCGAGCTGGTGATTCCGTCCTTCTCGAAGATGCTCCCGAGGGCATGAAGCGCCGCGAACGCACGCAGTGGGTTGAGGATGAGTCCATTCGACGTATGTATGCGATTCGCGACGCACTGCGCGCTGAGCATCCGGGGAGGTTCTAGATGTCTCACATCGACATCGAGGTCGCTCGCTACGCCGGCGTATGCTACGGCGTCGAGCGCGCGCTCGGCATGGCCGAGAAGGCCGCTGACGAGGCCCGCAAGCCCGTCAATACGCTCGGCCCCCTCATTCACAATCCGCTGGTCGTCAACGATCTCGAAAGCATCGGCGTGGGCACTGCCTCGAGCGTTTCCGAGGTCGAGGAGGGCACGCTCATCATTCGTGCCCACGGCGTCGTGCCGAGTGTCGTCGAGGATGCCCGTGCCCGCGGCCTCGATGTCTTGGATGCAACGTGCCCCTATGTCAAGAAGGTCCACAACGCCGCCGAACGCCTCGTGCGCGAGGGATATCAGCTCATCGTAGTAGGGGAGAGCGGTCACCCCGAGGTCGAGGGCATCATGGGACACGCAGGGGATGACGCTCACGTGGTCTCCGTTCCCGGGGATCTCGACGCCATCGATCTTTCGCGCAAGGTCGGCGTGGTCGTGCAGACCACCCAGACACCCGGAGCGCTGGCCGATGTCGTTGCCGAACTATCCAAGCGGACCATGGATTTGCGCGTCATCAACACCATCTGCTCCGCAACTCAGGAACGTCAGGATAGCGCCGCCGAACTTGCCCGTCGCGTCGACGCGATGATCGTCGTCGGTGGCAAGAACTCCGGCAACACACGTCGTCTTGCCGAGATTTGCACGGCGGCCTGCCCCAAAACGCATCATATCGAGGACGCCTCCGAGATCGAGGCGGCGTGGTTTGACGGAGCTTCTCATATCGGCGTGACCGCAGGCGCTTCGACGCCTGCCTCGCATATTGAGCGCGCCCTTGTCCGCATGCGGAGCCTTCTGGAGTCCTGATGGCCGAACGAGATTCGAACATGCCCTCGGTACCCACGTATGCGGGCACCGTTGCGCCATATGCCCTGTCAAATCCATCTTCAGACGGTGCCACCGTTTTGTCGGTGGCCCCCGATTCCCCCGCGTATGACATAGGGCTCGAGCCCGGCATGCGCGTGCTCACGGTGAACGGCAAGCCGCTCACCGATATGATCGTGTGGCTGTGGGAGACCGAGGACGTCGAGGCCGAGATCGAGGTATTCGATCCGCGTGACAACACGGTCGCATCTGCTGCGATCGAGCGTTTCCCGGGCGAGGAATGGGGCGTCGATTTCGACGGCGTCGTCTTCGACGGGATGCGCACCTGCGTGAACGCCTGCATCTTTTGCTTCATGAACATGCTCCCCAAGGAGAGCCGATCCACTCTCACCATTCGGGACGACGACTATCGCCTGAGTTTTTTGCAGGGCAATTTCGTGACGCTTACGAATATGAAGGACCCCGAGGTCGAAGATGCCATCGACAAGATGCTCTCGCCCATGAACGTGTCGCTTCATGCCATCACCCCTGAGTGCCGACGCAAGCTCATCGGGCGCAACGCTCCGCGTGGCATCGAGGTGCTTGAGCGCTTCCTCGAGGCTGGTATCGAGATCCATGCGCAGATCGTGCTTTGCCCCGGGATCAATGACGGAGACGAGCTGCTCGCAACTCTCGAGTACGTCGAGGCCCATCCCGGCATCACGAGCCTTGCCATCGTCCCGCTTGGCTTTACCAAGCATCAGAAGCGCTTCACCACCTCGTATTCCGATGACGTCGAGGCGTCGCGGGCAGTTGTCAAGATGCTCGAGCCGTTCCAACAGCGCGCCCGCGAGGAGCGCGGTTGCACGGTTTTCCAGCTCGCGGATGAGTTTTACATCGATGCCCAACTGCCGGTCCCACCTGCAGAGACCTATGATGGCTTTCCGCAGTTCTACGACGGCATCGGTATGCTTCGCAGCTTCCTGGACGAAGTCGAGTCCGTAAGGGCTGTCAGGAGTTTGGAGGTCGCTCGCGTTTCCGAGCGGCTCGGCGAGTCGAGTCGTCGGGCCCTCATCATTTCCGGTGAAGCGGCGCAGGGCACCTTCGGTGCGTTTTGCAGCATGTTCGATGCAGGCGTCATCGATGTCTTCGCGATCAAAAACGAGTACTTCGGCGGCAACGTGAACGTCACGGGCCTCATCTGCGCGTGTGATCTGCTCGGCCAGCTGCCAGCCGACCTGACGGACATCGAACTGCTCATCCCGGATGTGATGTTCAACTACGACGGACTTACCCTCGACGGCCTCGCCCGTGATGAGGTTACAGCTGAACTCGAGCAGCGCGGTGCGATCGTGCATTACGCCACTCCCGCGCCGAACTATCTACTCGACGCGTTGGTCTAACTGTTTGGTGTCCGAAGGGCGGACATAATCTCTTCGGGTGTGGTTCGCTTCGCTCACAAAACACCCTACGAGAATATGTCCGCCCCTCGGACATCGTCGGAGTTGGATATCGGCGTTAGAAATAATTGACCGCGAGATCAACGTTGAGCGCAAGGCTCCCTCTCGCGCACGGGCATATTTCTGTAAGGCGTTTTTGTGAGCGAAGCGAACCACGCCTGAAGGAATTATGCCCGTGCGCGAGAGGGAGCGGAGGGTGCGTGCGGCATGCTAGAATTTCACTAACTGTGACTATCCAAGGAGAACCTATGTCTCGTCCTATTGTCGCGATTGTCGGGCGCCCTAACGTGGGCAAGTCGACGCTCGTCAATCGCATCGCGCAGACGTCCGATGCCATCGTTCACCAGAGCCGCGGCGTCACGCGCGACCGCAGCTACCATGTCGCCGACTGGAACGGTCGCGAGTTCATGCTCGTGGACACGGGCGGCATCGAGCCCATGAAGAGCGACGATGTCTTCGCCACGTCCATCCGCGACCAGGCCCTGGCTGCCGCCGAGGAAGCCGCTGTCATCCTGTTTGTGGTCGACGGCTCTGTCGGTGTCACCGAGGAGGATGAGAGCGTCGCCCGCATGGTGCGCAAGCTCAAGAAACCGACTTTCCTGCTCGTCAACAAGCTCGATAACCCCGCCCGCGAGAACGATAGCCTGTGGGAGTTCTACTCCCTTGGCGTGGGCGACCCCGTCGCCGTCTCCGCCCTGCACGGCCATGGCACCGGCGACCTGCTCGACGAAGTCGTCTCCCTGCTGCCCGAGGACGCGGGCGACGAGGACGACGAGCCCGATACGCTGCGCGTCGCCATCATCGGCCGACCGAATGCCGGCAAGTCCTCGCTTTTCAACAAGATGATTGGCAATGACCGCTCCATCGTGAGCAATATCGCCGGTACCACGCGCGATGCCATCGACACGGTTGTCGAGCGCGACGGCAAGCGTTATCGCATGGTCGATACCGCGGGTATCCGTAAGAAGAGCACGGTCTATGAGAATATCGAGTACTACTCCATGGTCCGAGGGCTTCGCGCTATCGATCGCGCGGACGTCGCGCTGCTCGTCGTCGACGCCTCCACGGGCGTGACGGAGCAGGACCAGAAGGTTGCTAATCTCGCGATCGAGCGAGGATGCGCCCTGGTGGTACTCCTCAACAAGTGGGACCTCCTCAAGGACGACTACGAGCGCGAGGCCGTCATGGAGACGGTCGATCGCCGCCTGACCATGGCGCCCTGGGCCGAGTATCTGCGCATTTCCGCCATGACCGGCCGCAGCGTCCACAAGATCTGGGATATGGTCGATGCCGCGGCCGAGCGTCGCGCGAGCCATATCACCACTTCTCAGCTGAACAAGCTCCTTACCGATATGCGTGAATTCGGCCATACCGTCTCCGATGGCAAGCGCCGCCTCAAGATGCACTACGTCACGCAGACGGGTGAGAAGCCCCCGGCGTTCACGTTCTTCGTCAACCACACCGACTTGGTGTCCGACAACTACAAGCGTTATATCGAGAACCGCATGCGCGCCACCTTTGATTTCAAGGGAACGCCGATCCGCCTGCGCTTCCGTGCCAAGAAGAGCGACAAGGACAAGGAGTAGCGGATGGACGGGATGGATCGCTTCCTCGCCCTTGCCGGCCCGGGGATGTTCGGAGCCTCCTGGTGGCCGTTGATTCTCACGTACATTCTCACGTTCCTTGTTTGCGGTATTCCATTCGGCAAGATTTTCGCCCGGCTTTTTGGGAAGATCGACCTGCAAAAGGTTGGATCGGGCAACATTGGGACCACTAACGCCTTGCGTGCGGGAGGTCCCAAAGTGGCCGTCCCGACACTTTTGTGCGATGTGCTCAAGGGTGTTTTCGGCGTAAACATCGTCCGTCTCGCCGTCGCGAATATGGTCCGCATCGAGCCCGTCGACGTACTCGCCCTCAACGGTGGCGCCGGCATCGGCGACACCCTCCTGGCTATCGCGGGGCTCGTATGCCTGTGTGGCCATATCTTTTCGCCCTATCTCCACTTCAAGGGTGGTAAAGGTATTGCGACGGGCGTGGGTGTGCTGTTTGGTCTTTCCTGGCCCTTCGCCTTGCTGCATCTCGGGATTTTCATCGTGGTCGTGGCGTTCACGCGTCTCGTGTCGCTCGGTTCCATCATCACCGTTCTGGCCCTGCCCATCACGGTTCCCTTGTATTTTGCGGGCGATAGCCTGAGCTTCAAGGTGATCATGTCCCTTCTCGGGCTGCTGATCGTTTGGGCCCATCGCTCCAACGTCAGGAAGCTCCTGAATGGCACGGAGTCCAAACTCTCTTTTTCTAAACGCGTCGATAAGATGGATGAGTAACATGCGCATCGCACTGATCGGTACCGGTTCGTGGGGCACGGCCATGGCCGGCCTTGTGGCCTCTCATGGGCATACCGTCGTCATGTGGTCCTACGACCCCGCTCCGGCGCACGAGATCAACGAGCTTCATACCAACAGCTGCTATCTCTCAGATTACACGCTGCCTGAGAACGTGAGTGCGACCTGCTCACATGAGGAGGCTCTGGCTGGCGCAGATGCTGTGATTTTCGCCGTACCCTCGTCGTTCTTGAGGGGCGTTGCCCGTGATTGCGCGCCCTACATCTCGGATGGTTTGCCGGTGCTTTGTCTGGCAAAGGGAATCGAACTCGGCACCGGGCTGCTTATGAGCGACGTCATCGCTAGCGAAATCGGTCATCCTGAGCGCATCGCGGCGCTTTCAGGCCCCAATCACGCCGAGGAGATCTGCCATGGGGCCCTCTCCGCCTCGACCATCGCTTGCGAGAGCATGGAGATCGGCGATTTCTTCAAGGGCATCATCCTCGGACCGAACTTCCGCATCTACCTCTCGACCGATCTGGTCGGTGTTGAGCTTTGCGGTGCGATGAAGAACATCATGGCCATCATCTGCGGCATCGCAGCCGGGTCGGGCATGGGCGACAACGCCCTTGCGCTCATCATGACCCGTGGACTGGCTGAGATGAGCCGTCTGGTCCATGCTTGCGGCGGAGAGGCTATGACCTGCATGGGCCTGGCCGGCATGGGCGACCTGATCGTGACGTGCACCTCGCGCCATTCGCGCAACCGTTCTTTTGGTGAGGCGTTCGCCCGTGGTGAGACGCTCGAGGAGTACCAGGCGCGACGTCGGATGGTCGTCGAGGGAGCAGCTGCCGCAAAGAGCGTCAGCGAGCTTGCGCGCTCCAAGGGCGTCGACGTGCCATTTGCCTTTGCGCTTGAGCAGCTCCTCTACGGCAGTATGACGCTCGAGGAGGCGCTCGACCAGCTTACCAGCCGCATGCCGGGTGAGGAGTTCTACGGTCTCGACGAGTAGCCGTTTCGCATCTTCAGCCCCCGCATAACCGCATATCAATTCGTTCGAAAGGAACGCCATGTCAGCTTCAATCCAGATTTCCCCTTCCATCCTCTCGGCCGATATGGCGAACCTCGCGCACGACCTGAAGCGCATCTCGAATGCGGACCTGATTCATGTCGACGTCATGGATGGTCACTTCGTTCCGAATCTGAGCTATGGCACGGCCATCGTAAAGGCATGTAAGAGCGCCACGGACATCCCGCTCGACGTTCATCTCATGGTTTCCAATCCCGACGACACGGTCGATTGGTACATCGACGCCGGCGCCGACCTCGTCACCGTCCACTATGAGGCCTCCACTCATCTGCACCGCACGGTTTCCCACATCAAGTCCCGTGGTTGCAAGGCTGGCGTGGTGCTCAACCCCGCCACTCCCGTGGATGTGCTCGAAGATATCCTCGATGACCTCGATATGGTCCTGCTCATGAGCGTGAACCCTGGCTTCGGCGGACAGAAGTTCATCCCGCGTACGCTCGATAAGCTCCGCCGCCTGCGCGCCATGTGCGTTGAGCACGGCGTCGATCCCCTCATCGAAATCGATGGCGGTGTGGGCGCCGGCAACGCCGAGGAGCTCGGTGCCGCCGGTGCGACGGTTCTCGTGGCCGGTTCGGCCGTCTTCGGAGCTGAGGATCCGGCTCAGGCGGTCGAGGACATCCGTCAGGCCGCTGTGCGCGGTCGAGCTTCCAAGGAAGCGTAGACGCGATGTCTGACACGTATACCAATCTCGACTACGCAGCCTCGACGCCCATGAGGCCCGAGGCAATCCGCGCTCAGCTTGATTACGATGCCTCGGAAATCGCCGGGGCAAATCCCAACTCCCTGCACTCCCTCGGTCGCAAGGCCGCGCAGGTGCTCGAATCTTGTCGTAGGGTTGTCGCCCGCAGCTTCGGTTCGCGCGTACGCGCCTCTGAGGTGCTATTTTGCGGCGGCGGAACCGAGGCCAACGTCTTGGCGCTCATCGGTCTTGCCGAGGCGGCTCGTGCGGCCGATCGCCGGCGCGACCGTGTTGTCGTTTCCGCGATTGAGCACGATTCGATCCTCGACAATCTCCCGCAGCTTCGTGCTCTCGGGTTCACGGTCGATACGGTCAAGCCCAACCGTCGAGGATATGTCGAACCTTCCGAGCTCGAAGCGCTCATGGGACCCGATGTCGCGCTTGTGTCGGTCATGTTCGCCAACAACGAGACCGGCGTCATCCAGCCCGTCCGAGCACTTTCCGATGTAGCTCATGCCCACGGGGCCGTCTATCACGCCGACGCCGTCCAGGGTTGGCTGCATGTGCCCTTTGATGTTGCAGATCTCGCTGTCGATGCCCTCTCCATCGCCGGGCATAAGGTCGGCGGGCCGGTCGGCATCGGCGCCTTGTATCTCAAGGGACGAACCCCGATTCGCCCACGCAGCCTCGGAGGTGGGCAGGAGCGCGGTCTCAGGCCCGGCACCCAAGATCTTCGGGCCATAGTTGGACTTGCCGCCGCCGCCGATGCCCTTATGCCGCACGTAGCCGAGCACGTTTCTGTGCTCAGGCCGCTGGCCGATAACCTGTATGATCGACTCTGCTCAAATTCCAGGGTTCATGCCACGATGGGGGATTGGGCCGATTCCGATCGTCTCCCCGGCATCGTGAGCATTTACGTCGAGGGCATCGACTCCGAGGAGCTCATCTTGAAGCTCGACGGCCTTGGGTTCGCCGTTTCCGCAGCGAGCGCCTGCTCGAGTGGGAGTATGGATGCCAGCCATGTGCTGCGGGCTATGGGGGTCCCTCGTGAGGATGCGCTCGGCTCCTTGCGCATCTCCTTCGACGACCGCGTCGACCCTGCGGCCCTCGATCGGTTTGTCGAGGCCTTTTTCGAGGTGGTGCACGATGCTCGTCCGTGACCTTGAATCTTCCCTGCTCGCACGTTTCCCACGTCGGGATGCCGAGGCCTGGGACCATGTGGGGCTCTCCGTGGGCGATCCCGATGCCAAAGTACGCGGTGTGCTGTGCTCTTTGGATGCCACCCTGGACTCGCTGCACGCTGCGTGCTCCTTGGGTTGCAATGTGCTCTTGACGCATCACCCGGTTTACATCTCGGCTCCCGACAGCTTCTGTCCTCCATCTGCTGAGCGTCCCTCGAGTTCCGCCGTCGTGTACGAGGCCGTCCGGCTCGGTGTGAGTGTCATCTCGCTTCACACCAACCTTGATCGCTCCCACGAGGCGAGGGCCTCACTTCCTGGGCTTCTCGGTATGGAGGCGCGATCTTCTCTCGAGTACCCAAGCGACCCGGATGCGACTGGTTTGGGAAGCCTGTGTGTTTGTGACCCCATCACGCTCGGTGATCTTGCCGCTCGTCTGCGGGATTCGTTTGAGACGGTGCCGACCGTTTGGGGCGATCCTAAGATGACGGTCTCTCGACCGGCGTTTCTCGGCGGTAGCCTCGGTGATTTCGGTGACCTCGCCGTGCGCGCGGGCGCCGATGTCGTGGTGACCGGAGAGGTGGGCTATCATCGCGCCCAGGACCTCTCTCTCAGGGGAATGGGGGTTGTGGCTTTGGGTCACGATCGCTCCGAGCAGCCGTTCTGCTCGATTTTGGCCGACGCCTGCGTCTCAATTGGCGTCCCGGCCGAACACGTATATGTCAATCCGCTGCCCACGCAATGGTGGGTGCCGACGCAAGGAGATTTCGTATGAGTCTTGGTTCCGATCTGATCAAGCTGCAGGAGACCGACCTCGAGCTTGCAAAGCTGGGTAAGCAGCTCGGCTCGCTGCCCATCATCGACGAGCTTGCCAAGAAGCGCGCGGCTCTCACCAAGCTCCGCGCCGAGGCCACGCGCCTGCTCGCCGTTCGCAAGGACGCGCAGATCGCCGTCGATGATCTCGATGAGGGCGAGCGCGCCTGCCATGAGGCCGTCGCCGCCGCTCAGGCCCGTCCCGTCGATTCGAGTGATTACCGTGCGATGCGAGATCTGGAGGAGGAGCTCTCCAATCTTGCCAAGCGCCTCGAGCGCATCGAGTTCGCCCGTCCCGAGGCACGCGAGGCGCTGGCCGCTGCCGAGGAGCGCGAGCGCAAACTTGCCGACTACATCAAGCGCTTCGAGGCCGCCATTGTCGAGGACACGCGTTCCGCCCGCGATCAGGCCTCTGACATTCAGACCGAGATCGACGAGCTTTCTCTTCGCCGCAGTCATCTGTTCGGCCGTCTGCCTGAGGACGTCCAGGGGCTGTACGAGCGCTCCTCTAAGCGCTTCAAGGGCCTGTGTGTCGAGCGTATCCAGGGCAACGTCCCGACGGTCTGCCGCACCGCCCTCCAGCCCGCGTCCATGGATGCGCTTCGTCATGCGACCGATTATGCCGAGTGCCCGTACTGCCACCGCATCATCGTGGTCAACGAGCAGGAGTAGTCATGCCAAAGACCGTTCTCGTTTGCGTTACGGGATGCATCGCCGCGTATAAGTCATGTGAGATTGTCCGCCTTCTCCAGAAGGCCGGTGTGCGTGTCAAGGTCTGCATGACCGAGCACGCGACTGCGTTCGTGGGCCCCACCACCTTTCGAGCGCTCACGCACGAGGAGGTTGCGATCGACCTGTTCGACAACCCCTCCGACCCGATTCACCATATCTCGCTTGCCAAAGAGCCCGATGCCGTTCTCGTGGCCCCGGCCACGGCCAACGTCATCGCCAAAATGGCCCACGGCCTTGCCGATGACCTGATGAGCACGACGCTGCTTGCGACGGATGCCCCCATCGTCGTGGCTCCCGCGATGAATGTGGGGATGTGGGCGGCGGCCGCCACTCAGGAGAACGTTGCAACCCTCGCTGCGAGAGGCTGTGAGATCGTCTACCCCGCTACCGGCTACCTTGCCTGCGGTGACACCGGACAGGGCAAGCTCGCCGAAGTCGAGGCAATTGTGGACCGTACGCTTGCCGTGCTCGGGCGATCCGACATCCTTGCGGGCGAGCACGTGCTCATCACCGCCGGCGGTACGCGTGAGGCCATCGACCCCGTACGCTATATCGGCAATCGCTCCTCCGGCAAGATGGGCTACGCGCTTGCGTGCGCCGCACGGGACATGGGGGCCCGCGTCACCTTGGTGAGCGCCCCGACGGCCCTTCAGGCGCCTCAAGGTGTGCGCGTCATTCCCGTCGAGTCGGCTGCGGAGATGCATGCCGAGGTCGAGCGCGCTTTCGAAGAGGCCACCATGCTCGTTTGCGCCGCTGCGGTCGCGGATTATGCCCCCGCTACCGTCGCCCCCGAAAAGCTCAGCAAGTCCGATGGCGAACTGACCTCTGTTCCGCTCGTCAAGACGCGCGACATCCTTGCGGACATGTCGTCCAAGAAGGACGATCGCATCGTGATCGGCTTTGCCGCCGAGACGAATGACCTTTCTCGTCGTGCCGTCGACAAGCTCGCCCGCAAGGGCTGTGATGCCATCGTCGCTAACGATGTGTCGCGTTCGGAGTCCACCTTCGGCTCAGACACGGATGCGGTTCTTTGGGTGACAGGGGAGGGGGCTGAGGAGATCCCCTGCATGGACAAGCAGGACCTTGCCTATGAGCTGCTGAAACGCGCCAAAGAACTAAAATCTTAAAACAGATGAAAAAAGTTCTTGCATCTGTTGGAACCTTTGGGTAAAGTAATTCCTTGCTTCGGGACGTAGCGCAGCTTGGTAGCGCACTTGCATGGGGCGCAAGGGGTCGCTGGTTCAAATCCAGTCGTCCCGACCACGGAGCATTAAGGGCGGCCATTTGGTCGCCCTTTTCCATTTTCAGGTTGTCGGCTTACGCGTTTCGTAAGCGGGTATCATGCCTCCAGTGTTTCATGTTCTAGGGGAGTAAGGCGTGGCCGCAGGCAAGATCAGGAAAAAGATCAAGAAGGAGCTCATCGGTACCTCCGATTATCCTTCCAATAAGATCTTCACCATCTCAAACTTCATCACCTTCACGCGCTTGATTCTCACGGGCGTTTTTCTGTACCTGTTCGTGACCGACCAAAACCGTTACGTCGCCCTCGCCATATACGCGATCGCGGCTTCTACCGATTGGCTCGACGGGCAGATCGCACGCATGACCAAGACCGTGAGTTGGCTGGGAAAGATGCTCGATCCCATTGTGGACCGCGCCTTGCTCTTCACCGGTGTCGTCGGCCTGGTTGCTCGAGGTGAACTGCCGCTATGGATCTGCCTAGCCATCGTCGGTCGCGATGTGTACCTGTTCCTCGGCAATTTTGTGGTTCGCCATTACCATCGCAGGCCCATCGATGTCGTTTTTATCGGCAAGCTCGCCACCGCACTGCTGATGAGCGGTTTTACCTTGATGCTCCTCGGGATGCCGATGCTCGATGGCCTGGGCCTTGTCCCGGCCTCCGTTTCCTGGCTGCCCGGCATTAACGACGTGGCTGCTCCGCTGGGCATTTACTTCGTGTATGCAGGAGTCTTCTGCTCACTGGCAACGGGTGGCGTCTATACCGTCAAGGGCATGGTCGCCATTCGCGCCGCGATTGCGCATCCCGAGGACGAGGATGATGATTTTCTAAACCCTGAGATCGATGATGCCGATGATGCCGAGGTCGTTGAGAACGCATAACGACACCGATATGCGAACTATTTGGGTTAGAATAAATTGCTGATTGTATTTTCCGGGTTTATCCCGTTTTGCCGCTAGGGGGTTACCATGGCCAATGTCGAGCAGAATGAGACAACGCGCGTTTTTCGTATGCCGAGCAGCGATGCCACCGCGCCTGACCTCATGAAGAGCACGCCCCTCATCGTCCCGGTCCTTTCCATCATCAAGGGGCCGCAGACCGGCAATGTCTTTGAGTTGGATCAGCCCGAGGTCACCATCGGTCGCGATCCCTCCAACACGATCTTCCTCAACGACATGACCGTCTCCCGCAGCCATGCCAAGATCCTGCGTAACGCCGCCAGTGTTCTCATCGAGGATCTCGGCTCCCTCAATGGCACCTGGGTTGATGGCGCCATCGTCAACTCCGCGCCTCTGCACGACGGCTCGTCCGTGCAGATCGGCACGTTCACGCTGATGTACCACGAGAGCACCGTGGAGCGCATCGAAACCGGTGAGTAGCTTGGCTGAGCGCAGCTACCTCAGCATCGGGCAGGTGGTCAACCTCCTGCGCGGAACGTATCCCGATCTCTCCAACTCAAAAATACGCTTCCTTGAGGACGAGGGGCTTATTACGCCCCATCGCACCCCTAAGGGCTATCGTCAGTACTCCAAGGCCGACGTTGACCGCCTTGAGGTCATCTTGCATCTTCAAAAGACGCGGTACATGCCCCTTTCCGCTATCAAGCAAAAGCTCGATAGCGCCTCGGACCTGTCCGCGCTCGCGTTCGAGGTCGGTCTCTTGACAGATGCCCCCATGAAGGTTGCCTCTAAGGAGACGCGTCAGAAACTGCATCCCATCGAGGACGTCCCCGACATCCTTGGCGTCGATATCGCGTTTCTGCGCCAGCTTTCCGACAATGATCTCATCCGCATCATACGCAGCCCGCAGAACCGCGAGCTTATCGATGGCCGTGATTTCGAGATCATCCGCCACTGTGCCGAGCTTTCTCGCTTTCATATCGAGCCGCGCAATCTGCGTCAGTATGTGATTGCAGCCAATCGCGAGTCCGCGCTCTTCGAGCAGGTTCTCATTGGCATGCTCGGTTCCGATGACTCCGACGATGACCGTGAGGCTAAGCTTGACCGTGCTTTTAAAACGTTGCACGACCTCACCGATGGCGTCCGCACCGCCCTTCTTCGCAACCGTGTATTCGAATCGCTTAACGCGGTCGTTGAAGATGCCGACGTCGATGCAATCGATGATGAGATCACCCGTGCGCAGCAGGCCGCTCAGAACCATGTGAGCCAGCAGTCTTACGCGACTGGGTATGAGCAGGTCGTGAGCGCATTGGATGCAAGCGAGCTCGCCGCCCAACCGATTCGCGTCCTCCCCGTCGACGCTTCATAGCGCCGTACGTTGTGACAATCAAAGCCAAAACGAGTAGAAAGATGCGCCGACATGTCCGATTTTGACTTCGAGTCCTTTATCACCGACATCCCCGATTATCCCGAGCCCGGTGTTGTCTTTAAGGACATCACGCCCCTGTTCGCCGATGCCAACGCAATGCGTCAAACCGTTCTCGCGATCGCTGATCACTTTCGTGATGCGGGTATCACCAAGGTTGTCGGCCCCGAGGCTCGTGGCTTCATGATCGGCGTGCCCGTTGCCATGGAGCTCGGAGCTGGCTTTATTCCCGCTCGCAAGCCCGGTAAGCTGCCCCGTGAGACCTACTCTGTTAGCTATGAGCTCGAGTATGGTTCCGATACGCTCGAGATTCATCGCGATGCGATCGAACCCGGTGACCGCATCCTGATCGTCGACGACCTTATCGCCACGGGTGGTACTGCCGCTGCAACCGGCAAGCTCATCCAGGAGGTTGGGGGCGAGCTGGTCGGCTATGCTTGCATCCTCGAGCTTACGTTCCTGAATCCGCGCGACGTACTTGCGACTTCGGGCGATCAGGAGCTGTTCAGCCTGGTTAAGGTCGGTTAACGCACACTTCCGTCGGTTATGGGGAGGAAAGGGGAGAGCCTTTCCTCCCCATCTTCATATGCGCTGGGTTTCTGCCTTTTCGTCCTCAACTGGTCATTTTAGTAGGTATATACTCTGGTCTCGATAAATCGAGCGAAAGGAACCCTCATGACTTGGGCCATCATCGCTGACTCTAGTTGCAACCTGCGTGACTATACGCCTGTCACCTCCAATTGCACCTATGCATTCGCGCCGCTGACTCTCCACGTGGGAGGGGAGGAGTACCCCGATGACTCCGACTTGGATGTGAGCAAGCTGAACGAGCGAGTCCATTCGGAGGCAACAGCATCGAGTTCGGCATGCCCGAGCGCTGGCGAATGGGCTGATCTGTTCCGACTGGCCGATAACGTCATTGTCGTGACGCTTTCCTCCAATCTTTCGGGGAGCTACGACTCTGCTCAGATGGGCCGCAATCTCGTTATTGATGAATATGCTCGTGAGCACGGCGGTCAGATTATGGGCAAAAACATCTACATCCTTGATTCTCGAGCTGCGGGCGCAAAACTCGAGGTCATTGTCCGCCTTATCGATAGGTACCTTACGACGCATCCTGATGCGACGTTCGACGAGGTCGTTTCGTATGCGAAGAAGCTCGAGTCGAACAGCCAGGTGCAATTCTCGTTGAGGAGCTTCGACAATCTTGTCAAGAATGGGCGCATGCCCAAGCTGGTTGGCGCACTCGCAAGCGGCCTTTCCATTCGTATGCTTGGAACGGCAAGCGAGCAGGGCACCATCAAGGTGATTGCCCCGACGCGTGGCGATAAGAAGACGATGAAGAAAATCCTCGATGTCATGAGGTCGGACGGATATCGTGGCGGCCTGGCATATATCGATCATGTCGACAATGTCGAGGGCGCAGAGGAGCTGGGCCGTGCGATTGCATCCGAATGGCCGCAGGCCGAAGTCGAGATCCTTCCTTGTCGCGGCCTCTGTTCTTATTATGCTGAGGAGTCTGGTTTGATCATCGGGTATGAGTGGAACGGCCTGAGTTAAGTCATCTACCGGCCTGCGCACACGCCTTGATGGGTGCGCAGGCCGGTTATCTATTCCCATTCCTACTTTACATAATATATATTATCAGGAATGACTAAGTCTTGATTGTTGTCATTCTGTTATCGACAGACGAAAGCTGCGCAAAGACGCCCTCTGAGATTAGGCATTCTCAGTGGGCGTCTGCATTATCAGGCAGATAGAGACTCGATGTAATGATATGCAGCTGTTGCCGCAATGGCGCCGTCAGCAGCCGCCGTGACAACTTGTCGTAGCGACTTGGACCTCATGTCGCCTGCGCAATACAAACCCGGCGTCGTGGTGCCCATATGCTCGTCGGTCAGTACACCACCATCGGGGCCGAGTTCGGCTAAACCTGCAACGAGATTCGTGGCGGGATCGTGACCAACTGCAACAAAGACGCCGACGGATCCGTCGTCGTATGACTCGACGTGCGTTTCACCTGTGGCATTGTCTCGAAATGTGATGGCGTTGATAAACGTCGAGCCCGAAACTTCGGTAATACTCGTTTGGTACCTAATGGAAATGTTGGGCTTGGCGGAGAGTCGATCGACCATTCCACGGGATGCACGGAACACATCACGGCGAACGATGATCTCTACCTGATCAGCAAGATTCGATAGATAAAGCGCCTCCTCGACGGCAGAGTTGCCGCCGCCGATGATGAACACGTGCTTGCCACGATAAAACATGCCGTCGCAAGTGGCGCAATACGATACGCCTCGGCCCCTGTACATCTCTTCTCCCGAGAAGTTGCCGGGACGGGGTGTCGCTCCCGTGGCGACGATAACGCTTTTGGCTTCAATGGAATCCATGTCGGTTGTGATGGTGAATCCACTTTCATGGCGTGTAAGGGATTGAACTGAACCGTAGGTCGATTGTGCGCCGGCGGATTCCGCATGGGCCTGCATTTTCTGCCCGAGTTCGGCACCCGAGCATCGTTCGATTCCAGGATAGTTGTCAATCATATCTGATGTGGCAATTTGACCACCGGGCATGCCCTGCTCGACGACAAGCGTATCAAGGCTGGCACGTGCAGCGTATAAAGCGGCGGAGTAACCGGCGGGACCTCCGCCGATGATCACAAGATCGCGTTGATTTGGCGTGGACATAAGAACCTCCATACGTCGTTTCTCTGCTCTTACCCGATAGCGGGAATCTGTTACACATGGGGTCGTACAATACCTTTATCGTCTTTGGGGGTGCCTGATGCAAGATCGTACAGATTGTCCGTGCGAGCCCGTTGCGGCTATACCTGCGTCCGTTCCTTCGGGAAGCGAATCGACGCATAGGCCGACCATCGCGGTTGTGCATGCATCCGTCGGTTCTGGTCATCGTGCGGCGGCAAATGCGATCGCCCAGGCCATCGAGCAACTTCGTGGTCTCGATGGTGTTCCGCAGGACGTTCAGGTCGACGTCCTCGATATTCTCGATTTCGGAAAAATCAAGTTCGACGGCAATAAAACTGCTGCTGCGTTCACTGGAGCAACAAGGCCGCTCTATGACGTCACCTGGCGCTTCACACTGACCGGGCGCCTATTGTGGGGTGGCGGCTCAGCATGGTCGACCTTGATGTTCGATTCTTTCGATGAGTATGTTCAGAAAGCGCGTCCCCTTGCCATCATCTGCACTCATATCACCGCTGCAAATGTGGCGGTGGGCGCCCGCATGCGTACTAAGATCGAATATCCCGTTGTCTGTGTTCCCACGGACTATGAAATTGAGGGATTTTGGCCACATAAGGAGGCCGACCTCTTCTGCGTGGCGACGGAGTTTATGGCTGAGACCCTACGTCCGAGAAAGGTCCCCGAGAGCGCCATCGAGGTGACGGGCATTCCGGTCCGGTCTGGCTTCGGCGATTCCGGCCGCCGCGACGCGGATCGCAAGCGCTTTGGTCTTCCTGCGAATAAAACGTTGGTGCTTGTTATGGCGGGCGCCGCTCTCCCCCAGCCTTACGTTCGTTTTAGGGCGGCAATTGAGGAGACCCTCCCCTATCTTCGAAGATTCGAGGACATGCACTTTATCTTCTTGCCTGGCAAGGATAAATCATACGCCGATCATCTACGCTCGATCTTTTCGGGAATGAAACTCTCAAATGCGATGGTTATGGATTACGTCGACGATATGGCAGCTCTTATGCATGCCTGCGACCTTGCCATTCTTAAATCTGGTGGTCTTTCGGTGACCGAATGCCTGTGCGCGGAGCTGCCGATGCTGCTGTTGGGCAAGGCCTATGGCCAAGAGAAGTCAAACACCGTCATGCTCACGTCGTTTGGCGCCAGCATGCATGCCACGACCTCTCGTGAGCTTGTGATGCAGCTTACGCATCTACACGATAACAAGGAGGCTCTTCATGGGCTTCTGGTTAACGCCAGTGCGCTGAGGCGACCTGATGCCGCTGCCGACATTGTCCGTGCGACCATGCGCCTCGTCGGGGTTCCCTGCGATCGTGAGCGGCATTTTGCCGAGTTTTACTGGGGCGGGAAACCGGCCCACGCGCGATAGGCGCTTGCTTTTTGCTGTGTGTTCTGCCGTTGTGCTTGTTTGAACGTACGACGTTGCTCTGGCGAAGTTAATCTCCATGTAAAAGAAGCGCCCTCGACGAGCATTAACTCGTCGAGGGCGCTTCGTCTTGGCATCTCAGGTTACGTGCCGAAGCGTGTAATTAGAGAAGCAGAAAGTAGGCCAGGAAAGCGGCGGCGGCAACCCACATGAGCGGGCGGACCTTCTTGATGTTGCCTGTGACGGAGGCAACGATGACATAGGCGATGAAGCCGAGGCCGATACCGTTGGAAATGGAGTACGTGAACGGGATACCGATGATGATCATGAAAGTCGGGAATCCCTCAAGGATGTCGAACCAGTCGATCTCGGTGACCTCGCTCATCATGAGGAAGCCAACGTACACCAGAGCACCGCAGGTCGCCGCAGAGCTGATGCAGCTGATCAGCGGGGAGAAGAAGGCGGCAAGCAGGAACAGGATGCCCGCAGTGATGGAGGTGAGACCGGAACGGCCGCCGTCAGCGGCGCCGGAAGCGGACTCAACGAACGTGGTGATCGAAGACGCGCCGAACACGCCACCAGCTGCGGCGGCGACAGAGTCAACGATGAGGATCGGCTTGATGTCCTCGACCTTGCCCTCGTCGGAAAGGAAGTCGCCCTGCTTGGCGACGGCCATCGCGGTGCCCATGGTGTCGAAGAAGTCGCTCATCATGAGAGAGAAGGCGAAGAGCAGGAGCGCGGGAGTGGTGAGGGCCTTGACGACGCCCATGACGCCATCGGCGTCAGCCATGAACGGAGCGCCGAACGTGGAGAAGTCGAGCGGAGCAACGATGCTGGACGGAGCCGCGGTAACACCCAGCGGAATGCCCAGAATGGATGCGATGACGATGCCCCAGAGCAGCGCGCCCTTGACGTTCATCGAGGAAAGGATGACCGTGGCCACAATGGAGATGAGGCCAACGAGGAAGACGGGGTCGGTAACGCTACCTAGGGAAACCATGGTGGCTTCGTTGGCGACGATAATGCCGCCGTCCTTAAGGCCGATCATAGCGATGAAAAGGCCGAGACCGATGGAGATGCCATGACGGAGCGACACGGGAATGGCGTCCATGATGGCCTCGCGAAGGCCGCAAAGAACGAGCAGAAGAATGGCGATGCCTTCAACGAAGATGATGGCCATGGCGGTCTGCCAACCGAGCCCCATCGCGCCGCAAAGCGTGTAGGCGACGATGGAGTTGATGCCCATACCGGAAGCGCAGGCCAGAGGACGATTCGAGATGAAGCCCATCGCGATCGTCATGATGCCGGCGCCAATGCAGGTGGCAGTGACCGCGGCGGTCATGGGAACGCCGCCTGCAGACAGGATAAGCGGGTTGACGACGATAATGTAAGCCATCGCCAGGAACGTTGTCAGGCCGGCGCGAAGCTCGGTCGCGATGTTCGAGTTGCGCTCCCCCAACTTGAAGAACTGGTCCATGTGGTTATCCCCCTATGCTCAAGGACCGACTGACTTATTTCGAACCACTCGAACCGAAACCGCCGCAACCGCGGTCAGTCTCGTCGAGTTCGTCGACTTCTACGAGGTGCACGACGGGCACCCGCTGGATGACGAGCTGAGCGATACGCTCGCCTCGCTCGATGTGGATAGCCTTTTCGGAGTCGAGATTCACCGCGATCACCTTGAGCTCGCCACGATAGTGGGCGTCGATGAGACCGGGCGTGTTGGCGATGGAGAGCCCCTGCTTTAGGGCCATGCCGCTGCGAGGCTGCACAAAGCCCGCGTAGCCATCGGGAATTGCAATCGCAAGACCCGTTGGGATGAGGACGCGCTGATAGGGTTCGATGACGACGTCCGCATTGGCACGCAGGTCGAGGCCTGCATCCCCCTCGTATGCATATGAGGGGAGTTCGACGCTCGGATCGAGACGCTTAATGGAAACGGAAAGCTCGGACATGGTTACCTCAACTTATCAAGCTCGGAAATAAACTCATCGACATCGCGGAAATCGCGATAGACGGATGCGAAGCGGATGTAAGCGACCTTATCGATGCGTTCTAGCCTCTTTAGGACCATGTCGCCGATGTCGTGCGATCGGATGGCAGTCAGCGTTCCGCCTCGAAGCTCGCGCTCGATATCATCGATGAGCGCGTTGAGTTCGGACAGGTCGATGTCTCGTTTCGAGGTGGCGCGCATCAGTCCGACGAGCAACTTATTGCGGTCAAAAGGCTGGACGGACCCATCGCTTTTAATAACTTCGATGGGGTCCTCGCATCGCTCGAACGTGGTGAAACGATATCCGCAAGAACGGCACTCACGCCGGCGCTTGATGGCATTGGTTGTATCCTGCGCTCGAGAATCAATGACGCGTGTGTCATCATGTCCACAGCTTGGACAACGCATATCGCTATCCCCCTCCCATTGAGACAACCTATTTAGAATACCATGCGATGAGGGGGTGTAGCACAATTTAGTTCCGCTGGAAACCTATTACCTTGCAGCGGTGGGAACGGAAAGCTCCATACCAGGAACCAGCAGGCCCGAATCGAGGTCGTTGACCATCTTGATGGCGTCGACTGTCTCAGTAATGGAGAGGCCGTCGATAGGGTTCTTTTCGGCAATGTTCCACAGCGTGTCGCCGGTGGTGACCTCGACGATTTTGGTGGGGGCGTTCAGAAGCGCGTTAAGCTTGGAATCCGAGGAAGCGGACCCCATGAATATAGTGCCTGCAACGCAGACAGATACCGCAAGCGCAGCGAGGGTGAATACAAGTTTATCGTTCATCTTGGCGCCCTCGAGCACCGTGCGACTGGGATATGCAATCGGGGCGAATAGCTGCGGGCGCGAAGGTGCGACCGCCTTTTGAGCAGCAGACCCGTCGATAACGGTGAAACGATGCTCCTCAGCAGGGTCGAGGGCGAGATTTCCAACAACGCGGATCTGACTCTTCATGGCGTGCTCCTTTCGGCTCTGTTCTCTGCATATAGATATAAATGGCCGTTCGGACAAAACTCGTTCTCTTAGAACGGGTGTTCGTGTATTATTATCTTCGAACAGTTGTTCCTGTCAAGAAATATTCGAACAAGTGTTTGATGAGAAGGGATCTGCCGTGAGCCGTAAAATCACCAAGCGCCAGCAACAGATTTACGATTTCATCCGCTCCTATCAAAAGGAAAAGGGCTATCCCCCGAGCGTTCGCGAGATGGCGGCCGCCGTCGGGCTCTCTTCTCCATCCACTGTCCATGCTCACCTCAGCGCGCTCGAAGAGCACGGCTTGATTCGCCGTGACGCGACGAAGCCGCGCGCGCTCGAGGTGTTCAATTCCGACGGATCGTCGTACAAGCCGGAAGAATCCACCGCCTCGTCTGCCCGTGGCACGGTCAAATTGCCCCTCGTCGGTCGTGTCGCTGCTGGCATGCCCATTCTCGCAGAGCAGAATATCGAGGATTCGTTTACTGTTCCCACGGAGATCGCAACGGATTCAAGCTCGTTTGTCCTGGAGGTGCACGGGGATTCCATGATCAATGCTGGCATCTTCAACGGCGATTACATCATCGTGCGCGAGCAGAAAAGCGCCATGAACGGCGAGATTGTCGTCGCCATGATCGATGGGTCGGCAACGGTTAAAACGTTCTATAAGGAGCGCGGCCGCGTTCGACTCCAACCCGAGAATGACGCCATGGAACCCATCTACGCCGACAACCCGACGATACTCGGCAAGGTTGTCGCCCTGATGCGTCGCTTTTAAATAATTGGATCGAAAATTCGGAATCGGAGTGAGCCCCTCGGCTCACTCCGTGACGTATGGTTTGACGCGCGCGGCAATATGGCGCGGCACCTTGCAAACGAGCCTGATCCGATCCTCGAGGTACTCCTCGATAAGAATGTTGCCCTGAGTCCTTATGGAGGAGAGCAGCAGGCCTTCCCGATAGGGAATCTCGCAAGATATCGGTGCATCACATGCCGACGCTTCATGGATTATCCGATTCAGCAGCTCCTCTTTCCCCTCCCCGCTAACGGCGGAAAAGAATACGGCCTCGGGCTCTCGGCGCTTCAGCGATTCAATCTCAGAGGGATCCAGTCGGTCGATCTTGTTGTAAACAGTGACGGCCGGTTGCTCGGCCGCCCCAACTTCATCGAGAACGTGCTCTACGGCATCGACATGCCGCGGATAATCAGTATCGGAGATATCGACCACCCGCAGGATGAGATCGGCGTCCCTAACTTCCGATAACGTTGATTTGAAAGCCTCGACCAAGCCGTGCGGTAGCTTCTGGATGAAACCGACGGTGTCGGTAATGGTCACGTTTCTGCCACCGGGAAGACTGAGTGAGCGGGTCGTCGGATCGAGCGTGGCGAAAAGCTTGTCCTGCGCAAGCACAGAGGGGCCGCAGAGCTGATTGAGCAGCGAGGACTTCCCGGCATTCGTATAGCCTGCGAGCGCGATGCGAAACGTCTGCGAGTCATTGCGCTTCTTCGATTGAACGTCACGACGTTTCTCGACCTCTCGCAGTTCACGCCTCAGTTGGGCGATACGATTGCGAATCATGCGTCGGTCGATTTCCAGCTGGCTCTCACCCTGACCGAACCTGCTGCCGATGCCGCCGCGCGTCTGCTCTTTAGCAAGATGGCTCCACATGCCCCGCAGTCGTGGCAAAAGATATTGCAATTGTGCGAGCTGGACTTGCAGGCGGCCTTCGCTTGTTCGAGCGTGCAAGCCGAAGATATCGAGAATAAGGGCGGTACGGTCGATGACCTTCGTCGGTTCACCGAGTGCGCGTTCAAGATAGGACTGCTGAGAGGGACTCAGGTCATCATCGAAAATCACCACATCGGCATCGAGTCTTTGCAGGAAGCCTTTGAGTTCTTCAACTTTGCCCGACCCGATATAGGATTTCGGTACGGGTCGGTCGAGTCGTTGCGTCAGTCGGGCTACGGTGCCAGCGCCCGCCGTGTCGGCGAGCCGCTCGAGTTCGTCGAGCGAGCGCTCGATAGGCCAACCGTCGCTTCTCCAGTCAACGCCGACGAGGATAGCGCGCTCTGGTGTCGGAGCAGTGTCCACGAGTTCGAAACGACTCATCCTTTCAGCACCTCGTGCTCAATAAGATCGAGGGCGTCTTCGACTCCCATCCTATCGAGATCGATCCAACGTGTTCGTTCGTCGCGTTTACACCAGCTGATCTGGCGCTTTGCATAGCGGCGGGAGCGCTGTTTGATCAGGTCGACTGCATCGGAAAGAGTGCATTCGCCATCGAGGTATGAAATGAGCTCTTTGTATCCGATTGCCTGCATGGACGTGAGCGCGTCACGTGCACCGCAATCAAGCAGTCCCTTGACCTCTTCAAGGAGGCCCTCACCCATCATAACGTCGACGCGTCGATCGATCCGCTTGTACAAACGGGCGCGGTCCATGGTGAGCGCAAAGGTTACGTGCTCGTAAAACGGATTGTGCTGTGAAAACCCAGCTGCCTGATCGGCGTAGGAAACACCCTCATCGCACATTTCAAGCGCGCGAACGACACGTTTAACGTTATTGGGATGAATAATCTCCGCGCTTCGGGGATCGCGTTTCTCGAGCATAGCGTGAATTCCGAGGGGTCCGAGATCCTCGGCGAGCTTGTTGTAGCGCTCGCGACGCTCATCGTCGACCTCCCCCTTGGGGAAGTGCATGTCATCGAGCGCAGCGCGCAAATACAACCCGGTGCCGCCGCAAAATATGGGCGTTTTGCCTTCGCTTTGCAACCGCTCGACCTCACCACGTGCGTCAACCTGGAACTGCGCGGCGGAATACGGTTGAAATACGTCCACTAAGTCAACGAGACGCAGCGGAACGGGGCGCTCGTCGACGGGCGTTTTGGCCGTTCCGATATCCATACCACGATAAACCTGCATGGCATCGGCGGAAAGCACCTCACTCCCCCAACGTATGGCGAGCATATCGGCGAGGGAGCTCTTTCCAACAGCGGTGGGTCCCGTTATCGCTACGATTGGAGTCATCGAGCATCGCCTACGGACGCACCCGCCAAATACCATGTGCGTGCCGTATCGACGTGGACGTCGATGACCTTGCCGATGAGCGTCGTGGGGTCCACACCCGCAGGCACAGGGCAGTGCACGGTTTGGTTCCAAGGGCTCTTGCCCTGCAAAACGTTGGGGTCCTTCTTGGACGTGCCTTCGATGAGCATGGGGACGGTGGTGTCCAGTGAGCCTTGGTTGAAGTCGAAGGCGGTCTGCTCGACATGCTTTACGAGGCGATCGAAGCGCTCCTGAATAACCGAACGAGGAGTGGGGTCGACGATTTTCGCAGCAGGCGTTCCCTCACGCTTGGAGTAGATGAACGTGAACGCCTGAGCGAATTTCGCTTCATCGACGAGGGAGACGGTCTGCTCGAAATCCTCTTCCGTCTCACCGGGGAAACCGACGATGATATCCGTGGTGAGGGCGATATTGGGAATGCGATCGCGGACACGCTGCACCAGGTCAAGATATTGTTCGCGTGTGTACTTGCGATTCATGAGTTTCAAGATGCGTGAAGAACCGGACTGAACGGCCAGGTGAAGTTGCGGCATGACAGCGGGAACTTCGGCCATGGCATCAATCGTCTCGGGAAGGAGATCCTTCGGATGAGACGAGGTAAAGTAGATGCGCTCGATTCCGGTGTCGCCCACGCGGCGGAGCAGCTCGGCAAAACGTGGGTCGTGATCGTGGTCGCGCCCATAGGAGTTGACGTTCTGGCCAAGAAGCGTGATGGATCGAACGCCTTGGCGGACAAGCCCGGTCACCTCATCGACGATTTCGTCCATGGGACGGCTCTTCTCGCGTCCGCGAACGTATGGAACGATGCAATAGCTGCAGAAATTATTGCAGCCGGTCATGATCGGAACCCATGCGTGAAAAGCGGTCTCACGATGCCAAGGCATATCGGTGGCAGCGCCGGTGTCGATCTCCTCGACACGGACATGATGGTCGCCGTCTGCGAAGGCATCGGCCAGGAGATCGGCGACATGGGCGATTGAGTGAGTTCCGAAAATGACGTCGACGTTATCGAGATTGGTGAGCAGGCCCTCACCATCACGCTGGGCGATGCAGCCGCCTACGGCGATGACGCGCTTGCCGGAAGGCGATGCAGGAAGGCTTTTGCAAGAGGAGCACTGACCGTACAGGCGGGTATCCGCAGCCTCGCGCACACAGCATGTCATGAAGATGACGATATCGGCATCTGCGGGACTTGAAGCAACCAAGCAGCCGCAGGAATCCAACAAGCCGCTTACGCGTTCGGAATCGTGCAAATTCATCTGGCATCCGAACGTGCGGATGAAATAGGTCTTTCCAGAAAGGATAGAAAGGTTGGACATGTTAGCAAACCTGCTTAAAATCGTCGGGAAAATCGGGGATATCGGCGGAGTTGTACGAGATATGGTGCACATACACGGACAGACGTATGGCTGTACGAGATTCACCGTTTATAAGGATGTCCGAGAAGACCGGAGCGCAAGAGATGTCGAACCCGGTGGGGATCAGAAACCCGCGGGCGATTGCCATCGCCTTGATGGCTTGGTTGACGGCGCCGGCGCCGACGCACTGCATGTTGACGGGGACGCCATCTTTGACCATGCCGGCTATAGCGCCTGCCACCGAGGCGGGCGATGATTTACTCGAGACCTTGAGGAACTCCATGTACATTTCTCCAGCGAATAAAGTGCATATTTTGGTGTGTTTTAGTTGGTGTAAAGATACCCCATGGACTACACATGGGCAAGTGCACGGGCTAGGTGTCTTCCTTGTCGATATCAAAGGTGACAGTGATGCGGTCTTTTGTGACGCGGACTTTCGGCTCGCGCGACAACGTCAGGAAATATCGAGATGCCAGATCGGTAAAATCTCGTTCCATCGTACGAGAAAAAGAAGCGATATCTTCCTTCGAGATCTTGAGACCGCGTCGGTCGCGCGTAAGATCGATTTGAGCTGGCTCCCCTATCGCAGGCTCCTTTTCGCGCAGAAGACGAGAGGCGATGCTCTTGAGCGGCGCGATGGAACCGCCGAGAATGCGATGGGCGGTGCGCTCGGAAATCTCTATGCCCATGTCGGATGCGATTCGAATGAAGTCGCCGGCATCCGCCGCGCAGGTCAGACGATCGACGACCGGCAGCGATTGTTCAGAATCCAAGAAAAGCAAACGTGTGGTATCGACACGAGATGCTGCGTGAGCGTATAGCGTAGCGGCGATTTCGGTGGGGGTGCCAAGATATACGTCACAACCATGCAGCTCTTCACATGCGAACTCGCAAACAGCACGATTGATGTTGTGAGGGCCTTTCACGCAGGAAAGAATGCCATCCTCGTCTTTTGAGGCGGTCGGCCAGGTCGATTGGTCGGCACGCTCACCGAGAGAAGCGGTATCGACGACGACGCGGAATGACGAGCCGCCACCTTGAGCAGAGGTGACGACCTCGGCCGTTTGAGTGTTCTGACGAATTGAGAAAAGGGCCATACCGCGTCCATGGACACCCCATTTGTCCATACGCATGCTTTCGAGCTTGGATGTGACGCGCGCATCGAAGATGCGATCACGCATATCCTCTGGCACTCCCGATCCGTCATCGAGGAAAAGGAGGGTGCGAACACCCTCCTCCTTACTCGTGGCGAGGTAGATATTGCGAGCACCTGCGTCGCGTGCATTTCGCAGCATTTCGACGACGATGTCCTCGACATGTTGGATATCGTGTTTTGCCTGACGGCGTTCAGCCTCGGAAACGCGCAGGCGAACGAAGCCGTCGCCGAGGTTCTCCTCGACACGAAGGTTTCCCTCGCCGGACATGGAGGCGATGAACGAAATAAGGTCGTTGCCGTCAGACATGGGTCACACTACTTTGCAATATCGACGGCGCGGCTCTCGCGAATGACCACGACGCGAACCTGGCCGGGATACTCCATCTCTTCCTCGATCTGCTGGGCGATATCGTGCGCCAGGACCGTGGATTCGGCGTCGGAGACCTTGTCGGGCTGAACCATGACGTGGACCTCACGACCGGCCTGCATGGCGTAGGTGCGCTCCACGCCCTCGTGGGAGTTCGCGATCTCCTCGAGCTTCTCGAGACGCTTGATGTAGTTCTCAGCGGACTCGCGGCGAGCGCCGGGACGGGAGGCAGAAATGGCATCGCCAGCCTGGACGAGCACGTCCAGGACGGTGTTGGGATCGGTATCGCCGTGATGCGCCTCAATCGCGTGAACGATTGCGGGCTTCTCGCCATAACGACGGGCAAGTTCGGCGCCGATGACGGCATGCGGACCCTCGACCTCATGATCGATGGCCTTGCCGAGATCATGCAGAAGGCCGGCGCGCTTCGCGGTCACGACATCGATACCGAGCTCAGCGGCCATGATGGCACAAAGGTCGGCCACCTCGAGGGAGTGACGGAGAACGTTCTGGCCAAAGGAGGTGCGATAGCGAAGGGCACCGAGGGTCTTGACGATCTCGGGGTGCAGGTCGTGGATGCCCATATCGAATGCCGCCTGCTCGCCAGCCTCGCGGACGCGCTGCTGCACAAGGTCAGAGGCCTTCTGGTACATCTCCTCAATGCGGGCTGGGTGAATGCGGCCATCGGCGATCAGGTTCTCAAGGGCGACGCGAGCGGTCTCGCGACGAACCGGATCAAAGCTGGAGAGGACGACGGTCTCAGGGGTGTCGTCAATGACGAGATTGACGCCGGAAACCTGCTCGAACGTGCGGATGTTGCGGCCTTCGCGTCCGATGATACGGCCCTTGAGGTCGTCAGAGGGAATGTGAACGGACGTGACGGTGACCTCGGCGGTGTGATCGGAAGCGCAACGCTGGATGGCGAGGGAGATGATCTCCTGAGCGGTCTTATGGCACTCGGCCTTGACCTTCTGCTCGGACTCGCGAATGATCGTGGCGGCTTCGTGGGTCACCTCGCCGCGAACCTTGTCGAGAAGCTCTGCGTGGGCGTCCTCGCGGGTAAGCTCACAGATGCGCTCGAGCTCGTCCGTCTGACGAGCATAGAGCTCCTCAAGCTCACGAGAGCGCTTGTCGATCTGACCCTGCTGGCTGGAAAGCTGGTGCTCTCGCTTATCAAGGGCCTCATTGCGGCGATCAAGGGACTCCTCACGCTGCATCACACGGTTCTCGAGGGCGCGGATCTCCTTCTTACGCTGAGCCTCCTCTGCCTCGGCGGCCTGCTTATTCTGGATGATCTCCTCCTTGGCCTCGAGGAGGGCCTCCTTCTTAAGGGTCTCGGCCGCGCGCTTGGCATCGGCCATCACCTGCTCGGCTTCAGAATGGGCGGCGGTAACCTTCGATTCGGCCTCGCGAATGCTTCCGGACTTGGCGTTGCGCATGGCCAAGACGGCGGCAAAAGCGCCGATTGCCAGGCACACGATGCCGACGAGAACAAGCTCCATTGGCATGATGGACTCCTTTTAGTGGTTAAAGATGCAAGAAAACTGCACCCACCGATAAGGAAGGCGCAGGACATTTGCCGGGTATGGTCCACCGAAGGGCCTATGAAATCGTTCCGATAGAAAATATCGTCAATCTCATCTGCGAGGATGAGCGCATAACAAACAAATGACAAATCCATCCTACGAGGTGGCAGGGGATTTGTCAAAGTTTCATAAGGTATCGGACGATAAACGGCGTCGAGCGGCCTCGGCCGACACGGAATATGAAAACCCCTTTGCCATGAGGTGTCGGATGAGCTTCTCCTGGGGCCTCACTGACGGAATCGACTTGCGAGACAGCAGCTCGATCGCGCGATCGAGCTCGTCATCGTCAGAGAAGAAGTCCTCAGGGTAGCCAGGCAGGTCGTTGGCATCGACGCCTTTGCGCCTTAATTCGATTTCGATTTTCCGCCGTCCCCAACCGCGCCGAATGCGTTCGGAGATGAAATAGGTCGCAAACCTACTGTCATCAAGGAACCTGACATCGATTGCCTTGGATAGGGCCGCATCGATTTCGATCTCACGATATCCGTAATTGAGAAGTCGTTCCCGCGCCTCGAGGACGGCATAGTCGCGCCTCGATAACATCTCAGTCAGCTGAGCAAAACAAATCTTGCCCTCAAGTGCATGGATGGCATCGAACGCCTCCCCTTCGGGAAGCGGCAGAGCTATGGCATCGGTTATGAGCAAGCGTCCCACGCGAACGGGGACGACGATTTCCCTTGATCGGCCGTTATCCATGATGCAGGAGACTTCTGCCATGGGCTTTTTTGAGGTGGAAAAGCTCGAGGCACTCCTTCGATCGGGAAGGCGCACCTCGAGCTCAGTCATGAGCAACGTCATAGCACGCGTGCTTGCTAGGCCTCGGACGAACTATCGAATTCGACATCATCGACGATGGTACCCACGGGTTCATCTTCGAACTCAAGGCCGCATGCGACACGGACCTTGTGCTCGAGCTCGGCCAAGAGCTCAGGGGTCTTGCGCAGCTTCTCCTTTGCGGCCTCGCGACCCTGACCGAGTCGTTCGCCGTCATACGTGAACCAGGCACCGGCCTTGGTGACGAAATTGAACTGGACGGCCATGTCGAGCACCGAGCCCTCCTTGGAGATGCCAGTACCGTACATGATGTCGAATTCCGCAGTCCTGAACGGAGCGGCAACCTTGTTCTTCACAACCTTGGCGCGCACGCGGTTGCCCACGATCTCATCCTTGACCTTGATGCTCTCGATTCGACGGATGTCGATGCGGACGGAAGAGAAAAACTTGAGAGCGCGACCACCAGTCGTCGTCTCGGGGTTGCCGAACATTACGCCGATCTTCTCGCGAAGCTGGTTGATGAAGATACAGGTCGTGTTTGATTTTGCGAGGGAGCCGGCAAGCTTGCGCAGGGCCTGGCTCATCAGGCGGGCCTGGAGACCCACCGTCGTTTCGCCGATCTCACCCTCGATTTCGGCACGAGGCACCAGGGCGGCGACGGAGTCGATGACGACGACGTCGATGGCTCCGGAGCGGACGAGCATGTCACAGATCTCAAGCGCCTGCTCACCGGTATCGGGCTGTGAGATGAGCACCTCGTCGATATCGACACCGATGCGAGCAGCATACGTGGGATCCAGGGCGTGCTCGGCGTCGATGAACGCTGCGACGCCACCCATGGCCTGTGCCTCCGCGACGATTTCCAGCGAAAGCGTGGTCTTGCCGGAAGACTCGGGACCGTAGATCTCGATGATGCGGCCGCGCGGGACACCGCCGATGCCCAATGCGGCATCCAGGGCGATGGCTCCAGTTGGAATAGCCTCTACCTCGAGTTCGGGACCGCCATCTCCGTAGCGCATGATCGCGCCGTCGCCGAATTTCTTGATGATATCGGCCTTGGTGACTTCAATCATCTTCTCGCGCTCTTCGCCCGTGGTGCGCTCGTGAATGATGCGCGCAGGGCCGGAATTCTTGGCCATTGCTCCTCCTTGATTTTGACAAGTCGATAGTATCCGAACGGGTGTTCGTGGTCAAGCGACCTGTGAGAAATGCTACTCCGTGTTATTCCTCATTTATCGGAAAGCATGTAACCGGAATCTGAACGCAGATCGCAAGGCATCTGATTTCACGAGGAAGCGTGGGTTTCGCAGGTGGAGGAACGGGGAGCCTCGCGCGATAACGGCACGGAAACCCCATCATGGGAGCCCTGTGCACCAGTTACGCGGAAGCCCCATCATCGACGACGGCAGCGGCGAGGAGCTTAAGCGCGCCAAGCGCGGCTTGCAGCCGAACGGACATGCGGTCACCTTCGAACAGATGGCGTTCATACCGAGTGCCTCTCTGGGTCGCCACTCCAATATAGACGGTTCCGACCGGATCGGCGGAACTACCTCCGCCAGGGCCCGCATACCCAGTGATGCTCACCGCAACATCAGAGCCAAATAGCTTACGGCTGCCGTCCGCCATGGCGGACGCGGTCTCCCCGCTCACAGCCGTATGATTCTCAAGTGTTTTTGCGGGCACGTCGAGCACGTGATTCTTGATATCGTCGCAATACGTGACGGCGCCGCCGAGCAGGACGGCGCTGGCCCCCGGCACCCCGGCGATGTAAGACGAGACCATGCCAGCAGTGCAGGACTCGGCGGTGCTTACGCGCATATCACGCTCGGTCGCTAGGCGCACGAGCCCCTCAGCGGCGCGTACACAGGCGGCGTTCAGGGTCGTCTCATTCATATCATTCAAGCTGGAACCCCCCCAGGTGAAACCAAGCAACCCCCGCAAGCGTGCATGGAAGCCAGCGCGCTTGCGGGGGTCGATGAGAAAGAACGCTACACGCGGAAAATGACGTGACGGGCGTTCCAGAAGTACTGTGCGCCCGAGACGACCGTGAGCACGACCGCGGCGACCATCGTCGCCCATGCGACCGTGAGCACGATGGAGGTGGCCTGAACCATGCCGGGAAGCGCGAGGAACTCGAGCGCGATACCGAGCAGGTACGCGCATAGCGATACCATGGTGACCGCGGTCTTGGCCTTTCCGAGATTATCGGCTGCGATGACCTCGCCGTTAGCGCTCGCCACCATACGAAGGGCGCTTACGAGGAACTCGCGAAGCAAGATGATGAACACGAACCAGACGTTGACCAGACCGTGCTCGAGCAAGATGAGAAGCGCCGAGAAGACAAGCAGCTTGTCGGCGATCGGGTCGAGGAACTTACCGAAGTCAGTCACCTCACCGCGCTTGCGGGCAAGATCGCCGTCGATCTTGTCGGTGGCGCTGAGCACAAAGTACAGAACGAAGGCGGCGACTGCCCAGGCGCCTGCGGTGATGCCGAAGTGGTTGCCGCCGGCGGCAAAACCGCTGAACGCGAACTCACTCGCAATCATGAACAGCGGGATGAACAGAATGCGAACGCACGTGACGATGTTGGCGGGCGTCCAAATGCTCGTGATCTCCTCGCCCTTGGCGTTGACGGCCATGCCTACTACTCCTCTACGACCTCGCCGACGAGCTCATAGCAGAAGCTGTCGGTAAATTTGACCTGCAAGATATCGCCCACGGCGGCGTCGGTCACCTCGAGGTGAACGGCACCATCGGAATCGGGGGCCTGGAACCAAGCGTGACCGATGAGCTCGGGGCCCTCGTCGGTTTCCTCGATACCGTCAACGATGACCTCGGCCACCTCGCCGACATGGGCGGCGGTGGCGGCAAAGCCGAGAGCCTCTGCCAAGTCCATGGCGGCCTGAGTGCGCTCGAGCTTCACGTCCTCGTCGACCTGACCGTCCATCTTCGCGGCGAACGTCCCCTCCTCCTGAGAATACGGGAACACGCTCGTGTAATCGAAGCCCTCGCGATCCATGAACGCGAGCATCTCGGCCGCTTCCTCATCGGTCTCACCGGGGAAGCCGACGAGACTGGTGGTGCGGATAACCATCGCGGGGATCTCGGCGCGAAGCTTCGCGAAGAGGTCGGAAAGCTGCTCGGCGGAGCCGGAACGATGCATTGCCTTCAGGACGCGCGCGTTGCAGTGCTGCACGGGGATGTCGATATAGGGCAGGACCTCGGGTGTGTCGCGGATGGCGGCGATGAGCTCGTCGGTCATGCCTTCGGGCTGCAGGTAGAGGACGCGGATCCAGACATGCTCGGGACGGACCGCCTCGGCGACGGCGATCATGAGCTGCGCCAAGTTGGTGGGACCGTCGACCTCGTCCTTGAAATCAGTGCCCCAGATGCCCGTGTCCTGACCGATGAGAACGATCTCGCGAACACCGCCGGCGACCAAATCGCGAACTTCGGAGAGGATGCTCTCGGCGGAGCGGGAATGATAGCGACCGCGGATGTAGGGAATCGCGCAGAAGCTGCAGTAGCGGTCGCAGCCATCGGAAATCTTGACATAGGCGACGGCGCTCTCAACCGTGCGCTTGACACTCGGAATAAACGGAGGGTCGACGCGCTCGATGCCAAGCACTTCGTCCATGACGGAGACGATGCCGTCCTCCTCGTCGGTGCGAACGAATGCGGCGACTTCGGGGAGCTCATCCGGGAGCTCGGAACCGTATCGAGAGGGCACGCAGCCGCACATGACGATGCGAGTCCCGCGAACGCCCTCGGAGATCTCCTCGGCGAGCGTAAGCGTGGTCTCGATGCTCTCGGACGTCGCGGAGGCGAGGAACGAACACGTGTTGATAATCACCGCATCGGCGTCCTCGGCGGAAAAGACCTCGTCGTAGCCAGCCCCGTTGAGAAGGGCGCGCATGCGGTCGGTATCGACTTCATTTTTAGCGCAGCCGAGCGTGATGTAGAGAATGGATCCGTGAGCCATGGGCGCTCCTTAACGGTAGTTCGTGAACTGGAGGGGCTGGCCGTAATCCTGATCTTGCAGGAAAGCGATGACCTGCTGCAGGGCGTCCTTGGATGCGCTGGTGACGCGCAGCTTGTCAGCCTCGATGGTCACCTTGACCTTGAGCTTCTGATCCTTGATGTCCTTGTTGATCTTCTTGGCGGTCGCCTGGTCGATACCTTCAACGATATGGCCGAGCACGCGAACGGTGCCGCCGCTCGCGGCCTGCGGATCGTCCCACTTGACGGTCTTGATGTCGACACCGCGCTTGATGAGCTTGGACGAAAGGACGTCGATGATCTGGCGGGAGACGAAATCGGCCGGAGCGTTGATGGTGAAGAGCTTGTCCGCCTTGGACAGCTCGATCGAGGCACCGGAGTCCTTCAGGTCATAGCGCTGGGAAAGCTCACGGGCCGTCTGCTGATAGGCGTTGTCGACCTCCTGCATGTTGACTTCGGACACAACGTCGAAGCTCGAGTCTTTTGCCATAGTAGGCTCCTTTCAATTCGGTCCACGCGGACCGGTCGATTACTGTTCGGTCGTTGGCTCGTCGGTCTTCTCGGCGGCGGCAAGGACGTCTTCTGGGATGGTGACACCCGCTTCCTTCGCCTCGTCGATGGTCATATCGGGCGTGCCGTCGCCATCGCTGTCGACGACCTTCTCGGGCTCCTCCTTCTTGGGCGCGAGAATCGAGACCTTGCCAACGCCTGAGACCTTCGTATCGTAGCGGACCTTGTCGCCGTTTTTATAGATGGCGACGGCGCTCGGCGTGTTGGTGGTGATATCGATTTGGGTCTCGACCTTGAATTCCTCCTCGAAGGGACCGACGACTTGCTTGCCCAAGACGATCTTGCCGTCGAGCTTGACCTCGATCCAGGCAACTGCGCCCTTCTCCTTGAGCTTGACCTTGACGATGGTCTCCTTGGGCTCTTCGTCCTTGGAGGACTTGTCGGCCTTGTCTTTGGATGAGGACGGCTCGTCCGCATCGTCACCCTCATCCGTGGACGAATCGCCTCCCTCGTCGACATCGGTTGAATCCTCTGAGGTGTCCTTGGAATCCGCCTTCTGGGCAGAGGGTGTCGAAGATGCGTTGCCGGCTGCTTCGGGCTTGGGTGCGCAACCGCGCAGCAGCACCATGACCAACGCGATAAGTATCAAGATGCCGAGAGCCATAATGGCCAGGAATTTCATATCGGGGCCCTGTTGGGGCGGACGAGATCCGCCGCGAGGAGCCTGTCCCCGTCCGGCGCCCCCACGCGGAGACTGCCCGCCGGACGCGCGACGAATGGGCCGCTGATCGGGATAGGTGCCACGCGGTCCGCGAGGGTCGCGATAGGAACGCCCGTCCTGTGAACGAGAAGCGTGGGCGCGAGGATCGCGTTGGTCGGAGGCCGGGTAGCCGTCGGGACGACGGGTGCGCGAACGCAACGTGGAATCGTACCCGCCCTGCGAGGGACGGCGGCGGGAGTCGGCGGTGTTGACCGGTCGAAGTCTCGAAGCGGAAACGGGCTCATGCGCGGATGAGAATTCGGACACGTATCCGGCCTGAGGCGGGCGCTGACCATAACGTGATGCGGGAACGGAATTGACCATCATGTACCGACCCGCTGCATTGGAGCTGCGGGGGTTGGCATCGGCGGCGGCATCCTGGAAACGGCCGGCGCGGCCACCGGAACCGTTGCGCTCGTACTCATGCAGGGCGTCGAAATAGGCATCGACCACCTCGCGCGGATTCAGGCCGAGGAATCGCGCGTAACTGGCGATGATTCCCTGGGAATACCCGCGCGGGGGCATGGCAGCGAAGTTCTCGGTCTCGAAGTACTCGATGATCTGCGGCCGGATTTTGATGACGTTGGCGACCTGCTGAATCGAAGCGCCCATCTGACGACGGCGCTCGAGCAGCATCTCACCGAAATGACGGGTCATCTACATCCCTCCAAAAATCTCTTCCTCAGACAGAGGCTCCTCCACAGCGCGCAACGCCGCAAGCCCCTCCTCATCGTAGAGCACCTCGCGCGGCTTTGAGCCGTCCGGCGGACCGACGATGCCCTTTTCCTCGAGCATGTCCATGATGCGACCGGCGCGCGCATAGCCAACCTTAAGACGGCGTTGCAGACCGGAGGTGGAGCCGAGCTGCGACTCGACAACGATCTTCGCCGCATCCCACAATAGCGGGTCCTCCTCGGTGGGAGCCTCGTTGTAGAAGCCGCCCCCTCCCCCGCCGGACATGGTTGCGGGCGCCACGGCAGACAGGATCTCCTCGTGGTAATCGGGCGCGCCCTGTTCCTTGACGAAATCGACGACACCGTTGATCTCGTCATCGGACACGAAGCATCCCTGGATGCGCTTGGGCTTGCCCCAGTCGACCTTGGAGAACAGCATGTCTCCGTAGCCGGTGAGCTTCTCGGCGCCCATCTGATCGATGATGACGCGGCTGTCGATGCCGGTGGCGACGTTGAAGGCGATACGATTGGTGATGTTCGCCTTGATGAGGCCGGTCACGACGTTGGAGCTCGGGCGCTGCGTGGCCACGATGAGGTGGATACCCGCCGCACGGCCGAGCTGCGCGATGCGCACGATGCTCGCCTCGACATCCTTCCCGGCGACCATCATAAGGTCGGAGAGCTCGTCGATGATGATGACGAGGTAGGGCATCTTAGCGGGCGGATTGTCGTAATGGTCGAACTCGCCGGCAGCCTGCTTTTCGTTGAAGGTCGAGATCTTGCGGACGCCGATGCGCTCGAAGACCTTGAGGCGGCGCTCCATCTCGGACACCGCCCACTGCAGGGCGCTCGCAGCCTGCTTGGGCTCGGTGACAACCGGGACGTACAGGTGAGGCAAGCCGTTATAGCCGGAAAGCTCGACACGCTTGGGGTCGACCATGATGAGGCGAACGTCCTCGGGAAGGCTCCTCATGAGCAGCGCCATGATGATGGAGTTGATCATGACGGACTTACCGGAGCCGGTGGTGCCGGCGATGAGAAGGTGGGGCATCTTCGCGAGGTCGGCGACGATGGGCTGGCCCTCCGCGTCACGGCCGATGGCAAGCTCGAGCGGTCCGCCCTGAACATAGGGCAAAACATCGCCGAGGTTGACGTTTTGGCGCTTGGCGTTGGGAATCTCGATGCCCACGAGCGAGGTGCCGGGAATCGGCGCGAAAATGCGGACCGACTGCGCGGCCAGAGACAACGCGATATCGTCCTCGAGATTGGAGATACGGCTGACGCGCTCGCCCTCACCCGGCTGGACCTTGAACGTGGTCACGGTGGGACCGGAGATCCATCCGACAACGCGGGAGTGGAGCCCAAACTCGTTCAACGTAGATTGCAGGGAGTTTGCGGTCTGCTCGAGCTCCTTGTCCGAAGAGGCGGCGACAGCGGAATGCGGATTGTGACGGAGCATGCTGAGCGGAGGCAGCTGCAGCTGGCCGTCCTCGGGCTCTTCCGAATCGGCCGCGGCAGGGACACTCGTTTTTGAAGGACGCACCTCCTTGGCCGAGCTGTCGGAGCTGGAAGCGGGAGCATGGCTCTTAAGGAAGGACGGGATCTCGCGCGGACCGTCGGCGGTCTTTACGACGGAGCGTGTCGCACCATCCACATCAAAGGGAGGGATCTCCTCGTCATCAACGGGGGATTCGGCCGTAGCGGAAGGTGCCTCTCCCCCATCGGCTTTGGCCGGCGCATCGACGTGGTCAATACGGTCAGGCACGGGAATGAGCGTGGTCTCAGCACGTTCAGCAGCGAGCTGGCTGCTCAAATCGACGAAGGGGTCCTCATCGCGATCCGGCTCATCTTCGATTGCGGGGGCAGACGCCCGGGAAGCGGAATCCAGCACCGTGGTCTCACGATTACCCAGAAAGGTCGTCTCGGCGGCACCGGCATCGTCGAACAGGTTGCCCTGAACGGCGGCCCCGCCGAACGCCGCGCGCCCCTGTGCGGGCTGAAGTGCGCCCTCATCGCCCCAGGGGGCATCGTTCACGTTGACGCGTCGACGCTCCGCGAGCACGCGGGCGCGATCGGCGGCCGCACGCATGAAGGAGCTGACCGAAAAACCGATCACAACGAACCCGACGATGATGAGGCCGATGAGCACCACGAGAGAGATGGTTTTGCCGAGGGCCTGCTGAAGGGCGCTCGCGATGAACGCGCCGACATATCCACCGGAGGTGGAGAGGGCCTCGGGCTCGAACATGGCTGAGGTGGCAAATTCGGTGCCCGGAACCATGAGCGACAGGATGGCCAGCACGCCCAGCAGGATGAGAGAGCCGCCTAAAAGCGTGCGGGCGTTCAAGGGCGCACGGTCGCGCAAGAAGAGACCGGCGGCGAATATGAGCAGGGCGAACGGCAGCACATAGGCACCCAGGCCGAAGCCCAGGTGGTAAAAACCGGCGATGGCGTTTGAGACGGGCGCGCTCGTAGGCGAGACCACAGCGATGAACGAGACCACGGCGACCACGGCGATCGCAATACCGGCGATGTCGCGGCCAGCGGTATCGTCCATAAGCGAATCGAAGGCGTGCTCGGAAACGGGAGCGCGGCCCTCGTTGGCCCGCAGACCGCGCGGGGCGGCCGAGGAGGCCGCCCCTTGCTTGTTCTTACGTGCCGGAGATTTCTTTGCAGATGAATTGGCTGAGCGGGCCAACCTACACCTCCATGACGACCGGGATGATCATCGGTCGCGTGCGGTTGTTGTTCCAAATGTAATTCGAGAGGGCATCGCGCACTGCCTTGCGGATGGCGTCCGTACCGGAGCTCGAGAAGTTGAACTTGCCCTTCTCGATGGCGCGCTGGATAGCGGCAGAGGCATCGGCGGAGAACTGGTCGTCGATGGGGAACGAGACGCCGCGACCGGAGAACTCGAGGTCGCCGATCTTCTTGCGCTTCATGTCGAGCATGGCAACGACCGTCACCATGCCGTCGCTCGCGAGCTTCTGACGGTCGCGCAGGACGATCGGGTCGGTATCGCCGATACGCAGGCCGTCGACGTATACGACACCGGACTCGACGGAGCGGCCGCGCTTGACGATGCCGTCGCGCATCTCGAGAGAATCGCCGTTGTCGATCACGAAGATGTTCTTGGCGGGGACGCCCATCTTCTGGCCGAGCGCAGCGTGCGCGCGCAGATGCACGGCCTCGCCGTGGACGGGCATGAAGTAACTCGGCTTGGTGAGGGCGAGCATGAGCTTGAGCTCCTCCTGGCTGGCGTGGCCGGAGACATGGACCAGGGCACGGCTCTTGTCGTACACGTCGCAGCCAAGCTTGGCCAGGCTGTTTACAACCTGCTGGACGGCCTTCTCATTACCCGGAACCGGGGTTGCGGAGATGATGACCGTATCGCCCTCGTGGATGGACAGCGTCTTGTGCTCGCCGTTGGCCATGCGGGAAAGAGCGGAGAGCGGCTCACCCTGCGAGCCGGTGCACATGACGACGAGCTTGTCCTCGGGGATGCCGTTGATCTCAAACGCATCGAGCAGGTCGTTCTCGTCGACCTTCAGGTAGCCGAGCTCGCGTGCGACACGCGTGTTGGTGAGCATCGAGCGGCCGGTGACGACGATCTTGCGATTGCACTTCTTGGCCGCATCGCAGATCTGCTGCAAGCGGTGAATGTGGCTGGAGAAGGAAGCGACGAAGACGCGACCCTTGGCGTTCTTGATCGCATGGAGGATCGAAGGACCGACCTCCGCCTCGGACTTGGTGAAGCCCGGGACGGTGGCGTTGGTGGAGTCGGACATGAGCAGGTCGACGCCCTGCTTGCCGAACTTTGCGAGCGCACCGTAATCGGGGGTAACACCGTCGATCGGGGTCTGATCGAGCTTGAAGTCGCCCGTGTGCACAACAGTACCAGCCGGAGTCTTCAGGAACACGCCGAGCGCGCCGGGGATGGAGTGCGTCGTGGAGAAAAACTCGATGGAGAAGCAGCCGAGATTGACGTGGCTGCCACCCTTGACCTCGCGGAACTTAGGCGCACGGATGCGGAACTCGGAAAGCTTGCCCTCGATGAAGCCGAGGGTGAGCTTGCTGGAGAAAATCGGCACCTTGTTGTTGAGGTCCTGCAAGAGATACGGCAGCGCACCCGTATGGTCCTCATGGCCATGGGTGATGATGATGCCGCGAAGCTTGTGCTCGTTCTCGAGAACGTAGGTGTAATCCGGCAGGACGAGGTCGATGCCGGGCTGGTTGTCGTCGGGGAACATGAGGCCTGCGTCGACGAGCACCATGTCATCGCCGCACTCGAAGGCGGTCATGTTCTTGCCGATGCCGTCAAGGCCGCCCAGGGGGATGACCTTGAGCGTCACGTTAGATTTCTTGTTGTTGGTTGCCATAGACTGATGTGGCTCCTTTCGATTGCACGATAACGAAAACGACGGTCGATGCCGCCGCGCAATTCAAAGTCATATGCGTCGAGGTGGGTACACGCATACGGAAATTATTGTATCCATTCGATTGCATGTGAACAAAAGTACACCAAAAGTACGGTGGCCGCACGAATGCGGCCACCGCGAATAAAGGGGGTCGATTGTCGGTTCGCGCCGTTAGCGTTCGGAGATGAGCTTGGCGCGTGCAGCCGCGAGCCGGGCGAGCGGGACGCGATACGGAGAGCAGCTCACATAGTCCACGCCTGCCGTGTTGAAGAAATCGACGATCGACGTCGGGTCGCCGCCGTGCTCGCCGCAGACGCCGAAATGCATTTCGGGCGTGACGGCACGGCCCTTGTCGACGGCCATCTTCACCAGCTGGAGGACGGCGGGATCGACGGTCTCGAAGGGATTTGCAGCCAGCACCTTCTCATGCAGGTAGGCGGGAAGGAATTTGGCCTCGGCGTCGTCTCGCGAGAAGCCGAAGGTCGTCTGCGTGAGATCGTTCGTACCGAAGCAGAAGAAGTCGGCATGGGCTGCGATCTCGTCGGCGACCAGGCAAGCGCGCGGCAGCTCGATCATAGTTCCAATGGGAATGTCGAGTTTTACGCCGTAGTCCGCCTCGACATCCATGATGACTCGTTCGGCAACTGCGCGGGTCTGGACATGCTCCTCGGTAATGGACACGAGCGGAATCATGATCTCGGGACGCGGATCGAAGCCCTCGAGCTTGAGGCGGGCGGCGGCGGACGCGACGGCGCGCACCTGCATCAACGGAAGGTCGGCATAGACGATGGAGAGACGCACGCCGCGAAGGCCAAGCATGGGGTTGGACTCCATCATCCCGTCAATGAGGCGCAGGCGCTTGCAAACATCGGAAACGTCCTGGCCCAGGGCCTCTTTACGCGCGATCTCAACGGCAAGCTCGCGAGGATCGTCGAGGAACTCATGAAGCGGCGGATCGATGAGTCGGATGACCATGGCGCGTCCGGTCATGGTACGCAGCATGGCGACGAAGTCCTCAGTTTGGACGGCCAGCAGGTCCTCGAGCGCCTTGGCGCGTGCATCCGCATCGTCGGAGAGGATGAAGGACTGGATGATCTGCTTGCGATCGCCGAGGAACATATGCTCCGTGCGGCACAGGCCGATAGCCTCGGCGCCGAATTCAAGGGCGAGTTCGGCATCTTCGGGGTTATCGGCGTTGACGCGCACGTGATATCCGCGTCCGGCGGACTCATCGAGGCGCACCTCGTCCGCCCAGCCGAGAACGGTGTCAAGGTCTCCGGTCAGCTCGGGCTTGACAAGCGGCACCGCACCGGCGACAACGATGCCCTGACCGCCGTCGATGGAGATGACGTCGCCTTCGTGCAGCACGATATCGGTTCCAAGGACGTGAACCTCTTTCGCGGCGGCATCGATGCGGAAGCTCTCGACACCGCATACACACGGCGTACCCATCCCGCGCGCGATAACGGCAGCGTGGCTCGTCTTTCCACCATGACTCGTCAAGATGCCCCCAGCGGCGACCATACCCTTGAGGTCATCGGGGTTCGTCTCCCAGCGCACAAGGATTGCGGGGCGCCCGGCCTCATGAACGGCGACGGCGTCGTCGGAGGAAAAGACAATCTCACCCACGGCGGCTCCGGGGCTCGCGTTGAGGCCGCGCGCAAGCACGTCAACAGCGGCGGAGGTGTCGAACTGAGGATGCAAGAGCTGGTCGAGCTGAGAGGGATCAATGCGCATGAGCGCCTCATCGCGGGAGATGAGCCCCTCCTCGACCATGTCGATCGCGATGCGCAACGCCGCTGCGGCCGTACGCTTGCCCGCACGCGTCTGCAGCATCCACAACTTGCCCTGCTCGATAGTGAACTCGATGTCACACATATCGCGATAATGGCCCTCAAGGATGCCAAAGACGCGGTCAAGCTCGGCCGCGGCCTCCTCCAGCCCGGGGACGTTCGCGAGACCGGAGATGGGCTCGGTGTTGCGGATGCCGGCGACGACATCCTCGCCCTGCGCGTTCACAAGGAAGTCGCCATAGGTTCCCCGCGCACCGCAGGCGGGGTCGCGCGTGAACGCGACGCCGGTCGCGGAGGTCTCCCCCTTGTTGCCGAATACCATGACCTGGACATTGACGGCGGTGCCGAGATCGTCGGGGATGTGGTTGCGCTGGCGGTAGATGCAGGCGCGCTCATTCATCCAGCTGCCGAATACGGCCTGGATGGCCAAGCGAAGCTGAAGGCGAGGATCTGCGGGGAAGGTAACAGTCCCGTCCACGACGAGCTCGGGATACGCGGAGGCATCGACCTCACGGACGAAAATCGCCTTGAACTCATCTACAAGATCGCGGAGATCTTCATCGGAGAGCTCGGCATCGGTGCGGACCCCGGCGATCAGGCGCCGCTCGGCGATGGCGTTCTCGAACAGGTCGGCATCGATACCCAAAACTACGTTGGAGAACATCTGGATGAACCTGCGGTACGAATCCCATGCGAAATGAGGGTTGTCGGTTTGGGCGATGAGTCCCATCACGGATTCATCGTTGAGGCCAAGGTTCAACACGGTGTCCATCATACCCGGCATGGAGAACGGCGCTCCGGAGCGGACCGAGACGAGCAGCGGATCTTCGGCATCTCCCAAGCGCTTTTCCATACGGGACTCGAGGTCGCACGTCGCCGCCTCGATCTCGTCGAGGGCGCCCTCGGGCCAGCTGTTCCCTGCCTCGTCATACTCGACGCAGGTCTGGCACGTGATGGTGAAGCCCGGGGGCACGGGAAGGCCGATACGGCACATCTCGGCGAGGTTTGCGCCCTTGCCGCCGAGGATGTAGTTCATCGAGGCGTCGCCCTCGGTCACGTCGGGCGAGGCCACGCCGCCACCGAATTTGAACACGCGCTGCATCGTAGTCACACTGACCCCCTATCGACCCGAAGCCGGGCCACATCGTTTGCCATACCGCGCTTCTGCGGGTTAAGGGAACTCTACGGGGGCGATTGGAAATACCTGTGAAGATGCGGGGATATGAGGCCGAGCGGCGCAATGCGCGCGGCAGACGGTCGCGCATGTGGTTACCTGATGAAGATACCACTGCAGCTAGAACATGCTAAATCGATTGCGCATCCAGGCGCTCTCGACGGCGCTCGCGACCGATGCGCACCTGCCTCATGCGCTCGAGAATCTCGGCGGCGGACTCCTCGATAGCCTTTCCATCCGTGCGGACGGTGATGCATCCAAGCTTTTTGATAAGTGCCCGGGCCTCATCCATCTCCGAACGGACGCGCTCGGGATCGGCGTAGTCGGAAGCGACGGCGCGACTCATATCGTCGGCGAGGCGCCGGTCGCGGATCGTCGAAACGACTTCGGTCGTGGAGATGAGGCCAAAGACCTTTCCAGGATCGACGGAAAACAGGGACGCCGGCGGCTCCACACCTGGAACGAGAGGGATGTTTGCAACGCGATACCCCAGATGAGCGAGGTACATGGACAGCGGCGTTTTGCCGGTGCGCGAGATGCCGATGAGAACGATATCGGCGTCATCCAAGTCATCGGCGCCACGTCCATCGTCATGCTCGACAAAATACTCCATAGCCTCGATGCGTTTGAAATACTCCTCATCCGTACGATGGATGGACCCCGCAATACCACTCGGCGCGACTCCCGAGCTCTCACTCAATGCCTGGACGGCTGGACCGAGCACGTCGACACCGTTGACGCCCATTGCCCGAAGCCGCTCACCGACCTCGGCGCGCAAGGCACCGTCGGCGATGGTGTACAGAACGCTGAGCGCGCTCCCCTCACCCAAGAGCTGCCGGACAGCCTCCTCGACTACGTCTGCGTCGTTGACCTTCGTCAGGCGCTCGACGGCGATCTCGACTCCGTCGAACTGGCCGCATGCAGCACGAGCGACCTCATAACCCGTCGCACCCAGCGAATCGGAAACGACGAGGACGACTTGGCGTGCAAAACGCTTGGTCATGGAGCCACCCTTCGGACGGGTCTTCACATCAAGGCGACTATAGCCTACGGCCTCGACGTCGGGTACCGAGGAGACTATCCTTTTGGGTGAACGGCGGCCGCGAATAATCCTCATGGCTGAACAGTGCCCATATGAAAAGAGGGTCCTTGCGGACCCTCCAATCAAACTATGAACGCTGCGAAGCAGACGCTACTTGCGAGCCATCTCGCCGATGTTGGCAATGCCGGCAAACACGCTCTCAAAGCGGTTGAGCAGGCGGAGCCTGTTCTCGCGAACGGCCAGGTCCTCATCCATGACCATGACGTCGTCGAAGAACGCGTCGATGGGACCGCGCAGGGCCGCAAGGGCGGCGATGACGGCCTTGAAATCACGAGCGTCAAGTGCGGAGGCAACCTCATCGCTCGCGGCGTCGGTCGCATCCAGCAGGGCAAGCTCGGCGTCGCCCATGAGCTTGCGGTCGACCTCGGTGCCGAGCTCCGCGTCGGCGAGGTGAGCAGCGCGCGCGTAAGCGGTGGCGAGGTTGGTGAAGGCCTCGCGGTCATTGGCGCGGGCCTCCTCGAGAGCATGCGCGAGCTCGAAGAAGTGCACGGGAACGGTGACGTCGCCGTCGGATACGGCGGCCACGGTGTCGGCGGAAACCTTCTCATCGCGGGCTATCTGGGCCATGCGGCCCTTGATGAACGCACAGACGGATGCAGCCACGGCAGCCTTGTCGAACTCAAGGCCCTGCTCCAGGTAACCCTCGAGCGCAGCGTCGACGATCGCCTCATACCCGCACTTCAGACGTGCGCGGAGGATGTTGAGGACGCCGATGGCGGAACGGCGCAGCGCAAAGGGGTCCTTAGAGCCGGTGGGAGGCTCGTCGATGGCGAACATGCCTGCGATAGTGTCGAGCTTGTCGGCGACGGCAACGATGCAACCGGCAATGCCCTCGGGCAGATCGTCGCCGGCAAAGCGGGGACGATAATGATCGCGAATGGCGGCGGCAACCTCGGGCTCCTCGCCCGCTGCGGTGGCATAGAAGCCACCCATCACGCCCTGCTGGCTGGTGAACTCGACGACCGCAGAGGACACGAGGTCGGCCTTGGCCAGGTGGGCGGCACGCTGAGCGCTGGACGCCGCGTGGGCACCGAGATGGGCCTCGCGAGCGATGGCGAGGGCAAGGTCCTCCATGCGGTCGGACTTCTGAAGCACGGTGCCGAGCTTCTGCTGGAAGCCAACGGAGGCCAAGCGCTCACGGAACACCTCGAGGTCGACCTTGAGGTCCTCATCGTAGAAGAACTTGGCGTCGTAGAGGCGCGCGCGGACGACGCGCTCATTGCCGTCGATCACGGTGGCGTTGGCCTTGGGGTCACCGTTGGAGACAACGACGAACGCACGGGTCAGATTGCCCTCCGCGTCATACGTCGGGAAGTAACGCTGGTTGGACAGCATGGACTCGCAGATGATCTCGGACGGGACGTTCAGGAACTCCTCGTCGAAGTGGCCCACGAGAACCGTCGGCCACTCACAGAGATTGACGACCTCGTCGAACACCTTCGCAGGAGTATCAACGCGCACGCCGAGCTCGGATTCGACCTTGGCGATACCCTCGCGGATGACCTGCTCGCGACGCTCGGCGGACAGGACATGGGCGGACTCGAGAACATCCTCGTAGGCATCCGTGCTGGCGACGAGGTGATCACCGGGGGAAAGCACGCGATGGCCGCGCGTGGTGTTGCCGCTCACAACGTCGGCAAAGGAGACCGGGACGACCTCCTCACCGAAGAGGCAGCAGATCCAACGAACCGGGCGAACGAAGGTGGCATGCTCGCTGCCCCAACGCTGGCTGCGGTAGTTCGGCCACTGGATGGACGGGATGAGGCCCTCACACACACGCGTCAGGATGGGGAGCGCGGGCTCCGAGGGGGTATTCTGCTCAGCAAAGACGTACTCGGTGCCATCGGCGTCCTCGCGACGGACCAATTCACGAGGGGTGAGACTGTTTTTGCGGGCAAAGCCCTCGGCGGCCTTGGTGGGATTGCCCTCAGCGTCGAAGGCGATCTTGGCGGAGGGACCGCGCAGGACGGAGTGAATCTCCTCCGTCGCCTCGGCAACGTCGCTCACGAGCACGGCCAGGCGGCGTGGCGAAGAGATGACGCGAATCGCGCCGTGGGCGAGCCCGGCCTCGTCGAGACCCTTGCCCATCAGGGATTCAAGCTGCTTGACGGCATTGTTGAGCGGGGCGGAGGGCATCTCCTCGACACCGAGCTCGAACAGGAAATCACGGGTGTTCGCCACTTAGGCCACCTCCCCCTTCTCAACGCTATCGGACGCGGCCGCATCACCGGCGACCTCGGCCAAATAGGACTCACAGCACGCCTTAGCGAGCGTGCGGACGCGCAGGATGTACGCCGCGCGCTCTGTGGCGGAAATAGCGCCGCGGGCATCCAGGATATTGAAGCTGTGGCTGCACTTCATGACGCAGTCATAGGCGGGCAGCGGGAGCTTGGCCTCGAGGCATGCATGGCATTCGGCCTCGAAATCATCGAACTTCTGGCGCATCATATCGACGTTGGCAACCTCGAAGTTGTAGGCGGAGAACTCACGCTCGTTCTCGAGGAAGACCTCACCGTAGGTCATGGGCGTGCCGTCGGGCAGATAGCTCCAGACCAGGTCGTAGACGCTCGTGACGCCCTGAGCGTACATTGCGATGCGCTCGAGGCCATAGGTGATCTCGACGGGAACCGGATCGCACTCGATGCCGCCGACCTGCTGGAAGTAGGTGAACTGGGTGACCTCCATGCCGTCCAGCCAAACCTCCCAACCGAGGCCCCAGGCGCCGAGCGTCGGGCTCTCCCAGTCGTCCTCGACGAAGCGGACGTCGTGCTCAGCAGGATCGAGACCGATGGCGGTCAGAGAGTCCAGGTACAGCTCCTGGGAGTTCTCGGGGCTCGGCTTAATGAGCACCTGGAACTGGTAATAGTGCTGCATGCGATTGGGATTCTCGCCATAGCGGCCATCGGCGGGACGGCGGCAGGGCTGCGGGTAGCACGTGCGCCACGGCTTCTTGCCGAGGCTGCGAAGCAACGTGGCGGTGTGGAACGTACCGGCACCCACCTCAGAATCGTAGGGCTGCATAACGGTGCAGCCATGGCCGGCCCAATACTCCTCGAGCTTGAGAATCATCTCTTGGAAGGTCAATGCGTTCGGATTCATCCTGCGGCGCTCCCCCTCATTCGTACGGTCAAACAAGCTTATATTCTAGCGTTACATCGAGCCGATCCGCGAGAACGGCCAATATCGGAAAAAGACGGTCCCCACGACGTTGTCCGTGGGAACGGCCCCGAAGTACCTGGAATCGGAGGAGTTCTCACGGTTGTCCCCCATCATCCACAGCGAATCTTCTGGAACGACATACGGGTAGTCGATCGAAACCCCCGGAGCCTGCATGGGTAGCGGGTAGCTCTCGCCAACGACATAGGGCTCCTTCAAGGCGACCCCGTCGACATATACCTGCCCGTCGATCATGTCGACCGTCTGGCCGGCGCGAGCCACGACACGCTTCACCAAAATCTCGTGGCTGGAATCGGAGACGGGATTCTTGAACACGACGATATCGCCGACCTCAGGCGCATCGCCGAGATGCGCGCTGACGCGCTGGGCGAAAACCTGATCGCCAACAAGAATGGTCGGTTCCATGGAGCCACTCGGAACAACGAATGGCGAGACGACGAACACGCGAATCAGGGCGAAGACGACGAAGGCGACAACAAAGACGCCGAGCCACTCGAGAAGACCCTTCCACTTGGGCTCGCGATCAAGTCCATCCAGGCGCTCGGACTCATTCGAAGGCGCAGATTGGGCAGCAGTGCCGTCAAGGGCCTCAGAAATGTCACTCATCGATAGCCTCTCCATCAGATACGGCCTGATCATCACCGGACTGGAACTGCTCGATCAGATCGAGGGCGCGCCGACGCTCGTCGTCGGTCAGGCGCGCGGAGTCGATGAGATCGGGGCGCCAACGGCAGGTGCGCTCGATGGCGTTCCAACGGCGCCAGGCCGCGACTTTGGCATGGTCGCCCGAGAGCAGGACGTCCGGTACGGAAGATCCGTTGAAATCGGCAGGCCTCGTGTACTGAGCGTATTCGAGCAACCCGCCATCGTCGGAGGTCGAGAACGATTCGTCGACGCTGCCCATGTCGTTGCCGAGTGCCCCGGGGATCAGGCGGATGATGGCGTCGGAGACCACGAGGGCGGGAAGTTCGCCGCCGGTCAGAACGTAATCGCCAATCGAAAGGCGCTCGTCCGCGAGGTCATAGGCGCGCTCATCCATGCCCTCGTAACGTCCACAGACGAACAGGATGCGATCGCATGCAGAGAGACGTTCGGCGACCTCTTGCGTGAAGTGCTCGCCGCACGGGGTGAAAAACACGACGCGGGGCGGACACTCCCCCCTCGACGAGATATCGCGAATCGCCTCATGAAGGGGCTCGACCTTCATGAGCATGCCGGCGCCGCCACCAAAGGGCGCATCGTCCACGGTGCGATGGCGATCATGCGTCCAATCGCGCAAATCGTACGCGGCAAAATCGAACAAGCCGCGCGCACGGGCGCGACCCATGATCGACGTGGACATATAGGGTTCGAAAAGCTCGGGAAAGACCGAGAGGGTCTCGATGAGCATGAGCACTCCTCTCAGCGTTTAGAGATCGAGTAGACCGTCCATGATGTGGACGGTGATGGCCCCCTCTTCGGGCAGCTCGACGATGACCTCGTCGATAACGGGCATGAGGACCTCCCCGTGCGATGAACCATCCAGCACCCAAACGTCGTTCGCAGGGGTCTCCATGACTTCGACGATAGAGCCCAAATCACCGAAGCGCTCATCGACAACAGAGCGGCCCAGCAGGTCTCCAACGGCCGAATCGAGACGACCGAGCTCGAAGTCATCGCAGGATGCGAGGACATAGCAACCCGTCAAGCTCTCGGCGTCATCGAGATTGTGAGCGCAGGAAAAGCCCACGCGGGCGCCCTCGGACGTGACGGAAAGGGACTCGACGGTCGAGGTACGCTCCCGCTTGAGGGCGGGCGGAGTCAGATGCACCTGCATCGACTCGCTAAGCAAAAGGGGAAGGCCTCGCAGCGGAGCCACGAGAACCTCCCCTTTGGTGCCGTGCGGGCGAACCACACGGGCGATGTTCTTATAGGCGGCGCGCACGGGCCTAACCCAGGACCTCGACCTCGACGGAAGTGTCGAGACGAGCAGCGAGGGCGCGGGCGAGCGTACGAATGGCCTTGATGGTGCGACCATGGCGACCAATAACCTTAGCCACGTCGCCCTCGGCGACGGTGACCTCGATGGTCGACGAGTCGGCACCGTCGATCACCTCGAGCGAAACGCCGTCGGCATCGTCGACGATGCTGCAGACGAGATACTCAACGAGATCGGCGATACGGTCGGAGACGAGCTCCTCCGCCTCGGTGGCGTCGATGGCCTCATCAACGAGGGATTCCAAGAGCAGCTCCTCAGACACGTTTTACTCCTCGGAAGCCTCGGCAGCGGCAGCGGCCTCTTCCTCGGCCTTACGGGCGGCCTCCTCGGCCTCCTTGGCGAGCTGCTTCTTGGACTTCTTGGGGGCGGCGGCGGTCTTCTCGCCCTCGTTGGCGGCCTTCACCAGAGCGGCGACGGCGTCGGTGAGCTGAGCGCCCTTGGACTGCCAGTCGGCGATCTTCTCGAGATCGAGGGAGATGGTCTTGGGGGTGGTCATCGGGTTGTAACGACCGACCTCCTCGATGGGGCGACCATCGCGACGGGTGCGGGAATCGGCGACGACGACGCGGTAGTACGGGCGCTTCTTGGAACCATGACGAGCGAGGCGAATCTTGACAGCCATGCAAACTCCTTCTTTTGCGCAGCGATTGCTGCATTCCTAACCAGGACAATTACCGTGCCAAACGACTCGACGGGAAGCGTTTGAGACCGGCTTCATTTGGAAAGTCGCAAGCAAATCCATATCTTATCTGAGATTTGCGCGATTGCAAGCATGTTCATGCAGCGTACATCGGCAATTGTCGATATACTGACAGCATGAACACAAGCGAACATACATACGGTCTCGCCCCAGAGCTCTTCGGCTCGTGGAACGGCCCCGCAATCGGGCTGATGGATCTCGATGCGTTCTTTGCGAGCGTCGAGCAGCTCGATCATCCGGAATGGCGCGGAAAGCCCGTGATCGTGGGCGGTTCGCCCGAAAAACGCGGCGTCGTCTCCACATGCTCATATGAGGCGCGAGTCTACGGTGTTCGCTCGGCCATGTCGTCCGCCCAGGCCAAACGCCTGTGCCCCGAGGCCATCTGGACGCCCGGCCACTTCGATCGCTATCGCGAGATGAGCGCGCGCGTCATGGCCATTCTCGCAGATGAGACCCCATTCGTCGACCGCGTATCCATAGACGAGGCGTTCTTCGACATCAGCCCCGGCAGGTTTTGCGACGAACATCCCATTCAAATAGCGCAGCGCATCAGCCGCCGTGTCTCAGAACTGGGCGTCACCTGCTCGATCGGGCTGGGCCGCAACAAGACCGTCGCAAAGATCGCCAGCGAGCGCGACAAGCCCCGCGGGCTCACCATCGTGACGCCTGGAACCGAGCATGGATTTCTCGCACCGCTACCCGTCCGCGCCATGAGCGGCATCGGTGCCGCCGCCGAAAGCGCACTTGCGCGCGTGGGGATACGGACACTCGGACAGCTTGCAGAAGCGTCCGACGGCCTCCTCTCCCCCATCTTCGGCATCAACACCGAACTCGTGCGTCGAAGGGCCGCGGGGCTCGAGGTCAGCGAAGTTCGGGCTATCGATGCGCCCGACGACGTCAAATCCATCAGCAACGAGCGGACTTTCGCGCACGACCTCACCGACTCCAGCGACGTCAAGGCGGCGATACAGCTGCTCTCCGAATCGGTGGGTGCCAGGCTCCGCCGGCGTGACCTGGCGGGGCGAACCGTCACGCTCAAGCTTAAATATTCCTTTGGCGAAGGTAGGACGATCCAGCGCAAGCTCGCACACGCGACCGACGATGAGAACGTATTCGGAGCGGTCGCATGCGATCTGCTCGCCTCGATTTGGACCGAGGGCATGCATATCCGCCTCGCCGGCGTGGGTGTGAGCGATTTTGGGCCCGACCCCCATGGGATTCAGACTGACCTCTTTTGCGCTGTCGATGAACGGGGCGCCATGGCGAGCGACAAGCGCGACCTCGCCGTCACTCTCGACGCCCTCCGCGAGCGCTTTGGCAACGATGCCGTGGCCTTTGGGCGAAGCACCCGTTTTGGCGGCGACCTCGTCGACCCCGCGAAATTCCTCACGCAACATGCACCCGAAGATGTGTAATTGGGGACGGGTGCAAATTACACATCGGCGATTTCACACGCCACAAGGACGTCCATCCAAAGTGACGAGCAGTTTGTACCTGCACCCGATTACGCATCGAGCTGCGGGTACAAGAGAGGACGTGGCTCACAAGTAGCCTGCGGCCCTAACATGCATCGACCTCGTTAAGGAGACCCATGACGCAGCGCACCCTCGAAATCGTCGTTACCTGCGACGAGGGATATCTCGGCCCGCTCCGCACCATGCTGCTGTCGCTGCGTGCAAATAACCGAGCTGGAAGCATCCGAGTCTGGATCCTTCACCGCGGCATCCCGCAGCTGGCGCTCGAATCTCTTGCGGTTTTTTGCGGGCATATCGAGATCGAGCTGGCGCCCCGCATGGTGGACCAGGCGCTCTTCGCGCATGCACGTTCAAGTGAGCGATACCCGCAGGAGATGTACTACCGCATGCTGGCGCCGCATGTCATCGACTCCGACATAGACCGTGCCCTGTATCTCGACCCCGACATCCTCATCATCAACCCGCTCGCACCGCTCTTCGACATCGAACTGGGCGACTGCGTATTCGCCGCAGCATCCCATACCGATGCGGTCCATCCGGCAACGGCCCTCAACAACGTGCGCCTCAACACGAACGAGCTCTACTTCAACACCGGCGTGATCCTCATGGACATGACGCGTGCCAAAGCACTCATTGACCCCGACGAGATCTTTGCATTTGCCACGGAGCACGAGCGGAAGCTGCTCTTCCCCGACCAGGACATCTTCAACGCCCTGTATGGCGAGCGCACATTGCCCGTCCCTGACCAGGTGTGGAATTACGACGCGCGAAAATACCCCGACAACATCATCCGTACCGGCGGCGAGGCAACGCTCGATTGGGTTATGAACAACACTGCAATCCTGCACTTCTGCGGCCGAGATAAACCGTGGGCGCCGAAGTACCGCGGCCAATTCGCAGCGTTGTACAAACACTACGCCACGCTCGCCCGCCGGATATAGCGAGCGAAGAGCAGAATACACTGCGGATATGAGAAAGGGCAGGCACTATAGCCTGCCCTTTTGCGTAAACCCCGTGTGGCGATACGCCGAAATTAGAGCTCGATGACGGGAGCATCGCCCCAGAGCTTCTCGAGGCGGTAGTACTCGCGCGCCTCAGGGGTGAAGGAGTGGACGACGACCGAACCGTAGTCCATGAGGATCCAATTGCGCTCCTCGCGGCCCTCAATCGAGAACGGATGCTCGCCGAATGCCTTCGCGACCTTCTCCTCGACCTCGTCCACGATGGCGTCGACCATGCGCGTGTTGCTGCCGGTGGCAAGCACAAAGTAGTCGCAGACATCGGAGAGCTCGGTGAGATCGATGATGCAAATGTCCTCGGCACCCTTGAACGAGGCCGCGTCGGCGGCGGCACGAGCCACCTCGATGGCAGGAACGCCGGACGTAGAGGGGGAAGCGGCGCTGCGCTCGACGGAGGCGTTGCCCTCGGCGGCATGAGCGCCCAGGCCGGAGGCGTAGTCGAGAAGCTGATCGTCGGTCATGTCAGTCATGGAAAACCTTTCCTGTGATCGGTTAGCGCGTTCGCTTTGCTGCGTACGCATTATAGATGTCGATGGCGGTCGGGTACAGATAGCGTCCACCCGAAATCACATAAACGAGACCCTGCGCGAACGTTTGGGAAAACAGCTCTTCCAGGGAAGACTCCCCCACCATGGCGCGCAGGCGCTCGGCGTAGTCGCCGTGACGGCCGGGCTCGATCGCATCGGCGACGAACACGACCATGTCGAGCGGCGTCATATCGACCGCTCCGACCGTGTGCCTTGCGACCGCCTGGCACACGGAAGCGTCGATGCCCTCGAAAATATGCGGCAGCTCATAAGAGGCAACAGGACCGTGCAGCAACCCCACGGCGGCGGAGGGGGAACCGGCGACGCGGACTCCGTACTGAGCCGCCCTCACAAGCAGCTCGTGATCGTCCAAAACCTTGTCCCAATCGTGCAAAAGCCCCGCAAGGGCAGCCGAAAAGCAGTCCACGTCGTACGCGCGGGCGATCTCGTAAGCCGTCTTGGCAACGCCCAGGGAGTGCTGGTAGCGGCGGGGTTTCTCGACCATGCGCACCTCGAGCTTGGCGCGAACGGCCTCGAGCTCGGCGATCTGTTCATCTGAAAGCGTCATGTGATCATTCTCCCGTGACGTACAAGTCGTTCTTCTGGATATAACCCATCACCGACTCACTCGTGAGATAGCGCGCGCTCTTGCCGTCGCGCACGAGCTCGCGAATGTTGGACGAGCTGATGGCCAGAGCCGGAATCTCGATATAGCGAACATCGAAATCGATGCCAGAGGCGGCAATGCGGGCCTTGGCCGTCTCGATATCGTACCCGGGTCGGGTCGCGGCGATCAGGGTCGCAAGCGATGCGAGGCGCTCGGCGTCATGCCAGGCAAGGATATCCATGATCGCGTCTGCTCCCGTGATGAAGTAGAGCTCTACGTTATCGGGATAGCGCGAGCGCAACTCTCCGAGGGTATCGACCGTATAGGTGACGCCAGGACGATCGATCTCGAAGCGGCTGGCGTAGAACGCCGCGTTCGCGGCAGTGGCCAACACCGTCATAGCGTAGCGATCCTCGGGGTCGCTCACATGCTTGTCCTGCTTGAATGCAGGCGAACCGGCGGGCATGAACAGCACCAGATCAAGATCGAGCGCCTCACGTGCCTGCTCGGCGGTGACCAAGTGGCCGTAGTGAATCGGGTCGAACGTTCCGCCCATGATGCCCAGGCGGTACGTGCGCTCAGGGTCGTCGCCGAGCGGGGGCAGCAGTCGATCACGCGAGGACATCGGGGTCCTCCTCACCGACCTCGGGCTGAGAATCCTCGGTGGCGGGCTCTTCATCGTCGACATCGAACTCGATGAACTCGACGTCGTCCTCATAATCCTCATCGTCGTCGATGCCCTCGAAATCGAAGGCGTAGCCGAGAATGCGAACTTCATCGCCATTCTTGCAGCCGGCCTTGATGAGGGCGTCGTCCACGCCCATGCGGGCCATGCGGTGCTGCAGGTAGATGATGGCCTCTTCGTTCTCCCAGTCGGTCTGGACGACCATGCGCTCGAGATTGGTGCCGGTGACGCGCCAAGCGCCCGGCTCCTCCTGGAGTACACGGAAGCGCTTGTCGCGAGCCTTGCGGGCGCGCTCCCACTTCTCCTCGTCGAAGGCGGGGGCGGCTGCCTGCTCCTCGGCGATGGCGCGGCGCAGCTCGCTCACGCGCTCACCGCAGGCGAGCATGAGCGTCTGAAGGCCGGCGCCCGTAAGCGCGGAAACGGCGAAGAATTCGTGACCGTCCTCGAGGGCGGCCATTTTGAGCGCCTGGACGCGATCGGCCACGCCGGAGGCATCGCACTTGTTGGCGACGACGATCTGCGGACGATCGGCAAGGTCGGATGCATAGCGGCGGAGCTCATCGTTGATGATGCGGTAATCCTCGAGGGGATCGCGGCCCTCATAGCTGCCCGTGATGTCGACAACGTGCAGGATCAGAGCCGTGCGCTCGACATGACGCAGGAACTGATGGCCCAAGCCCTTGCCCTCGGCCGCGCCCTCAATGAGGCCAGGAACGTCGGCAACGACATAGGAATACTCGCCGGCGCGCACCATGCCGAGATTGGGCACGAGCGTGGTGAACGGGTAGTCAGCAATCTTGGGGCGGGCGGCGCTCATGCGGGCGATGAGCGAGGACTTACCGACACTCGGGAAACCCACGAGGGCTGCATCGGCCATGAGCTTCATCTCAAGCTCGATCCAGTGCTCGATGGCGGGCTCGCCCTTTTGAGCGAACGCCGGAGCACGACGCGTGGAAGTCACGAAGTGCGGGTTGCCCAAACCACCGGTGCCACCGGGGGCCACCACGACGCGCTCCCCGTCGTGCGTGAGGTCGGCCAGATCGTAGGCGGGCTCCATCGTCATGGGATCGAGTTCGCGGATGACGGTGCCCATAGGCACCTTGAGGATAAGGTCCTTGCCGTCGGCGCCGTCTTTGCGCGAGCCCTTGCCGTGCGTGCCGGCCTCGGCGCGGAAATGATGCTTGAATCGATAATCGATGAGCGACGAAAGTTGGGCGTCGGCCTGAATGACAACATCGCCGCCATGACCGCCGTCGCCGCCGTCGGGACCGCCCTTGGGAACGAAGGCCTCACGGCGGAACGACATGCAGCCGGCGCCGCCGTCGCCGCCCTTGACGTTGATGCGGCAAATATCGGTGAACTGGGACACAGCCCCTCCTTGTATGTTGACAAGCCCTATGTGTAAAAAGGGACGGGTGCAAATTGCACATCCACCGCGATACACGCGACGCGCATTCGCAGTAAACATGCAACTAGCTTACCAAATGCCCCTGTGCAAAATGAGATGTGTCGTGTGCACCCGACCCCTTTTACACACAAGGAGACCCTCCGGGCTAAACGCTCAGAGGGTCTCCCAAAAGATGCAAATGCAAAAAGGGTGAGGACTACGCCTCGACGGGGTACACGTTCACGCGGTGCTTGAGGCCCTTGGTGAACTTGACCTTACCCTCGACGAGCGCGAAGAGGGTGTCGTCCTTGCCACGGCCGACGTTCTCGCCGGGGTGGATGTGGGTGCCGTTCTGGCGGACGAGAACCTCGCCGGCCTTCACGGTCTGACCGTCAAAACGCTTGGTGCCCAGACGCTGGCCGCGGGAGTCGCGACCATTGCGGGAGGAACCGAGACCTTTTTTGTGTGCCATGTCAGGTACCTGCTCTCTAACTAACTACAAATGGTCGACTACTCGGCGACGGGAGCCTCGGGCTCCTCGACCTTAGTGGTCTTCTTGGCGCGGGAAGTGGCCTGGACCTTGGTGATCTTCAGCTTGGTGAGCTGCTGACGGTGGCCCTTGAGGCGGTGGTAGCGCTTACGCTTGTGGAACTTGTAGACGAGCTGCTTCTCGCCCTTGAACTGCTCCAGGATCTCAGCAGTGACCTTAGCCTTGGCGAGCTTGGCAGGATCCGTGACGATCTTCTTGCCGTCGTTCAGGAAGATAACCTCGAGCTCGACCTTGGAACCGGCCTCGCCCTCGATCTTCTCAACGGTGATGACGTCATCGGTGGCGACTTTATACTGCTTGCCGCCCGTAGAAACGATTGCGTACATGTTCTTGCCCTTCATGCATCAGTTGTGCAACAGTCGGATATGGTATCAGGTGGATTATGGCGCGTCAACGGATATATTCAACGTTTTCCCTGCATATTCACAGGTTCGACAAAGCCTATCACACGGAACGCGCGAGAAGGCTCCCCTCAGGTGCCTCGAGCTCACGGCCCAATGGCTCGATGATAGTCGAAGCATTCACGCAAATGCTTTGGGAAATACGCTCAACATTATATCTATTGAACACCGTGAGCTGCTGGATTCCCGTGGACACGATCTGCTCGTCCACACCGGGATCGAGCCCTCGCAAGGCCTGGTCGAAGGCGGCCACGATGATCTCGGGGCGAAGCGAGCCCTCGTTGTCGCAACGGGTGCACAATCCGATTCTGACGCAACCATCGGTCAGAACTTCGTGGCTCTCAGCCTTGAGCAAGCGCCGCACATCGAGGGTTTTGGTCTTCTTGCCGCGATGGAACGGGATCTGCGCGCCCTGATCGTACCAGCCGAAGACAATCTGAGAAAGCACCTCGTCGGTAACGTCGAACTCGGGCCTGACGAAGACCTCAAGCAGGTATCGCACCTCATTAATCTCGGCGGTGAGCGCCGGGCGGCGGAGCTCAACGTAGGCAGCGTCGATAGGACGCAGGTCCACGGGAGCGGCGGCCTGCAGCCGCGCAAGCGCGTCCTCGGCAGGGATGAGCTCCGTCAGATACACGTCGAAATACTCCGCCGTGGAGGACGTCCCCACTGGCAGTGCCGAGGTGTAGGCGATACGCATATGCGGAGAGAAGCCCTGCGTGACCGCATAGGGCAGCTTCGCACGGCGCACAACCTGCTCGACCGTGTGAATCAGCTCGAGGTGGCCCAGATACTTGAGGCGCCCCAACTTGGGATAGGCCACGCGGAGGCGGAAGAGCGTGGGTTCGGATGCGTTCGTCATGCGCGCTCACCTACCAAGACGTTGTCGGCTTTCAGGGTCGGGCACACGCCGCAGCCCGTGCAGGACTCGCGCGTGCAGTCGGGCGTGGTGACGCCCTCGAGGGATCGACGGTACTCGCGTAGGAGGAACCCGCGGGAAACGCCAGGGCTCACATGCTCCCAGGGCAGACGCCAATCGAGCTCGAAGGACTCCTGGGCGAGCGCCCGCAAGTCCATGTCGAGCTCCGTGGCCGCCTCTTCCCAGCGACTGAGCTCGAACTGCTCGGTCCAGGCGTCGAAACGCTGGCCGCGCCTCCAAGCACCCTCGATGAGAGGAGCGATGTCTCGGCCGCCGCGGCTCATGACCGCCTCAACGAGCGAAGTGGCGGCATCGTGGCAGTGGATGCGCACGGCGCGATTCTTCACCGAATGGAAGAGCAGCTGCTGACGGCGCTTGACCTCGGCGTCGTCGAGCTGCGGGCACCACTGGAACGGGGTATGCGCCTTGGGGATGAACACCGACACCGAGATGGAGACGGAAATACCGCCGCGCTGCTCCTTGGGAACGACCTCGCGCGCGATCTCGAGCGTATGGTCAGCGAGCTGGGCGATAGCGACGATGTCCTCATCGGTCTCCCCCGGCAGACCCATCATGAAGTACAGCTTGACGCGGCGCCAACCGGCCTCGAACGCGGCGCGCGTGGCGCGCTCGAGGTCCTCCTCGGTCACGTTCTTGTTGATGATGTCGCGCATGCGCTGGCTGCCAGCCTCGGGCGCAAAGGTGAGTCCGCCCTTCTTCTCCCCCGCCACGGCGGCCGCCATGTCCACGCCAAAGGAGTCGAGGCGCTGAGACGGCACGGAGATGGAGATGCCGGTGTCGCCCAGTCGCTTGTTGAGGCGATTGAGCATCTCGGCGCATTTGGAGTGATCGGTGGTGGAGAGCGAGTTGAGTGAGACCTCGTCGTAACCCATGTGGGCAAGACCACCCGTGACGGCGGAGACCACCTGGTCGGCGGAGCGCTCGCGCACCGGGCGGTACGTCATGCCCGCCTGGCAGAAGCGGCAACCGCGGGCGCAGCCGCGCAGCACCTCGACGCAGAGACGGTCCTGGACGATCTGCATGTAGGGAACGACGGCCTGCGGGACCGGGTTGGTGGCGCCAAAGTCCTTCACCACGCGCTTGTAAACCACGGGCCGCACGTCCTCGCCATCGCGCGGGACCGTGTAGCCGTGCGGCGAGCAGGGCTCATCATGGCGCACCTCATAGAGGGACGGCACGTAAACGCCGCCGATCTTCGAAAGCTCGCGAAGCATCTCGGCACGGGACGCACCGGCGTCGCGCAGTTCGCGATGGCGCTGGCAGAACTCGACGATCTGTTCCTCGCCCTCGCCGATCATCATGCAATCGAAGAACGGCGCGAGCGGCTCGGGGTTGTAGACGGAAGGGCCGCCGCAGATGACGATGGGGTCGTCCTCACCGCGATCGGCCGCATGAAGCGGGATGCCGGCAAGATCGAGACCCTCGAGGTAGTTGGTGCACGCCATCTCATGCGGCACGTGGAAGCCCACGACGTCGAAGGACGCGATGGGAGCAGCGCCCTCGAGCGAAAGCAGCGGGATTCCGGCGGCGCGCATCTCATCGGCCATGTCGACCCACGGGATGTAGCCGCGCTCGCAGGAAAGACCAGGGGCCTCGTTGAGATTGCGATAGAGAATGGCGATGCCCTGGTTGGGCAGGCCCACCTCGTATACGTCGGGGTAGATCAGCACGCAGCGGTGCTCAGCCTCGGGCTTGTACAGCGCCCCCCACTCATGGTCGATGTAGCGCGTAGGCTTTTCGACGCGGGCGAGCAACGGTTCAAGCTCATGGAAGCGGTTCTCATAGGGAACTCGCATGAATCCTCCTTATCGGGGGCTTAACGGAGATAAAAGTCACGGGTGTCGGGAATGATAGCGCATCGTCGCGACACGGGCGAACGGGGGCGCACCGCACAGGCGGCAGCGGCGGGCCAAAAACCGCGGCAAACCGGCCTACGCGACCGCCTGCGGCGCAGGGGCGAACAGGGTCTTCGCACGCGAATACGCCCCGCGGAAAAAGTCGTTCAGAGGACCGTAGTCGATATCGCGCTCGTAATAGGCGCTGAGGCAGCACCCCATGCCGAACGTACCGGCGCCCGCGACAAGGGTCTTGAAGGCCACACCCGGGCGCCCGATACGACGCGCCACCGCACGCGCCCCAGCGCGCAGGGCGAGCGCGCCGGCGAGCACCATGGCGGCCTCGTACGCGCGCTCGACCCGCATGGGTTTGCCGAACACGCCAGCGAGCTTGAGCATCATCCCGAGCTGCGTCATGGTCATAACGGGAAAATCGGCGCCCGGCATGAAGAACAGCGCACCGGTGGCAAGGTTGGCCATGGTCGCCGATCGCACCACACGCATGGCGGCCGCGATGCGCATGAAGGCGAAGTTCGCGGCAAAGGCGGTGTCTTTGTCGGTACGATCCAAGATCCAGCGCGCAAGCGAGGAGAGCAGGTACGTCGCATCGCTCGCGGCGATAAGCCCGAGCATCGCCGTATCCTGCTGGATAAAGGGTACCTCGACGCTGGATTCGCAAAGAATGACGGTCGGGACGCCCGCGATCACGATCTGCTGGACGCGATCTTGCAACAGCGGGCTGCCCGAGCTCACAACCAGGGCGACGTCGGTATCGGCCTTGACGGAAAACACGGGGGCATCAAGACGCGCAACTCGCACGAGCCCCGAGGTCGTCTGCGGTACCAGGGCATCGCGCAGGCACGAAACGATATGGGAGGGCGCGCCGGCGTCAAGGTAGACCGCCACGCGCACCGGCGCATCGACATCGCCTTGGACGCTCGCACCCATCTTGACGGCGTCAACGACAGAATCAACGGGAATCCTCATGTCACTCCTCGAAACGCTCAGACCAATACGGACGTATCCATACGACCCAGACGGGTCTATACGGACTTGTTACCCACTCGCCAGATCGACTGGACGATACCGACGGCCGCGCATTGCATGAGCATCGAAGATGAACCGAAGCTGATGAAGGGCAACGGAATACCAGTGATGGGCATGAGGCCGATGCACATGCCGACCTCCTCGAGCAGCTGGAAGGTCCACATACCCACAATACCAACGCATGCGAGCTGCAAGAACAGGGAGTCGGATCGATGCGCCACGCGAATGGTGGAAAAGATCAGGAAGGCGAACAGGCCGAGCAGCACGAGCGCGCCGACGAAACCGAACTCCTCGGACAGCAGGGCGAACACGAAGTCGGTATGGGCCTCGGGCAAAAAGCCAGCGCCGGCCTGCGATGCGTTGCCCACGCCCTTGCCGAAGAAGCCGCCCGAGCCCACGGCGATCATGGACTGAAGCAAGTTATAGCCGGCACCCGAGGTATCGGACTCGGGGTCGATGAAGACGAGCAGTCGGTTCATCTGGTACTGCTTGAGCAGGACATCGCGCCCCAGCATGCCGTCGAGGACCGAGTCGAGAGCAAGCATGATCGAGACGAGGCCGATGATGAGAGCCACGGTGCACAGCACCCATTCCTTCCGGGGCCCGCTCATCATGATGATGGCGGCACCGGCAAAGAAGATCACCAGGCCGCTGCCCAGGTCTCCTGCGACCACGGCCGCACCGAAGGGAACCATGAGCATCGCGCAGAACTTGACGTACTCCCTCACCGAATCGATGCGACCGTTGTACTGCGCACCGAGCGAGGCCACAAAGAAGATCGTGATGAGCTTGGCAAGCTCGACCGGCTGGAAGGTGAGTCCGATGAGCGGGATCTTGATCCATCCGGTCATGCCCTTTGCGTTGTAAGAGAGGCCGGGGATATAGGGGCTGAACAGAACGATCAAATCGATGACGAGCAGGACGGTCGTCATGCCGGCCAGGCCTGAGAAATCGGACCTCCAGCACAGGAACGCCAAGAACAGTCCGAGGCCGATGCCGACGAGCTGGCGGGTGAACGAGGCCTCGGCGATGGTGAGCGACGCGGTCCAAATCACAAAGGCGCCGTAGGCGAGCAGGAGCACCCAGGCGATGAGCACGGGCACGCTGACCTTCTGCCGCAAGCCAGCCCTGTTGGCGCCCATCTTCTTGTTCACGCGCGAAAGCGTATCTTGAGCCATGTTCCTCACCTACCTCGAGGTATCCCCGCCGACGTACTCAAGCGAGTCGGGGCAATCGTAAATGGCGCCGAGGACGTGACGAACCGCCGGCATGGAGCACGTCCCGCCAAATCCGCCCTGCTCCAACAACGTGACCACCACGTATTTGGGGTCGTCGTAAGGAGCATAGGCGATGAACCAGCCGTACAACTCCTCCCCCACCTTCTCGCCCGTGCCAGACTTGCCAGCCACCTGGACGGGCAGGTTTTTGAAGTGCTCGGCAAGGGCGGGAGACTCCTCGTAGATCATCGAGTGGAGTCCCGCATGGACGACGCCCATCTGGGAGTCCTGGTTCTTGAGCTCGACCGTCAGACGTTTCTTCGGCTCGAAGGTATAGGCATCGCCTTGGCCGTCGCGGGCCACGACCGAATGCAGGACATGAGGCGTGTACTCGACGCCGTTCATGGCGATGCCGGCATATGCCGTTGCCATCTGGATGGGCGTCACGAGGATGTCGCCCTGGCCGATGGCGATGTTGGTCATATCGCCGGCATTCCATGCACGCTCCTCGGCCGACCAATCCTTGAAGTAGCTCTCTTTCCATTCGGCATCCGGAACGCGACCCACGCCCTCGGCGGGCAAATCGACGCCCGTCTTGGAACCCAGGCCCCAACGACGGAACATCTCCTGCAGGCCCTCGGTGTCATGGTCGGCGTAGAAGAAGTTCTTACCCAGATCGTAGAAGACCGCGTCGCAAGAGTCCCTGATACCATCCTGCAGGCCACGGACGCCGTGGCCCTTGTGCAGCCAGCACCACTTGCCGCTTCCCTCGCCCAGGCCGGTCCACCAGCCCCTGCAATCGGATCGGGTCTCGGCAGTGTACACGCCGTATTCCATACCGGCGAAGGAGCTCAGGGGCTTGATGGTGGATGCGGACATGTACTGCCCGCCAACGACGCGGTTGACCAGCGGACGTCCGCCCTTGTCATCGTTGAGCTCGGACCAGATGTCGGAGGAGATGCCGCCGACGAACACGAACGGATCGAACGACGGGAAGCTCGCCATGCCGAGGACATCGCCGTTGGTGCAGTCGAGGCAGACACAGGCGCCCGCGCCCCCCGGATACCCGGTGCGCTCGGCGGTCTCCTGGCTGATCTTGAGACCTTCCTCGCACGCCTGCTGGATCTTCACGTCAATCGTGAGCTTGATGTCGCTACCGGGCTCGGCGGGCACGGCGCCGGCTTGGGCCGTCACGTTTCCGCTTGCGTCGACCTTGACGGTCTGCTCGCCACGAATGCCCTGTAGAAGGTTCTCGTAGTAGTATTCGACGCCTGCCTGACCCACGATGTCACCATGCTGGTAGACGATCGAGCCGGAATTGGCCTTCTCATCCTTTTGGGCGTCGAGCTGTTCCTGAGTGACCGTGCCGGTATATCCAACGACGTGGCACGCAAGCGTGCCGTAGGGATAGGCGCGCTCGGTGCGCTCGGCGATGTAGACGCCGGGGAACAGGTCGATGTGCTCTTGGATGTAGGCGACGGTAGAGCGCCTCACATCGGTGGCAACGGTATGAGGGCTTTGCGGGCCCTCGGTGTTGTTCTGGATGTTGCGCAAGACGGCCATATAGGGCATGCCGAGCACGTTGGCGAGATGCCGAACCGTGACCGGATCATCCGCAAGGTCGCGGTACGCCGTGATGGCAAGCGAAGGACGGTTATCGACGATGGCCACGCCATTGCGGTCGAGAATGCGGCCGCGCGGCGCGGGAGTGGTCACCGTACGCGTCTGATTCTTCTCGGCGAGTGCATCGTAATGGTCCGACGAGACCATCTGCATGCTCCAGAGCTTGGCGATGATAGCGGCGAACACCGCGCCGACTCCGGCGGTGAGGAGCTTGAAGCGCCCGTTGGACTTGACGCCCTGGGTGGAACCCTCCCCCTCGGAGGCGCGCGGACGCGTGCCGTTCTGGGTGTCGAAGGTGAACTTACCCGAGTACCCCTTGAGGAACAGCAGCGAGCCAATGATGGCGACGAGCAGAATGACGCCGGCTATGATAACGATGAGCTGGGCATCCATCGGCGCGACCTACTTCAAGCCCTTGAAGCGCGAACCGCGCCCGTAGCCAAAACCGCGCGAGGAGAACCCGCGCTGGGCCGCAGGCGAACCCGCCATGAGCAGGAACGGGATGCTCGCAAGCACGTCGAGCACCGTCGAAGCGAGGCCATGGACGCCAATGGCCACGAGCACGCTCGACTCGACACCAAGGCCGAGCGTCGCGATCGAGTAGATGAGATTGACACCGAGGATAGCGGCGATCACGACGCGCAGCGTCTCCATGCCGACGCCGGAGGTCAGGCCGCGCGACATAAGGGCCACGCCGTATCCCACCAGGGCGAGCAACAGCGACATCAGTCCGACGGGACCCGTCGTGGTGAGGTCATACAGAAGGCCGGAAAAGAAGCCGACGTACACCATGGTGCGGGAATCGAGGGAAATGGCCAGAGACACCGTCAGCACGAGCATGAAATTGAACGCTCCGCCAAAAAGGTGAATCTGCGGCGCGAGGGCCAGGTGCAGCAGGATGCACGCCACGACAATGCCCGAGAGACGACCGCGGGAGGGGCCTGAGTTTTTTAGTTCGAATCCCATGGGCTACCTCCTATTCGCCGGCCGGGGCGTCCGCATCTGCGGCGCCGTCTGAATCAGTTGCATCGTCTTGCTGCTTGGCCGGACCGCCCTGCGGTGAGTTGTTGGCCGCGGCGACCTCCTCATCGGAGGCGACCTGGTCATCCCCGAGCGAAGTAATGACGAGGACCTCCTCGTTGTTCTCGGCCGTGGAGGCGGGACGCACGACAATCGTGTAATACACCGCGTTCGCGGCACGATTGATAGAGGCGACGGTACCGAGCGGCAGCCCCTTGGGGAACGATCCGCCAATACCAGACGTGATGATGATATCGCCGGCGGACACCTCGGCATCGGAGACGACGTACTCGAGGCGCAGGGTGCCATCGGCTTGCCCACGGAGCATACCCTGAGCACGCGAACCCTGGACCATGGCCGAAATGCCGGACTGCTCGTCGCTCACGAGGCGCACGGTGGAAGTGGTGGCAGAGACCTCGATGATCTGGCCAATGACGCCACCCGAGCTGCATACGGGCATACCGACCTCGAAGCCGGCGTTTGCGCCCTTGTCGATGATGACAGCGTCGGACCAGGCATCGCCCGTGGACCCGATAATGCGGGCGGCGGTCGACTTCAGGCTGTACGTGGACTGGAGCCCGACGAGCTTCTCAAGACGAGCGGCCGTTTCCTGAGCCTCGGAAAGCTCGGCGACCTTGGCGGTCAGGCGCTCGTTCTCCTTTTTGAGCTCCGACAACGTCTCGGACGAGGCGCCGGCGTTACCGATCGCGTTGCCGATTGCGTTGAACGGGGCCGCAACCGCACCGCCCAGCATGCGAACGGGAGACGTGACCGTCATCGCCGCGCCGCGCAGGGAGTGGATCATGCCGGTGTCCCCCTCACGCAGGTAAAACGTGAGGAGCAACAGTGATACGAGGCATAAAACAATCAACGGGCGACCACCCGTTGACTGTCTTGAGCTATGCAGATTGGAGGAATACTTGGGCTTACCCGGCACAGGCCGACCTTTCCGCTACGCGTTGCTCTGGACGAAACCGCCGTCGAAGGCGTTTGCCTCCAGGACGCGCGCGCAGCCGTTCACGACGTTGTCGAGCGCGGTGGGGCTCACGTTGACCGCAACGCCCGTCTCATCGCGCAGGCGGACGTCCAAACCGCGGAGCATGGCACCGCCGCCCGTGAGCAGGATGCCGTAGTACATGAGGTCGGAGGCAAGATCCGGCGGGGTCGCGTCGAGGGCGTCCTTGACGGCCTTGGTCATCTCATCCAACGGCTTGTTGAGGGCGCGGCGGATCTCCTCGCTCTCGATGCGGACGGTCTTGGGCAGGCCCGTGATCACATCGCGGCCGTTGACCTCGACGTCGAGCTCGTCCTTGAGCGGGACGGCCGAACCGACCTTGATCTTGATGTCCTCGGCGGTGCGCTCGCCGATGGCGAGGTTGTAGGCATCGCGAACATGCTGGAGGATCGCCTGGTCGAACTCATCGCCGGCGATACGGATGGATTGGGAGACGACGATACCGCCCATGGCGATGACCGCGACCTCAGTGGTGCCGCCACCGATGTCGATGACCATGGAGCCCGTGGGCTCCTCAACGGGCAGGTCGGCGCCGATGGCGGCAGCCATGGGCTCCTCGATGAGGTAGGCCTGACGCGCACCGGCCTGGATGGTGGCCTCGAACACGGCGCGCTTCTCGACGGAGGTGACGCCGGAGGGCACGCACACGACGACGCGAGGGCGCGGGGTCCAGGGATAGCGCTTCTCACTCGCCTTGTCGATGAAGTAGCGCAGCATGGCCTCGGTCACATCGAAGTCAGCGATGACGCCGTCCTTGAGCGGGCGAACGGCGACGATGTTGCCAGGCGTGCGCCCGAGCATGCGCTTGGCCTCGATGCCGACAGCCAGGATGCGCTCGTCGTTCTTATCGATTGCGACGACGGAGGGTTCGCGGATAACGATGCCCTTGCCGCGCACGGAGACGAGGGTGTTGGCCGTGCCGAGGTCGATCGCCAGATCGCCGTCGTACTGACCGAAAAACATATCCATCAGAGAAAACAAGTCTGCTCCTACGTCAAACACACGGGGTTCACTGGGACAAGTGTAGCGTCCGCCCGTACGTCAAAGACAACGTGCGCGGAAAACGCATCACCCGTCCACTGAAACAACTACTGTGCGGCAGCCTCGCCGGCGGGCTCGGCGGTCGGGTCCTCCGCAGCGGGTGCATCGGCGGCCGTGGCGTCCTCAGCGGGAGCCTCGTCCGTGGTAGCGTTGGCATCGGTGGGCTCGGCAGCGGGCTCATCGGTACCAGCGGAGGCGTCGACGTCGCCGGAGACGTTGAAGTCGGAGGCGATCGAGCAAACGACCCAACCGAGACCCTCGCGGACGAAGTCGACCTCATACGTCATCTCGCCGCCCTGCTTGAGCGCGACCTTGACCGTAGCCTTGGACTCGCTCATGCCGGCGTCCATGCCCTCGATGGTCGCGGTGGCGTCCTTGGGGATGGAGGCCACGATGACCGCACGCTGGCTATCGTCAAGGCCAGAGGCCAAGAACTCGTCGGTTGCGGCATCGGAGGAGGCAGCCTCAAACAGCTTGGTGAGTGTGTCCTGCTGCGTGGGGAAGCCGAACCCGCGGGTGTAGGCAAAGGCAAGGCCGCCGCCTGCAACAACCAAGATGAGGAGGATCGTGATGAAGATCTTGAGACCGAGGTGACGGTGCTTGCGGCGAACCTTGGCCTCGGCGCGATCCTGCTGGACCATCTCGTGCTCGGAAAGCGTGAAGAATCCGGTGTCCGACGGATCGGGCATGAAGTTGCCGGACTGTCCGAGCGGATCGAGCGGGTCGACCGCGGTGTCGAAGGCGTCAGTCGCCGGCATCATGGCCGCGGAGGCGGACAGCGCATCATGAGCGCGATCGCGAGCAGCGGCCTGATCGGCCGTGAGCTGATACACGCCGTCCGCGGTTGCGGCGGTGAAGGCGTCGAGCGCATCGCTGAAGCGGTTGGCGGCGGCGTACGCGCAGCCCAGACCGGCGTTGATAGCGCTCACATCATCGCGCGGACCGGCAAAATCGAGCGCGGTGCGGTACGACTCAATGGCATCCTCAGGACGCTGCAGGGCGACGAAGCAATCGCCGAGGCTCGCCAAGGCGCCAGCCGGGGCGGGGTTGGTCCCGTCGATAGCAGCCTGGCGGTAGGCCACACCGGCCTCCGTGAGGTTGCCGAGCTTCTCCAGTGCGCTGCCGAGACCGAGGTAGGCCTTATACGGGGTGGCGTAGCTGGCATCCTGGGTGGCAGCGGAGAAGGAGGAGACGGCCGAGGCCAGATCGCCGGCGGCGACGAGGGCCTTACCCTGGTTGGTGAGCAGCGCGCCCTTCTTGCCGTAGGCGTCGTCCTTCAACGCGACGGCATAAGCAGCCGCCGCCTCGGCATAACGACCGAGGCGCATGAGCGAGTTGCCTCGGAGATGGTCGGCCTCGCCCCAGGGCTGGTCGCCCTCTTTGGCAGCGGAGAACAGCTGGGCCGCGGCGGCAAAGTCGCCGGTGCGGTAAGCGCTGCGGGCCTGTTCCAAAACTTGAGCGTTCACATGTACTCCTTAGACGCGTAAGGGTCGTTTACTTCTCGCGAGGCGGATCTTTAAGCCTCGTGGACGATCTCGATATGGCGGATCTCGTCGCCGGCGCGCAAGCGACCGATGACGTCGAGGCCCTCGACCGTGGAGCCGAAGACGGTGTAACCAGAATCGAGGTTGTGCTGCGGACCCAGGCAGAAGTAGAACTGGGAGCCCGCGGAATTGGGGTCCATGGAACGGGCCATCGCAAGGGCGCCGTCCTCGTGGCTGTTGTTCGGGTTGGTGGAGAACTCCTCCTGGATGTTCCAGCCGGGACCGCCGGTACCGGGCTGGCCGTCGGGACCCATCTGGCCCGCGGCGACCTGCTCGGGGGTCATGTCGCGCGTGTTGGGGCAACCGCCCTGGATCACGAACCCGGGGACGTAGCGATGGAACTTGAGGCCGTCATAGAACCCCATCACGGACAGCTCGCAGAAGTTCGCGACATGAATCGGGGCGCCCGCGCAATCGAGCTTGACGCGGATGGTGCCCTGCGAGGTCTCGATGATGGCGCTCTCGTCGCCGGCGAGCTGGTACTCGGGCGTGTGGGTCTTCTTGAAGAACATGAGTCTCCCCCTAACGTACGTGCATATAGAACTTATCTTACCACGCTCAACGCGACCCGCCCGCACGCGGCGGGCGGGGCACGAACCTTACTTTTCGACGGGTTTCCACGCGGCGACGTTCTTCTCGTACTCGATGACGTCGACGGCGCGGCCATCGACCATGGACACCTCGCGCAGAGGCGCGAGGATCTCGTCCTGATGGTCGGCCGGACGCTCTCCCTGCGGAACCGCGAGCGAGACGTCCCACGATTTGCACAGCACGTCGACGCGGTTGTACATCCACGTGGCAAGCTGCTTGAGGTGCTCGACGTCCTCGGCATACTCCGTGTTTTCGGCAAGGCGCAGGGAGTCAAGCTCATCCAGGGTCTGCTGGATGGTAGAACGCAGGTCATACGCGCCTTGGGAAGCCTGCGAGCGCTGATCGAAGTCCTTGATGAGATATTGCCCGTTGAAGGTCTCAATCACCGGACCCAGGGCGTCCTGATACGACGTGATCTCGGCATACACAGCGGAGAGCAGCTGGAAGGCCTCGGGTTCGGAGAGCACATGGGCGCCGTCGGCCTCTCCGGCCCCCGCCTCCCCCGCCTCGGCGGCGGAATCGTCGGCGGAGCCCTTCTCGGCCACCTGGCGGCTCGGGTACATCTCGCTCGCGGCCCGATCGAAGGACTCGACGATACCGGGCATCACGCCCAGCGGGTCGGTCGCGACGAACACGCCAACCGCCCCAAGGAGGAGCACCGCGACAAGTGGAGCGACCCAACGGGGGCGGCGGGCCTTGGCGTAGGCATCGTCCCCGCGCGCGAGGTCGTCATCGCTCACGACGGGCCGCGGACGCGGCGCTGCGGAACGCGAAGCAGAGGGCGCCTGCGCGGCAGAGAGCTCGTCGCCATCTAGGACGCTCGTCGGCTGCTCGTCGCGAGGGGCGACGGAGCTCGTAGAGGTGCTCGGGGCCGGCACCGCGCCGGCAATCATCTCGGCGGTCAGACGCGGGAAGCTCGCGGTACGACCCGCGGCGAGGTCGGAGGCGGCAGACTGCTCAGAGAGGATGCCCGGAGCGGGTCGGCCGCATTTTGGGCATGTGCGGTCCTGGTCGCCCAGGCGCGCACCGCAGCCCTCGCAAAAAATGAAATCGGGGTGCGTGGAAGCGGGGCGCGGCGACAGGTCGGCACCGCACGCGGGGCACGTGCTCGAATCATAGGAAATGGAAGCGTTGCAGATGGGGCAGATCAATGGTCCTTCTTCCGCTTGGTCTTGGGCATCCGCACGCGGATGCCGCCGTTGGCCTGCTCAACACGATAGCGTTTTTTGCGCCCGGACGAAGCTCCGACCGCGGTCTTCACGCTCTCCCGACGGGTATCGGAAGTCGCGCCCCCGGTCGAATTCGCCTCTGCGGCGGCGCGTGCGGAGGCGTCGGCCTTTCGGCGCGAGAACTTCTCGCGAGCGCGGTCGAAGGCGCGCCGAGCGCTCGAACCAGTGGAGGTCACCTTTCGCCCGCCGGAGCGCCCGCGCACACTCACCCGAACGCCGCGACCGAAGCCGGTGGCAAGCTTGCCCGTCTTCTCGGGCGAGCGCTCGAGCATGTCGGTGAGCCAAGCGAACAAAAGGCATCCCACAGCGGCGAACAGCGCACCAAGCACGGCGGGAATGAGCTTGAGGCGGGCAATCGAGAAGAATCCGGGGAACCCGATCACGCCGACCGCGAGACCGGCGATGACGAACACGAACACAGCACGGCGCAGCGGCGTGAAGGGCACCGAGATACGCCAGATGAGGTAGACGCCCGCGGCACACGCGGTGATGAGGCACATCGTGGAGAGCATCGCCTCGGAATACCCAAAGAGCGCGGCGGCCCCCATGCACAGGATCGAACCTGCCAGCACGCCCGCGCTCGCGGGGAGGGCTCGCTTGAGGACGTTCGCCAAGAAGTTGCCGCGAACGCGCGCCGTGTTGGGCTCGAGCGCCAGGACAAAGCTCGGGAACCCAATGCAGAAGAAGTTTATGAGCGTCATCGTGATGGGCTGGAACGGATAGGGCGGCACGAAGATGCACAGCGCGGCCAGACCCATCGAGAACAGGGTCTTGGTGAGGAACAGCGCGGCCGAGCGCTGCAGGTTGTTGATGGAGCGACGCCCCTCGGCAACGACCTCGGGCATGGCCGCGAAGTCGTTGTCGACGAGCACGATCTCGGCGACGTTGCGCGCAGCGTCAGAACCCGCGGCCATGGCCACCGAGCAATCGGCCTCCTTGAGGGCGAGCACGTCGTTCACGCCGTCGCCCGTCATGGCGACCGTATGGCCGCGGCGCTGCAACGCGTTGACGAGCTCGCGCTTCTGCTGCGGGGTCACACGGCCAAAGACGTGATAGCGATCGACCGCGGCGTCCACCTTACCAGGCGTATCGAGCGTGGTTGCGTCCACATACTTATCGGCCCCGGGGATGCCGACCGTGCGCGCGATCGTCGAGACCGTACGCGGGTCGTCACCGGAGATGACATTGAGGGTGACGCCCTGCTCGCAGAAATAGCGGATGGTGTCCGCCGCGGACGAACGAATCTCATCGCGGATGGTCACAAAGCCCAAGGGACGGGGTTCGCCGACGATATCGCCCTCATCGGTGAATCCGTCAACCTCGGCAACCACCAGCACACGGCACAGCGACGCGAGCTCGGCGACACGGCCCTCAAAACGGGCAAAGACATCCGGCGTGAGCACAAACTGCGAGGCGCCCATGACGCACGCGACCGAATCTGAGCCGAACGCACCGCCCGTGAGCTGCGCGCCGCTCCACTTCTTGGCAGATGAGAAGGCGATGACACGCTGGGCCTCGGGCGCGCTGACGAGGTCACGATAGTGCGCAAGGACCGCCGTGCAGGTCTCGTTCGCATCGTCCGACGTAGCGCGGGCAATGCCAGAGAGCGCAGCGTGCATCCGCTGCGACGCGGAATCGAGGCGATCGGCGTCGAAGGCCTCCGCAGGTTCGGCCCCGCCAAGGTCGTCGGCCACATACACACCCTCGACCTCCATATGGCCCGAGGTGATCGTGCCGGTCTTGTCCAGGCAGAGCACGTCCACGCGGGCGAGCATCTCGATGCAATAGAGCTGCTGCGCAAGCACCTTGCGGCGCGCGAGGCGAATGATCGCGATGGCAAGCACGGAGGAGGTGAGAAGCACCAGCCCCTGCGGGATCATGCCGAGCAGGGCACCCACCGTGGAGAGGATGGCCGACGAGATGGCACCCCACGAATCGCCCGATGCGACCCACGAGGCGAGCGTGGAGGAAGAATTGGGATCGAGCGCACACCAGGACTGATAAGAGTTGTGGACGCTCGAGTAGAACAGCGCAAGGCCGATGGGCACCATGAGAACGCTGGCAAACCGCACGATGGCGTTCAGCGCGTTCATGATCTCGGAGTTGACCTTCTTGACGTACTTCGCCTCGTTGTTGATGCGCGCGACGTAGTTGTCGGCGCCGACATGGATCACGCGTGCGTACACGAGACCCGCGTCGATGAAGCTGCCGCTCATGAGCTCATCGCCGGGACGCTTGTGGATCGCGTCGCTCTCGCCGGTGAGTAGGCTCTCGTTCACGTGGCACTCGCCCGAGACAACGACCGCGTCGGCCGGGATCTGGTCTCCCCTGCCCAGGCGGATCAGGTCGTCGAGCACGAGCTCATCGAGCTGGAGTTCGACCTCCCGTTCGTCGCGAACCGCGACGGCGCACTTTGAGGCGAGCAACGTGAGCTTGTCCACCATGCGCTTGGAGCGCAGGGCCTGCACGATACCGATACCCGTGTTGAGGAGCACGACCCCCAGGAAGGTCAGGTTCTTCCAGGCGCCAGTCAAGATGACGAGCGCGGCCAGGATGATATTGATCAGGTTGAACAGGGTGCAGGTGTTCTCGATGACAAGTTCCTTGACCGACTTGGTCTTGAGCTCGGTGTTGACGTTGACCTTGCCCTGCGCGACGCGCTCGGCGACCTCGGATGACGTCAAGCCGCGCGTGCCGAACTCGACAGTGGCGCGCTCGTCCGGGGACGCGCCTTTGCTTGCAATACCCATAACCGATCCGTTCCGCAGCGCACGCTGCCTGGTTACAAGAAAGGCCACGTGCGAAACCGCCCGCGACCCATAAGGATTCGGGCTCAAAGCCCGAGGATGTTTGTTGGTGCGCCATATAGGGTTCGAACCTACGGCCTTCTGCTCCGGAGGCAGACGCTCTAATCCACTGAGCTAATGGCGCGCGACGGATTGCATTATACCCAAGTGAGGGGACGGACTGATGCTCTTTGCCAATCTTTCAAAAACGCAACCCCGGGCTCGGTACCGCCGTTCTGTAGTCTCTACTCTAATACACGCGAGCCGCAAACCCCGTCGGGACGGTGGGGTACACTCGATGGGGTCAGTCAGTCCGGCTATGCCGGGCGCAACTTGCAACGTTAACGAAAGGGGCTCCATGATCGCGATCTCGCACGCACGTGCGGCAAAGCCGCAGCGAAAGGTCGACCGCGCCTCGCACCCCGAGGACACGGTCATCGACCTCGGCGGCGGCGTTAAGATCGGCGGCGGACACTTCCAGGTCATCGCGGGCCCCTGCTCTGTGGAGGGCGACAACCTGCTCACCATTGCCGCGCGCTGCAAGGCGGCGGGCGCCACACTCCTGCGAGGCGGCGCGTACAAGCCCCGTACCTCCCCCTACGACCATCAGGGCATGGGCGAGCGCGGGCTCGACCTCTTGCTCGAGGCACGCGCCCAAACGGGCATGCCGATCGTGAGCGAGGTCATGGACACGCGCGACGTGGAACTGTTCGTGAATCGTGGTATCGATGTCATGCAGATCGGGGCGCGGAACGCACAGAACTTCGCTCTTCTCAAGGAAGTCGGCCGCACAAAGACCCCGGTCTTACTCAAGCGCGGCATGGCAAGCACGCTAGAAGAGCTGCTCATGGCCGCCGAATACATCATGAGCGAGGGCAACGAGCAAGTCATCCTGTGCGAGCGCGGCATCCGCACGTTCGAGACGGCCACGCGCAACACCTTTGACCTCAACGCCATCCCGGCGCTGCATCACCTCACCCATCTCCCGGTCGCGGCGGACCCCTCCCATGCGACCGGTTGCGCCCACTACGTAGGACCAATGGCACTCGCAGCCTGCGCGGCGGGAGCCGACGCACTCGAGATCGAGGTGCACGACGACCCGGCGAACGCCTGGTCCGACGGCCCACAGGCCCTCACGTGCGACGAATTCGACGCGACGATGGAACGGATACGCGCGATCCGCTCGGCAATCTCAAGCCCACGCGGCGAATAGCCGCGCGAACAACACACACCCACCACTCGGCAAAGGACGGCATCATGGCAACCTCGGCATACACGCTCGACATCGATACGGCACATCCCTATCAGATGCACATCGGCACGTTTCTTCTGGAGCAGGTCGGCGCCATCACGCAGTCGGTCGCCCCTCAGGCCCAGCGCGCACTCATCATCACCGACTCGAACGTCGGCCCGTTGTTCCTGGCGCCCGTCGAGCAGGGGCTGAAAGAGGCCGGGCTGACCGTGGGCGTTGCGACCTTTGAGGCCGGCGAGCAGAGCAAGAACCCAACAACCTATGCCGAGCTTCTCGAGCGTGCGGCAGAAGAGCAGCTCACGCGCGACGATGTGATCATCGCACTGGGCGGCGGCGTTGTGGGAGACCTCGCAGGTTTTGTCGCGGCGACGTACATGCGCGGCATCGGCTACATCCAGGTGCCCACCACCTTGCTAGCGATGGTCGACTCCTCCGTGGGCGGCAAGACCGCCATCGACCTTTTCGCCGGCAAGAACCTCGCAGGCGCCTTCTGGCAGCCGCTCGCCGTCATTGCAGACGCCGGCTGCCTAGGCACCCTCTCCGACGAGCAGTTCGCCGACGGCTGTGCCGAGGTGATCAAGCACGCCCTCATCGCAGATGCCGAGCTGTTCGCCGAGCTTGAGAAGACGCCCCTCACCCTCGACCTGCTCAAGCAGGACCTCGCACGCGTTTGCTGGCTCATCGCGCGCAACGTCGATATCAAGCGTGCCGTCGTTGTTCAGGACGAGCGCGAGGCGGGCATCCGCAAGCTGCTGAATTTCGGTCACAGCATCGGACACGCCGTCGAGGCGGCCGAGGGCTACCGTCTCGGCCACGGCACCTGCGTCGCCATCGGCATGGTCGCCATCGCGAGCGCCAGCGTCACCGCCGAGCTCTGCCCCGAGGAACTGCCCGAGCGCCTCGCCCGCCTCATCAAGGCGCATGGGCTTTCCCTCGCCTTTGACGCGGCGCCCGATAAGATCTTCGACGAGGCGCTGCACGACAAGAAGCGCTCCGGCTCGACCATCGACCTCATCGTCCCGCGCGGCATTGGGGCGGCGTCCCTCGCACCCACCCCGCTCGACGAGTTCAGGCGCATCCTCGAGGTCGGCCTCGCCTGCACCCAGGCACTGTCCGCCGAGATCGACGGCGAGGAGGATCCATGCTAGCCAAGATCAACCCCAAACCCCTCTCCGGCACCGTCCCGGCCATCTCATCCAAATCGATGGCGCATCGCATTATCATCGCGGCTGCCCTCGCGAACGGCGTGACTCGCGTCGCCTGTGACACCACGTGCGCCGATATCGACGCGACCATCCGCTGCCTTACCGCGATTGGCGCCAAGATCGACCCCATCGATGGCGGCTTTGAGATCCACCCCGTGCTCAAAAGCCTCGAGCACGGCATCTTGCGTGCTCTGGCAGGCGCGACCCTCGACTGCGGCGAATCTGGCTCGACGCTTCGATTCATGCTCCCGGTCGCCTGCGCCCTCGGCGCCGATGCGACCTTCGTCGGCTCAGCGCGGCTCGGCGAGCGCCCCATCGCCCCGCTCACCGATGAGCTCATGGCCGCGGGCTGCACGTTCCAGGGAGCCGCGGGACTCCCCCTGCGTACTTCCGGGCGCATGCGTGCCGGGCGCTTCGAACTGCCCGGAAACGTGAGCTCGCAGTACATCTCGGGCCTATTGCTCGCTGCACCCCTGCTCGACGGGGACACCCAGATCGCCGTGACCGGTGAGATCGAAAGCCGCCCGTATATCGGCCTCACGCTGGCCGTCCTCAACGCGTTCGGCGTGAAGGTCGGCATCGAGGAGGGCACGACGCCGGGCGGGCTGCCGCTCACCGTCTTTACCATCGAGCGCCAGGGGTATCGCACCCCCGGCGCCATCGCCGTCGAGGGTGATTGGTCCAACGCAGCGTTTTGGCTGAGCGCCGGCGCGTTGGGCCGCCACTCCGTGACCGTCCGCGGCGTGACCCCCTCATCAATCCAGGGCGATCGCGCCATCAGCGCCGCGCTCATGCTGTTCGGCGCCAAGGGACAGCGCAACGCTCGCGCCGCGACGGTTCGCCCGGACAACATCCACGGTATCGAGCTCGACGTACGCGACATCCCCGACCTCGTCCCCGCCCTCGCTGCGGTGGCAGCGTGCGCCGAGGGGACCACGCGCTTCACCGGATGCTCCCGACTGCGCATCAAGGAATGCGACCGTCTCGAGGCGATTGCGACGGAGCTCAGCAAGCTCGGCGCCAACGTGCGCGCCGACGGCGACGCCCTCGTGATCGAGGGCCGAGATCAGCTCGACGGCGGGCGCGTGAACAGCCGCAACGACCATCGCATCGCCATGATGGCGGCCATCGCCGCCGTGCGCTGCGCCTCCCCCGTCGAGATCGAAGGGGCGGAGGCCGTGGACAAGAGTTACCCGCTGTTCTTCGAGCACTACCGTCTGCTCGGCGGCGACGTCGAGCTCATCGACGAGTAAGGGGCGACGATGGCCTCCATATGCGGCGACAGCCTACGCGTCTCCATCTTTGGGCAATCGCACTCCCCCGCCATCGGCTGCTCGGTCGACGGCCTGCCCGCGGGCATCCCCATCGACCTTGACCGCCTCCAGGCGTTCCTCGACAGGCGCGCACCCGGCAGCTCGGACACCTCGACCACCCGTCGAGAGGCGGATGCCGTCGAATTCATCGCCGGCATTACGGAGGGTCACACGAACGGCGCGCCCATCGCCGCGCTCATTCGCAACCGCGATATGCGAAGCTCCGACTATAGCGAGCTCCGCCGCGTCCCCCGTCCGGGCCATGCCGATTGGACCGGCGCCATCAAGTACGGCGAGTATCGTGACGTAGCCGGCGGAGGCCACTTCTCGGGCCGCCTCACCGCACCACTGTGCATCGCGGGCGGGATCGCCCTTCAGGCCCTCGAGGCAAGGGGGATCAAAATCGCCGCGCACATCGCGCAGCTCGGCACCGAGCCCATTACGGACGAGGCACTCAACCCCATGGAGCTCGACGAAGCGCAGCTTGACGCCATAGCCGCAAACCCGCTGCCCTGCATCGACACCTCGGTCGCGCAGCGCATGCACGAGGCCATTTTCCAGGCAAAATCCGAGCTCGACAGCCTGGGTGCCGTGATTGAATGTGTGGCTTACAACGTCCCCGCAGGCCTTGGCGACCCCATGTTCGACGGCATGGAGAACCGCATCGCCCGCATCGCGTTCGGCATCCCTGGCGTGAAAGGGGTCGAATTCGGCGAGGGATTTGGGGCGACCCTCATGCGCGGGAGCGAGCATAACGACCCGTTTTGCATGCAAGACGGGCGTCCGCACATGGCCACCAATCACGCCGGCGGCATCCTCGGCGGCATCACCTGCGGAACGCCTCTTATCTGGCGTATGGCGGTCAAGCCAACGCCGTCGATCGGCAAGCCGCAGCGCAGCGTTGACCTCGACGCGCATCGCGACACAGAACTCACCGTCCGCGGACGGCACGACCCGTGCATCGCCCCGCGCGCCGTCCCCGTTGCTGAGGCCGCCTGCGCGTGCGCGATCCTTGACGCCATGCTCACCTCAGCCGGCACTCAACGGATACTCTAGGGAGATATCGATGAACCTCGATGAACTGCGAAGCCAGATCGATCAGGTCGATGGCAAGATTCTCGACCTGTTTGGCATGAGGATGGCACTGGCCAAGGACGTTGCCCGCGTGAAGTCCCAAACGGGGCGCGCGGTATTCGACCCCGAGCGCGAGCAGTGCAAAATCGATGACGTGCGTCAACGCGCACCCCAGGGACTCGAAGATGAAGCAGAGGAGCTTTTCCGCCTGCTCATGGACCTCAGCAAACGCTCTCAGGAGCACGTCATGGCCCAAAACTCCCCGCGTCCCTACGGCGTGCTAGGACGCGTCTTGGGTCACAGCTACACGCCCGTCATTTATCGAGAGCTCGCGGGGCTCGACTACCGCAAGTTCGAGCGTGAACCCGATGAGCTCGAGGCGTTCATCCGTTCGGATGAGTGGGAAGGCGTGAACGTCACCATCCCGTACAAGCGCGATCTCGTACCCTATATGGACGAGCTGTCCGATGTTGCCCAGCGCATGGGCAACATCAACACCATCACGCGCCTGCCCGACGGCCGCCTGCGCGGCGACAACACGGATTATTACGGCTTCAAGGTACTTGTGGAGTCCCTCGGACTGGAGCTCGCCGGCAAGAAGGCAGTCGTGTTCGGAGGCGCGGGCGGTGCCGGCTCGACCGCGATGATGGTCCTCGCCGACCTGGGCATGGAGGCGGTCTCGATCGACCGCGCGGGCGAGAACACGTACGAAAACCTCGACCGTCATGCAGATGCGGCGCTCGCCGTCAATTGCACACCCGTCGGCATGTTCCCCAAGTGCCCGGCGGCCCCGTGCTCACTCGATGTGTTCCCGCAGCTCGAGGGCCTCGTGGACATTGTGTACAACCCCGCACGCACAGCCCTCATGATGCAGGCTGAGGCACGCGGTATCCCGTGCGCCGGCGGCCTGCTCATGCTCGTCGCACAGGCGGCGCAAGCCGTAGAGCGCTACACCGGCGAGGTCATTAGCATGGACCGCATCCTCGATGTCACCGCCCGCCTCTTCGCAACGGAGCAGAACATCGTCCTCATTGGCATGCCCGGGTGCGGTAAGACCCGAGTAGGAGAACGCCTGGCAGCCCTCTTGGGACGCGAGCATATCGATATCGACCACGTGCTCGAAGACGAGCTGCAATCAACCTGCGCCGAATACATCTGCCAACATGGCGAGGCGGCGTTCAGGGAGCGCGAGACCGAGGCCCTGCGCCGCATGGCCGCTCGCTCGGGGCTCGTCATTTCTTGCGGAGGAGGCGTGGTAACGCGCGCAGAGAACTATCCGCTCATTCATCAGAACGGCATCATCGTCATGCTAGACCGCCCCGTCAACGAGCTTTCCAAGAAAAACCGTCCCATCACCGCGCGCGACGGCATCGAGGCGCTCGCGCAGCAGCGCATGCCGATCTATCGCGAATGGGCCGATCTCATCGTGCCCTCATGCGACTGTGCCGAGAACACGGCCAAGGCCGTCCGCGACACGCTGCCACCCATGCTCCCCTAACGGAAATCGCCGGACTGACCTCAAGGAGTCACCATGAAAGCGCTGGTCATCAACGGACCGAACCTCAATATGCTCGGCATTCGCGAGCCCGGGATCTACGGCACGGACTCGTACGAGACGCTTGTTTCGATCTGCCAGGATAGTGCTGATGAGCTCGGGTTCGACGGCATCGAGGTATTCCAGTCCAACCACGAGGGCGCGATCGTCGACCGGATCCAAGAGGCTTATGGCAGAGTGGACGGCATCGTTATCAACCCGGCGGCCTACACCCATACGAGCATCGCGATCCTCGACGCGCTCAAGGCGGTTGGCATCCCGGCGGTCGAGGTTCACATCTCGGCAGTTGAGAAGCGAGAGGCGTTCCGGCAGATATCGTATGCAGGGATGGCCTGCTTTGCACGCGTATCCGGCGAGGGCCTGGCAGGCTACGCCCACGCGCTCGAAATCCTGGCCGAGCAATTGAGGAAACAGTACTAGCGAACTACGGTGATTTGACCCTTGTCACTCGCCTGGCTGTCAAATTCGCCAGATTTGTAACCGCCCTACTCAATGACCTCGTCGGTTTACTAGAAATAATTGCCGATAATGGCATTACTGGGCCATTGAATTCAATGTGCCAATGTCCATTGTCAGAATAAGCGATATGGATGTCCATTATCTTGGCTCAACAACCATCTATTACGCTTTCTGGCGCATTGACCGCCGCGCGATCAGTTACACAAACGGAAAATTTGACAATTCGCTATTTCGTACTGCGATGCGCGCAAGATTTTTTATCTCGAAAGACAAAAGGAGCCCGCGCATATGCACGGACTCCTTTGCATGAGAGTTGAAATACGACTAGCGCGCAGAAACTCTCGTAAACGTAGGCTTACCTGTTACTCGGCCTCGTGATGACGACGCGGGGCACGGCCGCCGTTGTCGCCGGGACGACGGGGACGATCACCGCGCTCACGACGGGCGGGACGGTCGAAACCGCGGGCACCGGTGTCGCGGGCACCACGGCCCGGACGATCGCCGCGCTCGCGACGCTCGCCGCGGCCCTCGCCCTCACCGCGGCCGGCACCAGCCGGGGCCTCGGGCTTCTCGAGACGATCCAGGGAGATCTTGCCGCGGTCGTCGATCTCGATGACCTTGACCTTGACCTCGTCGCCAACGTTCAGAACATCCTCGACCTTCTCAACGCGGCCCTGGGCAACGCGGGAGATGTGCAGCAGGCCGTCCTTGCCGGGCAGCAGGTTCACAAACGCGCCGAACGGCTGGATGGAAACAACGCGGCCGGTGTACTCCTCGCCCACCTCGGGAACCTTGACGATGAGCTCGATGCGCTCGATGGCTGCGGCGACGGACTCGCCCACGCCACCAACGTACACGGTGCCGTCCTCGTGGATGTCGATGGAGGCGCCGGTCTCGTCCTGGATGCCGCGGATGGTCTCGCCACCCTTGCCGATGACATCGCGGATGTTCTCGGTCGGGATGGTGATGCACTGGATCTTGGGAGCAGAGGAGCGGGTCTCCTCACGCGGGCCGGGCACGACCTCGAGCATCTTGTCGAGGATGTAGGCGCGACCCTCCTTGGCCTGCTCGAGGGCGGTGCGCAGGATGTCGAACGTCAGGCCGGTGGCCTTGTTGTCCATCTGCAGCGCGGTGATGCCCTTCTCGGTACCGGTGACCTTGAAGTCCATGTCGCCGAGGAAGTCCTCGAGACCCTGGATGTCGGACAGGACGACGGTCTTGCCCTCCTCCTGGATGAGGCCCATGGCGATACCGGACACGGGGCGCTTGATCGGCACGCCGCCGTCCATGAGGGCAAGGCAGCTACCGCAGGTGGAAGCCATCGAGGAGGAGCCGTTGGACTCCATGACCTCGGACACCACGCGGATGGCGTAGGGGAACTCGTTCTCATCGGGCAGAACCGGGATCAGGGCGCGCTCGGCAAGGTTGCCGTGGCCGATCTCGCGGCGCTTGGGCGTACCCATGCGGCCGGTCTCGCCGGTGCAGTAGGGCGGGAAGTTGTAGTGGTGCATGTAGCGCTTGCCATCGACGGGCTCGATGGTGTCGAGGCGCTGACCCTCGTTGAGCATGCCGAGCGAGAGCACGGAGAGCACCTGGGTCTGACCGCGCTGGAACAGGCCGGAGCCGTGAACCAGGGGCAGGTAGTCACCCTTGACCATGATGGGGCGAATCTCGGCGGCGGAGCGGCCGTCGACGCGCTCACCGGTCTCGACAACCATGCGGCGCATGGCGGTCTTCTCGAGCTTCTTGAGGTTCACCGGGATCTCGCGCTCCCAAACGAGCTGCTCCTCCTCGGTGAACTCGGCCTTGATGGCCTCCTTGAGCTCGGCCACCTTGTCCTGACGGGACAGCTTGTCGGCGTCGCGCAGGGCGGCGGCCATCTCGTCGTAGTGGGCGAAGATGCGGTCATGGACCTCCTCGACCGGCTGGTCGAGCGGGTACTCGCGCTTGACGATCGGGCCGTTGACACGCTCCCACTCCTCGACGAACTCGAGCTGGGCATCGCAGAAGGCGCCGATGGCCTCCTGGCCGAACTGCATGGCGGCGAGCATGTCCTCCTCGGAGACCTCCTCGGCGCCGGCCTCAACCATGGAGATGAAGTCGCGGGTGCCCGCGAGCTCGAGGTCGAGATCGGAGTTCTCGCGCTCCTCATAGGTGGGGTTGACGATGAACTCGCCGGTCTCCTTGTCGCGGCCGATGCGCACGCAGGCCAGCGGGCCCTCGAACGGCACGCCGCCGATGGTCATGGCGAGGGAGGCACCCATGACGCAGATCACGTCGACGGGGTTCTTCTGATCGGCCACGAGCGAGGTGGCGACGACCTGGACCTCGTTGCGGAAGCCGTCCGGGAAGGACGGGCGGATCGGACGGTCGATCATGCGAGCGGTGAGGGTGGCCTTCTCGGAGGGACGGCCCTCACGCTTGAGGTAGCCGCCCGGGATGCGGCCGGCAGCGTACATCTTCTCGTTGAAGTCGACGGTCAGCGGGAAGAAGTCGTAGTTCTTGCGCTCCTTGGAGACGACGACCGTGGTGAGCACGGTGGAGTCGCCCTGCTTGACGAGCGCGGCGCCGGTGGCCTGCTTGGCGAGCTCGCCGACCTCGAAGACGTAGGTCTTGCCGAACAGGTCGAAGGTCTTGCTTACGAGTGTCATGAATACTCCTATCCCCACGCGCCCCTTGCGCGCGGGCTTCTCTAGGTCGGCGGGACCCTCCCGCCGATCGGTTGCGGGGCGGGCGCCAAAGGCACCTCTCCCCTTTTGGACGGCGCATCGGCGCCGGCCCGGACCCCTATCGCCGGGATAGCGGCCCAACATGAAAAGGGGCGCCCAGCGGACGCCCCTGCATGCACAAATCCCTACTGGATGTTGTCGCGAATGCCGAGCTCCTTGATGAGCTCACGGTACTCATTGATGTCGTTCTTCTTGATGTAGGAGAGGAGACGACGACGCTTACCAACCAGCATGAGCAGACCACGACGGGTGTGGAAGTCCTTCTGGTGGGACTTCATGTGCTCGGTCAGCTCCTTGATGCGCTCGGACAGGATGGCGACCTGAACCTTGGAGTTGCCGGTGTCCTGGGCGTTCTTGCCGAACTTGGCGGTGAGCTCCGCCTTGCGCTCCTTGGAAATCGTCATGATTTCACCTTTCTTGTAGCGGCCGCGGGATGCGCTCCCCATGGCCTCGATTCGCCCTCAACTGGGAAGCCGCCGGTGGAGCGGATATCCAAGTGGAGGGTACCAACAGGTCGGTATGTTACCACAGACCGGCAGCACAACGCCGCAATCGCACAACTTGACCATGTTATGCAGCGGAATTTACCCGCGAGACAGAAGTTAATGTATATGTTAATTACCAAAGAATAACGGGGAGTATAGTCCTATACTTGCGGTCTCATTCAAGGGGCATCAGGGAAGCGGAAATATACACTCTGAGATAAAGAAAGCTCGACCCATTGCAAGAGCCGCTAAAGAACTCTTAGCACAAGTCATGCAAGCAGAATCAATTCACGATGGCAATTAATTTGAAGAGGAGGCAACATGAGCACAATCGATTTGTCACAATTTGTGGAAGAAAACGAAACGGCTGAAACGCGAGCGTATAAGCACGCGCTCGACATCAGCTATCAAATTGTTGAAGAGATGGAGCGCCAAGGACTCAATCAGAAAATGCTCGCTGGAAAGATGGGCATCTCTCCTGCCCGGCTTTCGACAATGCTTAACACTCAGCCGAACATGACCTTAAAATCAATTGCTCAATTTGAACTGGCACTCGGCATCTGCTTTGAATTCACCTCGTGCGACCAGAGCACCAACAATCAGACGGTAGAAGGAGTGCTGTCGCATCCGACGGCAATGGGAAATCCATACCATAATTGTCTAGATAACGAATCTCGGTGTCACGTTGACTGCAGCACTCCCGCATCCAACAAGATATTGACACTCCAAATTGCCGCCTGATTGGAGCATCATGGCACTGACTCTTTCGCCTATACAATTTAAAGACTCTAAGCTTCTATACATCGCTTTTGATGACACGCGCCAAGAGGGGTCGTCAGCACTGTATTCCAAAGAGGACGGCCCTGACTACGGGGAAAAGCATTTCACCCTTAGCGTTGATCGAAACCTTGAATACTCTGAAACTGACGGAACGCTTAGCTGCATGGGAACCCTCCGCTTCAAAATGGACATACGACTCCCCGGGGATGAAGACTCCCCCATCGTCGCATCCGCTGAAGGCGCAATGGGGGCCGTTGCGACTTGCCCCCTCGGACTGAGCGACCGCACATCGACCGAAGCCACATTGGCTGCCAACACGCTTTCTTACATATGGGCAAAGCTGCGCACCATAGTTGAGCAGCTGTCCTCGCAATCAAACATAGGAACGCTTTCTCTGCCAGCTATTGACCCAATGCAACTGGTCGGAGAATAGGACTTGAACGCATGATGCGGAGAGAGTATCCCTCCGCATCTTATTGCAAAGCTGGCTGTCGATCACGACCGCTTATCAACAGCAATGAATGCTAGAGATTACGGGCTAGGCATCGTAACGCTCAAGCAGCGAATCAAGAAAGATTCCACCGTCGACATATACCTCAGAATTAAGTTCAGCCTCAGCACAATCCAGGCGGTTCATGAGGCGCTCATGGGGAGCCTCGTTTTCGATGCCAGGGCGGGGATCAAACGCAAGCCCCTGCATCACATCGCAGATAGCGTCCCAGCGGTACTGGGTGAGCTCGGACTCGAAATGCGGGCTCAGGCCGAAGGGCTCGCGCAGGAGCGCCTGCAGGTATCCCCTATCCCCCAGGGCCTTGCGGGACGTGGGCAACTCGAGCTCGAAGGCGAGGCAGACGGCGCCAACAAGGCCGTCGAGCGACCCAGGGCGCTCATCGCGCGCGAGGCACCGGCGCTCGCCGAACGCCTCGAACGCCACGTCCGAGATATCCCCACGCGAGAACTCGCTGGGATCAATTCCCAACACAGCCTCGCAGCTCGATTGATTGAACACACGCATGATATCCACCTTGTCGGCATCCCGCGTGATGGTACAGAAAAGACGCTCGCGATCGCTCAGACCCGACGGGAGCCTGAAGTCGCTGTGCAGAGCAACGGCGCGCTCAATGATGTGCGCCCATTCCGGATCGCAGGTGAAACTCCCCATCTCATCCTTGAGCACCTGGATCCCGAGCGCCGCATGGCTGCATGAGTCCGCGTCGCTGAACGTCCCCCATTGGCGCAGCTGCTCGAATCGCCCGATGTCGTGCAGCAGGCCGCACAGCCACGCGAGGTCGACGTCGGCCGGGGGCAGGCCCTCCCCTCGCGCGATCTCGTCGCATAGTTTGGCAACCTCATAGGTGTGTTCGACCTTGAGCGCGATCCGCTCATCCGAGACGTCGTAGCGAGCGACATATGAATTGAATGCATCTAAACACGATTGACGCATGACATCCCCAAAAAAATAGCCGCCGGTGGCGACGATACGGGTGGACTCAAAGGTGCCTGACAGGCCAAATCCCGCCCTATTGCACCAACCTTACTCACAAATCAAAAACGCTTCCATAGTAACCCGAGCACACCCCGCGCCGCGGGGAGGCGCTTCGGGGTATACTCGTACCGAACAAGAGGTTTAAGCCCTCCTGTAGCAATTTGGCACGTGGGTAATGCCCACAGACGAGCCGCCTTAGCCACAAGGCGGCTCGTCCCTTTTTCGCAGGCATCACCCAGCCGCTAGAAGAACAACAAGACCATCAACGCGTTGGCAAGCGCCATGACGATTGCACGAGCGAGCGCGCCCAGGCCGCCGTCGACCATCGTGCCCCCCTAATTGCCGCATAGCGTCCATTGCAATCTCCGCTTCCGCCGAATCCTTTTCTTGGTCGAATCAGATTCCAGGACGGAGGCCGCGCTTTTTTTCAAAGCGCTCTTGCACCACTATTCGCTACGCGATCCGTTTCGTTAGCTCGCCAGCATCTTCTAGGTATCCCCAAGCGGTCTGCAGCCACAGTATCGACAGGAGGCCTACGCAAACGCCTTTCGATCGAGCTGCTTTTTAAACGACTGAGTGAAATTCCGGCGATTGCCGAAAAACCGCTCATGGGTCTTCGATTGCCTGCCAGCATCATAGTCCTCGGAAACGCGCAAAACCGTGCACACGTAGTCCGCCACTTGGAGAAGCCTGCGGGCATTAGGATCGGCGTGCCGATAGTCCGCAACGTTCTTCGCGAGCACAAAATCCAACGCATCATGCAGCGCCGCGCTGACAGCGCCCTGCCCATTGTCGTAATACACGGCGATGGCATCGAAGGCCTGGAAATACGACAGGCTATCGAAGATGAGCAGAGCGAGGTCCCGCCTCAACCTCGCTTCGAGCTCGCTCCTGTTATGGACGGTCGCGCCGTCGTACCGCAGTGCGAAAAACGAGATCGGGAGCTCTCGAACAAAGCGGGAAAATTGGGTCAGCAGGCGCTTCCTATCACCAGGGGAGACATTGGCATACCCCTCGTTGCCGTGAAGGAGGTCTTTGCCGTGAAAAGGCACGTCGGGCAGGCCTGCCCCCGACAAGCGAGACCTGTATCGAGCAATGGCGTCCTCGATGTCGGCGCTATGGTCGTGAAGGACGACGGCGACGAGATAGCGCCCCTCAGATAGGTCCTGGTTGCCGGTCTCGTCGATGTGCAGATTTAAACGCTCGGCCATGGACCCCCTATGTAAGAAAATGGCGAGGTACGGACCTCGCCAATCTGACACCTACGGAACTAACGCTCCTTCGGTGGCTTTATGGTCTCACATCCAAAGTCGTATAGCAAGACCGCCTCAGATACGAATCGGCATAAAGACGTTGTCTGTTCTCCCACTCTGCACTACAACCCGGCATCTTTCGAATCTTAAAACTGACCGACTTTATTGGCCTAATTATCCGCATCCCCATGGAGCCGTCGGATCACGTCGGAAAAGTTGGTGTAAGCGAGGTCGATAAAGGGACGGCCGCCGTGGAGTCGCGGGCTAACTGCGCCTCGGCGAGGAAGCCCGATCCTACGCATCTCCACTTGTCATGCCTTTATCCGCAGGGCTAATCGATATGGCAACGATCTGCGCACCATTCGTCTGAGGCAATTACCCCATGGAGCATTTGGAGGTGAAGTTCGACATAGTGGCAGAATGCCTTGCCACACCCCACGAGAGACGCATTGTTCCTCTCGTTGGGAACCGCTCCAAAATTAAACTCGACTTCACATGCCTCCGTATGTACCCCCATACTTGGCAGAGTATCAGTTGAGAAGTGGACGAATCCAGACGTTGCCTTGTACACGTCTTCCACCTCTGGATCGAACTTCTTTAGTAAGTCTCGAAGTCTTGCGTCGGTCATATTTTTACCAGAGCGATCTTTAAGTTTGTTCTCGGGTGCTCCACTGAATACCCGATTGAGATAATCCACTTGGTCTTTCGCGACGAATAGAGCTAGCGTCCGAAGGCAAACGCCGGCCTACGCTCTGAGGAGCTGAGCGACACAAACGAAATTCCTCGTCTCAAGCATTGGGATGAACCCGCCTATCAGCCTCATCACATACTCGGAGCTGGAAGCCAGATATAGATCCCATTGGGTAAAACTACCGTCCATGAATGGGATCACCGTATCTCTCTTCGGCTCTCAAGCTCCTCAGAGCTTTTTCTATTGTCTCAACCTCCCGTTTGAACCGTTCGCTGTTCAAGACAATCCTCCAAATGCGAAATCCCCTTCAGATCCGATAAGTGCAGGGAGCCGAAAGTCAGATGCCCCGTCCGAATAATATGCGCATCCAATCAATGCGACCCTGCTCGAAACTATGCCGGCTGCGTCGAGAATGATGGCGTAAATGAAACCGACCAACGCCGGCACAGGACCGAATGGTCTTAACGGCCCTGTTGAAATAGTCGCATCGGCGTAATCGGACGCCTGAGTGTGAGGGAAGAAACCGCTCAAATCAAGAGCGATGGCGGTGCGAAACGTATTGACCAGATAACGCTCATTAATCTGTCGAGCCAAACCGTGGCTACTTTCAAATGCGCTATATGGACGGTCCGGTGATATGAAGAAACAAGCACGACAGGGGGCGACAACTACCATCTATCAGCCAACAGCACCGAACAACCACATTCCACCCGGCTTCGCAAATCTAGACATGCGGCCTTAAGGTCGCCAACACCCTGCAAATGAATTTTCGAGTACGCTTAGCGCGAGCCAACCGTCGATCGTCAGCCATCCAGAGGCGATAACATTTGTTATAAATCATTTCTCTCCGCTCCTATCGGAACCAGCACGTCGATCAAGCTGACAGCCAACACACACTTTCCCTCACCCTGTCAAAAACATAGAATTATTAACGCATCATTGTCAGTAATTCCCCTAGTTGAGATGGAGCGCAGATGTATTACTCCGAAAGAAGTGGAATTAGGAAATCGATTGTAAAAACTCATGAGATTACCGCTGATCATTATTCGTATATCTGGAAGATTTGCATTAGGTATTACGACTCTATCGCATGGAAATACCCCTTGCGGTGCCCAGACGGCTTTCCTTGCTGTGGTCTAGATTTAAATAGCTTAAGCGACGACCTCGTTTTCGATATACCTGAGCTTCCCCGCGATGAATATGGGCTAATTTGCCAGCCACAGATTAAGAGCAACGTCTTCGAAGGCAAGACATATCAAGAATATAATCAATACGCCTTGCTAGACTTTATTGAATACCTTGCAGAAAACATCCGCGATTACACGACTTCCCATCATTCTTTTTTTCAACATGAACATATCACCTACACTGGCGGCAAAAAACTCCAACTTCAATTCAAAGAAGAAATTAACGCTGCGTTCAATAGACTGGGTCTTCTATACCACCTAAACGATGCGCTCACCATAGAGCGCTTAGTTGAAGGAGATATTGTCACCTCGTCGCTGATTGAAGAAATCCAATGCGTCCAGGAAAACGGACTGAGGCAACTCCTACTCGAAGCCATCGAAATCAACCACAGGCCAGGAAAGACATCAGCTCGCGATTCCGTAGAAAAGATTTGGGATGCATTTGAACGCTTAAAAACTATCAATCCTCAACTCAAGAAGAATGAGTCAGCAGACCTGTTAATTAACTCCATATCGCCAAACTCACCCTTATTCAAGCAAGAAATTGAAAAAGAGTTCAGAACACTCACTTCGATTGGAAACGAATTCCGCATCAGACATCACGAAACAAACAAAGAGGAAATACGCGACTCGAATCATTATGATTATTTATTCAATCGATGCATCTCTCTGATTTATCTCGCGATCAAATCTATATAACGTAAGACCTACAGCCTGCGAAGTATGCAATATTCCAGCCAGTCACTCATACTCGCTTGTCAGCTACTTGGCCTACTCAACTCTTCCGACCCTAAGCGACCAGAGTTAAATACAGAGAATTAATATGCAATGTCATAAGCCAGGACAAACGCTAGTCACGTCGAAAGAGCTGAAGTAAGCGAGCTCCTGACAGAGCGCCACAATGGAAACGCCAGCATGCCAGACTTCAGCATCAGAATCGTATTACAAGAAGGGCGCGTCACGGATAGCTGACGCGCCCTTCTTAAGCAATATCTTGCACCGATTAATCCTAGCGAGTCAGTCCGCCGTGCTCGTCGACGGCCGCCCAGAACTCGCCGGCGAAGCGCGGGTCGGACGCGGCCATGAGGGCGTTGGCGGCGATCCAGCCGGAGGGGGTGCCCGTGTCGTAGCCGGACAGCGGGTCGATGACGACGGCGTACATGGCCTCGCGGTCCA